>Ga0207081_1008_pt1 | contig 45640 bp, 36 predicted proteins | sample Alteio_BWMinHeat_59_FD_153524 | JGI IMG/M metagenome (GOLD analysis project Ga0207081, IMG submission 153524) | Enriched cells from forest soil in Barre Woods Harvard Forest LTER site, Petersham, Massachusetts, United States -... | ecosystem: Environmental > Terrestrial > Soil > Temperate forest >... | reverse complement strand
CATTACATCTATCACATCCCTCGTGTTTTGGTACGGTGCAGCGCGCTGTATCGTTGCCCGCTCAATGCCATATACGGGGTCTGTAATACTTGCTGCGCCTATATTAATAGGCACCGACCCATCAGTATCACAGGTGATGTCAGCTATTACACTTATGCGCCAGTCATTGCGTCTTATATCTTCCTTGCTGAATAGCCTTGCTATTTTGTGTTCCCAGTAAATGCCGTTCATCAGCACATCACTTTGGTTTACGTACGTTGAGAACAGGCACTTATAGGCTTCCGGGTGGGCGTGAAAATCATCCCGGTAAAACAGGTCGTTGTCTTTACGGGCATAAAGGGAAGCTCCCTTAAGGTGCGTAAATACAGGGTATTCGTATTGGTGGGTCAGGAAATCCGCTGGTTCCACCGCTTCAATATCCAGTTGGGTAAGCACATCCAGCACGCCCGATGCTACTTTGCCGGAGCCGGTCATCACTATCTTTATGTTGGGTAGTTTCACATGCTCATAAGCGGCTATCAGTTCCTTGTAGCTTTTCACATCATGGGCTGCCGGCAGATGGTACAGCCCGGTTTTTTTGCCATAAGTAAGCAGCCCGTTATGCGCGCCCACTATACCTGCAAACAGGCCAAAGCCGAGTATCCGCTGCTCATCGCTGTAGGTCAGGCATTCATAGTCTATCATACGGATGCGCCTGGTAATAAGTGCGTGCATCAGGTTTTGATTGGATGGCTGTTTCTTCTTGGTATGCGAAAAGAAAAAGTAAGTTTTGCCGGGCATCAGATATTCCGCAGGTACCTCCTTTATACCCATCAGCACATCGCAACTGCTAAGGTCTTCAGTTAGTTCCAATCCTTCCGCCACATACTCCTCATCGCTAAAACACCTGCTGGCAGAGGGTGCTACAACAATCTTAACCGACGGGTACTTGCTTTGTATATAGGTACATTGCCTGGGTGTCAGCGCCACACGATGGTCGGGCAGCTTTTTTCGTTCCCGTATCAGCCCTATGCGGATCATCTTTAGTAATTTAGCAGCAAATATAACGCACACCATGCAAAACTACTTCGAGCTGTACCATTTGCCAATAACCTTTCATCCAGACCAGTTGCAGGTTAAAGGTAAATTTTATGAGCTAAGCCGCATCTACCACCCCGACCGTTTCGCACAAACAGGTGGAGAAGAGCTGGCTACAGCCCTGCGTATGGCTGCAATGAACAATGATGCGTACAAAACCCTCCGTAACCCGGATGCTACCATGGCCTATATATTGCGGCTGAACAACCTGCTCGAAGATGAGGAGAAATACAATCTCCCCCCGGCTTTTCTCATGCAGATGATGGATATAAATGAAGCGATCAGTGACTATGAAGCCATGCCGGACAATGGAGATGCCCACAATAGGCCTGCCATAGTGAGCGCAGCCATAGTGAGCGCCGTCGAACTACTCAATGAACAACTGGAACTTTGGAACGATGCTACACAGCTGCTTATAGGGCGTTTTGACAACGGCGAAAAAAGTCAGGACCTGCTTCTACAGGTAAAAGACCAGTATTTCCGTAAAAAATACCTGTTGCGCATTAAACAAAGAATTGATAAATTTGCAGCCCATTGAAAAAGCCTCGATGGCGGAATTGGTAGACGCGCTAGACTCAAAATCTGGTTATCGCAAGGTAGTGCAGGTTCGATTCCTGTTCGGGGCACGGAGTTGATTATCAAGGAGTTACGTTGATTCGTAGCTCCTTATTTTTTGCCAAAAAAAAGTCTTGCCTATCCGTCAATTTTCGATTCCACAACTCCGTTTTTAGAAATCATATCTTCATACCTCATCGTGCTCTTTTTTTCTTCCCGCCATACAGTGGTTATGCTGACAGTGAATACTTTGCCATCACGATTCATGAGCAGGTCAGTATACTTGTCGCCGGTGCCGCCTGTTTTGTGAAAGAGTACAATATTTTCCATAGTGAATTCGTTTTTTGCGTTCAGCCACGCGTCAAACCACGCTTCGCGTTGCCGGATCACACTTGTAGGATAGAGTTGCGCCGATGACCATATCAACGGTACAGATGCGTCTTTCGCTGCCAAATAAATTTTCCTTTCATCCCATCTTATTTCATGAATACTCGTACCCGGGCTTTGATCCAGTATTAACAGGGTAAATGGTTCGATGCCTTCAAAATCATACTTCGAAACAAAGTCGTCAACATTGTTGTATTTAAAGAAGTCAAGAAGCATTAATCCTCTGCTGAGGCGATATGTAGGATGATGCTCATGTCTTCCGAAAGCGCCATTTAAAAGGCAAAGAGTAAATTTTGTTTTGGCAACAGCAAACCACGTTCCATTTGCATCCATGTCCTTCGGGAAATAAACGTCTGTACCATATATGGGATATTTTTGTGGCGGGGAAGCAATCTTCCTGTACTGGCCTTCATCGCGGTTGGACGTGAGGATAAAGGACGAGTTATTTAGGGGAAGATATGTTACGGTGCACATCAGTTAATTAATACAAAGATAAAGCGTTTTAAATTTACAGGTTTATATTTAGTAAATATGCGGGTTGCAGATCTTTCTTAAAACAATCATAAAACATCCCAGGTACAGACAGTAGTAACATGGTATTACCGGAGCACCAATGGCTTTAAACGCGTGCCAATTAATTCGATAGATTTCATCAGTTTTTCATGAGGTACTTCGGCGCTGTCCATCTGAAAAGTAAGCCTGGAAATACCCCCGAGCGCCTCAGCGTGGCGGAGTACTTTTTCCGCCACTTCTTCAACATTACCAACAAGCAATGCACCCTTAGGCCCCAATTGGGCCTCGAACCGGCCTCTTGTCATGGGGCCCCAGCCACGTTCTTTACCAACTTTAGTCATTGCCTCGGCATAGCCGGGATAAAAATCATCTAATGCCTGTTGAGTTGTATTTGCAATGTAACCTAACGAATGCAATCCTACTTTTAGTTCTTCTGGCATGTACCCTGCTCTTTTTCCGGCTTCCCTGTAAAGGTCTATCAATGGGCGAAAGTGATGCGTTTCTCCGCCAATTACAGCGACCATCAATGGTAGCCCTAAAGTACCGGCTCGTATAAAGGATTCCGGCGTTCCGCCCACGCCCAGCCAGATAGGTATGGGATTCTGTAGCGGCCTCGGATATACAGGCTGGTCTTTAAGGGCCGCGCGGAATTTACCTGACCAACTAACAAACTCGTTTTTGCGGATACTAAGCAATAGATCAAGTTTTTCAGCAAACAACTCATCATAGTCCTGCAGATCGTACCCGAACAATGGAAAAGCATCTATAAAGGAACCGCGCCCAACCACCATTTCAGCCCGCCCGCCGGAAATCAGGTCTAAGGTTGCGAACTCTTGAAATACTCTTACCGGATCGGCCGCACTCAGCACAGTAACTGCACTGGTCAGGCGGATACTCTTTGTCCTGGCGGCAGCTGCAGCCAGGATAAGGGCAGGCGCAGAATCAAGAAACCCCTTGCGGTGATGTTCCCCGATCCCAAATATGTTCAGGCCCACCTGGTCTGCATGGGCAATTCTGTCAAGCAGTTGGGCCAGCGCATCAGTATCGCTTATTTTCCTGAGGCTGTTGCCGCTAAACATGGCTGCGAAACTATCAATTCCAATTTCCATATTATGCTCCTTTTATTTTGTCCCTTCCGGGTGTTGCATTTTAATCTCCTGGCTTTATACGTATCTTCTTAAATCTTCCCCAGGCAACATAAGCCGCTATTGCTGTTATTATCAGGATGGGTATGATTGGTTTTGAGCGGGTAACAATAAGCCCGTCGCGCCCAATATTTCAACTATCCCCGCAAAATGGATCAAGCCTCCTGAAACGTGTTTAGACCACTCCATCTTCCTTTGTTCCTCATTTGAAGTTGCAAATTTCGTGATTCCTGCAATTAAAAACATTGCCGCCAGCAAGAATTGTGCTGCCCATAAGGAAACATTCAATGCCTTTGATCTTTTCGTTTCTATGATTTTCTTTTTTTTAGTTTAGTTACTTGGTTCGAAGCTCTGTTGAAAACGCGGAAGCAGCTATTGCAGAATAGTATTAAAATACTAATAACCCGGCAGTAATAAAGACTATCTTTATGACATAGATATTTTTATGAAACGGCCGTGCTAAAGCCGGAAATTTAGCATACAGAGGAATGAAAATCCTGCTGTTGAACAAGTTATCAAGCTGATGGGGAGTTCCATCAGGCAATAAAAAAGACAAAAGATGCTCAGATGAAAGTAAAGCCATATTCATTTTTACTACTGCTGTTATGCAGCCTTTATAGCTACACCTTGCAGGCGCAACACTTTATTGGCTCCATTACAGGAACCAAATCAGTATGCAAGGGTTCAACTACTACGCTAAAGGATGCAACAACCGGCGGAAGATGGAGATCAGGCTCAGCCTCTATTGCTTCTGTAGGTGCATCAACCGGCACAGTAACCGGCATAACGACCGGCACAGCAATCATCACTTATACTGCCGGCAGATATCATGTGACTGCAATTGTAACTGTTTATCCTGTAGTCGCTATTTTCGTTTCTGCAGGTACTATTCTTTGTAATGGAGGGACGACAACTGTAACCGTAAGCGGCTCAGGCGGGGCAGGCAATTTAAACGGAGTAGGTACACGTACGGTTTTGGCAGGAACATATACCTATACAGTTACAGACATTGATGGTTGCGCTGCAACAACTACATTTTTCGTCACTCAGCCTCCTTTATTGGAAGTCAGCACTTCGGTATCCCCTGCTACTCCTGTACCGGGAGCTGCTGCTAACACTATATACCTCGGGTATGGCCCTGCGTCCGTAACACTGGGCGCAACGGCATCGGGTGGCAAAGGAGGGTATCACTACCGTTGGATGCCTGGAGCTGGCAGTGGTTCGTCATTTACAGTATCGCCAACTGCAACTACCATGTATATTGTAATTGTTACTGATGGGGATGGATGCCAGGCCACACAAACAATAACCATCAACGTGATTAACGCAAGATCTCATCGGGGCAACGACGTAAATATGTGCCATAGGGGGCGTACTGTATCAGTTGGGCAAAACGCAGTATCCGCAGATTTGGAACACGGCTATTCTCTCGGCCCTTGCCCGCGGTGAATTCGATGACAAAACATTTAGGGCTGTTGCTGCGCCGCTGCCTGTTTCCTTAATGGTTTTGAATATCAAATCTTCCGTCGGTAATATGTATCACAGAGTCATTTGCGTTCACAACATCGAGAGCAAAGGTTCCGGCCAGGATATTTCCATCGTAATACGTGTAGGTAATGTAGCCGCCATGGGCGCTGTCTGTTTTGAACTCATCATATACTGCCCCCTGTGAAAAAGGGGTGGTGTCTATTTTATAAGTGCCTAAGGCAAACTTATACTTACTGCCCATTGAAATCAAGAAACCCGGATTGTCCGCAGTGCCGCTTATCACGGCATTGCTGTCTCCATACACCTCGTAGTAAACCCCGGGCCCGAACTGGCTGAGTTTGCCACTTGCCCCGCTGCTGATAAAAACCTTTCCATTTATCTCGAACGCAATAATATTGGCGCCGGTATGCGTGAGCGGGGGCAATTGCAGAACAGTTTCAGGTTTACCGCAGCCGCAATAAAGTAATAAAAAGCCGGGTAATAACAAATTGAAGAATGTAAGTTTCAAAGGCCGCATTTTCAAGGATTTAGGGTTTGTCTTTAGCAAAGCATGTTGCCAGGAAATAACACGGGCAAATATACGGCAAACCCTGTCTTAAATTTCTTCCCTGGGCTGTCCGCTCGGAATTATATAAAGTACCTTTACAATTTTGTCCGTTCATCCCCAATCTTTAACCTACAACCCATGACCCATGACCCATGACCCATGACTCATGACTCACGACTTACGGCTTACGACCCAAAAAAATAGAGCGCAGGGACAACAAGAAAAACATAGGGAGTCCTCCCCCAAAACACCCTCTTTCACCCGCCGAAGCCTTGGCGAAGGAGGGAAACCCGCGCCCATAGAGCCTCCCATTTTTCACCAAACAAAGATGCGAAACTATAATTTAAAAAACATGTTACAATTTTCTTATTTTACTTTGTCCGCTCATCACCACAATTTAACCTACAACCCACGACTCACGACTTATGACTTACGGCTTACGACTCAAAAAAATAGAGAGCACGTACAACAAGGAAAACATAGGGAGTCCTCCCCCAAAAGCACCCTCTTTCACCCGCCGAAGCCTTGGCGAAGGAGGGAAACCCTCGCCCATAGCACCTCCCTTTTTTTACCAAACAAAGATGCGAAACTATAATTTAAAAAACATGTTACAATTTTCTTATTTTACTTCGTCAGCTCATCACCCCAATTTAACCTACAACCCACGGCTCACGACTCATGACTCACGACTTACGACTCAAAAAAATAGAGAGCAGGTACAACAAGAAAAACATAGGGAGTCCTCCCCCAAAAGCACCCTCTTTCACCCGCCGAAGCCTTGGCGAAGGAGGGAAACCCTCGTCCGTAGCACCTCCCTTTTTTCACCAAACAAAGATGCGAAACTATAATTTAAAAAACATGTTACAATTTTCTTATTTGACTTTGTCCGCTCATCACCGCAATTTAAGCTACAACTCACGACTCACGACTCATGACTTACGACTTACGACTCAAAAAAATAGAGAGCACGTACAACAAGAAAAACATAGGGAGTCCTCCCCCAAAAGCACCTCTTTCACCCGCCGAAGCCTTGGCGAAGGAGGGAAACCCTCGTCCATAGCACCTCCCATTTTTTCATTAAACAAAGATGCAAAATCGTAATTTAAATAACATATTGCAATTTAATAACTTACACTATTCATTAATCGTCACAATTTCACATACGGCTCGTGACTCACGGCTTACAGCTTGCATCGCACACCGGTTGAAGTCTCTTATGGACTTCTCGTCTCCGTTGGCTGAAGAGCGGCACTCATAAATTTTTGATGAGGGAAAGGTTTCTTAACTTATCTTCACTTAGTGATGATGGCTTGGCAATATCTGCACACTCAGCCCAATTTTACTGACAATTAATAAACATGCTCACATCGGAATAAGGTATGAAGGTATTTTTTGAGCACTTAGGCCGGATTATTTTGATGGTAAGCGGAGGCCTGAAACGGCCGGAGAATCTGAAGGTATATTGGATAGAATTTATGGAGCAGTGCATGGCTATAGGTATAGGTTCGCTTCCTATAGTCCTCGTCATTTCCACATTTATGGGTATGGTGATGACCGTTCAATTCACCTACCTGATCATCAGCCCCATCGTGAACAAATCAGTAATAGGGTCACTTGTCCGCGATTCCTCCATCCTTGAATTTTCTCCCACAATTGCAAGTATTGTGCTTGCCGGTGTCATTGGCTCACGGATAGCCTCTCAACTCGGAAATATGCGGTTAAGTGAGCAGATAGACGCATTGGAGATAATGGGGATCAATACTAAAGCTTACCTCGTCATACCGAAGATACTTGCCGGGATGATCATGATCCCGTGCCTGATTGTCATTTCAATAGCTGTAAGCATATGGGGCGGTTACATCGCAAGCATGTTCTCCGTTGTCATGACAAAGCAGCAGTTTGCTTATGGTATTACAGACGCCTTCCATCCATACGACCTGTTTTATGCTATTGCTAAATCATTTACTTTTTCTATTTTTATTTCTATCATACCATCCTATTTCGGTTACTATTTAAAAGGGGGTGCCATCGAGATAGGCCGTGCCGCAACGAAATCCGTAATATTAACCTGCATTCTGATTCTCTGCGCGGATTATTTACTATCCATACTGTTCCTGTGATCTTTGTTGGCGTGAACGCTGCTTACTTCATACAGGCAGCCCTGAAAGGGCAAAATCCGATAGCGATGGGCAACGCCCATCGTCAAAAGTGAAAACAACACACAGCCCTGAAAGGGCGAAATATGTTGGAAGTTATATAGAAGGGCGCTCCGTTTCTTTCGCTCTTATTTTATAGGTACCCATATCTCCTCCTCCGACTCCGGGTCACCATTTTTGTACTTATCTCCCAATACCTCAAAATGCGGCCGGTCGTCCAATAAGTACTCAGAATCAGGTAGCCATGTTGTGAAGATGTATTGGAATATAGTACTGTCCGTGTTCAATCCTTTGTAGCGGAAAACTGCATACAATCCACCAGCCAAAATAAATGTTTCCATACCCTCAGGAACCACATCAAAGTCCGAAACCTCAACTGCCGCCCACTTTTCAAATTCCATGTGCGGGTCATAGTTGCTGAAATCCAATCGCCGGTTATAAACCCGCATGGAGATCAGGTCAGTGTTTCGGTTGTTTTTTACTTCCCGTCGTCTCGGCATAAAACCCCGCCACAATTCAGCCGTCCTGTTATTGGCCAAAGACATATTAAGGTGCTTGCCAATCAGTTTTTTATCGCTTATAATTTCTATTAAGGGCGTCATAATATAATGAGGTTATTCAATTTCAATATCATATTTATTTAGAAGCCCGGCTATGCCTGAATGAGAGAACTTTGCTTTTTTGATCCGGTTTAATTCGGGGTCAATGGAATAATGGAAAGAAGTCCGGAGATCTGTTTTTTCAAGGATCGTGTTTTCAAATATAGCCCCTGCAAGGTCGCAGTTATCAAAGGTTGAATTACTTAGGTCGCATTCTGTAAAGTCCACTTCATGCATTATGGCATTTCTAAAGCTAGTCTTTCTGAGTTTTGTTTGATAAAATGAAGAGTAAGTGAGCGTGCAGTTATCCACCTGGATATCCAGGCCGAATTTATCACAGTTATCAAAGCGCAGCCCCAGCATTTTACAACCTTTAAATTTAATATCCTTCAAGGCAGTCTTAACCAGTGTAGCATTACTTAAGTTGCAAGTTGAAAATGCGCACGCCCAAAATTTAATACTCGTCAGGTCCGCATTTGAAAAATCGCATCCATCGAAATTACAATGTTCATATTCCCCCTTTGCAAGCGGATTTTGCCTGAAGTCTTTTTGCTCAAAAGCCGTTTCGGTAATTACATGGTCCATCCTGCTTACTTTTTTCCGTGTTTGGTTGGTTAACAAATATATAAAACCGGTTTTGCAAATTATGCTTCCTGCCGTCGCTGGCCGTAAAACCGGATGTTAAATTTCCACTCAATTATCAATCTCCAATTTCGCCAAACAGTATTTATCTATATTTACAAAAAAATAACGATCTAAAATTAGATATATGGGTTTATTTGACAGGCTCCGCAATGAGTTTATTGACATCATTGACTGGCCAAACCAGGATACAGACACGCTTGTATGGAAATTCCCCCGCTACGACAATGAAATTAAAATGAACGCCAGGCTTACAGTGCGCGAAGCCCAGCAGGCAGTGTTCATTAATGAAGGTACTATAGCCGATGTATTTCAGCCGGGCATGTATACGTTGCAAACGCAAAATATGCCAATACTTTCCACGCTCAAAGGCTGGAAGTATGGTTTTGAAAGCCCCTTTAAAGCAGATGTGTTTTTTGTAAGCACACGGCAGGAAATTGACCAGAAATGGGGTACGAAAAATGCTATCACCCTTTCTGACGATCGTTTCGGGATGATAGAGCTGCGCGCTTTCGGCACTTACACCTACAAGGTTACAGACGCGGGAAAATTTATCAAGGAAATAGCAGGTATTGACCGCCAGTACACTACAGACGAAATTGGCGGACAGCTCAAAAGCATTATTGCCACCCGTTTCACTAATGCGGCGGCAAGCGGCAACATTCCCATAGAAAAATTTGCCTCCAACCTTGACAGCCTTTCTGGTATTATTCTTGATAAGCTTAATGCAGATTTCGATGCTTATGGCCTAAAGATCACCAACTTCCTGGTGGAGAATGTGTCTATGCCGGACGATCTGAAAAAGGAAATATTTGAATATTCGCGCCTCAACAAAATAGATATGCAGAAGCTCACCCAACTTAAAGCTGCGGAGAGCATTGAGATAGCGGCATCAAATGAGGGTACTGCCGGGTTAGGCGCAGGCATGGGCGCCGGGTTCGGTGTTGGCAACGCCATGGCGAATGCTTTTGGCCAGGCTGCATCTGCTGCGCGTCAATCGCCGGTTGATACCGCCCCGCCGCCATTATCTGCGGCAACCCAATATTTCACAGGTATTGATGGAAAACAAGCAGGCCCGTTCGATGCTGCCCAAATACAGCAGATGATACAAACAGGCGCTATAAAGCGGGACACTCAAATGTGGAAAGCAGGTATGGCTGCCTGGGCCGCAGCAGAAACGATCGGTGAGCTTAGCAGCTTGTTTAACAGCGCCCCTCCGCCACTCAGTTAATAAAAAATATTCCTCAAAAACCATAATCATTTATTAATGGCGCCTGGCAGAAAAAAAGTCCCACATCGTATAGCAAGTTTTTTGCTGTTATGTTTATGTATGTCCGCTACATTTACGTCATTAGCAAGAGTCGGCGGAGCGGGAGGGCATGGCGGATTTAGTGGGGGGCATGGCGGCGGCGGATTTGGCTATGGCGGCGGGGGCTATGGTTACGGAATTGGCGGAAGCCCGGTGCTGATTGTTATTATCATCATTATTATGGTAGTGTACTTTTACAGTAAACAAAACAGGGGCGGTAATGTTGATACTATTAACCCCGAACCGCCTGTTTCGCAAACATTTCCTGAAGGTTTGGACCCGCAAAAAGTTGCAGGCTCTTTTATCGCCATCCAGAATGCCTGGCAGCAAAAAGACCTTACCAATGTCAGGAAATGGCTTTCCGATGGTATGTATCAGCGACTGAGCAAGCAATTCAAAATGATGAACATCTTAGATCAAAGAAACGTGCTTGACAATATCCGTATTCATAACATTGCAACGGCCGGTACAAGCATTGATGGCCAGTACCAAACTGCTGATGTCGCTATTTCCTTTTCTATGGACGACAGTTTTGTCAGCACAAAGTATCCTGAGTTCAATGAAACATACGATTCAGATACCGACATTGAATTCTGGACATTCATTAAGCGCACAGACAGTGCGAACGAGAAGAACCTTTATGATAACAACAATTGCCCTAATTGCGGCGCCCCTTTCGAAGTGAAAATGGGAGAAATAAGCCGTTGTAGCAATTGTAATACCCTTACTAACAGCGCTGCATATGACTGGGTGCTCAGCGAAATAACGCAGCAGGCCGAATATAACCGTGGCGCCGGCCTTAGGGAAGATGTTGTGATCAGAGACCTGATGAAAAATGACCCGTTTTTTGCAATGCAGCGTATGGAAGATATTGCTTCCAATATTTTCATGCAGGTAATGGATGTGCTCACCGGAAGTGATAAAAAAAGATTGACTCGCTTTGCAGATGAGGCAACAACAGATGCTGTCAACAGGCAAATGCAAAATTCAAAGCCGTTTGTATTTGACCGCCTGTACATTAACAATGTAAACCTGGGCGGGTGCACTGTGGAAGGCGATGTCGTAAAATTTCATTTTGATCTTATAGCCACATATCGCCGCGTAGCTATTTCAGACAGGCTACAGATGCTTGATAATGATTTTGTAACACGCCACTTTAGAATGGAGCTTTCCCGCAACAAAGATGTGCTGGGCAAAAAAAACAAAGGGGAAACAGTATATAGTTACGAATGCAGCAACTGTGGCGCCCCTTACACAGACACAACCGAAGAGCATTGCACCTATTGCGATGCCCCGGTAGTTGATATAAAAAGAAACTGGGTGCTTACCGGCTTTTCGTGGGTGTAGTTTTATAAACTATGCAGCGCACCTAACTCGTTCATTTCAGATGCTGTAAGCACAAGGTTTGCCGCCTTTACATTTTCAGCCAGGTGCCCCGCGTTCGATGTGCCTGGTATAAGCAGGATGTTTGGTTCGTGATGATACAGCCAGCTTAGTGCCACCTGCTGTATAGTTGCGTTATGTCTGTCTGCAATTTCTTTTAGTTTTTCCACGTAAAGAATATTGCCGGCATTGATCGGGTTCCAGGGTATAAAAGCGATTCCCTGCTCCCTGCAATATTGCAGCTCCGGCTCCCAGTTGCGGTGCACTACGCTATACTTATTCTGAACCGATACGATATGAACAAACTCTTTGGCTTTCTTCAGATCGCGTATGCTTATTTCAGAGAGGCCTATTTGCCTTATCAGGCCCTCCTGCTGTGCCTGTTGCAGAAAAAACAGCGTTGATTCAAAGGGTACTTTAGGGTCTATCCTGTGTAGTTGGTATACATCTATCCTGTCCAGTTTCAGGCGTTTCAGGCTACCTTCCAGTGCCTTTCTCAAATGGTCAGGGTGGCTGTTTATATGCCACTCGCCAGGGCCGGTGCGTTCAAAGCCGCCTTTTGTGGCAATGACCATGCCCGCCGGGTAAGGATACAGCGCTTCAGCAATAAGTTCCTCTGATACATACGGCCCATAGCTGTCTGCGGTATCTATAAAATTCACTCCTAAACCCGGTAAGCTTTTTAGTACTTTAATAGCTTCTTCCCTGTGTTCCGGCTCACCCCATATTCCTTTGCCGGTAATGCGCATAGCCCCATACCCCATTCTGTTCACCGTAAGGTCGCCAAGCGTAAAAGTTGTATTATTTGCGTTGTTCATGTAGTTGGTTTTAGTTGCAGTAAAGGTAGGGTACTTTCCTCCCGCTCTCCGCCCGGCTTCTATCGCTCTTTTTTTGCTTTGTTTTTTGCTCTTATTTTCTGGCTAACGCGTCATACTTATTTGCCGAATCAGTCTTGCCCATTAATTTGTAAATAGCGGCCAGTAAGCCATAAGACGTCCTGAATGACGGGTCAACCGAAATGGCTTTATTGAGATAATAAATAGCGGAATCGTACTTGCCGGTATTCTGATAGCACAAACCAATATTAGTATAGGAGTTTACATACTCAGGCCGTATCCCGATCTCATCTTTGTACAGTTCAATTGCTTGCGGATATTTTTTTAAGGAAAAATATACTCCGCCGAGGTTGTTTATTGCATCGGGATTTTTAGGGGATAACACCAGTGCATTTCTATAATAGATCTCCGCCGAATCAAATTGTGAATTGTAAAAATAGGCCCCTCCTAACCGTATTTGCACATTTGCGTCATTTGGGTTTATCTCAATGGCTTTTTTACAGCACTCAATAGCCTCAGTATATTTTTTACGTGCTATATAAATGTCTGCAAGATTGCTTAACGCATAGGCATTGCCCGGGTTTAGTTTCAAGGCAATTTTTTCATGGGCCTCTGCCGAATCATACTGCAAATTGCGGGAGTATATATTCCCAATTGCGGCATGCGCGTCGTCATAGTCAGGCGCAATGGCCAGCGCCTTATTTAAATAGGTTATGGCCTCATCCCGCACCTGTTTTTGTTTTGCGGGGTCTTTTTCAGCCTCTGCTACGGTTTGGTCCAGTTCCAATCCCAGGTAATAGTTGAGTTTACTATTTCCGGGCATCTTTAAAAGGTCCGTAGCGTATAGTGTATAATTGTCTGCCCAGTCCCCATTACGTGCAATGGCTATAGTAGCATATATAAGAAGCACAGGAACGATTATTGCCAATATTTTTTTGTTGGTTAAAATGGCTACCTGGGTTTCAGTTTTCACCACCCATTTTTCAATAAGCAGCGCTACGGTCAGGCAAAAACCAACGGATGGGAAAAACATAAACCGCTCTCCCATATTAGCCCCGATTAAAAAGGCGATATTTGAAAACAGCGCAATGGAGATCAGGAAAAAGAATATGCCGAATGCAAACGGGTCTTTATGATCTTTAATAAAACGCTTTACGCTGAAAATAATAAGGAAAACATAAGCAGCCAGCGACAACAGCACCCACGGATTGGCGAAACTAACAAATGGTATGCTGTTGAATGAGTAATCGCTGACTAATGGGTAAGGAACTATTAATAACCGAATATAGTAACCCAGTACCAGGACCGCCGTAGCTATCCGGGAAGGAAAATTAGGTGCGTTTACCAATGGATTCTCCAAAAAACGAACTGCCGTTGGCTGGTCAGCATGATAATAATTTAGCACCGAGAACCTGATGCTAAGAAAAATAATTGCCACACCCACTGTACATACAGTAATGTAAACGCTACGGGCTTTGTCCTCACTAAGATAAAAAAAGAAAACCATCGGAATTATTGCAAGAAAGGTAATTACCGTTTCTTTAGACAGCAGCGACAGAAAAAAGCAAAAAGCCCCGGTTAGCAATTGTATTATTTTTCCTTCCTGCCGGTATTTTGCAAATATATTCAGGCTTAAAAAAGCGAAGAAGAAACACAGCAGTTCATCACGGCTTTTTATATTGGCAACCACCTCTGTATGAATAGGGTGCAGCGCGAATAATAATGCCGCTATAAAGGCAATAGCTGTTTTTTTATGATCGAAAAGTTTATCTAAGAAAAGAAAAAGTAAGATCACGCAACCTGCAAATAAGAGCACATTGATGAGATGGAACGGCAATGGGCTTTTGCCAAAAGCCTGGTATTCGGCTGCAAACATTACTAATGACAAAGGCCGGTACAGATCATTGGCAGATACAAAATAACCCCTGCGGTAGGGTGTTGATAAAATTTCAGGGATTGCAGATACACCCCTGGTTACAATTGTATTATAATTTATCACTGTAAAATCATCAAGTGCATAGCCATTTTTCAAAGTATTGGCATACACAATAAATGATAGGATCCCTAGCAATAAACAAAGCCGCGCATTCAGGGAAAACTTGCTGCTCCTCACGCCTCCGTCTTTTGTAACTACCTTACCTTGCGGTGCCGTTTTTGGTATTGGTTTTTTCCCGCTCTTATTTTTCATGTACTTTTTCAATTAATTGATGAGGGATGCTCTAAAATTAATTTCTTTTGTTACAATGGCCCGATAATTTTTTAACTATAAAAAACTCAGTTCTTTCTGGTTCATCTCGCCCTCCGCAATGTTTTTCCCGCACTTAAGTTTACATCAGCATCCCCGCAATAGTCGCCGATAAATAAGACGCCAGTGTGCCGCAAAGCAGCGCCCTCAAACCGAGTTTAGCGAGGTCGGCACGGCGTTCCGGCACTAATGCGCCTATGCCGCCTATCTGCATTCCTACACTGCTAAAATTTGCAAACCCGCATATGGCAATGGTGATGATGATAAGGCCCTTCGGGGTAACAATGGGCACAGTATTAGTAGTAAGGCTTTTGAACGCCACAAATTCGTTTATAGTAAGTTTCTGTCCCAGCAGTGAAGCCGCATTATTGATGTCCTGAGAAGGCACACCCATAGCCCAGGCAAAGGGATAAAACAATTTGCTAAATATGCTGTCCAGCGACAAGCCGTGATACGCATGTGCCAGCATCCAGTTTACCATAGCTATCAGGGCTATAAAACCTATGAGCATTGCAATAACATTCATAGATATTTTAAAACCATCGGCAGCGCCATGGGTTATGGCGTCAATAAGGTTTGTGTAGCTGCTTTTTACATCCATTTTCACCTTGCCCATAGTTGGCGATTCTTCGGTTTCCGGGAAAACAATTTTAGAGATCACAAGTGCGCCCGGTGCGGCCATCAGGCTGGCGGTTATCAGGTATTCGGGCCGTGCGCCCATATTCGCATATACGATCAGTATGGCCCCTGATATACAAGCCAGGCTGCCGCTCATTGAAGCCAGCAATTCGCTTTTGGTCATAGTAGGCAAGTAGCCGCGTATCATTACCTGCGCCTCCACCTGTCCAACAAATGCGCTGGCTACATTGCTGAGCGCCTCGGCCCCGCTCACCCGCATTATAAAATGCATAGCCCTGGCAACAACAGAAACGACGAATTGCATCACGCGCAGATGATAAAGTATAGCGGCCAATACGCAAACCAGTATAATAGTAGCAGTGATATTAAAAGCAAAAACAAAAACCGGCGCGGCCCTGTAATTAACCACCTGCCCTGTAGTATCAAATACGCCGATACCGCCATACACAAAACTGGCGCCTTCTTTAGCAAAGCTTTCTAATCGCAGCATTCCCCTTCCCAAATACTGGAAGAAGTGGTTTACTGCAGATACCTTCAATACCAATACCGCAATGAGCAGTTGCAGCCCCAGCCCGCTAACTACTAACCGCACATTTATCCGTTTCCTGTTATTTGAAAACAGGAAGGCAATCATAAGTATCAGCGCTACGCCTATTAACCCCGTAAAACGTTCCATTACAATAGCTGGCAATTTAGACCCCTCAATATAATATATCTTGTTGACGATATTGTGTATTTTATAGCCAACCTTCACTATTTTTGAATATGCTCAAACCCTACGAACATGCTGACGTTGAATTACTGCAAAGCTGGGTCACTGATCCCGATATGCTGTTTCAATTCGCAGGCACAGAGTTTTCTTATCCAATAACCCGGGCGCAAATATCCCAATACCAGGCAAAGTACCCCCATCGGCATTTTTACATTGGTTATACCGAAGATAGTGTGCCATTTGCCTTTGGAGAGATAATACCGCAGGATAATAACACGCCCCGTCTCGGCAGGCTGCTCATTGGAGATCCCGGCCTTAGAGGAAAAGGATTGGGAGTATATTTTGTAAGGCTATTAATCCAGGAGTGTAAAAAGCTGTTTAGCACAAACTTCGTTGATCTCTATGTATGGGACAATAATATGGCCGCTATCCAATGTTACAAAAGAGTTGGCTTTACATTTGTGGAGATAGAACCGTTTAAACTGGTGCATAATCAAACGGAATACAACCTGCTTAAAATGACAATCAATAGTGCAATGACTGGCAAAGCAGTTATAGCAGAATTTTTGAAAATTTATCTGGAACACTTCCCAATGGAAACAGAAACTACGAAACTGTTTTCAGAGTATTTATCCCGGACCGAATCGAATGAATTGTTCACAAGGAAAAATTTTGACGGCCACATTACTACCAGTGCATTTATCATAAATGAAGGCCATTCCGAGTTGTTACTATTAAAGCACAGATCCCTGAACAAATGGCTGCAGCCGGGCGGCCATTTTGAGGGAGATGATTCACTATTGGCTTCTGCGCTCAGGGAGGCCCATGAGGAAACAGGTATCCCAAAAGAACAATTGTATAACCTACCAGTACATTCACTTCCCGAAGTCCCTTTTGATATTGATTCGCATTATATCCCCGCCAATGACCAAAAGAATGAGGCAGGCCACTATCACCATGATCTCCGTTACTTATTTGTTTATACGGGAGCTGGTAATATAAATTACAACACAGATGAATCAACCGGTCTGAAATGGGTTAAGCTGGCGGACCTGGAAAACGACCCGATATTTTCGGCGGTGGCGCTTAAGTTGCAAGCGGTATTACACTAATAGAGAAAGGCTTGCCATGACATAACGACATTATTTCCTCCCTTCAATGAAAGCCATCGGCACTGTCAGTACAAGCCCACCCATCTTCTCCGCATAAGCATTCAGGTTTTCCTCCAATTGCCCGAACACCATTACCTGGTCTGCTTCAGGTATAATGTTCTTCCATGAATCAAGCCACCCGAGCTTAATAAAGGAATGATTTAAAAATGCAGTGCCATCTGAGAACTTCATTTCAAATTGCTCTTCAAAATGCCTGGTAATGCTAAAGCCATTGTCTGTGAAAAGCTTAGAGATGCTTTCTACAGAACCACGATGCTCCTGGTCTTTTTTTAATGCGGGCATTAATTCTGTTTTCCCAAGCTGTTGCACTGTTTCTTCAAAAATGTTATAAAACTCCCGCCAGTGCCCATTAAGGTTAGTGGTGAGCGCCAGCTTGCCGCCCGGCTTTAGCACCCGGTGACATTCTCCGAAAACCATTCCCGGTTTGTCGAAATTATTGATGCCAAGATTAGACACAATAAGGCCGACACTATCTGCATCAAAAGGAAGATGTTCCGCTGATGCTTCTATCACCTCTACATTTGTTACCCCATAGTTTTTAATCTTCTGCTTTGCCCGGTTGCTCGCATTCACCCATGGGTCTATACCATAGCATTTACAGGTTGTACCAAGCCTTTGTGCAAGTTCCAGCAGCGGAAAGCCCGCTCCTGAGCCAATATCCAGCACCACAAGATTGGGCTTTAATTCCAAATGCTTTAACAACAACAACCCAAACGACGCGCTCCACAAAGGCAGCTCATCAAAAGTATTGATGAATTCAGGAGTGTCTTCAAATTTATATTGCAGGTAGTTTGTCATTATTTTGATTTTACTTGAAGCAATAATTGAATAATTACCTTATCAACGTTACATCACCTTTCACTGTGTGTACGGCATTGTTTAGGCCTGAGTTATATTTGAGATAATACACGTACACACCAACATCTGCCTTTGCACCCTGGAAGGTGCCATTCCACTTAGCCGTTGGGTCTTCGCTGTAAAAAACATGTTGCCCCCACCTGTTATATATAGTGAACGAATAGTTAGTTATACTGCAACCAGGTGAGAAAAGAGGGTGATAATCATCATTCTTCCCATCATTATTTGGTGTAAAAGCAGTGGGTAAAGAGGCTTCACAGCCGCATAATGTACTGTTTGTAACTGTAATGCTATCAATAATTGTACATCCCCCGGACCCCACTACCCAGTAGATACCCACAGTATTAATAGGCAGAGTGGTGCCCGTGCTTCCATTTTCCCAAAGATAGCTGGAGTAACCTTGGGGGGCATTAAGTTCCATGTTTGTAAATGTACAAACAGCGGTATCCCCGTGCGCGTAAAAAGTATCCGGATTTGCAACATTTACAAAAGTATATTTTGCAATATATTGCCATTCAGTGGCACTAGTAGCTGAGATATCCGCTAGCGTATCATTACCTGCTATAAATGGTGAACAAGTGTAATAGTAGTCAGCGCACAAATACACATTACCAAGGGCATCGCAGGCAATTCCATTTTGGTCATCTGCTCCGCTTTGTAAGGCTGCGCTTCCGGCATAAGTACCTGCTATATTAAAACCTGCAATAAATATCGGGTCTGTGCTCCCGGCGGGCGAATGTAAAATATGGCCGTCAATATTTACTTCACCAACGGCTAAACCAACAGAATCCTGAAGGTTACCATAGGTTCCGCTTACCCATATAGCGCCGCAAGGCGACATAGCTATAGAATATCCCCAGGCATCGCCACCTGTTGGATTGCCAATAGTTTTGAACCAGCTCACATTATTGGAAGAATTAAATTTTACCAAGTACAAAACATAATTACCCGGATAGGGATTGCCAATAGGCGTGCCGCTAAAGGCAATACTATTGTCGCTAACGCCACCAGTCAGGTAAACATTATTTGACGCATCAGATGCTATCCCCACGGCAAATTCACCACCCGCTCCGCCACTGCTGCCTGCCCATATCGGTGTTCCGGAAGAATTGTATTCTGCTATGAACGCATTTCCAGTACCTCCGCTTGCATCTGTAATAGTTGACGGCCCAAAAACTAAAGAGGTTGAGCTAAACACGCCTGCTATATAAATATTTCCAGCAGGAGTTACGGTTAAACCGTAGGCATCATCATTACCACTACCTCCTGACCTTGTTGCCCACACTACATTTCCTGAAGAGTCATACTTGACAACAAGTATATCATCTGTATTGCCAGAAGCGTCTGCATTGGTCAATGTATAAGAGCCGATTGTTATTTTCGGTAAATGGAAATTGGCTGTTACGTAGATATTATTCATGGCATCTGTTGCAATCCCTCCTGTGCCGGCAATATATATGCTACCGCCTATAGAACCTCCAAAATCTTGCACATTTCCCGCGTTTATCGCCCAAAGAACCTTTCCTGATGGATCAAACTTCGCTAAAAAATACTGTGACTCAGGATATATCCTATTAGTCAATGTAATTGAACCAATTTTAACACTTGGGCTGCTGATCTGACCTAATAAAAATGAATTGCCACCCAGGTCGGTAGCAATATTTATCGGCCGGGAATCTCCATCTTGTGTTCCTATAGCCCATAAAAAATTCCCGTTTGCATCATATTTGGCAAGAATAGCCTGAAAAATGTTAGAAGCAGCAGAAAAGGGAACTGTATTAGTACCAAATATCGATGGTTGCGTTATACCTATAAGGGCGTCGAAATTAACACCTGCTACAAATACATTTCCTGAAGGGTCGGTAGCTACAGGCCACGAATCCATTGATGCGCCGGTAGTTCCTCTGGCCCACTGCCAGCCCTGCCCGTGAGCTATGAGTGGAAATAAAAGCACTACAAGCAAAATCCTTTGCATAGGGTATATATTTAGAGCATTTATTCCATTCAGAAGGCGCACGAAAATTGTAAAACGATGACTTAAAATAATAACATGCAAAAAGTATGCTACACTACTGCTTAGGCCAAAAAAATTGCCAAACGGTCGAAAAAGTTTTCAAACGGTAAAATCAGCATCCTTACTCCTCCTCCTGCCTAACCATTCGTCTGCTTCCTTCATACAGTTCATATTCCATTAGCCGGCAGTCTATGATGCTGGTATAAAATTCTATTCTGCGTTTTGCTTTTAGCCCTATCTTTTTAGCGAGGTCCAGGTTGCCGGTAAATATGTAACCAAAGTAGCTGCCGCATTTCTTTTTCATAAAGTCGCCAATGCGCTGGTAAGTAGCTTCCAGCTCTGTTTCGTTACCCATTCGTTCGCCATATTCGGGGTTCATAAACATTACGCCCTTGCCGCCCTCGGGCACATTAGTCGCTTCAAAATCACAAACGGAAAATTCTATCAGGTCAGCCACGCCCGCAGCCAGCGCGTTTTTCCGCGCGTTTGTAATTGCTATGTCGCTATAGTCGGTAGCTATGATCCTAAGCCCCGGTTTATCTGTGATCTGTTTATTCAGTATTTCCATTTCATTATGGTAGATATTTTCGTCGTAGCCTGTCAGGTGCATAAAGGCATAATTCATACGGAACAGTCCCGGCCTGGTATTCGTAGCTATCAGCGCGGCTTCTATGGCCACAGTACCGGAGCCGCACATGGGGTTTACAAACGGCGAATTCCTGTCCCACCTCGTTGCCAGTATAGTAGCTGCCGCCAGTGCTTCGAGCATCGGCGCACGGCCGGGGATTTTACGGTATCCGTGGCGGGCAAGCGAATCACCGGAGGTGTCAATAAAAACTTCGGCTGATTCATTTTTCCAAAAAAGGTGAATAACAGCGCCAGTCAGTTCTGCGCCTGTTGACGGGCGTGTACCGGTCTTCTCGCGCAGCCGGTCCACTATGGCGTCCTTTACCCGCAGGTTGGCAAACATGCTATTGTTGATGGTGGGGTTCAGCACATTGCTGGTGACAGAAAAATAGCCATCACCCGGTAGTATTTTCTCCCACGGATAGTTAACGAGGTTGTTATAAATATCGTCCGCGTTCACCGCATCAAACTGTTTCAGGCTGTAGAGCACCTGGCTGGCACAGCGCAGGTTCAGGTTTAGCTTTATACTGTCATTGATAGTGCCCTTAAGCCTTACCCCGGTTACGAATGTTTCTTCCGGGCTGAACCCTAATTCTTTCACTTCCTGTTCCAGGTAGGGGGCCAGGCGTTTGTTGCAGGTAATCGTAATCGGCGCTATCGTCGTATATAAAGACATAAAGGCTGTAAAGGTAAAAGGTTAGTAAGGATAACTAACATATCCTAACCAAATATTTGCAGTATTTTTGCAATCTAAACAGTCCTATTTGAGCGCTTCGGTTTTTTTGATAACGCCGCCATTTACGCAATTGAATACCCCTTATCCCGCAACTGCGTATCTAAAGGGTTTTCTGAATACTAAAAAGATCACTTCTTTCCAGGCCGACCTCGGGATAGAGGTTACCATTGCCTTATTTTCAAAAGCGGGGTTATCACAACTTTTTGCAAGAATAAGTGAAGCAGACAGCATTTCCTCCTCTGGGGGCCGGGGGGCTAATGCGCTCCGCATCATCGCTCTCCGGGAAGACTATATTAATACCATTGACGCTGTTATCTCATTTCTTCAGGGCAAAGGCCCAACGCTGGCACATTTGATCTGCAAAAGGAATTTTCTGCCGGAAGCATCCCGCTTCGCACAATTAGACGACCTGGCCTGGGCTTTTGGCAGCATGGGCGTCCAGGATAGAGCCAAGCATCTTGCTACCATGTACCTTGAAGACCTGTCGGACCTTATTACGGAATGTGTGGACGCACATTTTGGTTTTAGCCGGTATGCAGAGCGGCTCGCAAGGTCTGCCAACAGCTTCGATGAACTATATAGCGCCCTGCAAAAGGAATATACCTTTATTGATAGCATCCTCGTCAACATTCTTGGGAAAAGAATGGCTGAGATTCAACCCAAGCTTGTAGCTGTTTCAGTGCCATTCCCCGGCAATTTGTATTCGGCGTTCCGCTGCGCTCAGTGGATAAAAAGGAATTATCCAGCCGTAAAAATTGCCATGGGTGGCGGGTTTCCTAATACGGAATTACGCTCCCTCTCTGACCCGCGGGTATTTGAGTTCTTTGATTTCATTACACTTGATGACGGCGAAGCCCCGCTCGAAAACCTGGTGGAGTATATTGAAGGACAGATTCCAATAGAAGACTTGAAACGTACCTTTATATTGATAGATGGCAAGGTAACCTACATTGACAATAAATCCTGCGGCGATTATAAACAAGGGCAGGTGGGCACTCCTGATTACAGCGACTTCCCGCTGGGCAAATACATATCTGCTATAGAAGTAACAAACCCCATGCACAGCCTTTGGAGCGATGGCCGGTGGAACAAACTAACTATGGCCCATGGCTGCTACTGGAGCAAGTGTACTTTTTGCGACATATCACTCGATTATATCAGCCGCTATGAGCCGCTTTCGGCCCATTTGCTTTGCGACCGAATTGAAGAGATCACAGCACAAACAGGGCAAAATGGTTTTCATTTTGTTGATGAGGCAGCGCCGCCCGCTTTAATGAGGGCGCTTGCGCTGGAAATAATACGGAGAAAACTTACTATTTCCTGGTGGACCAATATAAGATTTGAAAAAAGCTTTACCCGCGATCTTTGTTTGTTGCTGAAGGCATCAGGCTGCATTGCTGTTTCCGGCGGGCTGGAAGTGGCATCGGACAGGCTGCTGGAGCTTATTCAAAAAGGTATCACCGTTGCGCAGGTGGCGCTTGTGAATAAGAATTTTACTGAAGCAGGTATTATGGTACACGCCTATCTCATGTATGGCTTCCCCACGCAAACAGCACAGGAAACAATTGACTCATTAGAAATGGTCAGGCAAATGTTCCAGGCCGGCATTTTGCAATCAGCTTTCTGGCACCAGTTTGCCATGACCGCACATAGCCCCGTGGGGCTGGAACCTGAAAAGTTTAAGGTAAAAAAAGAAACAAAAGCTACAGGCAGTTTTGCCAACAACGACATTGTTCATGAAGACCCCACAGGGGCAGATCATGATACTTTTACCCTCGGGCTAAAAAAGTCTTTGCTTAACTATATGCACGGAGCTTGTTTTGATTATCCCCTGCAAAAGTGGTTCGATGTAAAAGTGCCTAAAACAACGATTTCGCCGGAATATATAACGGACATTTTAGATGAGGAAGAATACATCCCGGTAAATCCGGCGGCGAAAATTGTATGGCTGGGAAAAGAACCGGTAATTGAATATTTTACCAAATCAAAGAAAGGCAGCCAATGGGAAATGTCTTCATTGACCTTTCAGGGTAAGCAGGAGACCGCTAATATAAAAGTGGACCGGGCCCAGGGCGAATGGCTGGCCGATATACTCCAAAAGATTTCAGTCAGCAACACAAAACTCTGGACGCGCCAGGAAGTGATGCAAAACTACGAAGCCGCAGGCTTAGAGGATTTTGAGCTTTTCTGGGACAATAAGCCCGTAAATTCTCTTTACAAATTTGGACTGTTAACGTTATAATGATATAGATGAAGGACCAGAGGCCCTGCTGCGCCCGCCTCATTTCTATATTTCACACTTACCCGTTTTTATAGCGTGAACAGCAAGGCCAACCCGGGTTTTCAATCCTAATTTATAAAACAAGGTATCCCGGTAGCCCTCAACCGTCCGGGTGCTGCAAACCATCATTTCTGCGATTTCTTTATAGGTCAGATCGGAGCAGCAGTACTTTAAAAACTCATTTTCCCTTTCAGTAAAAACAATTTTTTCCTGCTGTTTGTTTTGTTCTGCAGAGATGTTGGAGAATATCTTGCTCGCAGCCCATTCAGGGTAATAATAGCCTTTTGTAACCAGTTCGTCCAGCGCTATTTTTAATTCGGCTGGCTGAATATTTTTAAGCAAATAACCCTTTGCGCCTGACTTTATCATCTTTATCAATGATAAGTCGTCATCCTGCATAGATAGTGCGAGTATTAGTACATCCGGATGATTCGTCTTTAGCCATTTCGCCGTTTTAAAACCATCCATTACCGGCATGGTAATGTCCAGCAATACAATATCAGGTATATTTCTGGGTTGCTTAAATTGTTCAACGAGTGCCTTTCCATGTTCTACCTCGTAGATCACATGATAATTAGGGAATTTTTCAATGACTCCGGCAATTGCTTTTGCAATAAGAATGTGGTCGTCAACCATTACAATTGAATATGACATTTTATGAAGCGTTTAATTTGTTAGCTGGTATAAATAAGTTAAGCATAGTTCCTTTTTGAATAACACTATTTAATGAGAATTGTGCGCCTATCAGTTCTGCGCGTTTCCTCATATTCACAAGCCCGATCCCTTTATTATCATCATCCAGGTAGATTTCAAGATTAAAACCCTCACCATTGTCATTTGCCTTTATATCCAGCCCCGACGGACTGTGGTTAAAATCCAAAAATACACGGGTACAATTGGCATGTTTAAGGCTGTTCTGAATAAATTCCTGGATAATGCGGAGAATAAAATTCTTAATGGTAGCAGATATAGTGAAATTGGTATCAGTAAAAGTATATTCCACTTTGCAAACATTTAGCCTGTTTACTCTTTTGCATTCATCATCTATCAGGTCTTTCAGTTCTGTAAACTGCGCGTTTGGGTTTGTAAGATTTTTCGACAGGCTCCGAAGGTCTGCGAGCGATTCATTCAGAATAGACCCAATTGCCGTAACCTGTTCTTTTATCTGGGGGTAGGAGTCCTCAAAAACAAGATGATTAGCATAAATAGACGCGAGGGTCAGCCTTTGGCCCACATTGTCATGTATCTCCCGGCCTATATCGGCCAGAGTTTGTTTTTGTATCTCTAATTTAGTGTGCAGCAGGTCTTGTATGTGCTGCTCATTTAGTATGGCTTTTTCCCGTTCATAGTGCAGTTTTCTCCTGTGATATTGGATAACAAACACAATGATCCCTCCTATGAAAACAAACAGGATCAGCGTAGCTAAAACTATAAAGACTTTATATTCGGCTTGCCCCATATAAAACTAAATGTAAACATAATGTACATCAGTGAATCCAGGATGTACACTATATAACTATAAGTTGTAAATAAATTAGGATAATTCAGAGCCAGCGTATTGCGCAGGCCATAATAGGGGAAAGTGCCCAGGTAATATACGAGCAATCCTGTACATATCCAGAATAACATATCTTTCCAGAAATAGAGTATATTATTGCTGGTAACCAAAAATACAAAGTATCTGAGTATAACTACTAACAACAGTAAGTTACCGGTAGTACATGAAAAAGAATGAAATGCACCTTCAATATTTTTCAGCACTACCATGTCCAAAAACCAGGATAAAAGGTATAAGCAAGCACAAAGCACGATTAGTTTTTTATAACTGCCGGAAGTTTGTGTGAAATAAAACAATGCAAAGAAAAATAAAAACTCAACTGGTATTTCGAAATAATTAAAAAATGCTGCATTCAGCATTCCATTATCAGCGGTATTATGCAGCGATACCCCGATGTATTCAGAAATCACAATAAAACCAAGATATACCGGAAACCACTTGAATGCCGACGTCTTTATTTTTCTCCAATAGATAAAGCCCGTAATACACGCTATAAACTCAAAGATGCGCAATATATGAAGCTGTGTTTCCAATAAAATTGCTTTAATAATTGCTCTTTAAAATTTACTGTTAAGGGTTCTGGTCGCAATATATCATGAAGTCCTGCCCTACATTGACCGCCTGGCCGTCAACATGGAATGGAGGGGGCATCAGCGATCCATGGTTCAATGCGCACATGGTAGGTGACTGAGAGAAATCAGATGAGCCGGTTGCCGGGTCAAAATCATGGTTCAATCCATCAGCTCCTAAAAGGGTCGGTACCATCACCAGTGTGTGCAACCCTGTATATTGTATATCCTGCGGGTCGTTTGCTAAAAGATCTGCGGAATATTCCCCGAAGTAAATACGTACGCCAAGCGTATCGGGAGTCCCTGAGTTTTCAAATTCACAGATAAATTTTTGGAGGTCAGCGAGGCAAAACCATGCGCTCCGCGAATCCTGTACGTTAGGGAAGGCGGGGTTTGGGTGCAGTGACGGGCATGCCCCGTTAATGATAGTCCAGTGGTTTTGCGCATAATTTTCTATTAATGCTTTTGCAAAGGGTACATTCAGTCTCATTTTTTATTTTTTTGTTGTGAAGTAATACATGCGAATGTATTTATTTGCAGCGGTTATTAATAATATACATTAGGTCTTTTTGATATTATTTTTTGAGCGAATTTTATTTAAATGCCTTGCCGGGCAATGGCCCCCATGTATTTTAGTGAGCATAAAAACCGTTAAATAACGGTTTAAATACCGTTATTTAACGGTAGCGGACTGCCATAAAAAACTGATAATATTCCGTTGAATACCCCTTGTGGATGCTTATTTGTTGTGCCATCTTTGCATCACAGATATGGAACGACCCATGCCGGTCCTATCGCTATAAAACAAGGGCTGCCCCTAACCGGGGCAGCCTTTTCTGTATGATTTAAGCCTTTCCATTTTTTTGATACTATTCAGCTTTAATTGTAGCTATACACTCTTCTACCGAAAGCATCTTCTGCTCACCTGTAGAAAAGTTCTTCAGGCTTACCATTTGTTTATTCTGTTCTTCGTCACCAGGCAACAATACGTACGCGATACCCCGTTTATTGGCATACTTCATTTGCTTATCAAACTTTGCTGCATCGGGATATATCTCCGCCGCTATATTGGCGGCCCTTAGCTGCTGTAAAATGTGCAGGGCGTAGGCTTCATTATCGCCGCCAAAATTTATCAGGATTGCCTGTGTACCTGCTGCAAGCTGCTCCGGGAAGACCTTCAGTTCTTCCATTACATCATATATCCGATCTATACCGAACGATACCCCCACCCCTGACAATCCTTTCAGCCCAAACAAGCCTGTAAGATCATCATAGCGGCCCCCGCCGCCTACACTGCCCATTTTCACGTCCGGGTGGTTACATACAACTTCAACTATAACTCCTGTATAATAATTGAGCCCTCTTGCAAGGCTTATATCTACCTCAATATTTTCAGCAGTTTGCGAATCAACGGGTGTTAGCTCTTTGTAATAGACTAAGGTCTTACTGAGTTCATTTATGCCTTCCATTCCGCTGGCGCTATGCTGCATTATATCTGCAAATGCCGCCAGCTTCTCATCATTTTTTCCTTTTACGTTTATCACTTTTTCTATCTGCCAAATGCCATCATCACTTATGCCACGTTCTTTCAGCTCATTGGCCACACCTATCCATCCTATCTTGTCCAGCTTATCCATGGCAATGGTAATGTCCATCATTTTATCGGGCATACCGCATAATTCTGCCAGTGCTGCAAGTAGTTTGCGGCTGTTTAATTTAACAGTAACGGGTATATTCAATTTCTCAAAGGCATTTTGATAAATGCACAGCAGTTCCGCCTCATTAATCAGTGAAGTGCTACCCACCATATCCACGTCGCACTGCCAGAATTCGCGGTAGCGGCCTTTTTGCGGCCTGTCGGCACGCCACACCGGCTGCATCTGGTAGCGGCGGAAGGGGAAAGCAAGCTCATTCTGGTGCATCACTACATAACGGGCGAAAGGGATGGTAAGATCATAACGCAATGCCCGCTCAGTGACAACGGGTGATGAATAAGGCTTGCTCAGAATAGTATTCCATTCGCTATTCAGCTTATCCTTATCAGCATCTTTTTTTTCATGAAGGCCGTTATTGAGTATCTTAAATATAAGGCGGTCACCTTCTTCTCCATACTTGCCCGTAAGCGTAGTAAGGTTTTCCATAGATGGCGTCTCCAATGGCTGGAAACCGTATAGTTCAAATATTGCCCGCAGTGTATCAAATATATATTGGCGTTTACGCACTTCGGCAGGGGAAAAATCGCGTGTGCCCTGCGGTATTGATGGTTTAGACATAAATTCCTTTACTGTTTTTTATAATTGCATCACATGTTTTTTCGATAAGGCTATATACTGTTTTGTAACCCTCCTCAGGCCCATACCATGGGTCAGGCACCGATTCATTACATCCTGGATGCAGCTCATTAAGAAAATAATCCACTTTCTTCATATCTGCCTGCCTGCCCCCTATGTGCTTTATTTCCCGGTACACATCCCCAGCCATTGCATATATCTTATCATAAGTACTAAAGGCACCGGCAGTAAATTTTGCCGCCCGGAATTCTGAAATATCTATGCCATGCTCCCTGCATACTTTTTGTGAAAAGTGATGGGGCGCCTCACCTGTATGATAAGATTCCGTGCCTGCTGATTCTACTGTCCAGTTTAGGCCGTGGTGTTTTACTTTGTGCCGCAGTATTCCTTCCGCTATCGGAGACCGGCAAATATTACCAAGACAAACCATCAGTATCCGCATGGGCGCAAAACTACTAAAAAAGCATAGCTATCTGCTTGCGCCGGGTTCGGCGACAAAGTGAGTATACATGAGCATACAACAATTGCAGTATATTAATTATTAATAAAAATTGATTAGTGTATATGCAATTAATCGGTAACATACCATGTGTTGTGTTTTTTCAGGAAGTTAGATACAAAACACACAGCACAGTCACCCCATTTTTTAAGAAAGGCGCTGTGTTATTAATATTATTTTATATTCATTTTATACATTTTTTATTTCATATTATATTTAAAATTTCAGATTTTAGTATGATGATCGTCAATAAGAATTGAATAATGTATATACAATTTTCGCATAGTAAAATATTTAATAAAAAAGAGTGTGACGATGTTAGTAGTGCCCCAAAGGAGCTGGTTTTCATTTTTCGCAATGGCATGTTATTTTAGCACTGTTTAAAAATGTCCTGAATACACTAATGAATTATGTCGAAATTAAAAGAAAAGCTCTACATCCTTTGCGGTGAATACATAAAAAGCCGCGAGGCCGAGATAAGAAAAACTATTGCCGAAGCACAGGAAGCAGCCAATGATGATACCAAAAGCAGTGCCGGAGACAAGTTTGAAACAGGCCGTGAAAGAATGCAGCAGGAAATAGACCTGAACCTTGTAAGGCTAAACGAACTGAACAAACTAAAACAAACGCTGGAAAGAATTATACCCGGCCAAAAAAGCGCTACGGTTCTGCCGGGATCAGTGGTGCGCACGAATAATGGAAATTATTACGTTTCGATCAGCGCCGGAGCCTTAAAGGTGGACAATATCGTTTACTACGCAATATCTGCGGCATCTCCCATTGGCGAAAAATTAGCCGGATTAAGCAAGGGCAATGAGTTTAATTTTAATGGAAAAAAGTACATTATAGAGGGGGTAATATAAAAAAACCGTCCCATTTTGAGGGACGGTTTTTTGTGCTTTCTAAAAAATCAGGAATTATTCCGCTTTTGCAAATTTAGTTGTCTTCAGCAGGATGTTATTTTCATCGTAGATCATGATCAGGTACATACCATCTGCCAGTTGGCTTACGTCTATGTCTGTTGCTGCTTTCTGATCTATCAATACTTTGCCGTCTATGCTCAGTACCGAAATATTCACCTTCACCGGTGCATCTATATGCACAACAGCGGTTGCCGGGTTAGGATATACCTTAATTTGCTGAGCTGCGTTTTGGTTGTTCACTCCCGTTGACGGGCCACCCACTGTGTAGGCAAGCGAAGTATCCGAACATCCGCCTGCGTCCGTTACCACTACCGTGTAGGCGCCTCCACCTGTTTCGTCAAGTATACTTGATGTAGCCCCTGTTATCAGCACTCCGTTCCTATACCACTGGTAGCTGCTGAATGTGCCGGCATATAAGATATTGGGGGCGGTAAAAGAAACAACCGGTACCGGTGGTGTTATCAACGACGGCCCTGCAACTGTTTCACTACAGATGCCGTTGCTAACGATAACTGAATAATTACCATTGGCCGATGTAGTATAACTTGCTGCTGTTGCCCCAGTGATAACAGAGCTGTTGCGCATCCACTGGTAGGTAACCCCGCCGCCGGATGTCACATGCATAGTTTCCGTATGGCCTCTGCACAACTCCACGGTGCCCACCGGGGCAACTGTTGCTGTTGTTATTGCGCCGCCTACGGTAATGGTGATCATTGCGCTGGATGAGCATCCGCCGCTATTGGTGACCACATAGTATATTGTATCAGTACCTGCTGAAAGGCTGGTAACAACCCCTGCGCTGTTTACGGTAGCTATCGCCGTATTGGTGCTGCCCCAGATGCCCCCGGTAACCGCGTCACTCACATCCAGTGCGTTGCCGGTGCACACTACCGTGTAGGCTGCTGAAATCGCGCCGATCGCCGGGCCGGCATAGACGGTTATGGCCGCTGAATCCACCGCTGACCCGCAACTGTTCGATACGGAATAATAGATCTCATCGGTTCCACCGGACATTCCCGTTACTATACCGCTCGTTGCGCCAATGATGGCAATTGAAGTATGAGCGCTGCTCCACACACCGCCTCCTATACTATTGCCCAATGGTGTAGTTGCACCTGCACATACGTGCAGCACACCGGTAATCGGTGATTCCACAGGTATTGTGTTAACTACATCCGTAACCGTTGCGATGCCAGGGCAACCACTGCCCGAAATAATATAACTGATAGTAACAGTGCCGGGCACTATGCCACTTACGGTACCAAATGCATTTACCGTAGCTATCGCCGTATTACTGCTGGTCCATGCCCCGCCGCCGGTAGCATCAGCAAGTACAGTGGTGCTTCCTGCACATTCTGACGGAGTACCTGTAATGCCCGCTACTGATGGTGCCGGGTTAATAAATACTGATGTGGTTGCACTTACCGAGCATCCGAAAATATTGGTTACTGTATAATTTATTGTAACCGCTCCGCTCGTAACTCCGGTTACCGCCCCTGATGCATTTACAGTGGCTATGGCGGTATTACTGCTGCTCCATACACCACTTGCCGTCGCATCGCCCAGCATTACCGGTGAACCGACACATCCTGTAGCCGCCCCGGATATCGGAGCAACTGCAGGCAGCCCGCTGACCGTTTCTATGCTGGCCACTGATGAGGTGCCGCAACTGTTCGTTACGGTGTAGCTGATCATAGCTGTTCCGGGCGATACCCCGGTAACACTGCCGCTCACAGGGTCTATTACCGCTACTGCGGTATTACCGCTGCTCCATGCGCCTCCTGTAGTAGCATCACTCAGTGTTACCGACGATGCCACACAAACAGATGCCGTGCCTGTGATCCCTGTAAGCAAGGAAGGCGGCGTTACTACATCATTCGATGTTATACTGCCCGGACAACCAAAAAGATTGGTTACGGTATAGGTAATTGTTGTTACTCCTGACGACAGCCCGGTAACTACACCAGTGGATACAGTAACAGTGCCGACTGAAGGAGTGCTTGTAGTCCATATGCCGCCGGTTATCGGATCTGAAAGGGTAATTGTAGTGCCTACGCATTGGCTGGCCGGGCCCACTATAGGCAATACCACCGGTATCGTATCCACTGACAAAATTTTAGTGACTTCGCCTGAACCGCAGGTGCCCGTTACTATATATGCTATTGTATCTATACCCGGGCTTACTCCGTCTATTATCCCCGCACCCACTACTATGGCATGGCCGTTGCTGGCAACCCACGTGCCGCCGGGTGTGGGGTCGGTAAGCGTAATACCCGATCCTACACATACTATTGACAGGCTCGATATAGGCCCAATACCCGACGACGGGCCTGCCTCAATGATAACATTTGATACCGCCGATATATTGCCGCAACTCGTGCCGCTGATTGTATAAGAGATGGGCGCTGCACCCGCTGCCAGGCCGGTAACTACGCCACCCGATGACACGGAAGCATTCGTATTGCCGCTGCTCCATACACCGCCGGAAGTGCTCTCTGACAATGTGATCGCAGCACCCAGGCATACAGAGTCAAGTCCGCTGATGGACGCAATACCTGAAGATGGGTTGATGGTAATATTCTTAAGCACACTGGCTACGCCACAGGAATAAGTAACGGAATAAGAAATTACCGCAGTACCGGTGGTTACACCGTTTACCACACCAGTACTGCTGACCGTTGCATTACCGGTACTGCTGCTGCTCCACACACCGGAACTCGTTGCATCAGCTAATGGGATCCAATAACCGGTACAAACAACGGAAGCCCCTGTTATAGCGGCCACACCAGGTGATGAGCCGATAGTAATGATCTTTGTAGTGGCGCCTATGCCGCATGGCGTAGAGACTGTGTACCTGATCGTATCTGTACCTGAGCTGACACCTGAAACCAATCCCGATGAGGAGATCGTTGCATGGGAATTGCTGATGCTCCAGGTACCACCCGATATAGGGTTGGTGTATAGTACAGGATAACCGATACAAACTCCCGAACCACCGATGATACTGCCGGGTGACGGCGCAGTAGAATTTACACTCATATCGAAACTGGCTGTAGCTGTGCCGCAACCATTGGTAACTGTGTAGTTAACAGTATCCAGCCCGGCTGTAATTCCGGTAACGACGCCTGAACTGCTCACCGAACCATGTGAATTGCTGGTGCTCCATACGCCGCCGGAAATGCTTTCCGTCAAAGTAACCGGGAACCCGATACATACATTACCAACGCCGGAGATGGCGCCTGCCGTAAGCAGCCCGGAGATCGTTACCTCCTGTGTTGCTGTTACGGTGCCGCAACTGTTGCTCACGGTATAGGTAACAATAGAGGTGCCTGTAGATATACCTGTAACCACACCGCCGCTTGTAACAGTAACATTGCTGTTGCTGCTGCTCCACACGCCGTCACCTGCAAGGTCTGTAAAAAGGGTATATGACCCCACGCAAAGCGCTGAGACGCCGATGATGCTGCCTGCCGTAAGCGAGGTGGAAGAAACGCTCATCGGGAACGTAGCTATTGCCGTGCCGCAACTGCTTGCTACCGTATATGAGATAGTAGCTGCGCCTGCTGAAACACCGGTAACCAACCCGCCGCTGCTCACAGTAGCACCGCCGCTGCTGCTCCATACGCCGCCGCTAACGCTCTCTGTCAGCGTAACCGGGCTTCCGGGACACACACCGCCCGGGCCCGAGATAGTTCCTGCCGTTACAGAAGCTGATATAGTTACAGTCACTGACGAAACGGCGGTGCCGCAGCCGTTGGTGACAGAATAGGAAATAACATCTGTGCCTGGCGAAACTGCCGTAACTACTCCGGAGCTTGTAACCGTAGCATTGCTGTTGCTTGCACTCCATGTACCGTCCGTAACCGTTTCGGCCAGGTCTGTAAAGGTTCCGGTGCAAACAGACGTTATGCCGCTGATACTGCCTGCATCAGGCGCGGGGTTTACCGTAATAATATGGCTGGCAACCGCAGAACCGCAGCTTGCACTCACTGTATATAATATAGTATCCGCCCCGCCGGCTGGTGCACCCGTAACCACGCCCGTGCTGCTAACCGTAGCGCTGCTGTTACTGCTGCTCCATACACCGCCTGTTCCGCCTGCTTCAGTTAAAGATATTGTGGTGCCGCCGCAAAGGCTTGTGCCGCCGCTTATAGTGCCTGCAGAAAGGAAGGTGCCCACAGTGACCGCAACCGTTGTTGTTGCAATGCCGCACGGAGTTATGACCTTGTAGGTGATGGTATCTGTGCCAGGGCTGATACCTGTTATTAAACCTGTTGTTAAATTGACGCTGACAGAACCATTGCTGGCAGTCCAGGTGCCTGGTGTCACCGTATTAGACAGGGACGCTGTCGTGCCTGCGCATATACTGGATGGCCCTGTAATAGTGCCCGCAGTTGGTGTTGTATTCACGGTTACCACGTGCGTGGCTGCTATGACACCGCAACTGCTGGTATTGGAATAAGATATGGTAGCTGTGCCTGTGCTCACGCCAAATACAAGCCCGGCCGCTGATACTGTAGCAACTGCCGTATTATTGCTGCTCCACGCACCGCCTGTTGCGGCATCGCTGAGCGGCGTCGTAGAACCCACACACAGGGCGGTGGTGCCTGAAATTGTACCTACGCCCGGCGCCGCCGTAACGGTAACAGAAGCAGTGGCTACGCAGGAGCCTATGATGTAATAAATATTTACCGTGCCCGCACCCACTCCGCTAACCGTACCGCTTGTGCTTACAGTAGCCGTTGATGTCAAAGAACTGCTCCACGTACCGCCGCTCACGGCATCGGTAAGGGTTAGCGTACCACCTGTGCAAACGGTTGGCGACGATGGCAACAAAGCAGCCGGGCCTGTTGAAACCGTAACCACTTTGCTCACACTGCAGATCCCCACTGTATAACTAATGGTAGCAGTGCCAGGGACAATGCCTGAAACTATGCCGGCTGATGAAACGGTAGCAACACCTGTAGCACCGCTGCTCCACGCGCCGCCGGTGGTACCGTCGGTAAGGGTGGTTGTTGACCCTTCGCAGAAGATAACAGGCGCGGATGGCGAAATAGCCGCCGGGGAATTAACTACGGTAACAGTAGTAGTGGCTGTACAACTGCCTGATAAATAAGCAATGGTTGTGGTACCTGCTGTCACGCCTGAAACTACACCGGATGCAGAAACCGTTGCAGTTCCTGTGGCGCTGCTGCTCCACGTGCCGCCGCTGGTAGTTTCCGTCAGCGGCAAGGTTGTGCCTGTGCAAACCGTGGGTGAAGAAGGCAAAATAGCGGCAGGCCCGGAAACCACTGTTACCACTTTCGTGGCAAAGCAACTGCCTATACTGTATGAAATGGTAGCTGTTCCTGCTGATACCCCCGAAACTACTCCGGAAGAAACAGTCGCCACCAAGGCATTATTACTGGTCCAGACGCCGCCTGAAACACCGTCTGTGAGCGTGGTTGTTGCTGCCGAACATAGTGTTAGCGCGCCCGAAGGAGTGATTGCTGCCGGCGTAGTATTAACCGTAACAGCGGCGGTAGATGAGCACGTGCCTACGGTATAGGATATAGTTGCCGTGCCATGTGCTACACCGCCGACCGTGCCAGTGGACACAGTAGCAACCGATGTATTGTTGCTGCTCCATACGCCACCTGTAGAGCCGTCAATTAATGTAGTTGTCGTGCCGCTGCATATAGCAGTAGAGGATGGAGAGATTGCCGCCGGGCCTTGTGTTACAGTAACAAATTTACTTACCGAACAAGTGCCTGTGCTATAATCAATCGTAGCCGATCCGCCGCTAACGCCATAAACTACACCGGATGATGATACCGTGGCTACAGTGGTGGAGAGGCTGCTCCAGGTACCACCTGTGGTAGCATCTATCAACGTAGTCGAAGCTCCGGAGCAAACAGTTACGGTGCCTGTGGGGGTAATCGTTCCCGCCCCCGCTGTTACATTGACCGTAGCCGTGTACGCGGCACAAACTGCCGAACTACCATTAAAAATCTGGTAGGTAATAATATCCGTTCCCGGTAACACACCTGAAACAACACCGGAAGTAGCAACAACGGTAGCTATCGAAGTAGTGCCGCTGCTCCATACACCGGTCAGAGGAGGGGTAAGTGCCGGTTCAGTCAGCGTTTCTGTACCACCCTCGCATACTGACGATGTAAGCGGGGAGATAGGTGAAGAAGCAATCACTGTAACAATTTTTGTAACAAAACAGGAGCCCACGGTATAAGTAATTATCGCTGTGCCTCCCGAAACTCCGTTGACCGAAGTGGTGGTGCCTGCGTTGGTAAGCGTAGCTACAGCAGTGTTACTGCTTGTCCAGGTCCCGCCGGTCGTTGTTTCCGAAAGTGTGACCGACTGCCCCACGCAGGTGACGGAGGTTCCTGACGGGGTAATCGCACTCGGTGGGGCTGAAACAAACAGTTCGTCGCCTGTAGAGCATCCGGGACTGACATAAAAAGTGATCATGCTTGTACCCGGTGATAAAACACTAACAATACCCGAGCTTATAGCCACGGTAGCCACACTTGTGTTGCTGCTGGCCCATGTTCCACCCACCGATTCCGTTAAAGTGTCCAAAGTTCCTGCGCACGGATGGTTATTACCGGATATCAGGCCCGGCGGATTTGAGACCGTGACAACAGTAGATGTGGAACAGGAACCTACAAAATAAATGATGGTCGTAGTCCCCGCAATTGCACCGGTAACCGTCCCCGTTGCAGGACCAACTAATACGACGGTCGCTACTGCTGTATTAGTACTGACCCAGGTGCCGCCCGAGACTGTCTCCGTCAAAAATATGTCCGACCCGGCGCAGACCGAGGCCGGTGACGGTGTGATAACCCCCGCACCACTGGTGACAAAGACCGTATCATATACAGTGCATAGCGACGAGCCAAAATTGTAAGATATGATAGCACTGCCCGCAGAGGCCCCATGAACAATGCCACCGGAACTGACTGTGGCTACCGCCGTATTATCACTACCCCAGCTACCGCCGGTAACGGATTCCACCAGCGTAACAGTGCTTCCTACACATATGCTCGGATCAACAGGGGAAAGGGCACTTGGGCTGCTTACTGTGATGACTTTGGTTGCAAAACAACCGCTGGTAACCGTGTACTTAATGGTATCAATTCCGTTGCCAACCGCTGTTGCAACCGGAGGGACGGGGGTAATGGTGGCCACTGTACTATTAGTAGTAGACCACGTACCGCCTGCGGTAGCATCTGATAAGGTAACTCCCGACCCTATACAAAGGGTGATGGGCGACGTTGGGCTGATTGTGCCGGCCCCGTTGTTCACGGTAACCGTATCCCTGACAAGGCAAGAGCTTTGAAAGTATGAAATAATAACTGCCCCGGCGGCAACACCAGAGACGACGCCGGAGGATGAGCCTACCGTCGCCAAAGACGTACTGCTGCTAAACCACGAACCACCGGTAACTGCATCAGTTAGTGTAAGCGTGGAGCCAGAACACAATGTTGGGCTATGCGGAGTTATCGCACTCGGCCCATGCACGGTGACCACATGGGAAGCACGGCAACCCGACGTATTGGTATAACGAACGGTATCAATTCCATCGGAAAGCCCCTTAACTACAGCCCCCGCGCTACTCCCCCCGCCACCCGAAATAGTGGCGATCGTAGTACTGCTAAGGCTCCAGGTGCCCCCTGTGGTTGCGTCGGTAACCGTATCAAGGGCGCCTACGCAAATAGACGAGGACGATGCAGTAATTGCCCCCGGGGCAGCGTTAACCGTAACTATATGCAAAGTAGCACCGCAAAGGCTGTCGCCGGAATAGTCGATGGTAGCGACTCCTGCTGATACACCATACACTACAGCTTGGGTTGGACTAAGAACCGTAACCGTTGCAATTAAAGTACTACTACTTATCCAGGTTCCCCCGGGTGTTAGATCGGTCAGGGTTATAGTCCCCCCATTAGCACACACATGAGTTTCGCCTGTTATTGTATCACACTGTGCATTAGAACGGCTGGCAAATCCCAACACAAAAAACGCCAGGAATAAAAGGTATAGGTTCCTTTTCATAATCTAAATATTAATTCTTTAAAAAATATGACTCTAAAGATAGCGGATTTTTTTCTATCCGCTAAAAAAAACAAAACTTTTATTTTGTGCGCTGTGCAACATTAATACACAGTTAATAAACTGATTATCAATTCATTAAAATATATTTGCTATATAAGTATTGCTTTTCTACTTTATTAGACGCTATAATAGCTAAAAAAGTTAGTTTGGAGGGTATCTTTTGTGAAACGGCAAAAATTCCCGCTTTGTACTTTATATCCCGGCGAGGTCGTTGGCCTGTTTTTTAGATCATTAAATGTGCTGCTTAAAGTATTCAAGCGTACGCTTTAATCCCTCATGGCGGTCAACTTTTGGTTCCCAGCCTAATAGTTCTTTCGCCTTGGTGATGTTTGGTTTGCGTTGCTTGGGGTCGTCCTGCGGCAATGGCTCGTACACGATCTTAGATTTTGAACCCGTAAGGGCGAGCACTTCTTCCGCAAATTGCAGCAGTGTAATTTCAGAAGGGTTGCCGATATTCACTGGCCTGCTGTAGTCACACAATAACAGGCGGTAAATGCCCTCCACAAGGTCATCCACATAACAGAAAGACCGCGTTTGCGAACCGTCTCCATATACGGTTATATCTTCACCCCTCAGCGCCTGGCTCATAAAGGTAGGCAGCGCGCGGCCATCATCAAGGCGCATACGCGGCCCGTAAGTATTAAATATGCGGATAATGCGCGTTTCCACTTTATGAAAAGTATGGTAGGCCGTTGTTATGCTTTCCATAAATCGTTTTGCTTCGTCATAGACGCCGCGGGGGCCCACCGGGTTCACGTTGCCCCAGTATTCCTCGGTTTGCGGATGCACCAGCGGGTCACCATATACCTCAGAGGTTGATGCCACAAGGATGCGGGAACCTTTCGACTTTGCGAGCCCCAGCAAGTTGTGTGTGCCCAGTGCGCCTACCTTCAAGGTTTGTATGGGCATTTTCAGATAATCTATAGGGCTGGCGGGAGAAGCGAAATGCAGGATATAATCTATTGCCCCCGGCACATGCACAAATTTCGTCACATCATGGTGATAAAACTGGAATTCACGTACCGGGAAAAGATGCTCAATATTTTTTATATTTCCCGTCAGCAGGTTATCCATCCCTATCACCTCATAACCTTCTTTTATAAACCGGTCACATAAATGTGATCCCAGGAAACCCGCTGCGCCGGTAATCAATATTCTTTTTGCCATAGTTTAGTTGTAAGTTATAAGTCGTAAGTCATGCGCTTACAATTTGTTATAGTAGAACGCTCATTATCAAATCGCGCTATTTTCACATTTTCACATTTTCTAATTTTCACATTCAATTGAGCCATTGAGCAATTGAGTCATTGAGCAATTAGTCTATCACTGTCAAATCGGGTTATTTTCACATTTTCTAATTTTCACATTCAATTGAGCAATTGAGCAATTGAGTCATTGAGCAATTAGTCCATCACTGTCAAATCGGGTTATTTTCACATTTTCTAATTTTCACATTCAATTGAGCCATTGAGCAATTGAGTCATTGAGCAATTAGTCTCTAATTTTCACATTCAATTGAGCAATTGAGCAATTGAGTCATTGAGCAATTAGTCCATCACCCCCCGTTCTCTCACTATATCCTTATGATGCATAGCCAGTGTATCATGCACATGGGCATGAACTACCTTTCTGCCGATGCTTTCATAATAAAAGCTGCAAGCCTCCATCTTGTCTAATGAATAAACATTACGCCCGTCGAAAATAGCAGGATGTTTCATAGACTCAAAAACACGGTCAAAATCAGGATTGCGGAACTCGCTCCATTCCGTCACTACTATCAGCGCGCTGCATCCTTTTACCGCGTCATACTGATTTTCAGCAAAGAATATTTTGTCGCCGAATAGCAGCTTCACATTTTCCATTGCTTCCGGGTCAAATACCCGCAGCTTTGCGCCTGCAGCCAAAAGCTGGTTGATCAGATCTATGGAAGGGGCATCCCTGATGTCGTCTGTCTCCGGTTTAAAAGCCAGGCCCCATATGGCAAACGTACAGCCGGACAGATCGCTACCGAAGTAATTTTGTATCTTATTGCCAAGCACTAATTTTTGGCGCTCATTTACCTGCATTACTGTATTCACAAGCTGGAAGTCATAATCCATCTCCAGGGCCGTAAATGCCAGGGCTTTTACATCTTTAGGAAAGCAACTGCCCCCATACCCTATGCCGGGGAAAAGGAAGCGCTTGCCTATACGGCTGTCCCCGCCTATGCCTATCCGTACCCAGTCTACATTAGCACCGGTTTTTTCACATAGGTTCGCCATTTCATTCATAAACGAGATGCGCATCGCCAGGTACGAGTTTGCGGCATACTTAGTCATTTCAGAAGACCGTTCGTCCATAAAGTGGATAGGGTTCCCCTGCCTTACATATGGCTGGTACAATTCATCCATTACTTTCTTCGCCTTGTCAGACGAAGTGCCGATCACTACCCTGTCCGGCTTCAAAAAATCATCCACCGCAACCCCTTCCCGCAAAAACTCCGGGTTCGATACCACATCAAACAAAGCGGTGTCTAAGTGCGCGGCCAGTACCTCATGCACTTTCTCTGCCGTGCCTACAGGTACCGTACTTTTATTTACAATTACCGTATATTTTTTAATTATTTTACTCAGTTGTGCCGCCACGTCCAGCACATACTGCAGGTCTGCAGACCCGTCCTTTCCCGGTGGCGTAGGCAGTGCCAGGAAGATCGCTTTTGCACCCTCTATCCCCTCTTTTAAGGACGTAGTAAAATGCAGTCGCTTTTCCTTTATATTACGTTCCAGTAATACATCAAGGCCCGGTTCATAAATGGGCGACTTGCCCTGCTTTAAATTATTTATTTTTTTCTCGTCTATGTCTATGCAGATCACATTATTACCTGTCTCTGCAAAACAAGTACCCGTTACTAAACCCACATAACCGGTACCTATGATAGCTAATTGCATCCTGATAAATTAGGTCGCAAAAGTAGTTATTTTTCTTATGATAAGTTAGACCTAACCTATAAAGGTTTTCTTTAAATCGTATGCTTTGAGAAATATATGGAAAGCTGACAAATATCCTTATCGGCAAAGCTCTTCATTACCGTAATATCGCAAAATAGCCTGTCATCCTGTGGGTTATCAGTCACACCCAAAAGTAACCATACTCAAAGCCACTCGCGATTACGTGCTGAGTAGTACCCCCGCTAATGGGTTATTTTCACTTTGTTACTGAACCTCAGCGAGATGAATCAAGAACAACGGTTTAGCTAAATCACCATCAAAATGCTAACAATAGTATGTGGCATGTCTTGCATACTATAAATAGCTTTGCATTTAACAATTTTAAAGATGGGTAAAAAGGAAATCCTAATTGCATTTGGGGGTAGAGTACGGGAACTTCGTAAGGAGAAAGGAATATCTCAAGAAGAATTGTCTTACAAAGCTGACCTGCACAGAACATATATAGGTATGATTGAAAGGGCAGAAAAGAATCTCACGCTAACAAATATTGAGAAAATAGCCAAAGCACTTGATATTGACATAAAAAAATTGTTCTAATGGAAAAAAGAGTTGATAGTCTCGTTTTTAGAAGATTAACCAAAAATGATTTTGATAAAATAAATGAAGTTGGAAGTCCATATGAGCGAGGGGGTGGACAATCTTATATCGATTTTCCAATTAGAAATATTAGTATACAGCAGTGGTATGAGTTCCTTGGGCAAGCATCTTCAACCGGAGCAAAAAACCGGCCTAAATGGGATTTGACTATTCATAGTTTAGGAATCAATAAATCGCAAACTTTAAGAATTTCAAACAGACGAGATGCATCCGTAAGTATTACGTCGCAGAAAATTGAAAGCACTGCATCAAATAGAGTTCTTTCTTGGCATCCTAAGAACTCTTTTCCAATTGATTATGATCCTGAGGTAAATAACCTTGTAATCTATATAGTTAAGACAACAGACAGAGAATACTGGGCAGGGTGGTTTCTACAAAAAGATGTTCCAAAAAATTGGAAGATCAACGATTCATTAAAGCGGATGTTTGAGGAGGATTCTGCAGGTTACATAAAGTTTAGAACAAAAGCCCTGATTGATACTGAGAACAGAGAATGGCCTTATTATTTTGATGCAAAGACAATCAAAAATCAAGTTAAAACAGAAGAAGATGTTGAAGAAGATTTATTGAACCAAGATACTTCTCCAAAACTTGAGGAATTGACGGCAAAAGCGAAACCCGAGGTTAAGGAAAGACTTTTCAAAATCCGGCAGCGTAATTATCAAATTGTAAAGAATCTAAAAAGGCTATATAAAGGATATTGCCAAATTTCAGGGGATAAACTTACTTTTAAAAAGAAAGATGGGAAACTTTATTCCGAAGTTCATCACTTAATCCCTTTAGGGGAAAATGGATCTGACGCTTATGAAAATGCCATTGTAGTAAGTCCATTAATTCATAGAATGCTCCACTACGCAAATGTTTCAACTATTGACCTTTCCCAAATTAAAAACAATAAACTTAAGATTCTGATTAACAATGAGGATTTTGAAATTAGCTGGCATCCTGACCATTTCAAAACAGTTGATAAATCTTTGAAAGATTAATGACGATGCAAATGAATCAGATATTCGTTTAACATCGAATTTTTTTTGCTGTCGTTACTTCTGAATCTTTTATACTGAATATCTTTTTTAACCACTGTTCCGTATCGGGATAGAAAAGAAATTAAATCCTCAATTGGCAACAAACCGTCTTCGCTGTAACTTATTAGGAAGTCGCTGCAATCAATATTTGTAAGAATTTTATCAAACGAACTTCTGATTTTTACTTTAGAACAAAAGTTTGAATACTGGTCTCGCCATGGTCGTAACCCGCTTTCCCCTATTGCTTCAGGTTCATCTTCTCTGGCAAGTGTTTCCAAAACATGGTAGTTGGCTGCATACTGTCTCTTAATATAAGGCGGGTCTATGTAACAAATATCCCCTTTTAATTTACTTGCTACATCTTCTGCATATCCTATCAAAACCTCATGTCCTTCCAATTTACCTTTATTTGAAAAGGATGAAGGATACAAAAAAATCGGGTCTTCTGCTCTTTTTACAAACTTTGACAGATAATGACCATAAGTTCCCGCGATGTTAGCAATATCATTTGCAGCCATAATTAAATCATGAAGCAATAAAGAATGCTCATATTCTGTAACAATTTTTTTCTTCCTAAGGTTTTTTATTTCATTTCTAATTGAGTCAATTTTTGCAGCATTTTTTGCGGAAAAATACTTTCTTGGCTGCGTTGCATTTACCGGTTTTCCATCTGGGCCGAACTCATTGAAAAAGTAGCCTTGTATAGGTTTTAAATCATTCAAATAGTTTAAAATAGTTTCGTAATTCCTGCCTCCAAATAAATTCTCTGCCTTGAATTTATCAATGTTACTTATCGCACATATGCCTTTGAAATCGGGAGCTTCTCCTAAAAACAAATGAACATTTAAATGGTGATATGAATAGGTCATAACATCAACCGAAGAAACTTTAAATCCATTTTCACGAAGTGCCAGCGAAAAAAGACCAGTTCCAGCCATCAAATCAATAATATGCTTTGCATCCTTTTTGATAGACCTGATTTCGGAAATTATTGTCGCAGAAAGTTTGTCCTTAGACCCAATATATCTAAATCCCATTTATTTCAAATATCTCTTTTGTGTTACAATTTAGCAATCTCTTAATAGGAATTAGTTGTTCAGAAGAACTGAGGGAGTCAAATATCGCTTTATAATCAGTTTGATTTAATTTGAAGAAATGAGCAATAACCCGTTCAATAAAAATATCGTTCTCCTTTGTAATGTTTTTTTCTTTTGATTGAGAAACTTCGTCCCTTACAATCTTAGTTACACGACTTACTAAATCCTTTTCCTTTTTAGAATTAAAGTCAATATTCGGAAAAGGCAAATTAACAAGCATAGTTTGTGTTAGATATGGATGGCTTTTCCATTCATTTTCACCAAATTTTTTAATCACATAATATGTCATAGCTCTCGAATTAAGAACTGCCAAGACAAATTCTAAAGACAACATTTTTTCGACAGCAGGTTTTAATTTAAGAATATAAACAACCTGGTTGGTAACCGCGTTCTCGTAATCTAAACTCGCAGTTATACCTACTCCGGTTTTTCGGACAAGAATCTTATTCCCATTATAAATATTCAAGTTCTTATAATTAATTCCTTCTTTCAAAGTGTTAATCCAACTTTTTGACATTGATGTGAACCTATATAAATCCTCGCCAACTTTAAGTTTAATATTCCCAATTCCATTGTGATTAAGAACGATTTTTTCTTTAGTCATAGATTCAATAGCTACAGCAGCATTGCAATAATTACATCTAGGTTGTTTTGATTTTGGGTAAGGCATCCAATGCTCGCATTTTGGACATTGACAAACAATGCCTTTCTTTGATATTTCAGCGCCTCTGGTATTCTTTACAAAATTCTTTACCGGCAAACTGTTTTTTTTAATTTTATCAAACGTTTTTTGCTCTCCGGTTTTTAAATCAATATCAAATACATATTCATCATTCTTGTAAAACCTACTTTGCGGAACTTTATGCAGCAAATTCGTTTCAGCCTCTTCCAATGTTAATTTACTTTCAATGACTTGCTTCTTATAATCTGATGAAAGGCGAAAACAATCTACATGATGGCTACTCGTGGCTTTAGTGTTAGTCCCCACGATAACTACGCATGCTCTATTTATTTCGGGAAATATTTTTTCTCCCAATCGTGCTATTAAATTTATGCTTGTATTAGTTGCCAGTAAACATCTGAATCTTGCTTGTTCCTGACTGAAAACAGAATCAGGGAGAATTAATCCATAAACACCATTTTCATTAAGGTTATTCAAAATGACTTCAACAAACAAATTATAAATATCAAATTGGCCTTTTGCTAAAATAAAATTACAATTGAGCAGTAAAGGGTCGTATCCATTTAATTCGGCGCCCCAAGGTGGATTACTAACTGCAATATCAAAACCATCAGGACATTTTAAATCCTTTCTTAATTCATTCCACCCGTCATCTGAATTTTTTCCAGTCGAAGGAAACAAGCCGTCTGTTTTAATAAATCTAGCATTAAAATTCTTGAATTTTTTTATTCGCAAACTCTGATGTAGAACTCGCAATTGCATTGATATCTTTGTCAATGCCAATAATCTTTGGGGGAACTTTAAATATCTTCTCCAAAAACTCACTCCCAAAACTTCGTAATAATATACTATCTCCGCAGGCAGGGTCAATGACACTGCTAATCTTTCTTTGGTAGCCAAAATACTGATGAACTTTTTTACTCAGATATTCAGCAAGAAACAATGGTGTATAAAAAACCCCATTGATCTTACGTTCTTCCTTTGTATAGATTTCTACGGGACTCATTTTGTTTTTCTTTTAGTAATGTACGGGACTATTTGCTCTTCTACTAAACGTACAGCTTCATAAGTTGTATCATTAACTCCATATTCTTTAATTATTTTTTCTGCAGTATGCATCACTTTTAAATCTGCTTCAGCCACTTTAAAAAAAATACACAACTTTTGAAGCTGGTCAATTGTAGGTAGCCTTTCCCCTCTTTCAATTTTGCTCAACATCGGTGAATCTATATCTACTTCTTTTGAAACTTGATGTAATGTTAGCTTTTTGTGAGTTCGTAGGTTCCTGAAACGTTGCCCTAACTCCGAATTACTATTTTTCATTTTGCTAATTATAGACTTGTCAAATTTAGACAAAATTGACAATAAACCGAATATTAAAT
>Ga0207081_1007_pt1 | contig 49059 bp, 28 predicted proteins | sample Alteio_BWMinHeat_59_FD_153524 | JGI IMG/M metagenome (GOLD analysis project Ga0207081, IMG submission 153524) | Enriched cells from forest soil in Barre Woods Harvard Forest LTER site, Petersham, Massachusetts, United States -... | ecosystem: Environmental > Terrestrial > Soil > Temperate forest >... | reverse complement strand
TTTAAAAATAAAGTAATTGCAGATGTCGGATGCGGTACAGGCAGGCATTGGAAAAAGATATGGGATTTACGACCGCAGGCATTATACGGATTTGATGTATCTGAAGGCATGTTGGATAAACTGAAAAGTAAGTTCCCGGGTGCGAATACATACAAATTGGAACATGACTATTTACCCCCATTACAAAACCAGAGTGTTGACGTACTTATTTCCACCCTTACACTTGCCCATATTGAAAACATAAAGGTAGCCGTTTATGAATGGAAACGCGTATTGAAGGATAGTGGTGAAATTATTATTACTGATTATCATCCTGAAGCGTTGGCAAGAGGAGGAAAGAGGACATTCAGTTACAATGGCAAAACATTATCTGTTAAAAATTTTATTCACTCTATTGAGAAAATATTTGATACTTTTCAGCAAGCCGGTTTTGAAATTTTAGAATTAGAGGAGCGGTTAATTGACGATTCAGTAAGGCATTACTACGAACATAAAAATGCGATCCATGTTTTTGAAAAATTTAAGAATGTGCCAATCATTTACGGTATGCGTTTAAGAAAGAGAAATGTTGCTTCGTAACCTGCACACCATTGTCGGAGATATAGTGGACATTCTGGTGCAGAATGATAAAATTGATGGAATTGGCGTTTTTCCGGAAGATCATAACGGGCAGGTAATTAATTTTGATAACGCCATTGTTTTTCCAGGTCTGATCAATTCGCACGACCATCTCGATTTTAATCTTTTCCCCCGGTTGGGAAATAAATTGTATTCAAATTATGTGGAGTGGAGCCACGATATTCAAAACCGGAATAAAGACATTATTAACGATGTACTTAAAATACCCAAAAAGCTCCGGGTAGAATGGGGCATTTATAAAAATTTGGTTTGTGGAATTACCACAGTCGTAAACCACGGGGAAAGATTAGCAACCACTAATAATTTGATATCTGTAATTCAGAACTGCTATTCTCTGCATTCTGTGCGACTTGAAAAGCATTGGAAGCTGAAGCTAAACATGCCATTTGTGAAAAAATGGCCTTTTGTCATCCATGTAGGCGAGGGAAGTAATATTGAGACGTGCAATGAAATTGATAAACTGATAAAATGGAATCTGTATAACAGGGATATTATTGGTATACATGGAATAGCAATGAGCGAACCGCAGGCAGCCAATTTTAAAGCACTTGTTTGGTGCCCGGATTCTAATTATTTTTTAATTGGCAGGAGCGCACCGGTGCAAAGACTAAAGTATATAACTGATATTGTCTTTGGCACGGACTCCACCCTGACAGCTGGATGGAATATTTGGGAACAACTGAGATTTGCGAGAAATGAAAATGAAGTTAGTGATGACGAGCTATATAATATGGTGACTATAACGCCTTCAAAAGTATGGAAAGTGCCAGCATGTGGCAAATTAGAAAGCGCCTGTGACGCCGATATAGTGATAGCGCGTGACGAGAATGGGTTATCAGGATATGACGCATACTATGCTTTAAATCCCGAAGATATTTTAATGGTTATTCATAAAGGCAATATCAGGCTATTTGATGCCGGATTTTTACCGCAGTTAGCGGGCAGCCCTAAAGATGTGGAAAACTTTAGCAAGATAAATATTAATGGTAATTGTAAATATGTCTTCGGGGATTTGCCTGCATTAATGAACCAAATAAAAAGTTATTGTCCTCGTCTTAGATTCCCTTTTGAAAATAATAGTTAATTTAGTAGGAGTGTATGGCAAAGATCAAAGAGACACTGATAGTGCTCACTCCCGGTTTTCCTAAAAATGAGGAGGACACAACTTGCCTGCCGTTTCTCCAAACACATATCAGGGCGGTGAATCAAAGTTTTCCTGAGCTTGAAATAATAATTCTTGCATTTCAGTACCCTTTCTTCGGCAGTGTATATAATTGGCATGGCAATGAAGTGATCAGTTTCGGAGGAAGGGAAAGAAGTAAGATGAGCAGGTTTTATATATGGCTTAGAGTTTGGAGAAAACTTAAAAAAATAAGTAGAAAAAAAAATATTATTGGGCTGTTTAGTCTTTGGTGCACTGAATGTGCACTGATCGGTAGTCGCTTTGGTAAACTCAATGGCTTAAAGCATTTTGTCTGGATTTGCGGACAAGACGCTAAGAGAGGAAATAAATATGTAAGGCTAATGCGCCCAAAGGCAATTGAACTGATAGCAATGTCTGATTTTCTAAAAAGAGAATTTAATAAAAACTATGGGGTATCACCTGCACATGTTATTCCGTTAGGTGTTGATGGCGGGGAATTTTCCGATACTCTTTTTAACCGGGATATTGATGTATTGGGCATAGGATCGCTTATTCCGCTGAAGCAATATGATGTGTTTGTGAAAATAATATATCGGCTTGTCAATTTCTTGCCGGAAATAAACTGTGTGATTTGTGGTAACGGTCCCGAACGTAGTAAACTTGATACATTAATTTCTGAACTTCAATTAAAGGAAAGTATTACATTTATGGGAGAAATACCACATCGTCAGGCTTTACAATCAATGCAACGTGCAAAAATATTTTTGCATACCTCAAATTATGAGGGCTTTGGTACAGTATGCCTTGAAGCGCTTTATGCTGGTGCGCATGTGGTTACTTTTACGAAGCCTATGGATATCGAGATACCAAACTGGCACCATGTAAACAGTGAAGAAGAGATGATTATTAAAGTGCTCGAACTGTTGCAGGATGATGCAACAATATATGAATCGCTATGTGTCTATTCTTCCCGCGATATTGCAATTGCAATGATTAAGTTACTTTATAATTAGGTTCTATTTTAGTTATGACATTGCTTCATAAAGGTATTTTAAAGATCAAATCTAAAAGCCGATATTGGCAACGTGATATTTTTTGGAACCTTGGGCTCAATAATAACTTCCACAAAAATACAAATGGATCGAGGATAATAATCTATCATGGTATTTGTCAGTCTGATCATACGCGGTTTAACAATATTTTTTTAAAACTAAAAACTTTTGAAGCTCATCTGAAATTTTATAAAAAGTACTTCAACGTTATATCATTAAATGATTATTACCAGCAGCGTTTTAGTAATGACAGATTTAATGTCTGTATTACTTTTGATGATGGATACGCTAATAATCATAAATATGTTTTACCATTATTAGAACAATATCAGCTACCAGCTACTTTCTTTATTACCTCTATCAGGGATGCCGGCTTTGATATTCTTTGGAACGATTTTCTGGGTATTATTAGCAGGTATGGCCCTGGAATTTTGAGATACAACAACGAACTATTCAAAAAAAATATATGGAATAAGTACGTTTCTGAATCAACTGGTATAATTTTTCAGGAGATAATCCGGTCAGGAGGTTTTAATGAAAAAGTTAAAATGATGGAACAACTGGGTGGCCTGGTAAATTTTAGGGAGAATAAATTGGAGCAGGATTATTGGTTGCAGATGACGGCTCGGCAAATCAATGAGCTGTCTTTATCAAAATATGTTACAATAGGCGGCCATAGCTGCTATCACAATGATCTCTCAAGAATACCGATAGGTGCCGCAAGGACTGAGTTAATACAATCAAAAAAGTATCTCGAAGGCATAATTCAAAAAGAAATAAAAGCGTTTGCTTTTCCCTATGGCACATACACACGAGAAGTTGTGGCCGAGGCAAAAATTGCAGGTTATAATCAATTATTGGCCGTGAATTTTTCTTTCCCCGAAGATTTTAGCGACACGACCATGCGGGAACGGTTCACTGTAAATCCTTTTATTTCGGTTAATAATCAAATGTATGCAAACCTTACCGGGAGATATTAAGGAAATTCATGGCTTTAGGGCTTTTACATTTACGAGAATCAATAAAAACAATTTGCAGGACATGGCAGTTTTGTATCATGCCGTTTATGGTCTGCATTTGCCTAATGGGTATTATCTTAGAAAATACAACACTGATTATACCGGAAAAATTAATATCGGATATATTGCCTATAGTGATTCACAATTACCTGTAGCTTATTATGGTGTGATACCTTGCTTTTTGCAATGTGGAATTACGGTGGTTTTAGCTGCGCAATCAGCCGATACAATGACTCATCCGGAATATAGAAATAAAGGATTATTGGCTGAACTATACCGATTAACTTTGGACTTATGCAAAAGAGAAAGAATAAAAATTCTTTTTGGTTTTCCTAATCAAAATTTTTACCCGATACTTAAGAACAAATATAATTGGAAGGAAACGGGAAAGATGGATCGGTTTGAATTGCCGGTAAATCCTAAACGTTTGGCGCTTTTCTTAAGGCATATTCCGGGCATAAAAAAGATATATAAAATATACCAACGGATATTATTAAAGCAATACATTTTGCATAATCCCGAACTAAACGATATAAATATTAAAAACGGCTATTGTGGTTTGCGCCGGGATAGGAACTACCTGGAATACAAAAAATACAACAATTCGTTTGTAATATCAATTGGGTTGTCAAAAGCGTGGATAAAAATCGGCAATGATCTCACTATAGGAGACATTGATTTGGCCGGAAATACTTTTGATGAAGTAATTACCCGGATTATAAAAATAGCAAGCCAACTTGGTATTCGCAGGGTTCATTTTCATGCAAGTAAACAGATTTTTTTGCATGATATGTTCATTAAACATTTGGTGGCTATACCTTCTTTTCCGGTTTTATTTAATGATCTCGGTTCCGGCATGCAATTGGAAAATATTAAATTTACGTTTGCAGATATAGATATTTTTTGATAAAAAACTTATTGAACTATCTTGTTTTAATGGTATCAATTACTGCAAGAATTTGATCAGCAATAACTTTGAAAGTAAGTTCCTTTTGAAAATGATCTGTTATTTCAAATGATAATTTGCTTTTTGACATTTTGGAGGATTGTAAAAGTGCTGCGTATAAGCTATCCGCATTTCGAATCTCAAATAAAAAACCATGTTGCCCAATAATTTTCCTGTAGGGAGGAATATCTGTAATTATAGGGATACAACCACAAGCTAAAGATTCTATAAGTGCATACCCGGCGGCTTCTCTAAAGCTGCCGGAAATGTAGAAGTCAGCGGCACTGAACCAATATTCAAGTTGTTTATGTGCCACTTTTCCAATTAATATTACAGCGTTTTTAAGTAAGTGGCTACTATTAATTTTAGCTTTCACTTCAGGCAGTAAATTTTCAACCTGGTATATCATGTATAATATAGCGCCGGTATTGTTATGCAAATATTTTTCAAAGCCGTCCAAAACAGTTATAGGGTCTTTTTCTGTATCCAGTCGTCCCACCCAGAGGAAAATATCCTCGCCCGCTAATTGCAGCATGGCCCTGCTTGCCTCCTTATTTTGCTTTTTAAAGTAGGATGATGCTTCTAAAACCTCAAAACATTTTTCTTTGTTTTTGATTATATCATTATCAAGCCATATTTTCACATTCCCCATGGCTGTAAATAGATAGGCATCAGTACATCTATCAGCTATTTGCTGTAAAACTTTTTTTATGCCTTTAGCGGGCATGTTTCCATGATCCTGGACGATTATAACTGATCGCTTTGCCAGAAATATCTTTAACAAAATAACCTGTAGCGGAAATTTTGTTCCTTGTACTATTATAAAATCGGGATGTTCTTTCCTGATGTATAAAAGTGTTTTTAAGGGGATATGGAAGAATTTATTTCTGTTTTTAAAAAACGTGTAAATTACATCGTTTCTTGTTTCTTGTCCTTCATAATTTATATGTTTTATGATAATGAAGTCAAGGAGCTTTGATAGATAATCTGCATATCCCAACCCCTCTTTGTGAGCTAAAATAATCTGTTCAGGGATACTTATTCCCGGATGAGCGGTAAATGATACGTCAATTAGTTTGATAATTGTATTTTTTCGGTATAATCAAAATAACAAAATTTTTTCTGAAACAATCTGAACTTTAAATCCTGAACTTAACAATATTAAAGATGTACTCACTTATCAAAAGACTGTTTTTTAATGATGCAAAAATTAAGATATTTTCTATAATCCGTATGGCCGACGATAAAGTTGCTGAGCGCGTTTTTTTTGTTAGCCAGGGTAACAGTGTAGATGTAACGGCAACGCATAGCATGATTTGCCTGGACCCTTTTTGTATTGCAGTTTGGCTTAGTTGCGGACACCCGGCTTTATTTGATTTGAACCACGCGAATATAGAGTTTAGAAAAGGAAAACAAGTAAATGCACAGCTTAAAGTATCATTGATAGAAAAAATTATAGTAGCTGGTTGTGAGATGCTATTATACAAAATCGAAAAGGTCAGAAATTGCCAAAGTAACTTTCTGCGACGTTTTGTACTATTTTCATACTTGCTTCGCAATAAAACGAGTAGTTATTGGGATAGGAGAGTTATCAGCGCGTTGTACTCATACCCCAGGAAGGTTATTATTGTTTCTTACAGCGATGAAGAGCATCATAACATATTCCCTATGGATATTCAGGGATTTGCTGAGGAAGCAGGCCTTTATGTGCTGGGGCTCAGAACTACTAATCATACTTTAGACAGAATTTTGACAACAAAAAAGGTTGTTGTTTGTGACACAGATTCAGTAGACGTAAATGTAGTATATACTCTTGGGAAACATGCAAGTGCGGCTCCGCCAAAAATTGAGGATCTACCCTTTAAAGTCACTAATAGCGAGGTGTTTAAGTTTCCTATACCTGATTTTACTGGTAGTTATAAAGAAATTGAGATTATTTATAATCGAAAAATGGGGTATCACATGTTAATGATTGGCAAGGTCCTTAATTCAAAAGTAATGAAACAAAATACAGCATCTCTTTATCATATTGGGTTTTTAGAATCCTTTATAAATAATTATTGTTCTATTGATGGGCAGTATTGAGCGGTGTTCTTGCGGCTTTATACACAGAATAATTCTCGGAAATTATTATAGCGTTTTGAAAGCTTTGAAGTTTATTGAATTGAAACATTGAACTGTCATCAATTTCTTCACCGCAGTTTGCCCTGTTAGTAATAAGAATAAATTCATTGAGCGATGCAAGATATTTTGATTGTTTTATTTCTTCCATTAAAGGTATTTTGCCAGTGGAATTAACCGTGTTTTTCGTTATAAAAACACTGCCTTCAGAATCAATGTCTAAATAATAAACCGGATGCCTAAAATAGGCGCTTAAAACCGGACCGGCATTGTATCCGTCAACAACAATCGGAAGCCTGTCTAAATGCTGATCTCTTATATATTGTACGGTGTTTTTGCCTTGCGAAAAGGGACGGGTGTAATCTTGCTCATAAATGTATGCGCCGGCTAAAACTTGTGTGACGAGTATTATGTAAAATAAAGCAACGGCTGCTATGTTAATTTTTGATCTCTTTTGGCTATTATTTATTAAAAGAACATTGGCACCTTCATGGCTTGCAAGCCAGATGGCGGCGATAAAATAAATGAAAAACATACCAAAATACCTTGAACCGGTCATTTGGCTGACAGTTAAAAAAAGTAAAAGAAAGAGTGAAGCGCCCACATAAAATACTAACGCTTTGCGGCTGTTTCGTATAACCCAAACGGGATAAGTTAAAAACAGCAATGATACAGGTACCTTGACATAACTGCTCCAACTTTCGAAAAGATGCCTGTTCCAGAAATTGGGATCATGCAAGGGGGGAAAAGGAATAAAACCTTTATCTATCCCATGGACAGCAAACGATACGTTGTGAATAGCCAGCCATGAAACATTGCCGAGGGAAACATTGTTTTTATCTGCTGATATGTGCAGCAACTGATAGGCGACAATAATAAATCCGGCAAGGAATAAACAAGTGAAAATGAAAAAGAACCAGTTTAAACTTTTTTGTTCATAGTTATAGTAGAGTAGGTATAAAAAAATGCCGAATGAAGCAAAACCAAAGAATTCCTGCGTACTGCACATTAAAACAAGGAGTATTCCAATTTTAATTAAATTTTTTTCCGGCTTCGATAATAAGGTGCAAACAATAAATAGAAATAGTATTCCTAACGCATAGTTACGGCAAAGTATACTGTATTCGAAAATGAAATAGTAGCCAAAAATGATTAGCATTTTAGCAATCAAGTTATATGGGGCACAGCGTAAAAAAATAAAAACGGAAATATTTATTATAATAAGGTGGAATACCTGTATGGCGAAAGGATTACCTGAAATGAAATGGTTAATAATAAATAAGAGAATTTTCCACAGCGGTACGTGGTCATCATTATACCTGTTGCTGAAAAGATCGAAGAATGACCTGCTGTCCCGTGCAATTAACCAATGCTGCACCTCATCAAACCATAGCTCATGATGATACATGCCGATAATGGTAATGATACTATACAACAGCATCACTGGTATCACTTTATTTAATGGCAGGTATTTGGTCATCAGTTTTTCGACTAACAGATTGTCAAATCTTTAATCAACCGGGTATATTGTTCTAAAAATAAATAAAAAAATGAGGGGCTTATTTCTTTCTCAGTGTTATGATGTAATAATCACCGATTTGCCGCCAGGGCCATTTATCTTTTACGTGATGCTCTGCTTTTTTAAGCAGTCTATATAATGCGGGATGTTTTTCAGCAAAATGCTCCATATATGATGGAGGGACAAAAGTGCAAAGCCCCTCAATGCTCAAAATATCGAAATCTTTTTTTAGTGTGTCTGTAATAAAAGATGGGTTGTAATACCAGCATTTAAAATGAACACCTTCAATATGGGCCTGCGCTCCGTTTTTGGCATTAAATCTCCGGAAGGCTGTTTTGAACTTTCCTTTGAACATTAATAATGTTTCCCAGAGGCAAAACTTTGGGAGAACAACAAGGGTTACTAATCCATCAGTTGCAAGTAAAGATTTAAACGAAAGAAGCACATGCCTTAACTGGCTGGTACAATTGAGCCCGGCAAAATTTGAAAATATCAGGTTATAGGGCCCTTTGTTTTGTAAGGTTGATAATTCTGTAAAAGAGCATTTTTCTGAAGTAATACTGCTTTCAAGATGAGCGCCTGACACTTTCCGAGTTAGTTCCTGCAACATGCCTTCAGAAATATCAGTAGCATGGATCGTATGAGATCGTTGCGCAAAATAAATGGCATCATCGCCTGTGCCCGAATTTAGCTCAAGTATATTGCTGTTTGCAGGCAGGTATTTATTTACATGGTTTCGTATCCGTTCTCTTTTGTAGTGCACTATTGTATTTGCTGCATAAATATCGTCAAATACTGCCGACTGCTTAGTGAAAGCAGCAGCAGATAGTTGCTCATCATTTATGTTAGTGCCCTTGATCATTTTTTTCCTTCCTTATGTGGGATTTTTTCCTGCACTTAAGTTCAAATAGCAAACGCATTTTAAGCATGTAGGGTCATTTTCCATGTCTAATTCTTTCCTGAACTTGATTGCGTCTGTAGAGTTCAAAATGTCGCTTAGGGAGTTTTTGCGTATGTTGCCCATTGATGGATGAAAAAAACACGGCCTTACGGTGCCATCTGCCTCAATTACAGTGGAAACCCAGGGTGCATTGCATTTTTTAAAAGGGAAGGGATTCAAACCGTGCAACGCAGCATAATAAGCATGTATTTTTCGAATTTTTTCGGGTGATTCTGCTATAAAACCATTTGCGAATTCCGGACGGCACTTTTCTAAGATCCTTTCCGTGATACTACTTAGTTCTGGCAGTTCCGCCATGCTTATCATTATTTCCCCCTGGCGCGGCTCATCCCAGGGCCTTTCACGGTTAAAGGCAGTGCTGGTGACATCTGCCGGCAAAAAGCTAATTTGGTCGAGCCCAATCTCTTTTGCCGACCGTATGATCTCCGGCCAAATTTTATAGTTAAGCTTGTGTATTACCGTTCGCCCTGTGATCTTAAATGATGGGTCAACAGCCTTTAGGTATTGCACTCCATCCTTTAGCTTAGTATATGCGCCAGGTATGTTTCTTATAGCGTTGTGGGTGGTTTCATCGCCATCAAGTGAAACAATGACATCATTTATCAGTGATAATAGCTGATCGGCATTTTTTCTAAATAGAAGGCCGGTGGATAATAATGTTATTCTGATATTCTCTTTTCGAAGCAATTCACACAAACGGAAGAAATTGGCATTCAGTAATGCCTCCCCGCCCGACATCAAAACCTGCGTTGTCCCAAATTTTTTCAGGGATGCAAGGAGGCCCTTCACATCATCCCCTGTGAGTTGTTTCAGGTTAGCGTTATCTTTCCATATGTCGCACATTACACACCGGCAATTACACGCACTGTGCGGCATTAATATAACGATAGGCAAAGCAGATATCTTATTGGTCTGCAATGTCCTGTATCGTTGATAAGTATGATAAAGCGACTGTATAACCATATTAACTCTTTTTGGAAGCCCAATGCCCATTCACTGTTCACATTACTACATACCTTCTATCTCCGGCTGGCGGTATTTCCACATGATCTGTAATATTTTAAGTTCATATGGTTTCCAGTAAAAGTTTGACCTGTATCTAAGCGAAGCACAAAAGCGTATAAAATTTCGCTTTATTCTGCTCATGCGTATGTCGGAGATAGTGGGGTAATAACCATTTAGCACGGTTTCAAAGTCTTTTATTTTATCGATCATCTCCGGGGTTAGCCAAGGGGTCAATGGATTTTTACGCAAATCAAAATTCTCCCATTGCGGACTTATCCAATCTTCCAGTTTCTGTGGAAAATGAAATCCTGTGGCTAATACCTGTTCATATAAGTCTGATCCTTCGGTGGGCACAGGGCTATAAGTGTATAATACGATTTCAGTTTTTGGGTTTATTTTTTTTATTTTTTTTATAAAATTGATCTCAAAATCTATTTGTTTTTCCACTGCTGCTGCTGTTGGGGCGGGTGTGCCCAATACGAATGAATATTCCGGTGTAATACCAAATTTTTTCAGGCGTTCGGCAAATGCCAATATTTGATCGCCGGTTTGTGTTCCTCCCTTATCAAGCTGTTTCAGAATTTCATTATTTCCGCTTTCAGCCCCGAAAAAGATCATTGTGCATCCTGCTTCGCTTAATAAATTAAGCGTGGCATCAGAGAATTTTGCCATTGTGTCAATCCGTGCCATTCCCCACCATTTCATTTTCTCAGGCTTTATAAGTTTTGCAAATTCTACTGTTCGTTTTTCGGAAACAAAGAAGTTATTATCATGAAATTCTATTGCATCCGCGCCCCACTTTTCTTTTATGTATTTTATATCCCTGTATACCTTTTCGGCTGACTTGGCCTTCCATCTAGCCTCGTAGGTAGGCACAACCGCGCAAAAAGAACATGTGAAGGGACAACCAATACTGGAGTGGTATGCAAGTGTTTTTTTGCCCAAATAGGTTTTGCCAAGATAGTTCCTGATGGGGTAAAGATCGTTGAGCTTATCATATGGCAGGGGTGGGAGTGTGTCTTGCTCTATCAGGTCTTCTTTAATTGTTTTCAGAATGCTATCACCAGATTTGAAGATCAGGTTTTTTATCAGCTCATAAGGCTTATTATTTTCCAGGGCATCTACTAAATTCGGAAATGCGTGGTCTCCGGGGCCATTTATCACAAAATCCACGTATCCCGAGTTGAGAATAACCTTATAGTGGCTGGTAGGGAAATAGCCGCCCCAAACTATCACTGTATCCGGAAAATCTTCCCTGATCTGTTTTGAAAAAGGGACGGCCTGCTTCACCTGTGGCCCGGGCATAACAGTAAACCCAACATATTTGAATTCGCCAGTGCTCAAATAGCTTTTTATTTTTTGATAAGGCTCTGATTCGCGGTTGCCGTCAACGATCACCCATTCGTACTTGCCCTCGATAGAAGCCGCAATATTCATGATGGCATTAGGTATACGGTGTTTTGACCGGGCACTACGTGGATTAAATAATAATACCTTGTTCATAGTTAAACCGTTTTTTCAAGTGAGCTGAGTTTAAGCTTTGCAAAAAAGACCGCAGGGATATAATAGAATAAAGAGGCAAGTTTTTTGATTGTGTAAGGCGATAACTTAAATGGATAGCTGAGTGATTTTTTTACAAGGTCAATGGCAAGGTGCATTCGGTGATTTTTCTGTACGTAGCGGTGCAACTGTTTATAAAATGCAGGCTGGTATGTATTTTTGAACATTAGCTTTAGTTCATCAGAGTCAGTCCAGTTTGTTTTTTTGTCAAGATCAGCCTTTACTTTTTCATAAAAAAGTGTGCCAGGCAGCGGATATGATACAGAAATGCCAATGCTATACGGTAATAAGTTATTTATCATTGTGATAGTCTTCCGGATATCCTCTTTTGTCTCGCCTAAATAGCCAAATTGGATAAAGAATGAAGGCCGAATGCCATTTCTTTTTAACAGCTTTGTAGCTTCTTTTACCTGGCCTGTTGTTATCCCTTTGTCCATGGCATCCAGTATTTTCTGTGAGCCGCTTTCTGCACCAATCCAGACGTTTTCACATCCTGATTGTGCCAATGCCTTAATATTGTTTTCCTGTAACAGCAGGTCGGCACGGGATTGTATCTTATATCTGAAGTTCAGATGATCTTCTTTTACGAGTTTGGCAAATTCATTTATCCATCCAGGTTTTAATCCAAATATGTCATCGCAAAACCAAACATGGTCGAAGTGATACTTTTCTTTCAGGAATTTCAATTCATTGACCACGTTCATTGGAGAACGTGAATTATACCGGTTCCCATATATTGGTTTTGCGCACCAGTTACATTTAAACGGGCACCCCCTTGTGGTACCGATATTTATTGAGAAATAGCCAGTGCTTCTGAGCCAATAATCCCGGTAAACTTCCATATCCGCAAGATCCCATGCAGGCATAGGAAGATTGTCGAGATCATGCATTACCGATCTTCTTTGGGTTTTTATAATATTGCCTTTGTCCTTAAACGCTAACCCATGTATTTCAGTAAAGCCAGTCCCTTTTTTTTCAATGGTTTCTGCCAGTTCTGACAAGGTCATTTCCGCTTCTCCCAATAAAACAAAGTCGGTGCCCTCGTTTAAATATTGTTCATAATGATCGGTTGCGTCTGAACTCGAAACGATCGTAGTACAACCTTTTTCTTTTGCAATCTTTATCATTTTAAATGCGGCATCACGCATATTAGTGAGGCACATCTTGGTGAGGTAATTGAACCCATCATCATAGATGACAAAAAGGTCGGGCTTAAATGTTTCAATTTTAGCGATGACGTCTGCCGGGTTATGCACAAACATGGTATCAAATAGCTCAACGTCGTGGCTATTGTTTCTCATCAATGCTGCTGCATATAGGGTTCCCAGCGGCGCATACGGTTGACCGGCCTCCCATTGTTTGGGGTCAAAACGGAGAAAATAGGAATGGGTGAAAAGGATGCTCATTTTGTTGGCTTTTACCAGCCCTTACCCTCTGAATTTCTGAATTCCTTAGGTTTTATAATAGTAAATACTCTCGATATGTTAAAGCCGAAATGCAAGGCCCCTTTGCTCCAGCTATCGGTAGTCTGGCCTATGAAAGTGCGCTCTGTCATCCCCTGTGAATTTGAAAGCATTAACTGGAATACATGCCCCCCTGTTTCAATATCTATACCTATGGATATTGCATCGTAGGTAGGTAAGCCGTTGTACAGCATGTTTGCATTTGTAAGCCGGTAATAGTATTCCCCTGTGATAGCTATACGTTTACTAACTTTTACCCGTCCACCTATCCCTATTGCCAAAGTGTTATTTGAGAACTTGCTGCTGTCAACAAGATTATAATGTATGATAGTCGGCATTAATTGCAATGAAATACTTTTGCTGAATTTTCTGGCAATCAGTAATTGATTTGCGTAATATAGTTTGTTGCTGAATTCCCATTTGTCACCAGCCGGGAGTGCAGGAGCGGGCGTTGTTTGAATGGAAACTGCGCCAACATAGCTCAAAGTGATTGGTATTCCATGCTCCTGTTGTTTTAGAATCCTCAATTTCAGGAATCCATCATCTTCTTTATTAAAAGTATTATGGCCTATGCCTATCATCAGCCATTTAGTGATACCATAATCCAATCCTACTCTCGTTGTCGCATTATCAAGGCCAAAGAAATTTTGTGAGCCCTGGTTCAATTGGCCAAAACGGTGTGAAATACGAAAGTCCAATACACCGGCACCCAGGCTCTCGACGCTGCACCCGTTTATAATCCGGGTGGCTTTAAAAGTAGCTGAAACAGTTTCTTTTTTTTGTGGTGAACCGCTGTTAAGCATACTCATCAGGCTATCGGCCTGTCCGTATGACAAATTATATATACCGGAAAACAATAAAAAAAATAAGGCGATTTTGCGCATAGCGAACAATTATATAGAGAGTAATATAAAAATTATTTCTGAGTCAGATCACTTTCTAAGGTGATTTTTGCTTCTTTCCCTATTTTATCAGCAACAACTGATGGAATATCAATATTATAATCTGACAATTTAACCGAAAACTTAGCGATGGCCCTTACTGTCTTTCCGCTTACAGATAAAGTGCCCGGTACGCTGATCTCTTTTGTTACTCCATGCATCGTTAAATTACCGGTTACTTTCACACTGTAAGTTCCATCTTTAGCAAAATTCACTTCGGTAAGGTTGGTAATATTTCCTTTAAATTCTGATCGCGGATATTTATCGCTTTCCATGTAATTCTCGTTAAAGTGCTCCTGCATCAGCTCCCGCTCAAATTTGAAGCTTTTGACCGGTAGCTGAAATATGAGGTTGCCGGTTTTTGAATCCAAAATATTGGCAACTTCATTGTTGACTGCTTCAATTTTCTCCGGCGAACCAGGCGCACTGGCGTTAAAAGTTATCTTTCCCGTGCGGGTCATAAAGGTTTGTGCATAACCGGCTGTTGTTACTATTGCTAAATAAATTAACGTCAATATCGTCTTTTTCATTTTTCTGTTTATTGGTAAAAGGCCGTTTTATTCCATTGTTTTAAATGTTTTATTAATTGTCAGGATAGCCTTCGTTGATCCATCGTGTTATTTTGTTAATGTCGCATTGCTGTAATTTATTTGCATTTTTAGGCATATCGTTTTTGCCCCTGAGCGGCGTCCAGTTAATGTCATTTATCAAATCGCCGCTTTGGATGTTAGGCAATATGCCTGCATAAGTTTCATAATTAAACAGGCTGGTACTTGAGCCTGCGGCATCGTGGCATCCATTCCCAGGGTTGAAACAATTACTCGCAATTATGGGCGCGATATCCTTAGAATAAGAAATATTGGCAGTATCACAAGTACTTGTATTGGCGGCCGGGTACAACTTGTTATAACTGTTATTGTAACATCCGGTCGCGCAGGCAAGTAAACAAATAATTAAAATTACTAGCGTGAGATTTTTATAGGCTTTCTTTGAATTCATGGGTAGCATCTATTTTAAAACACAATCAGTAAGTGATACACCTGTTATTCCATTCCCTGAGCAAAAACCTTTTATTACAACTGCCTGCCCTTTCGTAATTGCTATGCTTTTGTCGCGCATAGCGCACTGCACACCGGTCATTGGATCTCCGGTCTGCAATATAACCATCGTGCCTCCATCCTGGTTTTTGTCTGTTTCACTTACCACGCCCGAAACTTCAATTGCTTTATTTAAGTATTTAGCGTTTGCCTGCTGTTCGTTTGCATTATATTCTTTTGTAAGTGCAGCAGCGGTAATGCTAATACCTTTAACATTCTCTACTTTTTTATGAGGTAAATTCCATAGGTAGACTACTGTAGCTATTCCTACCAATAGAATACCGGTAAGCACTACCACCATGCGTTTTAGTACATTCGAACTTTTCTTTTCTTTGTTGCTTATCGAATAATTAGGGACTGTATAATTCATTTACATAAAATTACGGACGAATGGTGTTTTCTAATTTGGGCACTTTGATGAAATGGGAATTGACGATTATGAAACCGACTAATCCCTAAAACAACAACCTGCGAATTTAGACAATTATAACCGTTGCACCGTATTCATTGTCAATACTTTAACTGTTTTAACTAAGCGTCAGTCCTTTAAAAGAAAGAAGAAAGGGCTGCGGTTGCAGCCCTTTCTTCTTTCATAATGTTATTAAATTATTTTTCTATTGCAAAATGTAATACACCATTTTCGTTTTCAGAGCAGAGATTTAATAGATAGATGCCATTTGCAAGATTATTGCTAAGCGCTATCTGTTTATTTATTTGGCCGTTTTTAGCGATGAAGTATTCTTTGTTTACGACCCTGCCCACCATATCTGTTATCTCAACCATGACGATTTCGTCCTGCACAGACGATATGGAACCTACGATGGTGAAGACTCCTATGTTTGGATTAGGGATAATATTGAGACTATTCACCGGGAAACTGATTTGCCGCACCCCGACATTGCAATCGTCCGTAACAGCAATCGTTGCAGCACATCCCGTTGGTAGGGTATACGTTATAGTCACCGACGTTTCTGCTACTCCGGTCACTATTCCGGTACTTGTACCAACGGTCGCGATGCTAACGTCACCACTACTCCAGGCACCGCCGCTTGTCGGGTCGGTTAATGCTGTCGTTCCACCAACACACACAATTGCTGTGCCGGCGATTGCAGCAGGCAGGGGGTTGATAGTGACTACCGCAGTGGAACTACAGCCGGACGCGAAGCTGTAAGCTATTGTTGCGACACCAGGCGATACAGCAGTTACATTACCAGTGCCATCCACTGTCGCCACACCGGTTGCATTACTACTCCAGGTCCCGGTGCCGGAAAGATCCGACAGTAACGTTGATGATCCATCGCATACGCTCATAGTACCGGTAATTGCCGCCGGAGACGGATTCACCGTTATTATAGTGTGGATATTACAGCCCGACCCGAGCGTATAAGTTATGGATGTGGTTCCTGCCAGGACACCGTTAACAACACCGCCGGCGGAAACAGTAGCTGTGCCAGTACTGCCACTTGACCATGTTCCTCCAGTACTGCCATCAATTAATGCAGATGTTGTTCCCTCGCAAATAGTTGCTGTTCCGATAATTGATAATGGAGACGGGTTAACTGTTACAGTTGTAGTTGCTGCGCAGCCGGTTAATAAAATGTATGAAATATTGACCGTACCTGGTGATTCTCCTGCGATTACCCCGGATCCTCCTATTGTAGCTGCAGTGGCGATTGTAGTATTACTGCTGCTCCATGTTCCACCACCCGGGTCAGTTAAAGTTATTGTTGATCCTGAGCACACAGAAGTAATTCCGGATATTGAGCCAGGTATCGCATTCACAGTCACGATCTGAGTCGCGGAGCAGCCGACGCTATTTGTATAAGAAATAGTTACGTCGCTTGCGGAAATGCCGGAAACGATGCCCGAACTTGTACCTACGGTTGCGATACTTGTGGCGCCGCTGCTCCATGTACCGCCTGTTGTAACGTCCGTCAGGGTAGTTGTTGCGCCTGCACATACACTCGCAACTCCTAATATTGATGAAGGTATTGGATTTACTGTTGCGATAGCAGAAGTGCTGCAACCCGAAAGCGTATAATTAATTATAGCCGTTCCGGGTATTATTCCCGTAACAGTCCCGCTGCCTGCTATAACGGTTGCAACCCCTGTAGTACTGCTGCTCCATGTGCCTCCTGTTGTGCCATCTCCTAATGTTATCGTTGAGCCTGCACATACAATACCGGTTCCGGTAATAGATAATGGTATTGGGTTCACAGTTACTATGGTTGTCCTTGTGCAGCCCGACCCCAATATGTACGCGATAGTCGCTGTGCCGGGTGTAACGCCCGTAACCGTGCCAATACCATCAACGGTAGCTATACCCGTACTGCTGCTGCTCCAGGTGCCCGCGCTGGTGCCGTCAATCAGCGTTGTAGTAGCACCTGTACATACAGCGGCTATTCCGGTTATTACTAAAGGCAAAGGGTTTACCGTAACATTGGCGGTTGCGCTGCAACCAGTGCTTAACCTATAGGTAATAGTTGCTGTTCCACTTAGCAAGCCTCCTGTCAGAGTACCTGAAGTTATTCCTATCGTCGCAGTGCTCGTTGAGCTGCTGCTCCAGGTGCCGCCGGTAGTCACGTCGGAAAGGCTTGCAGTTGAACCGGAACAGATGCTTGTCGTACCGGATATTGAAGATGGCACAGGGTCAATAGTTACGTTTACGCTCCTGGAGCATCCCAAAGGCGCAGTATACGTAATTGTGTCTACGCCCGGCGATACTCCGGTTACGGTGCCCGGGCTGGTCAAAACAGTTGCAATACTGCTGGTGCTGCTGCTCCACGTACCACCGGTTGTTGCATCTGCCAGGGTTACGGTAGATCCCTGACAAGCGGCAAGAGTACCTATTATCAGCGATGGCAGTCCATTAACGGTTACAATTGCCGTTGCCGTACATCCGGAAAGTTTATAAGTAATGGTAGAAGTACCGGGTGACAGGCCGGCTACATCACCTGTTGTTAACGCTACCGAAGCTGCGACGGTATTGCTGCTGCTCCAGGTGCCGCCTGTGCTTGCATCGGTTAAACTGACAGTTGTACCTAAGCATATGCTTGTACTTCCGGTTATTCCGGAGGGGGATGGATTTACGCTGATAGTTAGCGCTCTTGCGCAGCCTGTACTGGTTAATTTATAAAATATCGTATCAGCACCGGGAGAGGTACCCGTTGCAGAACCGCTGCCGGGTAAAACAGTGGCGATTGTTGTGTTACCGCTGCTCCAGGTACCGCCGGTTGTGCCGTCGGTTAATAATATGGCTGACCCAGTGCATACTGTTGTAGGGCCTGAAATACCCAATGGCAGCGCATTAACAGTTATTGTTTTAGAAACTGTGCAACCTGCTCCAAGCGAATAGGTTATTGTAGAAGTTCCGTTAAAAACACCGGAAATGATCCCGGAGGCCGAGCCTACTGTAGCAGTACCGGTCGAACTGCTGCTCCAGGTACCCCCTGTTGTTCCGTCAATTAAAGTTGCTGTCGAGCCGATGCATACTCCCGACGCACCGGTTATTGAGGGAGGAAGCGAATTGACAGTTACAGTAATATTAGCAGTGCAGCCGGTGATTGGCAATGTATAAATTATAGTAGATGTGCCTGTCGCAGCACCTGATACAACGCCGGCGGGAGATACCGTGGCTGTGCCCGTTAAGCTGCTGCTCCATGTACCCGCGCTGCTGCCGTCAGTCAACGTTGTTGTAGCGCCGATGCAAATATTTGGAGTTCCGCCAATTGCCCCTGGTGATGGATTTATAGTTATTACAGCAGTACTTGTGCAGCCTGTTGCCAGCATATAGGTTATTATTGACGTGCCATTACTAACACCCGTTAAGTTTCCCGGGCTTGTTGCAATTGTGGCGACACCTGTATTACTGCTGCTCCATGTTCCACCCGAGGTAGCGTCAGACAATAATGTTGTTGACCCCGGACAGGCATGTGCGGTTCCCAATATTGCGCCGGGCAGGGTATTTACAGTTACAATATAGGTAACATTACAGCTTGTACCAAGCGAATAGGTGATCGTAGCCGTACCGCCCGATACACCAAAAACATTGCCGGAACTTGAAACAGTGGCTATGCCGGTACTGCCACTTGTCCATGTTCCGAAACCGCCATCCGTCAGGCCAATTGATGACCCTATGCAAACATTTGCAGGGCCTGTTATAGGCGCGGGTGTTGAAACAACTGATACCACGGCGCTGGCAGTGCAACCTGTACTTAACGTATAAGTTATAGATGAGGTGCCGGGGACAATGCCGGTATATGATCCGGTTGCCGGAGTAACAGTTGTGACAGTGGTAGTGCTGCTGGCCCACGTGCCGCCGGACGTGGCGTCAGACAATGTAGCTGATGATCCCGTACATACAGAAGTAGCTCCTGTAATAGGGGATAATGGGTTTACGGTTACTACGGTTGCTATTGTACATCCGGCGCCCACCGAATAGGTTATTGTCGTAGTTCCAGCCAATAACCCGCTAACATTACCTGAGGAAAGCCCAACAGTCGCTACCGTGGTATTACTGCTGCTCCATGTTCCTCCTGTTGTAGTATTCCCCAACAAGGTTGTCAGGCCCGCACATACGGTGGTAGTACCAGATATTACCGAGGGCAACGGATTGGTAGTTACCACTTTACTGGTAGTGCAACCTGTTGGAAGTGCGTAAGTGATCGTCGAGGTGCCCGGTGCGGCCCCTGAAACCAGGCCCGAACCTGTAACCACAGTTGCTGTTGCCGTATTGCCGCTGCTCCATGTTCCGCCGCTTGTACCGTCAGTCAGGCTTGATGTCAAACCCACACAAACACTTGCTGTTCCCGAAATGCCTGGAGGCAGCGGATTGACCGTTACTGTTGTTGTTGCAGCACAGCTTGTTGCCAAAGTATAGGAAATGGTGGCTGTTCCGCCCGTTCCAATTCCGTTAACTGAACCCGTACCTGGCAATACTGTAGCAATGCCAGTGTTATTACTGCTCCAGGTACCGCCTGTTGTACCATCAGCTAAGGCAGTTGAGGAGCCGGAACAGACATTAGTTGTTCCGGTTATTGACGATGGTAATGGATTAACAGTTACTGTAGTAGTAGTCGTGCATCCTGCCGGTGAAGTATAAGTAATAAGGGTTGTGCCTCCTGTTCCAGCTGCACCTGTTACAATTCCGCTTGTTAAGCCAATGGTTGCTGCTGTCGTACTGCTGCTCCATGTTCCGCCGGTTGTGCCGTCAATTAAAGTTGTTGTCGCACCTGAGCATATCGCCAGTACCCCGGTGATACCTGGTGGTAGCGGATTTACTATAACAATTGTTTCTACAGCACAACCTGCCGGCGAAGTATAGGTGATAATTGCAGCGCCTCCTGCTCCCGCGCCCCCGGTTAACAAGCCTGTATTTAAACCAATTGTCGCAACAACTGTATTGTTGCTGCTCCATGTACCACCTGTAATAGCGTCGCTCAGTGTGGTTGATGTGCCTGCGCAAATAGTTGTAGTTCCCAATATAACCGGGGGTGATGTATTCACAGTTATTGAAGCACTTGTTGAACAGCCACCTGCTATATAAGAAATACTGGCAGTGCCGCCAGGGCTTACTCCGCCGGTTAGCAGGCCGGAGGTCAGTCCGATTGATGCAACGGTCGTATTACCGCTGCTCCATGTGCCGCCTGTTGTACCGTCAATTAGCGTTGTTGTTGTTCCGGGGCAAATACTTAGAACCCCTGAGATTGACGATGGTATGGGGTTGACCGTTAAAATTATTGTAGCGAGGCACCCTGTGCCCGGATTATAAGTGATAACGGATGTTCCTCCCGGGCCTGGGTTGCCGGTAAATATGCCACTGCTTAAGCCAATAGTTCCTACTGTTGTACTGCTGCTGCCCCATGTACCGCCCGTTGTGGCGTCATTTAAAGTGGTGGTGGTACCAGCGCATATTATTGCGCTTCCGGTTATACCGGCCGGTGATGGGTTAACGGTAATAACAGTACTGGCAGAACATCCGCTAACCGTATAAGAAACCGATGCAGTTCCACCCGGATTTGCTCCTCCTGCTAATGTGCCGGAAGTCAATCCGATTGAGGCGACAGTAGCATTGCTGCTGCTCCACGTGCCACCTGTTGTAGCGTCTGTTAATGTTGTCGTAGCTCCTGAACAAATACTTGTAGTTCCGCCTATCGGCGCCGGTTGGGGGTTTACCGTTATGATAGTTGTTATTGAGCAGCCTGCTGTTGAAGTATATGTGATTATTGCCGTCCCCCCGGGCGACGCTCCGGCCGTCAATAAGCCTGTTGCCAGGCCAATACTTGCAACTGTTGTGTTGTTGCTGCTCCATGTTCCCCCTGTTGTGGCGTCAATTAATGTAGTTGTACTCCCGGGACAAAGAATTGTGGTGCCGGATATTGCAGCCGGAGATCCATTTACCGTTACTGTAGCCGTAGTTGAACAGCCACCGGAAGTATAAGTAATGACTGTAGTGGCGGCACTGGTACTCCCGGTCACAACTCCCGTAACAACCCCTGAAGAGTTTACTGTTGCTATGCCAGTGCTGCTACTGCCCCAGGTGCCGCCCGTTGTTGTTTCACCTAATGCTGTTGTTGCACCCTGGCATACACTGGCAGTGCCGGTAATTGACGCCGGAAGAGGATTTACAGTTACTGTAGTCGTCCTAATACAGCCTGACGAAGATGTATAGGTAATTACTGCTGTAGTGGCGCTTGTGCTTCCCGTTACTACCCCTGTTACTACTCCTGTGGCATTTATAGTCGCCACACTGCTGCTGCCGCTGCTCCAGGTGCCGCCTGTTGTGGTTTCGGTTAGCGTCGTAGTAGCGCCCTGGCATACGGTTGCTATTCCAGTTATTACTGCCGGTAATGGATTCACAGTCACAGTGCTCGTGGCTCCGCACCCGGCGGAGCTCGGAGTGAACGTAATAACTGTGGTAGCCGGGCTGGTAGTGCCGGTTATAACTCCGGTTACTATTCCTGTTGTAGCACCCACTGTGGCGACACCAGTAGTGCTGCTTGTCCATGTACCAGAGCCATCAGTCAACCCAGTAGTAGCGCCCTGGCATACATTTAAGGTCCCCGATATTGTAGAAGATGCATTTACAGTAACTATAGTTGTTGCGCCGCCGGAGCAACCTGCACTATAGCTGATCACTGCTGTTCCGGCCGATACGCCTGTAACGGCTCCGCCACTGGTAACTGTTGCTATAGTGGTATTGCCGCTGCTCCATGTGCCGCCGGTAGTTGCATCGCTTAATGTAACGGTGGCTCCCGCGCATACGGTTGCTGTTCCTGTTATTGCAGAAACATTTTCGCAAAAAGTAACATTATTGTTATTCCAAAGATCACCTGCGTCTGCCGAACCATCATGGTTTACGGGGTTCACTGCCCCATAAATGGTAATAGATCCAGTACCTGCTGCCGGGGCAGTCCAGGAGAAGGATTCAGTATATGGGCCCCCTGAAGTAACATTAATCGGTGCAGAATGTTCCATAAAGTCAACAGGCAAACCACTACCTCCGATAACGCCTGCTGTGCCGGCGGAAACTTTTTGAGTGCTGGTAGGTAAACCTGTACTTGCAAAAGTTCCGGCATTAACAGCGCTCCCGCCGCTTGTACCTGTTTTAATAACGCAAATTTGAAAGCCAAACCAGGTCAAAGTTGTTCCACTGGTATTTGTACCGGTAATTTTAACGGTGTAAGAATGGCCGCCGGTATAACGGCTTACCGAAATACCGGCCGAATCTAACTCAAGAGCGACTGTAGTAGTGGTTGCTGCAACTCCTGAGTTGTGGCAACTACAACCTCCAGGGTTGGTAGCTCCAGTTCCATCAACATTCCCCCAATGATCAGGCCCCTCAGAATAACTTGATAATAAAATATAAAGCAGTAAACCTACGACAGGGAAAAGTATAAATTTCTTTTTCATGATTGAGCTTGGTTGAATTGATTATTAAATATATTATTGATAATGACCGTTATAAACAGTGCTATCTTATTAATATTTATGAACAATGTCAAAATCTATTAGTGAATTTAATAGCTACGAACATCCTTAGTAAATCTACAGATTAATAGCAGGTGGCATATTAAAAACCTGATAAATTGGGATAACTGCACGATAAGTCGGGATAAGGTTTAGATAAATAGGAATTGCAATCTTCAATTATTATCTCAATCAGGAATAACAGTGGAAAGCTAACCTGAATTTTACCACAGATACTAAACTCCAATTGCCACAGTGGACAATAAACTGCCTATTTTACCTTAAGGTATCCAAATAGCCCGTGGGATTCATTAGCGGGGCCTGAGGTGAAATATAATTGGGTCGTATTATTTAAAACAAATGAAATGCCCCACAGACCGTCAATAGTTATCGGTGCGCCATTGTTCTCTATTTGTCCCTGGTAAACTCCGTTAGGGTCAAACACAGTGATATGCCCGTCTCCATAGTTAGCAACAAGAATTGCATTTGCTACCTGGCCGAAATCAGCGGAAGCTTGCGTGATACCCCAGGGCGAATTAAGAGTGCCCTGCGAGGCAAACCTTTTTATTAAGCTGCCGTCCGGGCCAAAAATATCTATGTATCCGTTCCCTATGCCCGGCTGGTCGTCGTGGAAATCAGGGCCTTTTTGTTTTGCATAGGTTACGAATAATTTTCCCCCAATATTACAAATATTGAAAGGGGAAAATCCGGCAGGCAGGTCAGGATCTTTAAAATACTTGCCAACGACATAATGAAAATCTTTGTCGTAAACATCTATTTTGTTATTCAAAAAGTCGGTGGCGTAAATAAAATTCCCTGTTCCATCATTTGCAATGGTGATCCCTTTGTAAAGAGCTCCGTTGGCTGACCTGTCAGCCACTGTAACCATCGAATCTCCGTCAACCCATGCTTTTATTATCCCATCTTCTGTTGAGCATAGGCAAAATGCCGGACGTCCTTTAGTTATGAAATCAACTGTTGTGTTAAACACAATTCCATTGGGCGATGCACCATTAAGGTGGCCATTGAATGGGGTTGCGACAGGCGAATAAAGTTGATTACCACTGGTATCAAATGTCAAACATTGTCCGGATTGATTGCAGCATACCCATATTGTTCCCTTCGTACTTACTGCCATTCCCCACGGATTTGCAAGGTTTTGGTCTGTTCTTGCTGCACCATAGCCCGTTATATCCGCTACCAGGTTTACCTGGGCATAGTCATGCCCGCCGGTTGAAATGGGTGGTAAATGGTCCCGGTGACAACCGGCACTACCCATCAATATACAGCATAGCAAAGGAAGCATTAACTTTACTCTGATGTTGAAAAAGACGGAATAATGTTTTGTGTTCATATTCATTTAGCTGCTACAAAGTTATTAATTTATTATTTAACGATAAAATAAAATGTAAATTGATCATTATAATAGATGCAAACAAATAAATTCAGACCTTCGGTCACATGTATAATGATGAAACGGGCAAAACAAGTGACGAACAGAAAGGGTAATTATATGGAGATCAATAACCTATAACTAAATAATAACTTTGCCTTTAAAAAAATAAAAGTTTAAGTTCGTTTAAATAGGTGGCTAATGAGAAACGGTTTGCTTTTTTTTATTGCCTTTATGATTTCGCCGGCCGCATTTGGGCAGGCAAATATATATGAGGTCACAAATGGCAGCATTCACTTTCATTCCGATGCTCCCCAGGAGCTTATCAGCGCTATTTCTAAAAACCTGGTTGGCGCTGTTGACATATCGAAGAGAACTTTCCTTTTTAAAGTAGGCATTGCCTCCTTTGCAGGATTTAATAACCCGCTTCAGAAGGAGCATTTCAATGAAAACTATATGGAAAGCGACCTATATCCAATTGCTTCATATTCCGGGAAAATTATTGAAGAAATAGATTTCTCCAAAGATGGCGACTACAACGTCCGGGCGAAAGGAAAATTGATAATTCATGGCGTGGAACACCAGCGCATCATTAAGTGTCATCTTATTTGTAAAAGTGGCCAGATAACCGTACAATCAGATTTTGTTGTTCAATTGGTTGACTACAACATAAAAATACCCAGGATAGTTCTGGATAAATTATCTGAAGAAATAAAAGTATCCGTACTTGCAAATCTTGTTTCCAGGCCGTCATCCTGACAGAACTGTGAGCGGATTTTTTGACAATTTAGTAAATAGTTCATCTGCTATATCTTCCTGTTCGGCTATATATACTTTGCAAACAATAAAATATCGCACTACTTTTGAAAGCAGCCTGCAATGTTTGACCATAGTTACAGGAGACGATTAATATGAATTTTGCAATTAAAATAGGTACCTTCTTTCTTGCATCTGTTTGTTTATACAGTTGTTACAGGGATAATCAGTCATCGCTGTATCCTAAATCATCTGCGCCTGGCAGCAGTGGTTGCGATACTTCCGATGTTTCCTTTTCCGGTACTGTACAACCTGTCTTTTTGCAAAATTGCGCTTTGTCGGGTTGTCACGCCAGCTCCTCGCCTACCGGCGGGTATGTGTTGGATAATTATAACGGAGTACGGTCGGTTGTGTTAAGTGGCAGGCTTATCGGGGCTATTGATCATTCCGCAGGCTATTCCGCTATGCCGAAAGATGCGGCAATGTTAAGTGACTGTGATATAGCTATGATAATAAGCTGGATAAATAAGGGCGCTCAAAATGATTAACGATTATAACCAAAAAATAAAATGAATTTCAGGCTTCGCTTTTTATTATTTACGGTAACAATGCTTCTGAATTCTTTTGGTGCATTTGCCCAGGTTGATAAAGAAGACACTTCCGGTGATAACACAGAAGATCTTGAAAAAATTTTGGAAAAGGAAAGCATGCACACGCCTAAGCCTTCAGACCACTATGTATCCGCCACCTTCAAGTCTACCCGCATTATTGACGGGCAAAGTATAGAAAATGTGGGTAAGGGTGTGCTTGATTTTAGAATATCGCACAGGTTTGGAGAGCTAAGCGAGGGGATTAAAAATCTGTATGGTATAGATAATGCAACCACCAAATTTGGTTTCGACTATGGCATCACTAACTGGCTAATGGCGGGCGTGGGGCGGAGCAGTTTCGAAAAAGAATACGATGGCTTTTTTAAAGTAAAAATAATTCACCAGCGCAATGACGACCGGGTACCTGTAAGTGTCAGCTATTATTCCGCTATATCTGTGCGGACAATGGATGTGATCAATATCCCGGGGTATACTTACTATTTTAGTAACCGGTTATTTTATGCAAATCAATTGCTCGTTGCGCGTAAATTCAATAATCTCTTTTCTCTTCAACTGATGCCTACTTACCTGCATTACAACCTCGTTGAAGATGCCAGCCAGCCAAACGAGGTATTTGCAATAGGGGTAGGCGGGCGTATAAAGGTCAGTAAGCGCGTGGCTATTACCGGTGAATACTATTATAATATTCCGGGGTATAAGCTAAGCGGGTACAATAATCCCGTTTCGGTGGGCATTGATGTGGAAACAGGCGGGCATGTGTTCCAGTTATTCCTCACCAATTCCCCTAATCTTACAGAACGCAGTTTTATCGGGGAAACTATTGGTGACATAACTAAGGGGGCTATTCACCTGGGCTTCAACATTTCAAGGGTTTTTACAATTGTGCAGACTGCCGAGTCGAAGAATTTGGGTAATAAAATATGGTAACCTTAAAAAAATTGTTCATACGCTCCAATATACTTCTTTTTGTTCTGCTGTATGCTGCTACATGCCGGGCACAAAAACCTTTTATCCGCGATTTTTCTTTAATTGAGACATCTACCGGGGTGGTAGTGAACGCCCTTGCGCAAGATAGGTCAGGTTACATTTGGATAGGCACAGATATTGGCCTCGTAAGATTCAACGGTAAGGCCTTTGTACAGCTCCAGGATAGTGTTCACAGGCCGGTTACTGCTGTTTCCGCCTGCGGTGAAAATGTTTGGGTAGGGTATAATAACGGGGAAATAGGGGCCGTGAATAATTTATCAGTTAAAGAGGTCAAAATAGTGAACGGGCCGGCCTCGGCTATTACGTCTTTGTTTTCAAATGAGATCAGCAGCCTTGTTGCTGCCACCGAGGAGCAGGGAATATTTGTTATCATCAATAATATTGCAATACCCTTAAATACCTCAAATGGGCTATCCGATAATTTTACTTATGGGTTTTCAGTTATGGGGCCGGAAAGAATAATTGCCGGGTCTGACGTCGGGATAAACGATATATCTATTGCTCAAAATAAGCCATCGGTAAGAGTGTACACAACTAAACAAGGGCTGCCCGATAATATTGTGAGCGCCATTGCGGGCATACCCAATACTTCGTTGTATTGGATAGGCACCCAGGAGGGTGGGATAGCCTTATATGACCGGGAGGCCAAAAGAATAATTCCCGCTGCGGCAAAATGGCTTTACGGACAGGTAAATGATATACTTTCTGTTTCAGGCAAACGTGCCTGGGTAGCAACGGAGGACGGGTACCTGGTAGAGGCCGTCCTCGACGATAGCGCCGGAATACAAATGCACCCTTATCACTATGAAGGTAAGGCCTTTAAAAAACTACTGGCGGATAAGGCGGGAAATATCTGGTGCGCTACCAATCATGGATTAAGTATGATGACCGGCGAATATCTTTCAGAGATAAAGCTTGACGCCCCTTATTCTTTGTACGATGCTACTGCAATGATATGGAATGATAACGCGCTTTGGATCGCGTTAAAGCAACGGCTGTTCCGGTTTTCATTGCAAGATCCGGTTCCCCGGATGGCGCAGGTATTCGCCGCAAAAGCTACTATTACAAGTTTATTTAAGGATGATAATGGCAGGCTGTGGATAGGTACGTTTGGGGATGGCCTGTACTACGAAAAAGGCACATCGGGAATAATTAAGGTGCCGGACATTGGCGCGCTGGATGATAAAGCAAGCATATTAAGTATTACAGGCGAAGGCAAGCGGCTGTGGGTGGCTGCGTTAAAAGGAGTAGAGGAATTATCTTGTGAAAATAACGGGACGGTCGGCTTAATTAAGCATCACAGCAAGAAAAACGGCATAGGGAGTGATTATGTTTATCAGCTCTACCCCGATCATAAAGGAAATATATGGATGGCAACTGATGGTGCAGGTGTCTGTATGTATGATGGTTCGGGGTATCACCACTGGAATGCCTCTTTTGACGCTGACGGCAAGGTTGCATACAGTATTACTGAGGATGTATCGGGCGATATGTGGGCGGGCACCATGTATAAGGGCCTCTATCATTATCATCTTAATGCCTGGGAAAATTTAAGGCGGCAGGAAGCCCAATATGCTGATGTTAATATTTCGGCAGTTATAGCTAATGCCACAGGCCAGGTTGTCTCGGTGTACCAGAAATGTATAGATGAATGGTATCCTCAAAGCCGCAATTTCAGGCATTTCAACAGTGCTATGGGCATCGGCATTGACAGCACTTCTTCGGTACTGAATTGCGCCGCCCGGGACAAAGCCGGGAATATATACCTGCCTTATCAGCATGGAGTGCTTGTGTTTAAAGACCAGGCAGCGCCTTACGACATAAGGCCCGGTGTGCATATTTTGCCTCCTTCCGTTTATTCAAGAACTGTGCCGAATGAGCGGCATGTGTTTGAGCATGATGAAAATTATATCAGCTTTCCCTTTGATGGGATCGGTTTTGTAAATCATGAAAGGATAAATTACAGGTATACGTTACAGGGCTATAATGATGGCTGGGTATCAACGAACGACGCATCTGCCAGCTTCCCGAAACTGTCTCCGGGAAACTATATCTTCCGGGTACAGGTGTCTTTAAACCCGGCTTTTGAACACCCTAAGGAAGATGATTATTCCTTTACAATTGCAACGCCTTTCTGGAGGACGGACCTGTTTTATGTTTCGGTAGTTGTTTCGGTGTTCCTGATCGGGTACCTGTACATAAAGCTCCGGGAAAAAAGGCTGAAAAATGTATCATTGCTACAGCAGGAACGGATGATGTTTGAATATGAGCATTTAAAAAGCCAGGTGAACCCCCATTTTCTTTTTAATAGTTTGAATGCCCTGTCAATTTTAATAGAAGAAAAAAAGGAAAATGCCCTGACCTATACTGTAAACCTTGCGGACCTGTACCGCAATATGCTTGCCTACAGCAGGAACGACCTGATATCCCTTAAGGAGGAGTGTGATATATTAAACAGCTATGTGCACATTCAGCAAACCAGGTTTGGCGATGCGCTGCAGGTTAAAATTGACATCCCTAACGAAGTGATGGAGAAGAAGAAGATAGTACCTTTGGCATTACAGTTGCTTGTTGAGAACGCCATTAAGCACAATGTAGTTTCTTTGGCGCAGCCGCTGATCATTTCGATAGCTGCTTCGGAAGACGAGATCGTGATCAGGAATTTCATCAGGCTAAAGATCAGCAAGGAAAAAGGAGCCGGATTAGGATTGGTCAACATCTGGAAGCGGTATGGCCAGCTAACAAAAAGGCCGGTTACTTATGGGGTTTTTGAAAATGAATATATCGTAAAATTGCCGTTGTTATGAATATTGTAATTATCGAGGATGAGCCGCTGGCCTATGAAAGAATGGCTAAACTGATCAGGGAGATCATTCCTATCTCGCAGGTGGTGGCCCACCATGACACCGTTGAGGCCTCGCGCAGGTGGTTCCTGGAAAATCCACTGCCAGACCTTGTTTTGCTTGACGTCCAGTTATCTGACGGCACTGCGTTCGATCTGCTGAAGCTGATCAGCATTGATTGCCCGGTTATTTTCACCACTGCTTATGATCAATATGCAATTGACGCTTTCGCCACCACAAGCATTGACTACCTGCTGAAGCCCATAAAGAAAACTGACCTGGAGAACGCGATACTAAAGCTGAAGAAATTCCAGCATATTTTTCACTCACCTGATATTTTAAAGAAAGCTGCACCGGCAAATGCCGAGTATAAAAAGAGGTTTGTCATCCGGTTTGGGGAGCATATAAAATCGCTGGCTGTTGAAGACATTGCTTATTGCTACAGCGAAAATAAAAATACCTATGCGCGCGACGCCGAAGGGCGGGTCTATCCATTAGACCAAAACCTGGACACACTTGAAGAAATGCTGAACCCTGTTGATTTTTTCCGGATCAACAGGCAGTATATCATTACGCTGAAAGCCATAAACGAAATGAGGACCTACAGCAAAGCCCGTGTGATCATCAGGCTGCAGCCGGCAGTGAAAGAGCCGCCGGTGGTAAGCTCTGAACGGGCTGCGGATTTTAAAAAGTGGCTGGGCGGAGAAATATAAGAGGGTGCATGTCAAATCTTCGCAAAGGAGTATCGTAATGCAAATTTTTGAGGTTTAAATGGTATTACGCCTCCGGTTCATTGAGGCACGAAAACCAAATGGATCGTCGTAGTCAAAATCAGTATGTGATGATGTAGCAGCCTGGGGCACGACAGGCGCGGGTTTTTGGGTGTTTTTGGGGGAGGACCTGCGTATTTTTTTTTGAGTTTTGCGCTTTGTATTTTTTTTGGTTTTAACATTCTTTGATCTTGAAATTTTACGCTGTGCAGCAGGGGTGGTTTTGGGGGAGGACCCGCCTATGTTTTCCTGATTTTCGGGGGAGGACCCCACTGCGGCAGGCGAACCGCCCGGTTGTTCCTGTTGTGGTTTTGGCGATGAGTTGTTTTCTTTGGCAGGCATCTCGTCGGGAGGAATTTTTTCGAAGATTATCCTCTGCCATTGTTTCTCTTTGGGCGTTATTTTGTTCGTGCGCAGAATGGGCGACAGTTTGGCAATCAGCGCCAGCCGGGCGCGTATGCGTAAATTGCTGCGGCTGATGGCTTCCCTGTTCAGCACCTGTTTTGTTTTACCGTTCTTTACTACTGTCATGTAGTCGTTGGAACTGTCGTCGGCTATTTCGAGTATCTCCTCGGCGAGGTAACCCAACTGCATCACTTTGGCTTTTGCATATTTTGCATGAAGCTCGTGATCTTCGTCGTAGATCCAGTTGGTGACGGTGGAATAAGGCACATTCAGTGCTTTGCAGATGTGCCTGAGGCCGATGCTGGAGCACGCGGTGCGCTCACAAATTTGTTGTCCTAATTTTGTACTGTAAACCATTTTTTTGAAATTTTAATAGTGATAGAGAAATTGTAATTGGGGACAAAGTTAGGGGGGATAATTCCAAGTGAAAAAATTTGTCTGAACCGGAATTTATGGAATTAAGGAATTTTTAGAATTTTGGACAGTGAGCAAAGAGCGGTAATCTTCCGGCCTCTCTTTTGCCCTACGTTCATGACTGCCTGGTGCCATACTTTTTTCGAAGATCAAGGCCCGTCTGTTCTTCTGAAAGCCGAAGCATCTCTTCTAAAAGCTCATTTTTCAACTTCGCATCTTCCAGTTGCTTCTTTAGCTTTTTTATATCATCCGGTTCTACAGATGGTATTGATTGCTTTGGATTATTGATCCTGAATGCTCTAACCCATGTCTGGATAGTATGCTTATTAACTCCGTATTTTAGCGACAAAACTTTAAAAGTATCGGTTCCATTCAAATACTCAGAGATGATTTGCTGCTTGGTCGCGGTCGTCTTTTTTTCAATCATGATTTACAAAGTTCGTAAACCTATTTCAGGACAAGACACGAAAACAGCTCCTTAAAAACTCAAATGCCCTCCTGCAAGAATGCGGGAAGGCCTGTTAACTCAAACTGAGTTTAAAACCTGCCGATAGGCAGGCGAGTATGATTAGTTATAATTTACGGTTACGGGAGCGGCAGCCCCTACGGGGCAATACTTATAACCTAAAAGCAATTTATTCATTGCATTAATTATTATGCGACAATGGGTGCATTTCAAATTAATCTTCGCGGTTTTATTCAGCCCATTCAAGGGCTGCGATAATGATTTATTTGTCCGTGGGCTTCACCCACGGCTATTGATATTTAAGCCCTTCAGGCTATTTTAATGCCAGTCATTACATTTATTATTATGCGAAGATTAATTTGAATTGCACCCGTAGAATTATCACCCATCCGGTTTACCGGCAGTTTGTCAAAAAAGGAAAGGAAATAAAAAACCGGCAAGTTACTCACATCGCACCGCTACAACCGCACGCCCTTGCTACATTCCTGTCCTGGGGGATTCAGCAGGAGCTGGCCGTATAAGACTTGCCGGGGCGCAAAGGTATGCAAAAATTCAATGCGGTTAGCCGCCTGTGCCAAGGTTATTTTTTTGAGCTTGTCTTACGGCTTTATGAAGTAGAATTATAGCAGTTCGCGATACGGAGGATGATATTTAGGTTAAATAGAAAAATGCAATGTTTAAATCATTGCGTAAAACCCAACTTATTAGTAGTTTTACAAGTCTTTAATGTAAAGAATTAAATCCGTTTTGGATAACGGAGTTTTTCTATGTATATTTTATGTTAAATACAATTAATAGTTCTTTGAAAACAGGCTGAGCTTTTTGATTTTAAATCGTTCAATAACATGAAAATACATTATAGCAATTGGCTAATAAAATGAATTTTATTGTATTGCAATTGTATTTTTTTTGTTAATTTGGTATTAGTTATGAAATTTAATTAAATAAATCATATCTTGCGTCCAAATTTATGACTACATTACGTTAATATTTTATTTAGTGAATTAAACCCTAATCAGTTATCCTTACAAAACAATATCTATGAATCGCAAAAACCTACTACTTATCTCCCTACTAATTTTAGGTTGTAATTTCGTTGCAATCGGCCAGGCTTCCATTTGTCCACCTAACATAGATTTTGAATTCGGGACCTATGCAAACTGGAATTATTATCATGGAACAGTTGCCACCGGCCCTATATATACTTTGGCCGCAAGCGCCCCGGTTATTCCCACAAGAGAATTGTTAACTACCGGGCCTGGCCTTGACCATTACGGAAGCTTTCCTATTGTTGCCCCCGGCGGTGGCAGCCATTCTCTCAGATTAGGAAGAGATACAAATATGAAAGTGGCGGAAAGGGCCACTTATTACGTTGAAATACCTGCGGGAACTACGATTTACAGCCTCGTGTACCATTATGCAGCAGTTTTAGAGAACCCTACAGGCCATCTTCCTACTGAAATGCCGAGATTTGTAGTGAGCGCTTATGATTCGAGCACGGGGGATACCATTCCATGCGCTGTATATACATATGTATCAGGAGGAGGAGTGCCCGGTTTTTCCCCATCGCCGGTGATCTCTACCATTCCAGGAAATGGATTTGATGTCACGTATAAGCCGTGGACATTTGGAAATATTAAATTTCCGGGGGAGAACGGTCGAACTGTGGCGATTGAATTTACGGCAAATGCCTGCACGTTGGGGCAGCATTTCGGGTATGGTTATTTAGATATGAGCTGCGGGCTTTTTGCCAATGTCATTTCGTGCGGCACTACCACGGAAACACTTACGGCGCCGCCAGGCTTCTCCGCATACCAATGGCTGGATTCCACCACAATGTCTACATCATATGGCACCACCCAGACTATAACTGTTGCTGCGCCTACCGTTCCTACTACTTACGCTGTAATTATAACTCCGTTTTCGGGCTACGGATGCCCTGATACTTTGTATTCGAGATTATTGCCATCGAACCTGGCGATCAATCCGAGCAACGATACTACGATATGTTCGGGAAATAGCATTATCTTATCAACCGGGGCTACTGATATTGACACACCGCTGGCATATAGCTGGACGCCATCAACCGGACTAAGTTGTACCACCTGCGCTACCCCTACAGCAACTCCTGCGGTTACTACGTCATATACTGCAACAGTAAGCGATCCGGGCGGGTGTTCGCTTTCACATGTTTTCAATATCACCGTTTTTCCGACACCGACGCCAATATCGGGAAGCCTTAATGCCTGCATGGGATCTCCTGTTACCTTAGCGGATGGAGTAGGGGGAGGGGTTTGGGCGAGCGATAATCCAGCCGCCGCAACTGTAGGCTCTACCGGTATAGTAACCGGCGTGACATTGGATACGGCAACTATAACTTATTCATTTGGGGGCGGGCTTTGTATTACAAGCGTGGTAGTAACGGTAAATCCGTTACCGTCAGCTATTACCGGTTCGGTGCCGGTATGTGCAGGATCAACGATCACTCTTGGAGACGCCACAACCGGCGGAACATGGTCCAGCGGCAGTGCTGCCACTGCGACTGTGGGTTCGGCATCCGGGGTAGTTACCGGTGTAAATATATTGGGAGGTAGTGCAACAATAACTTATACAGCCGCTACAGGTTGCCCAATTACCGCAATCGTAACTGTAAACCCGATTTCACCGATAGCAGGCGTAACGAACGTTTGTACAGGGTTAACAACTGCCTTGAGCGACGCCGCAACCGGTGGTACCTGGGCCAGCAGCAATGCCGGCATAGCCACAGTAGACGCATCGGGTATAGTTACCGGTGTTACCACCCTGGGTGGTACTGCGACGATTACTTACACAACAGTTCCCGGCTGTACAGCGACTACAACTATCACTGTAAATCCCTTGCCAGCACCGATCACTGGTAATATGTCTATCTGTCCGGGTACAACAACTGCTTTACTTGATGCGACAACGGGTGGTACCTGGAGCAGCGGCAGCGTGGCAATAGCGAGTGTTATTACCGGCACCGGTGTAGTTACCGGTGGTGTTGCCGGTGTGGATACGATAACTTATACATTGGGCACAGGGTGCCTCATCACAGCCAGTGTTACTGTTAACCCAACACCTCCTGCTATAACGGGCGTCACCTCCGTATGTACGGGATCAGCCACCCTCTTAAGTGATGGTATAACAGGCGGGACCTGGAGCAGCAGTGCAACGGCAATAGCTACTGCAGGGTTAACAACAGGAGTTGTGGGCGGCGTTGCGGCTTTGGGTGGTACTGTGATAATTACTTACACCTCGCCGGCCGGTTGCACCAGGACGATTTCGGTAATCGTAAATCCTTTGCCATCTGCAATTACCGGCGTGGAAGTGGTATGCGCGGGCCTGACAACGACCTTGCACGATGCTACTTCGGGCGGTACCTGGAGCAGCAGTACCACAACTGTGGCTACGATTGATCCGTCTTCAGGTGTCGTAAGCGGGGTATTACCGGGCACTTCTACAATAACTTATACCCTGGCTACCGGGTGCATAACTACAGCGATCGTAACCGTAAATGTTACACCTTTGCCGATATCAGGTGGAGGAGGTTGTATTGGCGGAACGACACTTTTAGCCGATGCTACAACAGGCGGTACATGGAGCAGCGGTACTACATCAGTTGCGACTATCGGGAGCACAACAGGTGTTGTTACCGGTGTAGCCGCATCTGGCGGTACTACGGTAATTACTTATGCGCTGCCCACCGGGTGCCACGTTACAACTATAATAACATTGAATCCATTACCCACGTTGTTTACCGTGACCGGGGGCGGGACATTTTGCGCGGGTAGCGCCGGATTGCACGTTTATTTGTCGGGTTCCCAGACGGGGGTTATTTACCAGCTTTTTGTAAGCGGGACGCCATTGAGCACCCCGGTTACCGGTACAGGTTCATCTCTTGATTTTGGAGCGGAAACCACCCCGGGCACATATACTGTTGTTGCTACCAATTCGACAACCGGCTGCACAATCCCTATGACCGGCAGTGCCACAATAACGGTAAATCCGGTACCGCCTCTTTTCGTCGTGACCGGCGGCGGTAGTTATTGTTCAGGAGGCGCCGGCTTCCACCTCGGCCTGACGGGCTCTACTGTGGGAATTAATTACCAGTTACACAACGGCCTTTTCGTGAGCCCTATAATGGCCGGGACGGGCAGTCCGCTTGACTTTGGTGCGGAAACACTTGGCGGAACATATACAGTTATTGCTACCAACCCGGTTACCGGATGTACAAGTACTATGACGGGTTCGGCGACGATCACGGTTCTGCCTTTACCTCCTTTATTTAGTGTGACAGGCGGCGGCGGTTATTGCGCAGGCGGAGCAGGTGTTCCCGTTGGTTTAGGAAGCTCTACACTCGGCATTACTTATGAATTATTTAATGGGCCAACCGGTATTGCTACCCTTGCAGGCACTGGCGCCGCCCTTTCTTTTGGTTTCCAAACCGTACCGGGAACCTATAAAATCGTTGCATTTAACGGAGCGACCTCATGTACTGATACAATGACCGGCAGCGCTACGGTAATAATTAATCCATTACCGGCGGCTATTACAGGCCCTGCAACGGTTTGTGTGGGCGCAACAATTACCCAGGCCGATGACTCGCTTGGCGGCACCTGGAGCAGCAGCATTCCAGCCAACGCATCAATCAATTCGACATCCGGAGTTGTTACCGGCGGTACTTCAAGTACATCAACTCTTATAACGTACACTTTACCGACGGGATGCACTGCGACGAGGACAATAAATGTCAGCCTTTCACCGGGCCCGATCACAGGCCCTTCAGCCGTTTGCGCCGGTTCCACCATATCAGAATCCGATGGTGTGCCGGCCGGAGTATGGTCGAGCAGCGCATCTGCTACTGCAACCGTAAATTCATCCGGTTTAGTGACCGGGTTGATTGCAGGCACTGCCTCAATAATTTATACAATTCCTTCTACTGGTTGTTTCACATCTGTTCCGGTAACGGTAAATCCATTGCCTGCCGCAATAACAGGTGCTACAACGGTTTGTGTTGGCCTGACCGCAATCCTGCACGACGCTTCATCAGGTGGTACCTGGAGCACGGCTATCACCGCCGCACCATATATCGCTACGGTTACGCCAACAACAGGTATCGTTACAGGCGATATCGGGGGCGCAGCTTTGATTTTTTATACATTGCCCACGGGTTGTTTTACCGGCACTACGGTAACTGTTTATCCATCTCCGGCAGCGATCACCGGGCCAACGTCAGTTTGCCAGAACGCTACAATACTGCTAACCGATGCAGTCAGTGGCGGCGCATGGAGCAGCGGTAATACAGCCGTAGCCACTATAAGCGGCACTGGTACTGTATATCCCATAGCACCCGTTTCCACAGTGATCACTTATACACTTCCCGGCAACTGTACAGCAACTATGGGCGTAGTGGTAAACCCCATTGCTCCGATAACCGGCGTTGGAATTGTTTGCCAGGGAGCAACAACAACATTGAGCGATGTTACGCCGGGTGGTACCTGGAGCAGCAGTGCCACAGGCATAGCCACTGTTTCCGGAGGTGTCGTTGGCGGTGTAACGCCCGGAATGGCCACCATTACTTACACCACCGCTGCCGGCTGCACAACAGCGTTCACTGTAACCGTAAATATTACGCCTACACCAATTACAGGTACCGCAAGCGTTTGCGCAGGGTCTTCAACGAGTTTGGGAGATGGCGTTACAGGCGGCGCATGGAGCAGCGGCACTGCCGGCGTAGCAACCGTTACCGGGACCGGCATTGTATGGGGCGCAATAGCAGGAACTTCTACAATCACTTATGCCCTTGCAACCGGTTGTTCCGCATCCATTGTAGTAACAGTCAATCCATTGCCTGCCGCCATAACCGGCGTGGCCAATGTATGTGATGGCTTAACCACTATGCTGCATGATGTTACTACCGGAGGCACCTGGAGCAGCAGCTCGACCCTGCTGGCGACAGTAGGCGCTACAACCGGTATAGTTCGCGGCGAGTCGCCAAGTATGGTTACTATAACGTACACTATTTCTTTAACAGGCTGTTCAACATCAACATCATTAACTGTTAATCCATTGCCTGCCGCTCTAACCGGTCCGGCAAGTATTTGCGTAGGTTATACAACATATTTAGACGAAGCGACCCCCGGTGGTACGTGGAGCAGCAGTGCAACAAGTGTAGCGACTGTTGGCCCGGGCACCAGTGTAGATTCCATTTATGGAGTAGCGCCGGGGACATCAGTTATATCGTATACATTGCCGACAGGCTGCGTGGCAACACAGATGGTGACCGTAGTACCGGTGCCGACAGTTATTGTAGGCGCACCTATGGTTTGCGTTGGCCAGTTCATTCCACTATCGGTGCCAGGCGCTCCGGGCGGTACCTGGGTAACAGGGCCTGCCTCGCTCGCCACAGTTGGCCTGACGAATGGTATTTTAACCGGCGTAGCTTCAGGAACTGTACTTATTTCTTATACCATCGGTGTGGGTTGTAATGTTATCGGCTCAAGAATAGTAAATGCGCTATCGCCTATATTTGGCGATAGTGTATTCTGCGTAGGCCAGGTTGTTACACTTACCGATACGACCGAGGCAGGTGAATGGGGCAGCATCAGCCCGACTGTTGCCACGGCTGTTACCGCCAGCTTGTCTACGGGTGCTGTTACTGCAACAGGGCCGGGCACCGCAAATATTGAATATACACTACCAACAGGATGTATAGCCACATACCTGATCACTGTCAATCCATCGCCGGCAGGAATTACCGGTATTACCGATGTATGTGTTGATAATACAACTACGCTAAGCGACGCATCAACAGGCGGCACGTGGAGCAGCGGCAATACGGGCCTTGCGGTTGTTGATCCTTCCGGAACGGTTACAGGCGTTGGCCCGGGCCCGGTAACTATTTCCTATATGCTCACTGCTACCGGCTGTGCCACAAGTACAACGGTAATGGTCAATGCCCTGCCAGATCCGATCTCAGGCCCTGAGTTTGTATGTCCCGGTTTTTCGGTTACGCTAAGTGACGTTGGCTTTGGAACATGGAGCGTCGCATCCTCAACAATTGCTACCATTGGCGCTACATCAGGTATGGCGACAGGGTTGGAGCCAGGTATTACTACTGTAAGCTATACGCTGCCGGTAACCGGATGCTCTACCTCTATTGACTTTACGGTAGAACCTGTGCCTGATGCAATAACCGGAGTTGCCGTTGCCTGCCTTGGCAGTACTATGGTGCTCAGCGACATGACCATCGGAGGTGTATGGACGAGCGGTAATACTACTGTTGCCCCGGTGGGTTTGTTCTCAGGTGTTGTCAGCGGGGCCTCGTTAGGTATAGCAACGATTACATTTACTACTTCCTTTGGCTGTACAACAACAAGAGATGTAACGGTTGACCCGTCGCCTGCTGCAATTACAGGCGTCGGCGCTGTTTGCCCCGGAGGCACACTTGTATTAAGCGATATTACCACAGGAGGTACCTGGAGCAGCATTCCTGCATCTGTTGCCACTGTTGGCTCCGACGGGCTTGTTACCGGCGCCATTGCAGGCACGGCTACTATATACTATACACTTGGCGGATACTGTGCTGCCACGGCTATTGTAACCGTAAATCCATTGCCTGGTGCGATAACAGGGGCATTGCATGTATGCTCAATAGGGGCCGGTACATTGATTGATGCAGCAACCGGCGGATTATGGAGCAGCAGCAATGCAGGTGTGGGAACGATAGTGCCGGCATCAGGTGTGATGACGGGAGTATCTCCTGGCACAACTACTGTGACCTATACACTTCCTACCACCTGCGCAATAACTGCCGTGGTGATCGTTGATGTTATGCCGGAAACTATTTCCGGCCCGACTCATGTTTGTGTTGGTTCTGCAATTACTTTGAGTGACAGTGTTGGCGGCGGCTCCTGGAGCAGCAGCCTGCCCGGAGTGGCAACTGTCGGTTCTGTTACAGGGGTTGTTACAGGGGCAACGCCCGGCCCAACCGTTATAACCTATGCAATTGGCGCTTGTAACAGAAATTCCACTGTAAATGTTTTCGCGCTCCCAGGCATATTCTCCGTTACAGGGGGTGGGTCTTACTGTGCCGGTGGTACAGGAGTTACCGTTGGCTTATCGGGATCTGTGGTAGGAGTACTATATTATTTATATCATGGCGCTACAGCCACAGGTACATTCTCGGGAACGGGCGCTTCGCTTAATTTCGGCTTGCAAACAGTTCCCGGTACTTATACCGTGGTTGCAGTTTCCACTGTTACCGGCTGCAGCAACATCATGTCCGGCAGTGCGCTGATAACTACTATTCCAACTATAACGCCGTCAGTAACGCTCACGGAGGCGCCGGCTACGTCCATTATATGCGCCGGTACTACGGTAACCTTTGACCCGGTTCCTGTCAGCGGCGGGCTGACACCGGTTTATCAATGGAAGGTAAATGGTGTGGATGTGGCTGCAACAGGCACGTACAGCTTTATACCTGCCGATGGCGATGTAGTAACAGTAGACATGACCAGTGATGTGTTATGTCCCTCTCCCGCTGTTGTGAGCGCCTCAGTGACGATGACCGTGCACGCACCTGCATTACCCGGTATCAGTATTGTTTCAAGCCCCGGAGATACGGTTTGCGGCGGCACTACAGTTACCCTTACTGCATTACCATTGTTTGGCGGCTCTTCTCCGACGTTTGTATGGACGAAGAACGGGGGCAGCGCCGGTGTTGACCCGTCGTTCTCCTTCATGCCTGCTAACGGGGATGTGCTTTATTGTACTATGACCAGCGACTATATTTGCCGCCTTGCGGATACAGCAAGAAGCAGTAATGTTGTTATGGCGGTAGACACGCCGTTAACCCCGGCAGTTACGATCACCGCTAATCCTGGCACGGACATCGGCATAGGTATGTTTGATACCTTAACTGCTTCTGTTGCCAATGGCGGCCCATCGCCAAGCTATCAATGGTATTTGAACGGGCTGCCTGTTGCCGGCGCAACTACTAATACATTCCTAAGCAATAACTTTACCTATCCTAAAGAAGATTCTGTTTCGTGTGAGGTAATTGCCGACAATGCCTGCCGGATAAGCTCGTTCCAATGGCTGTATATTAATGTCAGCAGGCTCGGGGTAAACCAGGCCTTTACCGGCAATAGCGACATAGTTGTGGTGCCAAACCCTAACAAGGGGGCATTTACCGTGAAGGGGACATTGGGAACTGCAAGCGATAAAGAAGTGTACCTGGAGATCACTGATATGCTTGGGCAGGTTGTTTACAAGAACAGTGTTGTGGCGCATAGTGGCACGCTTAATGAGCACATATCATTGCCCAATACAATTGCAAATGGCATGTACCTGCTCAATGTACACTCTGAGACAGGAAATGAAGTGTTCCATATTGTTGTAGAGCAATAAGCCGATTGCCGGTATCAGCAACGATCCCTGTATTTAGATATTTTCAATGGGCCGGTTTTTTACCGGCCCCTTTTTTTTATGGCAACCGGTAATTACGCTGTTCTTGTTAACAACTACTGGACAATTATTAATTTGTTTTTAATCCTATTTATTTTTTATTGTGAATAAGAGGTTAATTCATAATATTGAATAAATTGTCAAAAGCCTTGTTTTTACAGGTATTTCTTCATTCAAAACGTTCATTTATAATTTAACAATAAATTCATTTTGTCATATTTTTTTGTTTATAAAAAGTTATTTAAAGCAAAGCTGATGAAGGAACCGGGTCCGGGTGAATGATTTTCTTATTTGTTAAGGGAAATTAATGAATTTAAGACAAGCACAAAGTATCGTTGGTTTTTTGTGAAAATACCTGTTTGGGGGAGTGAAATTCTACAGATGTGCATTCTCTGTCTTCGAAACATCTCCGGCTGATTTTGTACGGCATATTAGCTATATATGTAGGCTAAACAGTTGAAAATAAAGGGAAAAATAGCCTTGCTGATTTTTTGAAAATTGTTTTGGCCGGTGAATTACATGAATAGGAAAAAAAGCAAAATGATTTTTTTTAAAAAAAAATAAATAAAATAGCTATTGTTGATTGTTTTTTTACTATTTTTCGGCATTATTTCATAAACTATATTGATATGGGATCAGGAATTTTCTACGCTCGAACAGCAAATACTAAAAGAAATGTGAAAAGAAACCGTTTTGTACGGTCCTTTCTTTTTGCGGGTATGTTGTTGATTGGCATGCCAATTGTTAGTAAGGCGACTCCGCCGAGCAATACTGCTCCGGCATATGTAATTAGTAGCCCGCAAACTATAGCAGTTTGTCAGAACTCTACGGGTGTTGATATTTCTTCGTATTTAACCATAAATGACCCTGATTTAGGCCAGACCGAAACATGGACTGTTTTGGGCAGTGGCCCATTGAACGGAACCGTAGCCCCAACAACTTATGCCGCCAGTTCCACGGGTGGCGTTGTCACGCTTCCTGCAAACAGCTTTACATATACGCCAAATTTTGGCTTTGCCGGTCCGCTTCCGGATACGTTCACTATCGAAGTAAATGACGGGGCTGGCGGCGTGGCTGACCTGTTTTTCAATATGGCCGTTGTTCCTCCCCCTTCGCTTACGGTGGGCTATATTGATTCAATTTGCATGGGCGTTGGAAGCGTAGCTTTACCGTTTTCCGGGTTAACAAATGTGGGGCCTACGACAAGCACTTATAATCTTTCAAACGGCGCGACGGCATTTACCGTTCCTGCTGGTGTTACCAGTATTAATTTTGATATAACCGGTGGCGCAGGCGGGAGCGACAGCCACAGCGGCGCTGCAAATCCCGGCAAGGGTGGCCGAGTGCAGGGTACGCTTGCTGTTACTCCCGGTGAAGTTTTATATCTTTATGTAGGCGGCCAGGGTTTCAATGGTGCTTTGTCTCCTATACCTGGTGTGGCTTTGGGTGGATTTAACGGAGGCGGAAACGCTTATTTTTATTCACCGTTTGCCGGAAGCGGCGGCGGCGGCGGCGGCGCTTCCGATATTCGCATTGGCGGAAATGCGTTATCAAACCGGGTAATAGTTGCCGGCGGCGGCGGCGGTAATGGCTGGGATACCCCGGGGCCATTATTCGGCGGTTGCGGTGGTAACAATGCCTTCGGCTTTGGCGGTAACAGTGCAGACAATAACGGGCATACCCATTCCGGCGGTGGCTCACAGGCTGGCGGCGGCCTTCCTGCTACCTATGCAGGCTGGAGCCCTGGTACTGCGGGAACGCTGGGTGCAGGCGGTAACGGCAGTGTGCAGGGCATATCCGGTGCCGGCGGCGGCGGCTACTATGGCGGCGGCGGCGGTGTATGGACCGGCGGCGGCGGCGGTTCATCTTATACAAGGCCTGCTAACGTAAGCGCAGTAACCCATACACAATGCTACAACAGCGGCGATGGACAGATCGTTTTAAACTATGTATTACCTGGTACGTACACTGTACAGTGGAGCACTGAAGCTCAAACGGCAGGCGGATTTCCACCTGCGCAGACAGGTGTTTTACCATCTTCTCCAATAACGCTGACAATTCCTGGTTCTGCGCCAGCCCTTTCTTATTCAGGCACTTTTTTCATCAATAATACACTTTGCCAGAGTCAGGAATACCCAATAACGGTAACGGTTAACCCAATACCAGATGTAGCATCTGTAACAACAACACCCTTCTGCAACGGTGATGCGGGCGCGTCTATTACTTTCACCAATGTGGTGGCAGGAATGTACTCAGGTACGGAGTTTGACTGGAGTAACAGTAACACGGCTATTGGTGTCGGCCCAAGCGGTATTGACAGCATAGCAGCATTTACGGCTACAAATAATACTGTAAATCCAATAACAGGCAGCATTATGGTGACGCCTAAACAGTTTGGATGCGTTGGTACGCCAATTAGCTTTGACATTGTGGTTAATCCTACGCCGATGTTGAGCGACAGGCCAACGGATTCGGTAATATGCAATTACGGGCCGTTTACTTTTACGCCAACCAGCGGTACGCTTGGAACATCATTTTTATGGTCTGTGGCCGCGCCGCCTGGTGTTATTGCAGCTGCCCCAACTGGCTCTGATAATCCTGATGATTCAATAACAAATACTACCAATCTACCTGTTGCAGTTCCATTTGTTTACACATTGGCTGCCAACAGTTGTATTAATACACAAACCATAAATGTTACGGTTAATCCAACCCCGGTTTTGACTTTGCCAACAACTGCAACTGTATGTAGTGGCCATCCGGTTAGCTACATTGCATCAAGTACAACTCCCGGTGCTACATTGGCGTGGTCAAGGCTTGCGGCAGGCGGAATAACTCCTGCAACAAATTTCGGGACAGGCAACATAAATGAAACGCTTACCAACGCAACATCTGACCCGGTCCCTGTTACTTATGTTTATACAAATTCTATAACTACGACAGGGGTAACTTGTTCAAATACACAAAATGTAACGGTTACTGTAAATCCGATGCCTGTATTGAATGGTTCACCATTACCAACTACTCCAATTTGTAACGACGTTAGCGATAGCCTTAGTTTCTATCCTACCAGCGCTACTTTGGGTACGACGTTTAGCTGGACAAGGGCATCAACCACCGGAATTTCTAATGGCCCTAATTTCGGTTCAAACGCTCCGAGTGATGTGCTGCATAACAATACTCCTTTCCCGGTTAATGCTACCTATGTGTACACACTTGCAGCTAATGGCTGTAGTAATACACAGGATGTAACAATAACAGTTAACCCTTCTCCAAAGCTGAATTCAGGATATACGATGACCATTTGTGATAATACTGTGGTTAATTATCCGCCATCCAGCCTTACACCGTCTACTACTTTTGAATTCCAACGTAACCCGGTATTAGGCATAAGCAACGGCATCTACAGCAATTTTGGAAATCCTGCTTTGTCTGATTCCGCGCTGAATAATATTACTGCGCTTCCTGTTGTGGATACTTACTTCTATACGCTTACGGCATATGGCTGTAGCGATGTAGAAAAAGTAGCAGTAACCGTTGATCCTAAACCAACACTAAGCACATCGCTTACAGCACCGACCATTTGCGACAGCAATGTGTTCAACTACCCGGTAACAAGTAATACACCCGGCGTAAGCTTTGAATGGTACCGCGCCTACATACCCGGTATCTACGCTGCCGCTGAAAGCGGGTCAGGTAATCCTAACCAGCAACTGATCAACTCTACTTATGTGGTTGTTCCGGTTGTTTACACGTATACGCTCACGTTCGGCGCCTGTACCAACATACAGAATGTAACGGTTCTTGTGAACCCAACTCCACGGCTTACCTCATCGCTTACAGGTGCTGTCTGCAGCGGGTCGCCTTTCAATTATATGCCTACCAGCTTCACACCTGGTACCCTGTATAACTGGAACCGCCCTGCGGTTGGCGGTATCAGCCCTAATACGAATTTCGGTGTAGGGAACATAAGCGAAACAGTTACTAACTCAGGGTTGTCTCCTATTACGGTTGATTACCTCTACCGGTTGACGATAGGAGATTGCCCGAACCTGTATTACCAGACGCTAAAAGTTGCGGTTAACCCAACGCCCCCTGCACCAGGCATTACTACCACAACGCCTGCTTCGGTTTGCGCGAACACGCTTTACCAGAATTTTATGGGTTCATCGCCGGGAGCTAATATAGACTATACCTGGAGCGTATCTAATGGTACAATATTTGCTACCGGGGCTAACCATCAGAATGCACTTGTTAACTTCTTTACGGCGGGCAACGCAGTAGTAACACTTACCGCAAATGTCAATGGCTTTAGCTGCACAAGCAGGAACAGCATTGATGTAAATGTAACGAACAACCAGGCAGACGTAGTGCCGGTTGTGATTTACAATAATGGCCAGTTTATTTGCCTGCAGAACAACAATGACAGTTATCAATGGGGTTATGATGATCTTACAACACTTCTTTCTACCGTGCTTAACGGGGAAATAAACCAGAATTATGATAACAGCAACCCGGACCTGTACCACAAACATTATTGGGTAATTACCAATACCGGCGGCTGTATGCAGAAAGCATATTACGATGATCCGCCGACAGGCCTTACAAATCTGAATGCAGGCGAGACGGATGTCAGGATATATCCTAACCCTGCTACAGACAATATCAGCATAGAGGTAAATACAACTGCTACAGGTAAAATGCAGGTAGAAGTGCTCAATATGCTCGGCCAGCGCCTTGCCGCACAGCCGTTGGTAAATAACAAGGCTTCGATAAATGTGGAAAGCTTCCCGGCAGGTAATTACATTGTTGGTTGTTATCTTAACGGTGTGAAAGTGGCTAACGCCAAGTTTACTAAAAACTAATTCTTCAACATTAAAAATCCAATAGATGAAAAAAATATTTTTCTTGTTGATAGCAGCCAATGGAGCGTTATCAGCCTTCGCACAGGCGCCTGGTGCAAACAATAACATGGATTCTTCCAAACATCGTGTATGGTTCAAACCGGACAGCATGCTTACACGTTGGGTGGTTGATGTAAATGCGGTTGGAGGCTTGTTATCCCGGAATCTGACTACCGCAAATACCAGCGGGAATTATACAAACGGTATTAATAACAATACGGGTAATCTCAAATTCACTAACGGTTATACTTTTGGAGGGGATGCCCAGATCGGTTATTTCTTTGGCAAGAAAGCGCACTTTGGCATAGGTACGGGTATTCAATACCTCTACCAGCAAGGCGACCTTACCCTTGATAATTTTATGGTGCAATATCAGTCCACTGATAAATATAACAATACCTTCCGGCAGATCATTACCGCTGATCAAAAGATCACCGAGCATATTATGGTATCCAATATCAACATACCGCTGCTGCTCAAGTACAAAAAGAGGTTTTCACAACGCATTGGCTTTACCGCTGATGCAGGGATACTGTATAACCTGCAGGAGAAAAATTCGTACAATACGAATGCTACCTTTGACTATGAAGCAATATACCAATACAATGGCGCTGTGCTGAATGGCCTTCCTACTTCTTATGATAATGGGGTAAATCCGGCTGCTACGGATTATCTGATCACAAAAAACAATTTCACAAATAAAAACCCTAACGGCGACGTGAACGCATATTTTGCTTCCCAGTCTGAGAAGGGATATAATGTGGGGCTTGGTGTTCAGCCTGATAACAAGAAAGGCTCCGTTTCTTATCTGCAGGGGTCAGTTGGCTTTTTGATACGCCCGGCAATAAACGTTTTTTTATCTGATAATACAGCGCTTAATTTTGGTTTGTATTATTTGTACCAGCCATTTAATAACAATGTGCCTTCTGGTTACATGCTTACGGACAAGGTTGGTTCTTATAATTCAGTTTTAAAGACGGTAAGCTCCAGCAATGATCAGTCGTATGGGCTGAATGTTGGTGTCCGCTTTTTCTTTGGCAAGCAAAAAGACAGCGACCATGATGGTATTCCTGACAAAAGGGATAAATGCCCGTATGTATGGGGCCTTCCCCAGTTCCAGGGCTGTCCTGATACTGATGGCGATGGTATTCCTGATGCTGAAGATTCCTGTCCTTTCGAGCCGGGGCCAATTTCAACACATGGTTGCCCTGACAGTGATGGCGATGGTATCCCTGACAAAGATGACTCTTGTCCTTTCCAGGCTGGCCCGATCCAGTTCCACGGCTGTCCTGACAGCGACGGTGATGGTGTTCCTGATAATATTGACCGGTGCCCGTTTGTTCCGGGCCCTGCAAGCAACCAGGGTTGTCCTTATGATACGGTGAAACCAACTCCTCCTCCTGTGAAGCATGAGCCGGAAATAGATCTGAATACACCAATATTATTTGAGACCGGCAAGACGAACATCCACGAATCATCTTATGATGTACTGGAAGAAGCAGTATTGGAACTGAATGACAACCCGGATGCCGTGATCGTTATTGATGGTAATACGGATGACGTAGGTACGCCGGCTTACAACAGGGTATTGTCGCAGAAACGCGCTATAGCTGTTAAGGAATATCTGTTGGAAATGGGTATTAATCCTAAGAGGCTGCTTACGGTAGGGCATGGTGAAGAAATGCCTGTTGCCCCGAATAACTCAGCAGAAGGCAGGGCTAAAAACCGCCGTGTTATTATGACGCTGAAACACCATCATGACATGGAATAAATAATATAATTTTGAAGTAATGCGAAAGGCTGCCATTAATTTGGCAGCCTTTTTTTTTGCTGGCGGGTATTTACATGCTGTTTGAAAATGTGATAATACCTGTTAAACTTAATAAATCAGCACCGCACTACACCTTTGCGGCCTTTAAAACGTCACATGAGAACTGCGCCTTCTTCGTCCGCCATAGCGTTCTTTAAGCGACGGCGGATTGCCCGCCGCGGCGGGTGAGATTCTTTTGTGCCGATTTTTGTTGGCCAAATGGAATAAGCCCATAGCGCAGTGGCCCTGTTTTTGAAGTGCTGCGGATTGGGTTACTGCTGTGGACAAGCTATGTGAAATATGATAAAATGAGGGTATAACACAGCACAGTCGCCCTGTTTTTAGGAGAAGTGCTGTGTGTTTTTTCAGGTTACTGCTGTGGATAAGCTATTTGATATAATAAAATGGGTGTATAACACAGCACAGTGACCTGTTTTTTTTGGAGAAGTGCTGTGTTATTAGTTATATATATTATAAATTTAAAATAGAATATCTGGGCGATTTTGATAGGATGCGGGGGAAATAATTTCTAAAAAATTGGGAGCATTTCAAAATATCGTATACTAAACTGTTTAATAAAAGAACATATCGGGGGTGAGTAGTTTCCGCCGTAGCGTGCTATAATCAATAGGCTATAATCGGAAATATTTATTATAGCACAAAATTAAAAATATATAAAATACATTTAAAATAATATTTATAACACAGCGCCTTTCTTTAAAAATGGGGTGACTGTGCTGTGTGTTTTGTATCTAAACCCTGAAAAAGCACAACAC
>Ga0207081_1005_pt1 | contig 51136 bp, 53 predicted proteins | sample Alteio_BWMinHeat_59_FD_153524 | JGI IMG/M metagenome (GOLD analysis project Ga0207081, IMG submission 153524) | Enriched cells from forest soil in Barre Woods Harvard Forest LTER site, Petersham, Massachusetts, United States -... | ecosystem: Environmental > Terrestrial > Soil > Temperate forest >... | reverse complement strand
CACAATCTCTAGATGAGGCGATAAGAAAGCGCCCTCTCTCATTGACTTTAAGTGGAGGAGGTGGCGCTGCATATGTATTTGTAGGCGCATTATTAGCCTTGGAAGAGCAAAAGATCATTCCGAGCGTCATATCTGGAAGCTCTATGGGCTCTATAATTGCAGCCTATCGAGCGAAATCCAAAAAATTTTTTATTGATGAACTTGTAGACCTCGTGAGTAGCACAAGATGGAATAATATAGCAGAGCCTTTTTCTGGATCGAGTACCTTTGGAATACCTGCGACATTCAAACTGGATTTGCGCGAAGTAGTAGGCGAAGGATTTAAAAAGAATTCCAGATATTTAAGGCTTAGAGATTTAGCGATTCCACTGCGAGTATGCGTAGCAGGCCTATCATCGGCTCAACCGATCTCAGAAAGTGATTTAAAAAAGTATGCTCATCTGTTTTATGAAGAAAAATACACAGATGCTCTCCTTCTAAAAGCAAAGCAGCCTTCAGTGGTGAGTCGAATAATGGAATTTGCTCAAAAACCTCTCAAGGCTATTTACCTAGGTGGGGATAGCTTGACTAAAGAATTTGATGTCCTCGATGCCGTCGGATTTTCTTCGGCTATACCTGGTGTATTTCACTACGATATTTTTCGTGGTGACGAGAGAATGCTTGAGCTCACAAAAAGCTTAATGATCCGCGAAGGGGTAAGCCGATTGATCGATGGAGGCTTTGTAGACAACTTGCCAACTATTGAAGCTATACGCGCTATCGATGAAGGAATTGCTTTTGGCTTTGATCCTCTGGTTGTCGGTCTTGATTGCTTTTCGCCAGGATTAAACCGGCATTGGATATTTTATCCGATAATGCGTTTTGCCATGGAAAATAGTCGCGCTGGACATCAGCTCTCTCAAATTTCAGTAAGATTTAGCAAAGTACTCTCACCTATTAATTTCATCCCGACCAAGGAAAATTTTCATTATGCGATCAAAAGCGGTTATGAAGAGATGGTACCTCACATAGAGCTGATAAAAATGGCCTTAGGGCCAATACCAGATCCGGTATGGCTTACAGCATAAAATTTTTTTCAAACATCCTGGCGCAGATAACAACCAACAACAAGAGCTTAAAAATCTTGATGTTCGCTGGGGGGATGGATGATCTTCGATTTAGACGACTTTGATATACGCGATCGCTTTTATTTAATTGAAGAGAAAGCTGAACATCTGCGCATGATGATCGAAAAACTAAGGCCAAGTGATCAATTCGCTTTTCAAGAAATTTGCGCCCAAGCTTATATCTTTCACGATTCAGCCTTAGAAGGGCTCGTCGTTTCAAATGATGAAATATCATTGGTTTTCAATTCAGACACTGACGGGCAGTATATTAGAAGTCGGGTTTTACAAGAGATCAGAAATCACCGAAAAAAACTATACGATATGATCCTCCATGCAACAAAAATTAGACATCAAAGCTCAGTACATCGCTCAGCAGAGATCTCCATAGAAAATATTATTTCAGTGCATCTGGACCTTTATGAAAACTGCCCTCGCAAGGATGCAGGAAAATTTCGAAGCCAAACTCCTCTTCACATTACTTATTTTCATGATCTCATCGAACACAAACTCATAAAAGAACAGATCGGCTCTCTATGTCGCAACACTAAAGATCCAGAATTTCGAACCATACATCCCATTAACCAGGCCGTGATGTTTCATCATCAGTTTATGAAAATATTTCCATTCCTAGATGGCTGCGGCAAGGTTGGACGATTATTTATGAATAGCTTTTTACTGCAAGGCAGATATGAGCTCGCCATTATTCATGGAAGCGAAAGACAGCGTTATTATGAAGCATTGCGAGATAACCCTGAATCGCTTCGAGCGCTTTTGCTAGACAGCATTGAATCATCTATTGATTCACGTACAAATTTTTTGCTCGATGCTGATTTATCAAATAGCACTAGCAGAGCGGTATTTCGAAAAAATAGGATCTATCTTGAAAGTCCACTTACTTAATAAGTGAGGTCCATGGATAAGGCGTGTATGCGCGAATGCATGAGTGGGCCTAATGCCTCATAGATGAGCCTATGCCTTTTGATCAGACTTAAGCCTTCAAACTCCTTGCTCTTCAGTATCACTTTAAAATGACCAGCTTGCGGGTGAGCTTTCGCCTCGACATGATTTCTATGAAGATGGCTTTCATCGATTACGGTTAGCTCAAGAGGACAAAATCTTGTGCGCAAAATTTCTTCTATCTCTTCTTTGGTGGATTTTTCATAAATCATAAATAAATAACCTGAGATACTTTTTGCTCGCAATGACGGCCGTACTCGTCATCACGAGCGAATGCAATGAGCGTGGTGATCCAGTAGAATGAAGTACTTTCTTTCTAGAGAAAGTATGATTTTTAAAAAAAGTAGCAATAGCTACAGCGTAACTCACTTTGCAGGAAAATTTTTCTCCACATATTCCTTTAGGGCCTCAATGCACTCACCTATATCCTCATATTCATGACCAGACTCTATTATTTCTCCGGTGATAGCATTGAAGATCGCAAAACCTCTACGGCCATTTCCAGAACACACAAAATAATTGGCATCATCTATTCTTACCGCCTCTTTCAGAGGATTTATATTTTTACTTAAATTATAAATTTTAAAAGGTAATTTTACACCTATTTGTCGATCATGCTCGATATTAAAAATTCCAACACTGCCGCATGACCTGCATTCGCAGGAACAGGCATTAAAAAAGCAGAGATCTTTATTGATTTCGCGATCGCGATATTCGTCCAAAAACAATTGAGCATATTCTTTGGTAGCAACTCCATAATTTCTTGCGACCACTAAACCGGTGCTTTTTTGAACAAGGTTCCAATATAATTTTGGCCCCTTTTCGCCTAGCCTCTTTTGGCTCGGCTTTATCAAAAGCTCTTTATGTAGTGCTTCCCACTCCTCATACATGGGATGGCATAATTTGAGGGCGACGGCTTTAAGTTGATCGGTCATCTCTGCGGGAATAAAGCCATAGCGCAAAAATTCTAGAATATGATCAAAATATTTTGGATTATCATCCAAGAAAAAACAGCCTTCTTCTGTTTTTAATGGTTCTTTGAATGGCGAGTCCTTGTCAAACATCACACTTAGCATGCTCCTCTTCGGATAACGTGTGAGAGTGGATCTGTAAGTATAAAATTTCTTTCCTCCAACATCGAGTTTTATTATTTCATCTTGATTAAAAGAGATCAGGGCATTAAAAGGGCTGAAATAAGAGATGAAAATAAAAAAGAGAGTTTTTGCTTTCATTAAACTACCTTTAATAAGTTTTTTTGGAATTATCAAAACCAAAACCGATCTGGTTATGACTTTAATCCTAAAAGATCCACCGATATTGACAAAATCGGGCAATTTTTTAAAAAACCTCTATGAAAGAGATTTTATTGCTACCCTTGGTCTACTTAGCCACGATATCTTATATATCATTTACGATAGTAATAAAGCCCATATTAAGCAGAAAAAAAGCCTCTGATGAGAGGCTTAAAAATTATATGAAGGCTTTTTATATATCCAGGCGCTAATTATAAAACATATCGTCCGAGATCTTCATGAATCAACAATGGCCTTAGTCTTTCATTAACCAAAGAAGCATCCACCATCACTTCGAGTCCAGGATTATCTGAGGCTGAAAAGCTCTCTTCCTCTAAAAGCTTTTCGACAACAGTATAAAGACGCCTGGCGCCAATATTTTCTTGAGAGGAATTCACCTTAAAGGCGATCTCCGCGATAGCCTTGATGCCGCTTTCCTCAAATTTGACACTCACTTTTTCTGTAGCCAAGAGAGCTACATATTGTTTGGTCAAGCTATTTTCTGGTTCTGTAAGTATGCGCACAAAATCTTCTTCATTTAATGAGCTGAGCTCAACCCTGATAGGAAATCGGCCTTGGAGTTCTGGGATCAGATCAGAAGGTTTAGAAATATGAAAGGCACCTGCTGCAATAAATAGGATGTGATCGGTTTTTATAAACCCATATTTAGTAGATACCGTGCTTCCTTCTACTATAGGCAAAATATCTCTCTGCACTCCTTCTCTACTCACATCTTGGCCTTTACTTCCTTCTACTTTGGCGATTTTGTCGATCTCATCGATAAAAATGATCCCCGATTGCTCAGCCAGTGTTATGGCATCGCGATGAACTTGATCCGAATCGATCAAGCGAGATGCTTCTTCAGTCTCCAACACGTCGATCGCTTCTTGAACTAGCATTTTTTGTTTCTTTTTTTGACCTCGGCCTAAATTACCAAAAGCTCCTTGGAGGGCATCTTGAAGTTGATTAGCCATTTCTTCCATGCCAACCTGGCCAAACATATGCATCACCGGAATGTGTTGGGCTTTCACTACTTCTACATTGACTTCGCGATTATCGAATTTTCCAGATATCAGCATTTCTCTCATCTTATCTCTGGTTTCGGCATTGCTATCTGAACTCTGTTCGAAATTTTCGCGGATATCAAAAGGCATTACTTTTGGGCTTTCGGTTTTCGGCAATAAAAGATCGAGCACGCGCTCAATAGCGATTTTCCTCGCGCGAGGGCGTACAGCGATCATGGCTTGTTCTCGACACATTTTTACGGAACATTCCACTAAGTCCCTCACCATCGAATCCACATCCCGACCCACATAACCAACTTCCGTAAACTTGGTGGCTTCCACTTTTATGAAAGGAGCATTGGCTAGTTTTGCCAGGCGACGAGCTACCTCAGTTTTGCCACATCCGGTCGGTCCGATCATAATAATGTTTTTTGGAAGAATTTCTTCCCTCAATTTTTTATCTACTTGCGATCTGCGCCATCTATTTCTTAAAGCGATGGCCACCGCCTTCTTTGCCTGTGGTTGACCTACAATATAGCGGTCTAGTTCAGAAACAATTTCTCGCGGTGTAAATGAACGAGATAATATAGTCATGGGTGATAACTCCAAAAAATTATATTTTATAATTCCAAAAAAACAGTCTGATGATTAGTGTATACACAAATATCGGCAGCTATATGCATTGCTTTTTTAGCTATTGCGATCGGTGGTATATCGGTTTCTTCGAGTAGTGCTCGAGCAGCAGCTTGGGCAAAACTTCCTCCTGAGCCAATGGCACAAGCTTCATGATCGGGCTCAACTACGTCGCCAGATCCTGAGAGAATCAAAGTTTTTTCTTTATCGCCTACTAAAAGCATAGCTTCAAGCCGCCTAAGCATGCGATCAGATCGCCAATCCTTTGCCATCTCCACAGCCGCCCTCAAAAATTGGCCATGGTGAGCTTTTATCTTTTCTTCAAATAGATCGAAAAGCCTAAAAGCATCTGCTGTGGATCCTGCAAAACCAGCAACTACCTTTCCTTCGCATAATTTTCTGAGCTTATTGGCATTGGCTTTGACAATGGTCTGCCCTAAAGAAACCTGACCATCTCCAGCAAGAACCAATTTTTCTTTTCGTCTGACGGCTAATATTGTCGTTGCATGAAACATATTTTTCGAATTATCCTTCAATATAAATTTTTAAGCGGATTAAACTCTTTTATTATCTTTTTTGCCTTTTCACCCAAACCAGATGAGATCATCTCAAATAACGCGTATTTGAATTTCTCTATGCCATATCCTTTGTGCGCACTGATCATATGAGATTCTATGCCTCGTTCTTTAAGCGTTTTTAGAAACGAAAAAATAGTAGGCATTTTATCCTCAGAGACCAAATCCATTTTGGTCATAATCACCATCTGAGGCAACTTTGCCAGTGTTAGATCTTCACCAAAAGTTTTTAATTCATTATTTATGATTAAAAAACGCTCTTCAAATGAAGTATTTTCATCAGAAGCATCTATGAGATGACATAAAATTCGTACTCGCTCCAGATGGCGCAAAAATCTAGCACCTAAACCGATTCCTTTGGAGGCGCCCTCTATTAAGCCAGGAATATCCGCTAATACCATATTTTTACCAATATCAACCTCACAAACACCGATCATGGGTTTTATAGTGGTGAAAGGATAATCAGCAACTTTAGGTTTCGCATTACTCATCATAGATAGAAGCGTAGATTTTCCTGCATTGGGAAATCCTAAAAAACCTGCATCGGCCATCAATTTTAATGTGAGCAGAATTTCTTTCTCTTCGCCTTCTTTGCCTAAAGTAGACCAATCCGGAGCATGACAACGGGGATTTTTAAAATGAGCGTTTCCAAATCCGCCATTTCCACCTTTGCAGATGACTAGCCGCTGTCCTTCCTGAACCATATCGGCCATGATGAACTGTGAGTCGACAAACGACACCTGCGTTCCCAAAGGAACATAAACGCATTTTTCTGAAGCATTTTTTCCGGTTTTATTTTTTGATTGCCCTTTTCCACCATTCTCGGCATAGATCAATGTCTGACGCTTCAGATCGAGCAATGAGCTCAACCCTTCTTTAGCTATTAGGACAACATCGCCGCCTTTTCCTCCATCTCCACCTGCAGGCCCACCCTTGGGGACAAATTTTTCGCGCCTCCATGCAACCATGCCGTCGCCACCATCTCCGGCCTTTACTTTTATTTTTGCTTCATCGACAAAGCGCATAATTATCCGATTTTTTTCTCTTCGGTCTCTGGTTTAAGCTTCGCCACGCAGACTCGCGCTGGCCTTAACAAACGCTCATAAAGCGTGTAGCCTTTTTGATATTGGTCTATTACGGTGCCAGGTGTTATAGCATCGTCACCAGCAACTGCCTCGTTTACAGCCTCATGGCGAGCTGGATCAAACATCTCTCCGAGAGCACTAAAAGATTTAATATGAAATTTTTCTAGGGCTTCATTCCAGAGCTTAAGCACCATGTTTATTCCAAAAACAAGATCCTTTTGGGGCCCACTATCCAAATCCTTGGCAGCTTTTAAGGCGCTTTCCAAATTGTCTACTAGAGGGAGAAGAGTTAAAAGCAGTGGCTCATTTGCAAATTTTAAACTTTGAGAAAATTCGCGGCTTTGGGTTTTTTTATAATTTTCAAAATCAGCCGCTAGGCGTAAATATTGATCCTTAGCTCTGCCCAAATCAGCTTCTAGTGAGGCTATTTTTTCTAAATTCTTTGCATCCTCATCCACAGAAGATCCTGTCTCCGCGGATTCATCTTTTAGGTTTTCATCCTTTATTTCTTCGATAGCTGACAAACTGGAACTCTCCTTTAGAAACCTTATTTAGACCGTCAAAAATAGCCACCAGAATTAACTAGACAATAGGGGAATTTATCCGCTGATGAGGCCTTAATTCTCTAAAAAAGCGTTTTAACAATCTTCTGCTCTCCTCTACTAGAACGCCGCTTAATGTGGAAAATCGGTGATTTAAGCGCTGATCATTTGAAAGCGAATAAAGGCTTTCAATGGCCCCAAACTTGGGATCGGGGGTCGCATAGACTAATCTCTTTATACGAGCCTGAATGAGGGCACCTGTGCACATAATGCATGGCTCCAGCGTAGAGTACAGAGTACAGTCATTAAGACGCCACCTCCCAAGTTTTTTGGAAGCCTCTTCTATGGCATTCATCTCTGCATGCCCTATCGGATTGCACGAAAGCTCTTTGGTATTATGAGAAGCGACGATAACTTCTTTGCCTGAGACTATGACTGCTCCTACAGGGACCTCTCCAATAGATGCGGATAGCTCTGCATAAGCTAAAGCTATTTTCATGAAATGCTCATCAGACAAGAATAGCTCCCATGTTTTTAATAAGATCACAAGTAATATTTTTATGATGAGCTTCGATGGTACCACCACCGATCTCTAAAAGCTTAGCATCGCGCCATAGACGCTCGACTACATATTCTCCCATGTAGCCATTGCCTCCTAGAATTTGGATAGCGCAATCTGCAATCTCCTTCGCTATTTGCGAAGAAATGAGCTTTACCGCATCACTATCGATTCGGCCATTATAGCCATCTAATCTATTAGAAGCAGCTGTTTGATAAACATAGGCACGACATGCTTTATATTTGGCATAACTTTCAGCTATATAGCGTTGGATCTGGCCAAAATCGGCTATTTTTTGCCCAAAAGCTTTTCTTTCATTGGCGTAAGCAACCATAATGGACAAAGATCTCCTAGCTATTCCCAAAGCCATAGCAGAAAGACCCAACCGCTCGATCTCTAAATTTCTCATCATATGCTTTAAGGAATCACCCTCTTGCCCTATCAATTGATCGTCACGTATAAAGCAATTATCTAAGACGATTTCCGCAGTTAAAGATGAACGCATACCGAGCTTTTTCTTAAGCTTTTGACCAACTCGGTAGCCTTCCTGACCTCCTTCGACGACAAATGAGGAGATCTTGTCGCCAACTTTGGCATAAAGAAACAAAACATCTGCTGGATTTTCTTGTTCATCTCTTGCGCCATTGGTTATCCACATCTTCTTGCCGTTGATTATATAGCCGTTATCAACTCTTTGCGCTCTGGTGGTCATACCTTGCACATCTGTACCCGCATGAGTTTCTGACATGGCCATAGCACCTATAAAGCTTCCATCGCATAGTTTTGGCAAATAGCGTTTTTTTTGCTCCGAATTTGCGTTTTGCGAAAGGTTATTTACGGTGAGCAGAGAATGGGCTAAAAAACTTAGACAAAAGCCAGGATCTACCGACGATAGCTCCTCATGAACTACCACAACTGCCAATGCATCTTGCCCTGAACCGCCAAATTCTTCGGGAGCCGTTATGCCCAAGAGGCCAAGTTCACCGAGCCTCTTAAACAACTTTTGATCAAAGTATTCTTTATCATTTCTCTCCATCGCCGATGGCTCGAGCTCTTCAGTTGCAAATTTGTGTACCATATTGCGAATAATTTCATGCTCTTTAAAGTAATCTATCTTTCTTTCATCTTGACTCATACTGAATGCTTCTCCAAAACATCTAAAAACCTGAGGCTAATTATTATAGTTCTACAGTCTGGCAAATTTGAGTCAATTGATTGGCTTAGGCTTTTGCAGCGTTTAAAGGCGGATTAAAAAACCCTCTTGCAGCAATTATAACTTTCACTTACAGCGTAAGTTGCTTTCATGGATTGCTCTCATTTTTTGGTCCTGTAACTCAGTTGGTAGAGTGCCACCCTTACAAGGTGGAAGTCACAAGTTCGAGCCTTGTCGGGACCACCACTTCAGATAAAAAAAAACCCCTTAAAGAAGGGGTTCTTAAAATTATTTTATATATTATCTATTTTTTGCCGGTTAAAGATTCTTTAAATCTTTTTGCAGGCCTAAAACCGACGGTCTTTGAAGCTTTTATTTTAATAGCTTCACCAGTGCGAGGATCGCGGCCGGTGCGCGCCTTTCTCGAGCGAAGTTGAAAGGTACCAAAGCCTGGATAAGAAAATTTTTCAGAAGCTTTGATGCTATGTTGCATTGCAGCAAAAACGGATTCGGTTATTTCCGTGGCCGTTTTTTTGGTAACATTTTTTTGCTGCTTACAAACCCAATCTATCAGTTCTTGTTTAGTCATTTACATCTCCTATAAATAATTTACGTCGCTGCCGCTGGTGCATTTTTGCGCACTGCTCGCATCATAACATACATCCACAAGCCTTTGCGGCCAACAGATGCTGATACTTGCCTAGAAAAAACCAAAAATTGCAATAACCTTTCCTGAATAGTTTATATAATTATGGCGCTTCTGTTGCATTACGATAAACATCCAAATCTTCGCTCAGAACAAAATTCATGGGATTTTTTCTACCACCCATGACGACTAGTGGAGGTTCCTTTTTTTGAATAGCCCTTTCGTTGAATATGACTTCGCGCACACCTTCTTGGCTTGGAATATCATACATAACATTGAGCATTGCCGATTCAAAAATGGCACGAAGTCCTCGTGCACCTGTCTTTTTTTCAATCGCCTTTTTAGCGGCAGCAATCAAAGCATCATCGGTGAATCTCAGATTTACTCCATCGAGACCGAGGAGAAACGCATATTGCTTAATAATGGAGTCTTTGGGTTCTTTTAATATACGTACGAGCCCAGCTTCATCGAGAGGATCTAAAATTGCCCAAATAGGTAGGCGACCTATAAACTCAGGGATCAACCCATATTTAAGAAGATCTTGCGTAATCAATTCCTCTAGCGGGTTTTTCTGATTCGAAGAAACCTGAGAATTAGCTTTCTTTAAAAATCCCAATTCCTTTTTGCCTAAGCGAGCTTTTACAATCTCTTCGAGCCCAGAAAAAGCTCCGCCGCAGATAAACAGAATTTGTGAAGTATCCACTTTAACAAGCTCCTGCTGAGGATGCTTGCGCCCGCCACGCGGAGGAACATTACAAATGGTGCCTTCGATCAATTTAAGTAGACCCTGCTGCACACCTTCGCCAGAAACATCTCTAGTTATGCTTGGATTCTCACTCCGGCGTGTAATCTTGTCGATCTCATCGATATAAACTATGCCTCGCTCGGCTTGCTTGATATCTCCGGATGCTGAATGAAGTAAATTGGCGATAATGCTTTCCACATCTTCGCCTACATAACCAGCTTCAGTGAGAGTGGTAGCATCAGCTATAGTGAAGGGCACATTTAATATGCGAGCTAAGGTCTCTGCGAGCAAAGTTTTTCCAGATCCTGTTGGACCTATGAGCAAAATATTACTTTTTTGCAGCTCGACGTCAGAAGTTTCGATGATAGAAATAAGCCTTTTAAAATGGTTGTGCACAGCCACCGCTAAAATTTTTTTTGCTCTTTCTTGTCCGATCACAAATTGATCAAGAATTTCTTTTATTTCCGAGGGACGCAATAATTCGGGATTTTTTTGTTCGATCGCTTCATTTTTTACCTCACCTGCGATGATCTCATTGCAGAGTGAAACGCATTCTTCACATATGTATACGGAAGGACCAGCGACGAGTTTTTTTACCTCGCCTTGCGATTTACCGCAAAAAGAGCAAAAAATGTTTTCTTTCTTCAAATTCACATATCCCCACTCAGGTCACCACTTTTTCATTGCGGATCACGACCTTATCTACTACGCCATACTCTATAGCTTCATTAGCTCCTAAATAATAATCACGCTCCAAATCTTTTATTATCCGCTCTTCAGATTGGCCGGTATGCTTCGCCAAAATCATATTGCCGATCGATTTTATTTTAAGCATTTCCCTGGTGTGAATTTCTATATCTGTCGCCTGACCTTGTGCTCCTCCATGAGGCTGATGAAGCATGACTCGGCTGTTTGGAAGTATAAACCGCTTACCTTTAACACCAGAGGCTAACAAAATAGCAGCCATAGAAGCGCACATACCAACGCAAACAGTAGAAACATCGCATTTTACAAATTGCATTGCATCGTAAATCGCAAGACCAGCAGATACGACTCCTCCTGGAGAGTTGATGTACATGGTGATATCCTTTTGAGGATCTTCGCTTTCTAAGAAAAGCAGTTGAGCAATCACTGCATTCGCTACATGGTCATCTAAGGCAGTACCTACGAAAATAATTCGATCTTTTAAAAGCCTAGACCATATATCATAGGCGCGCTCGCCTCTAGGCGTTTGCTCGATCACAGTCGGGGGATAATAATATTGTTGAGCTTTTTCTTTCATATTTTTATTCCTGTAAAATCGTTTTGTTTATTATCTGCAAATTCATCAAATCGAGCTGATAGATTACCGGTATGCAAAATGGCATTTCCACCTTTTCGATCTCCTCATCAGAAATTTTTTCTATAAATTTCATCAAAGCTCGCAACGAGTTGCTATGAGAACAGATGAGTACGGTTTTTCCCGCCTTTAATAGTGGTTCTATACATTCTTGGTAATAGGGGATCACCCTATAAAAAGTATCTTTTAGACTTTCGCCCTCAGGGGGAGCTTGGTCATAACTACGGCGCCAGATTTTTATTTGTAACTCTCCGAATTTACGTCTCATTTCATCCTTTTCTTTACCTTCCAAAATGCCATAACTGCGCTCATTTAAAGCGCTATTTGTGACTATCGGTGCGGATGTGATTAAAGATGCGGTGTCAATTGCCCTTCTTAAAGATGAGCAAAAAACCGCATCAAAGTTGAAAGAACGCAGTATATTTTTAGCCTGTAGCGCATCTTTTATACCAGCTTTGGAAAGCGGTGCATCTATCCAGCCAGTAAAAAGATTTTCTTCATTAAAGGTCGACCGTCCATGCCTGAGCAAAACCAATATGGCCATAATTTAAACCCTATTTACTTAAATAGGTCTAAACCATATTTAGCAATTATCGGCGTTATCACCAGAGCCACCACGCTCATCAGCTTTATCAGTATATTTAATGATGGGCCCGCGGTATCCTTAAATGGATCTCCCACCGTATCGCCTGTCACGGCTGCTGCATGCCTTAAAGATCCCTTGCCTAAATTTGCTTTTGGGTTTTTTTCTTCTTCTTCGATTTGCTTTTTAGCATTATCCCAAGCGCCACCTGCATTTGCCATGAAAATAGCGAGTAGTGCACCAGAGACTGTTGCTCCAGCAAGCACACCTCCTAAAACCAGCCCATTCTTATCAGAAAGTCCCGCAAGCACAGGCACTAAAATAGCTAAAAGCCCTGGGCTCACCATTTCGCGAAGAGCGGCTTTCGTCGAAATATCTACGCATTTTGCATAATCAGCTTTGGCTTTTCCCTCCATAAGGCCGGGGATCTCTTTAAATTGCCTCCTCACCTCTTTGATCATATCGAAAGCTGCAATTCCAACCGCTTTCATCGCCATGGAAGAAAAAAGGAATGGGAGCATTGCACCTAAAAACAGCCCTATCATGACCTGCGGGCGGCTCACATCTATCACAATTTCGGACGCACTTTTACCTAAGAACACACCCATCTGTGTTTGATAAGCGCTAAACAAAGCAAATGCGGTTAAAACAGCTGAGCCTATGGCAAAGCCTTTGCCGATCGCCGCTGTGGTATTTCCCACCGCATCTAAGCTATCTGTTCGCTCGCGAACATCTGGAGGAAGTCCAGCCATTTCTGCAATTCCACCGGCATTGTCTGCGATAGGGCCATAAGCATCGACGGCCAATTGAATGCCAGTAGTTGAAAGCATTCCTAACGCTGCAATTGCGATCCCATATAGCCCTGCGAATTGATAGGAGACGATTATAGCTAAGACGATAAAAATTATTGGCAAAGCCGTAGATCGCATTCCCACGCTTATGCCTGAGATGATGAGGGTAGCAGGGCCGGTGTGTGCGGCATTTACTATTTCTGATACCGGAGGACGATATTTAGCACAATAATATTCAGTGATAAATCCAATGCTTATACCTGCCAAAAGGCCGGCTGCCATCGCAGCAAAAAGCCCCCACTTGCTAAATAGCGTAGTTCCTCCTGGAGCATAAAACCACTCGGGAGCGAGGATATGTATTGCTGCTGCAGACCCCAAAAGCATCATTACACCCGCAGAATATGTGCCCATATTTAGAGCCACTTGTGGATTTCCATTTTCTCCGGTTCGCACCCAAAGGGTACCAAGCATTGAAGCGATGATTCCTACAGCTGATAATACTAGCGGCAAAAACACAAATACCGATGTTCTTTCAAATTCTTGAAGCCCTCCGTCTAAATGATTTACGACGCTTAAAGTAGCTCCAATTATCATCGAAGATATGATGGCGCCAACATATGACTCGAACAAGTCAGCCCCCATTCCCGCTACATCACCGACATTATCACCGACATTATCGGCAATAACTGCCGGGTTTCTCGGATCATCTTCTGGAATATTTGCTTCCACTTTACCGACGAGATCGGCTCCTATGTCAGCAGCTTTAGTATATATGCCTCCACCAACTCTCGCGAAGAGAGCTATTGAAGAAGCGCCCATGGAAAAACCAGACAAGATCATCAAGACATTGTCCATCTGATCGATGCTCGAAAGTCCGGGTACGGACAAATAGATCAAAAATAAAGCACTTAAACCAAAGAGGCCTAAGCCCACTACGCTCATCCCCATCACGGATCCACCCGAAAAAGCGATGCTCAAAGCCCGTGATAATGATGTTTGCGCAGCAGCCGTAGTCCTAACATTTGCAGCAGTCGCCACCTTCATCCCAAAAAGGCCCGATAAGCCTGAACAACCAGCGCCCACTATAAAAGAAATTGCTTGAAGCATTAACAATGGCCTAGATAAGTTAGCTATGGCGAGCAAGCAGGAAACCACTAAAACAAATATCGCTAAAATCTTATATTCTCGATACAAAAAAGCCATGGCGCCTTCTCTTATTGCTAAAGCGACCTCTCTCATCAGGTCATTACCATCGGCGGCTTTTTTGATCCCTTGGCTCTTTGCATACGCAAAGATGAGCGCAAAAATTCCAACTATAGGGATAAAGTATTTGATTGTATCCATTTATTATCAGCTCCTAGGAAAAATTAGTTGAAAGCAAATCGAATTAGCTGATCTGTGAGCTTGGTCAATCCACAAGAAAAAGACCTAAGAAAAAACTTTTTTAAATAGATCGGAATGGCGTCCAAAAAATGCCCCACATATCGTTGATGAAATGGCAACTAAGGCTATAGAGACAAAAAATGGATTTAAAATATCTGATTTAGCGATAATGAGTGCATTAACGATGAAAGAATAAATAAGTCCTGAAGCTAAGCTTACTGCAAACGGCCAAATTGCAAAAATACCTTTTTCCGATACCACAATATTATCAATACCGCCGACACCAAATTCCAAAGATATACTTATTAGCAGCGGTAAAACAGCAGCCGGATAATAAGCGACCAACGGAACTACAAATACACCATGGGTTAGAGCCCATAAAAGACGAGCCCAATCTCCTGGGAGAATTCCGGAATTTTTAAAAAGTTTGAGGCTTTCGATTATATACCCTGCAGCTGACCCCCAAGTGATTAAAATTATTACTATGATCTGAAATCGCAGATTAAATTCAGCATCTACAAATTTGGATAAAACAGCGACGCTCAAAAACGCAATACCAACTGGAAGCTGCCAGTAGACTTGGGATTTTTTGTTTATGAGACGCATTAAGGCGAGCGCAATAAAAGGAATAGCGAGAATATTACACAATATGAAGAGATGATCAGCACTTAGCAGTAAGGTAAAAAAAATGGTTCCTGATCCCCCCATCTGGATCACAGTTTTTAGTTTCCCTAAAATGCTCGTCTTCACAAAACCTTTGCGAATGGCCACCGAAGATCTAAGAGCAGTTAAAAAGAGCTCACGAGAAAGAATAATGCTGATCACTAGAGGTGGAAAAACCCCCCAAGCTGTCCACGTCATAAATATGGCCGCAATATAAATTTTATCGGCCACAGGATCTAGCAATGAACCAAGCTTAGTCGGGCCTTCTCTTCTCGCCATCCAGCCATCGATAAAATCTGTCATACCTAGGAAAACAAAAATAACAAAAGCAGCCCACCACCATCGCTCATCGCCGTATATGAGCATGGCTACAGGAACAGGCAACAAAATGATGCGCAGAAGTGTAACCTTATTTGCAGTCAAAGCCACCTTTAAACTCCTCATGTCGAATATTTTTAAAAATATAAGACCTTGAAAATAAATCAATGACTTAAGCCGTTCAAATAAATATGAGGATAACTATTTTTTATTCATTATTGCTTTTGGCGAGCATCTCTAAACCCTTTGCAGGAATTGGCACTTCTTTAGAAAAAGGCCTTGAAAATAGTGATCTCGGATCTTTAGAAATTTTTCCTCCCGAGATCATTTGCATGATATTGCAGATGGGCTCGATCGAAGACAGAGATAATTTTTCTTCGGTCTGTAAAAAAGCTCACCGCTTTGTCAAAGGGATCAGAAAAAATTTATTCGACAAATTAAAACTCATAAACAAGATAGAAAATGTTTCAGTAAAAGATATTTTAAAAGCAAATGATGATTGGCTTTTGCTAATTGATGGCTCTTTCCTCCAATTTAAGGATGAGAAAGCAATAAAACTCAATGATATCTACTTCAAAGACATACGGTCATACCCATATTTTAAACCAGATAGCGGAGAGCCTAGAGTATTAGTATTTAATAACGATGAGATCAGCATATATAAATACGTTGATGGAGCGCCTATAAAAATCAAAAGCATTTTGTCAAATTGCTACCTTAAGCAACGTCTAAAAAATATAGGAAATTTTGTATATTTTTTTGGCTTAGGAGGTGACGTAGTCAAACTCGATCTAAACACTGAAACCATCGAAGAGCTCAAATTTGGCGATGGCCCCATTACAGATATTTTTATTGCAGGAGAGCATTACTATATTTTTCACTATCACGATGAACATATAGACATAAATACTTATGATTCGGATTTGCAATTTATTAATGAGATCATCGGACTTAATAATATGCAAATTAAGACCTCAGAAGATCAGTTATATCTATGTGAAATAAATAATTTCTTTTATAGCTTAAAAGATTCCATACAAAAAAAAGAACTAGATTATCCTATCTATAATATAGAACTACATAACAAAAAAATCTATATGGTGAGCGACATAATAATTTTCGAGCTAGATGAAAATACCTATGAGATGATAAATGGCATTTATACACCAAATATGATTGAAAAGATCATTTTTGGAGAAAATAGCGTTTGTGCTATTCATATGAAAGGTATCTCCATCATCGATTTTGTAACAAGAAATTGCCTCTATATACATATAAATGGTTTATATTCTTCCGATCAGATTTCGATCGCAGGAAATTATCTTTTTGTAATAGTAAAAAATAAAGTGAAAGTGATCAGTCTATTGACCAATAGAATAATTAAAAAACAAAAGATCAGCAAAAAAAGGCCTTATATTGATATATATAATCACCAAAATTATTTACTGATCGGCGATAAAAAAGGTGATATTTCTGTATTTGATATAAGCGGATTTTTATCTTAAAGCAGTTTTTTAAGGGAGAGAATTTCTTTTTTAGACAGCTCCCGATGCGCCCCTACGGGAAGATCTGAAAGAGAAATTCCTGCAAAATCAGTTCGCAATATTCGCATGACAGGATTTTCAATTCTAAAAAACATGCGCTTGATCTGCCGATACTTTCCGCTCGTCAAAGTTACTTTTAGCCAAGTGTTGTTGCGTGTGGCGCGGTGAAATTCAATTTTGCACGGGCCAGTTGCACCTTCTTCAAGATAGATCCCACGCCGAAGTTTTTCTAAACCCTCTTCTTTAGGGGTGCCTTTGACTTTGACCATATATATTTTTTCGAACCGAAATTTGGGATGGATCAATTTTTGAGCGAGATCCCCATCATTTGTCATAATCAAAGCCCCTTGAGCATCATAATCCAGCCGCCCGACGGGAAATAATCTGCATCCTTTATATTGAGGCAAAAGGCTTACCACAGTCTTTCGATCAAAATTATCCTTGAGCGATGTGACCACCTGTGGTGGTTTATTGAGAAGAATGTAAATTTTTTCTTCTTCTGCCGCTGACATAATACTTACAACTTTTCCATTTACATGAATGACATCTGTTTCCACATCAACTAAAACGCCCAGCTTATCAAGCTTAGATCCATTGAGACGCACTCGACCTTCTAAGATTATCTCTTCTACTTTGCGCCTAGATGCCACATTTGCGCGAGCCAGTACTTTTTGAATTCTTTCCTTCATAACGAATAAATCCTCTAATAATTTTATTGATTATCTTTCATGAGCGGTTTTATCAGATCCATTTTTATAAGCGCTTCGTCAAGATTTTTTAAGGCTTCATCGCTGAGCTTTAAAATTTTTCTCGAAAACATGGGCGCATCTTCAGCCTTAGCTAATAAATCCTTTAGGATCAAAGGAGACATATTCTCACTGATCTCAGAAGCCTCACTTCTACCCAATGCCTCATACTGCTTAAGATCAGGTAAATCTTTAAGGGAGGTCAAAGAAAAAAATTCTAGAAAATATGAAGTGGTGCCATACAATAGAGGGCGGCCCAATTCTTCAGATTTTCCTAAAATTTTTATCAAATCATACTCAATTAATCTTTTAACGGCACTGCCGCTATCCACGCCTCTTATCTCATCGATATTCTGACGAGTGATCGGTTGACGATAAGCAATGATAGCGAGGGCTTCTATTTGTGCTTTGCTAAGTGATGAAGGTCTATTTTGCACCACTTTATTTATAAAACAAGCATTTTTTAGATGAGTAGTAAATATATAACCATTACCCATTTTTTTAAGAGATAATCCCCGCCCACACGATCTCTGTTCATTCATCCATAAAGCAGTCATTTTTTCGAGAGCATTTTTTAGATTTTTTAAAGATATTTCAATTTGCAAATACTTTAAATATTCATGAATTCCTTCCAAAGATATAGGACTTGTGCTTACAAAAATCACAGATTCGATCAGTGCTTCTATATCTAATTCTGATATTTCTTTTGGCTTGTTTTCGACATCTTCAATCATCTTTTAAATCCTTCAAAGCCTTATCCGCAGTCTCATAAAGCATCGATCCAGTTTTATTTACACTAATATCAAAAATTTCACAATCATTCTTTGAAATCTTTAACCATCCGAGCTTAACCATTTCTAATATAGCTAAAAAAGTGACTATGGTATCAATTTTATTAATCATAGAAAAGAATTTAGCAGCCTCCAAAAAGGATATTTTTGGCATGAGCGAGCAAAGCTCCATGAGCTCTCGTATGCGTGCGGTTATGCTTACGCGCTCTGCTGAGATCACGTGAGCTATATTTTGGCCTTTTCTTTTAAGTACTTGTGACCAAGTCTCTATGAGGGATCCAGTAGGTAATGGCTTAAGCTTAAAAATATTTTCTTTAATTTCTTCGCTTTTTTCATATTCATCGAACCCTTTAAGAAATATATCCTCTGAAAGCTTAGGCTGAGCCATTAAAAAATCTGCGGCTTCCTTATAAGTCTTATATATAAGCAACCTCATGACCAATTCCGATCGAGGATCTTTTTCTTCATTTAAAAAATCCAATGAAGCCTCTTCTTTAGGCAATAAACATGCTGACTTTATCTCAAGCAATGTAGCGGCCATGAGCAAAAATTCTCCAGCGATGTCGAGATTTTTTGAGGCCATGTCATCTATAGCTTCTAGATATTTGCTCGTGATCAAAACTATGGGGATATCAAATATATCCAAAGAATGTTTGCGAATGAGATGAAGCAGTAAATCTAGCGGACCATCATAATTTGGTGTATCAACATAGAAATGAGGAGAGCCGGCAGAGGGCATAAAATCTAAGGCATCTTTATCACAAAATTTTCCTCTAGCCTTTATCTTTAAACCATCGGCCACTTCCACCAAAACTATATCTTTTTCAAAATCGCTCAAACTTCTCTCCTAGATAGCTTTGATCGAGGATGATGCCTTTCATACATAGCCTTGAGCTTAGTCTTATCTACTTGCAAATATATTTCAGTGCTAGAAAGCTCGTCGTGTCCTAAAAGCATCTGAAGTGCTCTCAAATTTATACCTCCCTCTAAGAGATGTGTCGCAAAGCTGTGGCGAAGCTGATGAGGAGAAATGCTAAATCCGCAATTTAAAGCCCTTTTTTTAAGTATTTTCCAGACCGCCTGGCGGGTTAGTCCAAATCCACCTTTTCCAACAAACAAGAATTCGGAATTTGCGGCTTTTAGGCTTTCTCTATGAGTATTTAAATTTTCTAATAATTCAGAAACCTTATCATTTAATGGGATCACGCGCTCTTTTTGTCCCTTGCCCACTGTTTTTAGAAAACCTCTGGTAAAATCCACATCGGAAATCTTGAGCGAGACTAGCTCAGAAACCCTCAAACCGCATCCATATAAAACAGCGATGATAGCTCTATCTCTGGCTGTCATCGGATCACTAGAAGAGCTCACAGATGCTAGAAGTTTATCGATTTCTGAAAGATCCACAGGCTTTGGCAGTTTTTTTTCTGTTTTTGGTAAGCAGATATCTTCAGCTGGATTTTTTAAAACAAGATCTATTTTTCGCAAAAACAAAAAAAATCTTCTGATAGCAGAAAGAGAACGGTGTAAAGACTTCGCACTTATACCATTTTTGGTTCTGATCTCACAAAAGCTACTGATATGAGAACTGCTCACTTCTCTTAAGTCGTGTAAATTTAAGCCCTTAAGAAATGAGAAAAACTTTTGCAAATCAGAAGCATACGCGGCCACGGTATTTACGGAAAGACCTCGTTCAACCTTTAAAAAAGCGATAAATTGGTCAAACGCCTCTCGGTTTTCATTTGTTGGCATAGTGATTTTTCTCGCGCATACTTAAATATTTGGCAATCCCTAAGAACAACCCTCGAGCGCACAGCTCCCGAACTTTGGCACTTAGAAGCATTCGCTCCTCTTCTGGATTTGAAATAAAAAATAATTCCGTCAAAACCGCAGGACTCCTCACAAACAGTACATTAAATAAAGCTTGTTGAAGCCCTCGATCGCTTATCGATATCGCAGGCATTCCTTTTTTTATTTGGGAAATAAAACCTCTAGTAATAAAGCTTGCAAGCATGTCGCTCTCTGTTCGATTAGAAACAGCTCTTAAGTCTGCGAGGATCAATTTTACGCCTCGATCCTCATCAGCATTAAAACTTTTATTTTCTTGAGCGGCAAGTCTGCTTGCATAAGATCCGCTAGCCACATCCAAACTATAAATTTCAAATCCCTTTGCCTCGATATTGGTGCTTGAATTTATATGAATAGAAATAAATACATCCGCCTTGTTTATCTCTGCGATTTTCACTCTTTGGTTTAAACTTACATATGTATCGCGCTCCCGTGTGAGAGTCACTCTCACATAAGGCATAGCTGACTTTATAAGTCTACGCATTCTCTTCGCTATGTCTAAAGTCACTTTTTTTTCAGAAAGGCCGCTTGGCCCTACGGCCCCAAAATCTTTTCCCCCATGTCCCGGATCTATAACTATGGATGCTTTATAAGGAAAAAACATTGTTTTTTGTATTTTTTTATTAGAGGCGCATGAGGCCAGCATAATTGAGCAAAAAATGCATACTGATATAAATTTTATATTATTCATCACAACACCGTTCATGCCATATAGATAGCAGCTTTTAAAGCTATACAGCGTAAATAAAAAAAGCCAAAATCTTCGATTTTTTTATAAATTTAGAGAAAGGTCTCATATACATTATACTTAAAAAGGTGATCTGAGCCGGGGCTATCTAATAGCATGAAAAATCAAACCAGAACTACAATTGCCTCTTTAATAATAATTGGTGTCACTGTGTTTACGATCATCTCCTTAAATTATGTGGTGCAAAAGATCTCCGAAAAAACTCCGCCCACGCTTACCGCGAAAAAGCCGATCATTTTAGAAGAAGCCGAAGAAGATATTGCCAAACCTAATAAAAAACCGATGCATTTAGAAAAATTTAATAGCGATGAGGATCATAAACAGCCTTTGCCTAAGAAAAAAAAGAAAAAGCCAAAACCAATCGAGCCAGTACCTGAGGCTAAACCGAATAGAAATCGCAATAATAACGGCTATGGTGGCCAAAATAATCGCAGATATGAAAACGGACCATATCCTAACTATCCTTCTTATCCATCTCCCTACCCACCTAATATGAGCGATGAAGAAAGAAGAATGATGGAGGAACAGATGGAAGAACACCGAATGATGATGGAAGAAATGCGCGAGCGAGATCAATATTACATGCCACCGCCATCTGATGAATGGGATTTCTACGATTATGATAATGATTATGATTTTTATGACAATCGAGAGAGTAAAAGAAGACAAAAATTCGATGAAGCTTTGGCTGGCGTTGCTAATGTTGACAAAATCCCTGAGGGGGATAATCCCGCAGATACTGACCTCGATGAAGAGCTAATGTTCATTGAGGAATAAGAGGCCTTGCTGTTAAATAAAGCCGACCGATGATGGAGTTCTCTTTTTCTGGCCATGAAGTAAAAAACTCGATCATCTCTCCTCGATTCCAAAGCCGCGATTGATCAAATCCATTTCTATCAGCAACAGAGCCGCTATTTCCGCCATCTAATATCATCATCAATTTAGGTGGATCACTCATCACCGAAGAGAAACGTAAAACTGAGCCATGATCTACTGGCAGTCCTGATTCGGCTTTGGGAGCGCTCGAATGTCCGGAAATTTCTTGTTTTTGATCGCGAAAAAATTTCCCCACTAAAAAAACTTTACTGAGCAACCCAGAGAGTTCCAAATAGTGATGCTGTCCCCACCGCCATTTTTTCGGAGATTCGCCAAATTCCTTCTTTAATCTTTGAAAGGCGCTACCACATGAATCAGACAAAAGCTTAAGAGCATTCGGCGTAATTGGACTTTTAAAATATTCTTCTAAAGATTTATATATGGATCTATTAACAATATATGAAATAGATGATGACTTGCTAAAATTCTTTGCTAGTTCTTCATCTTTTAGAGAATCGATCAAAGCTTTTTTGGTGATCTCCTCCATTAAAATCTCAAAAGGTAGAGCCCCGTAGGAATTCAAATCATAATCTCCATTAAATGCTTTAATTTCCTCGGCAAATCGCTTTGCCAGATCAGAAGAATCGCTAAGAGTGTGCAAGCATTGCCTTCCCAAAAGAGGCGCGAGCGTACGGGCCATGACTGAATGAGCATCAGATTGTATTAATTTTAAATCATGCTCTGTCACAGTATTTTTTTCTTTAAGCAGACGTTCAATGATCTCGCGAATGCGTATTGCTCGGTAAGGATCCTTTCCCATTGTCCCAAAGGCTTTTGATGGGGGATAGTTTTCTTCTAGTTCAAAAATATTTTGATTAGCATTTATCAAAAAACCTTCTTTAGGATTGATAACGCTCGGGATCTCTTCAGAGGGAAGCACTTGTGACCAATGAGATTTAAAAGTTGATCCATCGAGCGGAGTATAAGGATGTTGATTTTTTGCCCGTACAGGGATGAGCCCGGCATAACTAAAGCCTATTTGCCCTTGGCTATCTGCAAAAAGCATATTCACACATGGTAAAGTCATGCTTTTTGCGATCTGCACACCCTCGCTCACCGTTTTAGCAGAAGCTAAGTTTAAAAAAGGCTTTACGATGTTTTTATGATGATCAACTAAAAATCCAGTCCACATCAAAGCCAATCGCTCATCAAAAGCGAGAGTTTTCTTAAAGTTTTGATCGATCACTGGACCAAACTCGCTCAAATAATAAATTTTTTCGATGCATTTTGCTTTAGTATTTTTCCCTAAACAAAACCTTTGAGGCCATGGTCTTAAGGCTATCTCCTCATCATCTAACATGTAGGAGTCTCCTCTATTTAAACTATTTTTTAAAAGAACTGTATCTTGTGTATTCACATAAGATGCGGTTACGCCAAAAGATAAACTTTTTGACGATCCTATTACTATGGCTGGTAAGCCCACAAAGGAAGCTCCTGCCAAGTACCCTTCAGGCACAAAAATCACTGCTAGATAAAAAGCGCTAGGCCAAGAATGCACTAGATGTGGATCATTCATTAGCATCGCGTGCCTCTGATCTGTGAGATGACTCATAACAGCCCACGCATTCGATGCGCCTTTAGAGTGTTCATCGTCGAATTTTTCAAAAATTTTGGTCTTCGGTAAAGATTCTAAATATGCAGGCCAAGGCCAAGTGATCAGGTTATTATTTGATCTTTTACTTTTGATGATCGCACTTTTTTGATCATCAGTGCCTTTGAGCAGTAAAGCCTTCACCTCATGTGAAGCTGAAGATCTCATTATTCTAAGCCGAGAAATTTCTAACTCGAGATCACTGGCCAAACCCCACGCCTGTAGCCGAGCGATTGCGATTGCATCGCTGATGTTGAATTTTTCAAAAGAGGTGTTTAACAAAAAATGCTCAATGCTTTTTCCTCGATCCAATGCGCTTTGATTTACGCCGCGGCAATAGCTATTTATTATCGAAATATCTTCGCTGGAAAGATTTTTTATTTGCTCGTCGAGTTTATAGGTGAGAATTCTAAATTTTTGATCGTATTCTAATCCTCTCTCACCAAATAGTTCAGAAAGCCTGCCTTTAGCCGCATGTCTCATGACGTCAAGCTGAAAAAGCCTATCGCGCGCATGCATATAGCCCAAAGCATACATGGCATGGAGCATGCTCGTCGCCTTGATATATGGAATACCGTAGCGGTCTACTAAAACTTCCACAGTATCAGACGATACATTTTCAATTTTGAAATTGGGCGGTTTTAACTTTGGAGGCGCAAAAAGAGAAAAAGGGTGGCAACCTTTAAGAAATAATAAAAAACTGGTCACGAGTAATAATTTTTTTTTGATCACCATCATCAAAATTTCTTCAACCTCCATCTTTGTCTTTACGCTGTAAATAAAATTAGGATGAAATATGTATGAAAATGCTTTAGTTAAAATAAACTGTTACCAGGAGAATGAATGCCTCAACACAAGAAACTACTTTTTGCCCTTATTTTAGCTATAATACTTGGACTCAGCTTTCATCCCTTTATCAATGTTTATTTTATCAGAATGATCAGCTCGCATATCCTCTATCCACTAGGCCAGATTTTTTTAAGAATGATGCTCATGGTGGTAGTGCCACTCGTAGTAACTGCCTTAATACTCGCTGCCTACGAGCTTGGAAAAAGCGCAAATATCGGCATCATAGCCATAAAGTCTCTTTCATACACTGTGATGATATCCACAATTTCGGTGATCGTCGGCATTGGACTGATCAACTTTATTAAACCTGGTCAAGGCATCAATCAAAATGTCATAGGTGCTTTAACAAAAAATTCTCTCGCCCTGGATCGAATTAAAACTCAGACACTTAATCAAAAAAGCACGGTACAAACAATCATAGATCTCTTCCCAAAAAATCCTCTAAGCAGCGCCACTCACGCTCTAGATGGGGAATTGCTTCCGCTCATAATCTTTTCATTGATCTTTGGCCTCGCGTTGAGCAAGGTGAGTAAAAATATAAATGATCAGCCAAATGCAATCATAACGCTGTGTGAGCAGGTGTTTAAGGTATGCATGCGCGTGATCGCATTTGCGATTAGCCTCGCGCCTATTGGCATATTTGCTCTCGTATTTAACTCCATTTTTTTGGCAGGCATAGATATTTTGATTTCGCTATTTTTTTATATAAGCACGGTGTTACTCGGACTCGCTATTCAACAATTCATTGTTTATCCTTTTTTGTTAAAAGTCATAGCAAGACGAAATCCCATAGAATTTATGAAATCATGCCGTGAGGTTTATCTTTATGCTTTCAGCACCTCTTCCTCAAATGCGACGCTGCCCAAAGCCTTAGAGATTGCCGAGCAAAAACTGACCATACCAACCAATATTTCTCGTTTTGTTCTCACCCTCGGCGCAACCATGAATCATAACGGCACGGCGCTCTTTGAAGGCATCACGGTATTGTTTTTGGCTCAGGTTTACGGCATCGACTTATCCTTGAGCCAGCAGATCAATGTGGCGTTGTTTTCAATTATCACTGGCATAGGTACAGCTGGAGTACCAGCTGGATCCCTTCCACTCATAATGGTCATGACACAATCTTTAGGCATTCCTCCCGAAGGTATTGGACTGATCATAGGTGTAGATCGGTTTTTAGATATGTGCCGCACGACCATTAATGTGAGCGGTGATCTGGTGATCGCAGCACTTGTGAGCAATGAAAAAAGTCTAGTAGTAAAAGATAAAGCTGTGGCTTAACTTCAAGGCCTTTACGCTTCACAGTAACGCTGCGAAATAAGAGAAATTTTATGAGACTTTGAGGTGATATGAGCGCAGCATTGATCGACGGCAAAAAATTGGCCCGGATGGTTCTTTCAGATATCCATTCTTCGTTAAAAAAATATCAAACTTTTATAGCTCCAGGGCTTGCCACGATCATCGTCGGATCGGACTCTGCAAGCGAGCTCTATGTTGCTAATAAAATAAAAGCTGCAAAAAAAATTGGAATCAATAGCTTTCATTATTCCTTAAAAAATAATGTTTCTGAAAACCAAGTGCTCGATCTGATCGAAAAGCTAAACGAAGATGAGAGAGTTGATGGAATTTTAGTGCAATTACCTCTTCCCCAAGAAATAAATCGAGGTGTGATAATCGAAGCTATCGATCCTAAGAAAGATGTCGATGGTTTTCATCCTCTCAATTTAGGAGCGCTCGCAAGCGGAGATCCAAAAATAATTCCCTGTACCCCAAGAGGAATTTTAGAAATCATCCGCTCAACTAACACTCCCATAATAGGAAAACATGTGGTCATCGTGGGAAAAAGCATTACCGTTGGTATGCCGCTCGCTTTGCTTCTCCTCTTAAAAGGTGGGACGGTGAGCATAACCCATAAACAGACGGTGGATCTTTTTAGCTTCACAAAGCAAGCAGATATTTTAATAGTTGCTGCAGGATCTCCTCACCTCATAAATAAAAATGCAATAAAAAAAGGCGCAGTGGTTATCGATGTGGGCATCAATAGAAATAAAGAAGGTGCCATTTTAGGAGATGTCGATTTCTCATCGGCAAAAGAAGTTGCTTCATATATTACACCTGTCCCGGGAGGAGTGGGCCCGATGACCATAGCTATGCTCATGCAAAATACTTTTGAGTGTTTTCAAAAAAACAGGCGATCATGATGCAAAAAAAAACTGTTCTTTACGAAGAGCACCTATCACTTGGCGCGATGATGGGCGAATTTGCGACCTGGCTCATGCCGCTTAAATATGAAAGCGAAAGAAATGAGCATCTAGCCGTACGAAAGATGGCAGGGTTATTCGATGTTAGCCACATGGGCATATTACTTATAGCTGGTGCTGAAACTCTCGACGTTTTACAAAGGCTTTTGACTTCCGATATCTCACAGCTCAAAGTAGGCAAAGCATGCTATTCCTTAATGCTCGATGAAGATGCCGGGATCATCGACGATTTAATTTGCTATCGCATAAAAAATGAAGCCTATTTAATGATAGTAAATGCCGCAAATCTTCAAAAAGACTTTTTACATATCTCGAATATTATTAAAGGAGCACGAGCATACATAGAAAACATCTCTAGCCAAAAGGCCTTAATAGCGCTGCAAGGACCATCATCAGAGGAAATACTATCTGGTGTTTTCTTAGGAAAAGCTCCTAAAAGAAATGAAATAAAAGAGATGAATTTATTAAACATAAATAAAAATGCTTTAGTCGCAAGAACCGGCTATACCGGTGAAAGTGGATTTGAAATCATGATCGAAAAAGATCAAGCATGCTCATTATGGAAAGAATTGCTTAAAGTAGGAAAGCCCTATGGCCTTTCTCCCTGTGGCCTAATCGCTCGCGATTCCTTGCGTTTGGAGGCGGGTTTATTGCTGCATGGTTCAGACATAACTGCAAAAAATAATCCACTTGAAGCTGATCTCATGCATTTTGTTAAGTTTGAAAAATCTCCTTTATTCATCGGGTGCGATGCCCTACTTCGAAAGATAAGAGAGGGATCAAAAAAAAAGCTGGTGGGCTTTGTGTTGTTGGAAAAAGGTATTTTAAGAGCGCATTGTAAAATATTTAGTAGAGAAGGAGATCTGATCGGTGAAATAACGTCTGGCACTCTTCTTCCAAGACATGTTTTTTCTATCGGTCTAGGCTACATAAAAATTCCTTATTCCCAAGTTGGCACAAAAGTGTGCATAGACATACGGGGACGAAACATCTGCGCTGCAGTTTCAAAAAGGTCGCATCTCGTAAAATATGAATAACTATTTTTGATTATTGATTATGTTTCCATGGAGAAATTAGAACTCATCTGTATGCTTATTTTGTCCTTGCTTTTAGCCTGCCAAAAAAAAGAGACAATCTATACTGATATTAAAGAAAGCGATGCCAATGACATCTTGTTAGCATTAAAAAGCAATGGCCTTTCTCCTATTAAAACACCCTCAAAAAATAATCGCCGAGGATCGAATTTTTCTATAAGCGTAAATAAAAAAGAAACGGAAGAAGCCTTAAAAATTTTAAGCCACCTTCAGCTTCCTCGAATAAACCGCAAAGGTCTTAAAGAAATTTTTTCTGAAAATTCTTCGGGATTGATCCCAAGCAAAATTGAAGAACGGGCCAAGCTTTTTTTGGCTATGCAAGGTGAGATCGAATCTTTGATAAAGATTATTCCCGGAGTGATCGACACCAAAGTAGTATTTTCGGCAAATATTTTAGATCCTCCTAACAATTCGGCATCAATTATGCCCAAAGCCTCGGCAGTCGTGATCGTGGATGGAGAATCGCCGGATTTACCAAGAGCTGAAGAGATTCAAAAGTTGGTCGCAGGATCCGTGATGTCTTTAGAGCCACAAGATATTTTGGCGATCATTAAAAAAAATCCAGCTTCTACTTATTCAGGAAAGAAAAGAACATCAGACATACCCGATGCTTCAAATATATATGGTTTTATACTTCCCTTGATCACTGCTGTGGCGCTATTACTCGCATCCTATGGAATGCTTCGCACAAAATGGCCAAGAAAAGAGGCGCAAAAATAAACTCATGAAAAATTTTTTAAACATTTATGAAGAAGCTTTGTTTCTGGTATCTCTATTATTTTCTAGAAAAGACATCGACAAAATTTGGAATTATTTTCCTGCTCATCAAATGGCGAAATTACATGAAGCATCTGCAAAGATAAAACACATGGAAAAAGCTGATCTTGTAAAACGCTGTATCATCGAACTAAAAAGGCTAATGGAAAATGAAAAATTTTATGGCATTGACGAAAACCTGTTCGAAGACAAACTAAAAAAAGAACCCAGATATCTGCATGAGATCATCAAGGAAGTTGTGATTAATTCTAGAAGCCATCAAAAAATTCCTCGCTACATTATCTTGCAAAGTTTTCTAAAAAACTAAATACACTCACTTTTAAGCCGTTTTTCGGCAATTGAACAATATTCCCTATTTTTCTCAATACCCACAAATCGCCGGTTATGCTTTTTTAAAGCGATGAGTGTTGAACCAGATCCAGCAAAACAATCGAGCACTAAATCATCTCTATTGGTACCCGCAAGCACCAACCGCTCCATCAGAGCTAATGGCTTTTGAGATGGATGCCTACCATATGAGGTTTCTTTTTTAGGAGTTAAGGGTATGAGCCAAAAATTTCTCATCTGTTTGCCGCCATTTTCCTCCTTCATCGCATCATAATTAAAAGTCCAGTTATTAGCCTTTTTAGGATGATTATTACACAACCAGATGACCTGTTCAGTGCTTTCAGTAAACATGCGGCACGTGATGTTTGGCTGAGCGTTTGGCTTTGCCCAGATGATGCTGTTGATTATCCTGAGATTAAGTCGCTGTGCTAAAGCCCCGATTAGATAAATATTGTGATAGCTGCCAAATATAAAAATATTTCCATTTTTTTTGGTGATCCTCGCTACCTCCTTCATCCATAAAAAAGTGAATGCTTCATATTTTTTTGGCGTAAAACGATCCCATTCACTTTGCATCGTCACATGCGATGAAAAAGCCCAAGACAACCCTCGGCTGCCTCTTTGGGCGATGTTATAAGGTGGATCACTTATGCATGCATCTATACAATTGTCCGGCCACTTCATCATTAATTCGAGTGCATCTTCGCAAAACAATTTATTTTCAATCGATGACATCTCCAACCTCGAGCCTAAGACTTTTTGCAACTAGAGAACTTTTTTGTATTGCTTTTCCTTCGATCTGTGAAGCTTCAAAAAATATAACGCCATCGATACAAGAAATTCCAATATTTGGCTGAATGGCTACAATAGTTGCGGGAGGCACTTCATTGAACATCATAGGGACAAAAAAACTATTAAAAAATTTGATCCGCTTTCCACGAAAAAAAGCATATGCCGATGGCCATGGATCCAAGGCTCTGACTTTCCTATTTAAAATTTTTCCCTTTGAGTAAAAGTTTAATAATCCTTCATCCTTGGATAGTTTTTGTGCATAATTGACGCCTTCTCCTTGAGGCTTGGCGAGCAACTCATTCTTGATTAGACTCGATAGATTATTTTTTAAAATGTGAGCTCCCAAATGAGACAGCCTGAGGGAAAGACTATAGCCGGTATCGAAAGGCAAAATCATAGTGGGTTCTCTTAAAAAGACATCACCTTCGTCGAGTTTTTCAGACATTTTCATAAGACAAATGCCTGAATAGCTATCTCCATTGATGATCGCACTTTGTATCGGGGATGCTCCTCGGTATTTGGGAAGAAGGGAAGCGTGGATGTTGATAAAACCTAAATTGGAAGCCATTAATAGCCTCTTGGTTATAATCGCGCCATAGGCCACCACAATAGCAAGGTCAATTTTTAAATTCTTAAATAGCTCATAAAAATCATCACCTTCTTTGATTCCTCTTTTTAATGAAGATGGTTGTGAAATTAAAAGTCCCAGCTCTTCCGCTTTGGCCTTAACAGGAGTTTTAGAAATTTTAAAACCACGACCATGTGGTCGATCGGGCTGAGTCACAACCAATAAAAGCTCATGGCCATAGGCTGAACAAAAGTCATGAGTTTTGATAAGAGATGGTATTGCGAATTCCGGTGTTCCAAAAAAGGCTATTTTCGACATAATTGAATGATCTCCCATGTTCTTTTGATATGTCGGATGCAATGGAGAATTTTAAATAATGATTCGCCTGGATTTAATCGCTATCGTGATCACTTTAGGAGCTTGCACCACAACTTCGATGAATAACTTACGAATCATCAGATCAGAAAAAAGTGAGGTAAAAAAGGGTTTGGTGCGCGGAAGAGCATTGTTCGACATGGGTGAGATTGAAGCTGCAATAACCACATTAAAAGCGATAACGGATAAAGCCGAATATAGCAAAGAATTAGATGAAGCCTATGAGCTCTTAGTGTCATGGCTTATGTTATTGGATCGAAAACAAGAAGCCACCCGCATCACCAGCTTTTTTCTAAAAAATTATCCGCATAGCGAAAGCGCTAAAAAGATAATTGAGATCATTGATTGAAATATGAATATGCAGCTTATTTTAGAAGCTCATTTAAAACAGAAACAAAAGTTTCACTTTTGGCTTAAAAACAGGCTTAAGAAAAAAATAAAAAAAGCGTATTTGCTCGAACGAAATGCCACCAAGCAGCGATTCTCTAATGTCATGGATGCACTAAATGATATAGCTAAAAATATGTTTGCATATAAAACATCGCTCATTATTGAACTTGCAAAACAATCCTTAAATATGCATTTAGATAAAAAACCTGAGCTCGTTATAAATATGACCATAAACGCTATAAAAAATGCGCCCCGCACAGAATTTTTGGAAGTCTGCTGTCACCCGCTAGATGAAATAGTCCTAAAAAAAGAAATGAAAAAATTACTGCCAGCTTCTAAAAATGCAGCAAATATCAGCTTTAAAATAGATGAAAATTTTGCTTCTCGCGGAGACTTAATAATTCGTTCGGCTAAAACTATCGTAGACGCTCGTATCGAAACTCAGCTTAATAAGGCTAAAAGATTATTAAAATGCTCAAGATAGAAAAATCGGTTGAAAAAAACATACATCAATTAATCCCATTTAGTGGTTTTTTATCATCAAGAATGCTCAAAAATATCCTAAAAATCCCTATCAGTGGCGAGATTATTAAAAAATATTATCTCGATGAAAAAGCTCATTTGAAAATTAAAGCTGATGAAACGCTAGCTGATGCCAAAAAATTAATTACCTTTTATAAAGATAAAAATGAAACTCTAATAAAATTAATTGCCCGAAGAGGCCGTAGCCGAGCTGAATATGAGCTGTTGCGAGAAGTAGTATTTTTGCATGAAATATTTAAAAGCCGCGCTGTTTTAGAATCTTTGATTATCGCAAGGGTTTCTGAGATCATATCTTCAAAGATTTTGGATATAAGCCCCAGTGGCATAGATGAGTCTTTAGCCCAAAAAAAGTTAACTGATTATTTTGATATCAAATTCATGCTATCAAAAAAGAATCTTGATTTAATAAAGACTAAAAACATTGCTCAAGTGAAATTGCTAGATTCAGGAAGCGAAAAAAATTTCTTAAAAATAAAGTCTTTTGATAAAAAAATTTCGGTAGAGCTCGCATCTGATGATATTGAGAAAATTCTTTCACGTGCTTTAATAAGCGGTTTTTCAAAAGCAAAAAATTTTATTTAGCCAAAATAAGGATCAATCATGTGGGCAGAAATAGATTAATATCATCGACAAAACTTCCTCAGCATTTGGCGATTATAATGGATGGCAATGGGCGTTGGGCACAAAAAAGAGGCCTTAAACGGCACGATGGCCATCGTCAAGGATCGAAAACCGCCGAAAATATCATTAGCTATTGCTCAGAATTAGGAATCCGCTATGTGACTCTCTATGCCTTTTCTTCAGAAAATTGGCAAAGGCCAAAAGAAGAAGTCGATGCCATTATGATCTTGCTTCAAGAATATCTAGAGAAAGAAACCAGCGAGCTAAAAAAAAGAGGCATAAAAATTTCTACCATCGGGCAGATCGATAGACTGCCTGATAAGTTGCAAAATTCCTTGAAAAAGGTGCTAAAAGATACCGCCAATGGGTCAAATATGGAACTTATACTCGCATTATCTTATGGATCATGGCAGGAGATAGCAGAAGCCTTTAAAAACGTGGCCACACATATAAAGAATGAGATTCTTAAGCCCAAAGATATAAATAAAAATACTCTCAGAAAATATCTCTACACCAAAGATGTTCCTGATCCGGATTTGTTTATACGCTCCGGTGGAGAAGAGAGGCTTTCTAATTTTTTATTAATGCAATTGAGCTATTGCGAACTTTATTTTTGTCCCAAACTTTGGCCAGATTTCTCTCGGGCAGACTTGGATGAAGCGCTAAAAAATTTTTCTGCTCGCACAAGGCGCTTTGGTTGCATATGAAAAATCTAGCCTATCGCATTCTAGTTGCGATCATTCTCTTGCCAGCCGCTCTCTTTGCACTTTTTTATAGCAAAGAGTCCTTTTCATTTTTACTCGGCCTTTCGGGCATCATCATAGCTTTAGAGATCGCCCATATGATCTCACCCAAAAATCTAGCGATGATATTTTTATCGATTTCATCTTTTGCTTTTATACTCGCACCTGTTATCTGCGGCCAAGATTTTAGATTTATTTTTTCTTTTTTGGTTCTTCTATTAATGCTATACGGCAGCGTTTTTTTGTTTTCAAAAAACTTTACCCGCAATGATTTAGAAAAAGCAGCCTTGATCTTTTGTTTTATCCTCTATGTTTATATAGGTCTTATCAGTAGCTACTTATTAAGAACGGGTTTTATTTTAGATGAACACACAGGAATTGCTTTTATTTTGATCGCATGCATAGCCACATGGTCGAATGACATCTTCGCTTATTTTGGAGGTAAGTCATTTGGAAAAACGAAGCTTATTTCGAGAGTTAGCCCAAATAAAACCTGGGAAGGCTTTTTTTTAGGATCTATTGGATCGATTATTTGTACTTTTGGGATTTATTATATTTTTCAATGGATGGGAGAATATATTTTTATAGAAATCCAAGCAAAAGATATCTTTTGGATCACGATTCCGGCCCTGGTATTTGCACCGGTTGGAGACTTGATCGAAAGCAAGCTCAAGAGGCTATATGAGGTGAAAGACTCTTCAAAGATTCTCCCCGGACATGGGGGCTTTTTTGATCGTATTGACAGCCTGCTGCTCGTGATCTCTTGGACCTATTTTTATGCTTTTATTATTCGCTCCATGTGATACACATAGGGCAATTATGGACGATTTTAAGTCAATCAATAGTGAAAGCGATGCGCGACTCAAGCGTCGTCAACAAATAGTGAATGCAGCCTTAGAGCTAGTAGGTCTTATCTCTCCGCCCTCATTCGATCCAATACATTCTCCTCTGTGCGCGGTAGATGTGGTCATGGTTGCTGGAGCGCCTTGGCTTAAAGAGGCCTTAGAACGCGATTTTTTAAAGGATGAGAGCGGATATAAAAAAATTGGAGGAGGAGCGAACACCCCAAAGATGTCGTATTTTTTAAGAAGCGCAGCTAATCTTATTCATTTTTTAAAGCGACAAGGCCTTTACACACCAAGAGGTGGCAAACTAGAGCCAGCCTCTGGAATGGCATGTTTTTTTGATTGGGATGATCGAGGTCGATTTAATTTTTCTCCCGATCGGACGGGCATAGTTTGCAGCGTGAGCAACGGACAAATTAAATCCATCGTAATGGCAGTAAATAATTCTCATCAGCATGAAAATAATGGATTTGTGGTAGAAAAAATTGACGTTATACCTAAGAGCTCTTTAGAGCTTGCCTTTATCGGATATTCTGATCTCCCTTAAGAGATGTGCAAAACTGAAAAAATCCATCCACAAATTTTTTTAATAATTTTTTACTTTCTTCATCGATAAGCCTACCCTCATCATTAAAGCGCTTGTCAGCTTTATCTAAATAAAATTCCATGCCCGACCAAGGAACTAAAGAGAGAGTCCGAAATATGGGAAGCCAAGCTACTTGTGAAAATCTAGTACCGGAATTGCTAGGTGTGGCTCCTAAGATCGCCACGGCTTTGTTGGCAAATATTTGTGGAATATCTTTAGGAGGCCGTGAAAGCCAATCGATGGCGTTTTTTAAAGTTCCTGGAATAGAGTGATTATATTCGGGGCTCACCAATATTATACCGTCGCTATTTGCAATTTTTTGTTTCAATGAATTGACTATTTGTGGTATTCCTTGCTCCTCTTCTACATCACCGTTATAAAGTGGTATGCCATCAATTGATTCAATATATACTTGCCCTAGAGACATCTCTTTGATCTCCTGCAGCAAATAAGAATTGAAAGATTTTTTCCTAATACTTCCCGAAATACCGATGATGTTCAGCATAAATTTCCAAAAAATATCATCTACATCGTCTTTATTGCGCCAATAGATCTATTATGGCGTGTCCTAATTTAATAAAATTAGAAGGCTTTAGTTCAGTTTAAAAGAAACCAGCAAAAAATTTTCAATACGAGTGAGTTACGCTGTACAGCATTTTATTATTGATTTTAGCTTGTGGTTTCGTGTTAAGAGTTAACTGATGGGCAAGGATCACGGGTAAAAAATGGCGAGCAGACTCATATTAGAAAAAATTCAATTAAAAACGCTGCAAAAGTATCATCATCAAAATATTAATTGCTTTGGAGAGCACGAAACCTTAGTTGACGCAATAAAAAATCGCCCAGGATTTCTAGGTGCAAATCCTGTTTCATATTTATCGCTATTGGCGAGAAGGCCCAATATGCAACTGGCGGATTTGGACGAAGCATTAATTATAGATCGCTCACTTTTAAGAGCTTCTGCTTTTAGGGGATCTCTATTTTTGCTGCCCTCTGAGGATTACGGCAACTATTATCGAACATTTCACCAATATCTTTTAAAAAGAGGTATGCAGAAATTATTGGCCCACCAAATCAATGAAATAAAACTCAATAGATTTGCTGAAATTTTAAATAATGCTATTTCTGATCTTCCTGTGACGATTCCTAAAATTTTAGAATTGCTATTTCCCGGGCGCAAAGGCCGGCCCAGTGACGAAGTGTGCTATCACATAATTCAAAAACTTTGCGACCTGGGCGTCATAGTGCGAGCAACCGCCAAGGGATGGAAAGGTAATGATTTTACCTATGCCTTATTTAAAAAATGGATACCTGATGTCTCTTTATCAGCCGATAATCCTGAAACTGCACGCACAGAAACAATTAGAAAATATCTTCGCTGCTATGGCCCTGCTTCTTTAGAAGATATCGTTTGGTGGACTGGACTATCTATGCAGCAATGCCAAAGATCCATAGGGAATTTAAGGCGCGAGGCTGTGAGATTTCACGTCGAATCCTATAAGGACGATATGATCGGTCTTAAAGAATCTATTGAATTGATCAGAAAAAAATCTCCAATATTTGAAGAAGTTCAGCTATTGCCACCATGGGATCCTTACACATTCGGATGGCGTTGCCAAAAACGTCTCGCTGATAAGGAAATTCTTCCTTTTATCTACGATTCCTTTGGCAATGCCACAAGCGTAATAATGGATATCGGGAAAGCTATAGGATTATGGCAGTTTAAAGACAGCGACGTGAACATCATTGAATTTCATATTTTTTCCCAATATACGCATAGAAAACGTTATGCCTTACAAAAAATTGAAACTTGGGCGAATTCTCTTGCTAAGGTCACTGGTTCGATCGGCGCCAACATTATTGAAGTTCCTTTGCCAGATATCAGCCTTAAAACGCGAAAGGTGGGTTCGTTTCTCTGGCCTCTGGGCAAGCGAAAAATAAAATCTGATAAAGCTTATACGACAAGTCCTGTTGAGCGCAGAACATCTAATACCTTTAGAAAAAGCTACTTGGACAATGATTACCTAGTGCGCCCAAATATGAGCCTACAGGAAACTAGAGAATCAGAAGGAATATTAGATCAGGGATTTTGATCATCTAATGGTTTTTTGAAATGGAGGATAAACTCACAATATTCTTTTTCCACAGCTCTTACTGTTATATCACCCAACATGGTTTCCATCATACGCTTACAATAAAAGAGGCCTACTCCACTTCCTCCACTCCTCTTAGAAAACCCATGCTCAAAAACTCTAGATATATCATTGCTATTTATTCCTTTTGCGGTGTCATGAAAATGCAGTCGAAATTCGCTACCGCTATCCTGAGTCCAAATTTTTATCGTTCCTTTTTTTTCACTATGAATAAAAGTGATGGCATTTCTAAGAAGGTTATAAAGGATGTGGACTACTAAATGTTCATGCCCAAAAAATTTAAAATCTGCTACATCGCTTATATCGACGAGTTCTTTTTCTGATTCTCGAAATGAATAATCTCTGAGCGCAATCTCAACGCAAGTTTTTATGGAGCAAATATTAAAATGATTTCGCCAATCTTGATCTTTTAACTGAAGCAAAATCATATCAATAGTGTTGAGAGTGCTTGCGCAAGTATATCTCATACGCTCTGGAGCATTGGCTGCGCTATCAAGCACAAGCTTAGGTATTTTTGGCACTTTTATTCCAAAAGCTTGGGCTTGCTCGTAACTGTATATCAATGAAGGCAAACATTTTATTAGTCCATTGGCGGAAATAGTGATGGAAGAAAGAGGTGTTCGCATTTCATGAGCAATAGTTTCGCCTAACGCCTTAAACGTAGTCAGCTTCTCCATAAGGAGACGCTCTTTATTTCTCGAAAATACAGTTCCAAAAAGTAATGCTACTGCAGCAGCATAAATCATGAGAGGAAAATTTATGACATTTTGACTAAAAAGCGTACCATCACCAAAAAGCATCCATGAAAACCAGGCGCTTATTGCTCCGAGCATAGTCATAATGATATGAGACTTCCAATCTACTAAAATCCCCAAAATAAAAATGGTTAATACCACATCGATCACCCATTCGAGAGCGCAAGAAGTGAATAAACACATAGAGATAGAAAGATAGGGAAGACAAAAAAATATTGAAAAATACCAGTATAAGGGTAAAAATTTCACTAACTTCTTTGGCCAAAAATCTCTGATGATCAGTAAAAACCCGATCGCATAGGCTGACCACATAAGATAAGTAACAAATAATGGCTGCCCGGCTCCCGATGAGCTTGAGAAAATAAGGGGCACTAAACATGAATTGGCCAGGGCAAAGGAAACTATAGCTAAATCGATCATCTATTTATATTGATCCCACATAATAAACCTAAGGGTATCAATATAAATAGATTGAAAAAGGGGGCTTTTTATTCACCACTGTGGAGATCTAGGATCCTTTGCCCTTTTTGCAAGATAAATCATCGGCTCCCAATTATCGGCAAAAACATGGTCTATGAGATCGGATCCTGGGTAAAACCCTCCGCCCCACATCGATGAAGGGGATAACTCAAAAGTAAAGCAAATTATTTTTAGCTCTCCATAAGCCCAGTCGCAGGTATCTCCTGAGGCTATGTACAAATCTGATGATTGCATAGGATTATAATGATTCATATTGGCCATATCCTCGGCCATACTTTTAAATAAGTCTTCATCAGCGCCACCAACACCTTCAGAGCGCCCACCCCAAGGGTACAAAATTAGCTCTGAAAATGTATGCAGAGAAAGAGCAGTCGTAATATTTGGCTTTGAAATAAAAAAATCTCTAATGGCTGCAGTCTCTGGTTCAGAAAATGCTGAAGTACCCATGTAGACATCTGATCGAGGATCATGAGAAGAGCCACCACTACCCCATCCAAATGAATAATTACGATTCAGGTCTATGCCATAACTGTTTTCATTATTTTTTTTACGATTTTTACGCCACCACTGATATTTGCGATTTTTTATGTCATACATCGCCCCATCAGGATTAACCATTGGTAACACATAAATTTCTATATCGTTAAGCAACTGGCGAATATTTTCATCAGTGTCATATCTTTGAAGCAACTCTTCTAAAAATGAGATGGCGAGCTCTGTAGAAACGTGCTCGCGAGCATGATGTGTTGCCATATAAACAATAGCCTTTTTTTCCGAAAGCTTTTCTTTAACGGAATCGTCGGAAACACGGGCAACATACAATTCTAAGCCTTCCACGCTCTGTCCAATGGATGAAAGGCTCATCAAATGGGGAAAATCATTTTCTAGTTTAACTAGATATTCACTCATCTCTTGGTAAGTGTGAAAGCGCTCTTCACCTACAGGAAATTCCTGAGCTTCATCTATAGAAAAAAAATTATTCGCTTCTTCATCCACTAGATCGGCACTTATTACGGCCTCAGGCATTTTTGATTTTAACTTAATAAAATCGTATTCGCTTACTAAAGAAAAAACTCGGTCATCACTGATTTGGTCTAAATGTATGATATTGGCTATCTCACTTCTTGTTTCTACATCATTCGCCTTTAACTCTAAAAGTATCGTCTCGGCAAAAAGTCGAAAACAAACTAGAAAAAACCATAAAAAGATGAGAAGGACCTTCCGCAATACCATATATACCCCCATATTAATATATAATATCATCAAATTATTATTAGTTTTTTTAGATCAAAATTTTCTTAAAAATATCGGTATATATCAATATATTACATCCAAAAAAATAAACCGTTGATATCACTTTTAGTGACGCAGGCTTTCAATTCTCGGGGGGAAGCTTCATGTATTATCTCGTGTATTTCTTTGGATTGTGCGCAGCTATAATTTTGAATTCTTTTTCCATAGAAAACTTTTTTTTTGATGATCTAAATACTGATGAAAAGGAGCTCTTTCATATACACTCAGCGATATTTGACGCATTTATACCTTTTAAAGAAAAGCAAATGGATGAAATTCTGAAAAATTTAATTATTGAAGTCAAAAAGGAATCATTTAAACAGATAATTAATATCCCTGATTTAAAAATGGCTTTACAATCGTTATTTTCAAATATTCATACGATTCATGATCCTCTAATAATCAGAGCCTACTATGCCTTTATCGAAAATCGCCTTGATCTGGCCGCGAGTATTACGTGCGAGTCGCTCTATCCTATAAGAGATTTTCTTCATAGCTTGCCAAATGATTTTTCGATTTTACCTATTTATAATATCAAAGCCTCTGATCGTTTTAAGCTCTTCTCTATTATGATCCGTTCTGAAGTGAGCTTTATTAGAAAAATGGCCTTTTTTATTCGAATCTTTTATACTAATGCTATTTATGAAAGTGCTATAGGTACCCTGTTATCAGGCGCGCCCAAAAAGGGCGGAGAAATTGCGAAAGTATTTCCAAAGCTTCCTAAGCTAAAAAACCATTTATTCTACAATCCAAAAAAAAGGCAAATCGAAGGCCGGGCAGATGCGATCGTGGTAGGTAGTGGTGCATCTGGTTCGGTTATGGGGAGCGAGCTACAGAAAGCTGGCCTTAAAGTTATCATGGTAGAAAAAGGCCCGCTAATAATCCCTGGCGCTATTAATGCTAGAGACAATGCTCGCTTTTTTGATACCAAGGGATGGCGTATCTCGAATACTGGAGCAGTGGCGCTCGCAAATGCTGCAGTAGTTGGCGGGGGGCCAATGGTCAACATCGATCTTGCATTTCCTCCAACAATGCCTTGTATCCGCTATCGATTCCACGAGTGGCATAAAAACAATTTAATTCCCGACAATGTTTGGCAGGATGATGAAATAGATAAGGCTTCACTTTGGGTTAAAAAAGTATTTAAACCTAGAAAGACAAAGAGATCCGAAATAAATAGAAACAATGCCATGCTCCTAAAAGGAGCTAGAGCTTTGGGCATTCCTACAAAAATGTTTAGCCTCAACACTTATAAAAAGGCTAAATCACCATATGAAGTTACCGATAAAAAAAGTAGCTTTGAAATGCTTATTTTGCCGGCCATGACCGCTTACGAAAATCCTTTAACCCTGCTTCATAATTGCGATGTGAAAAAGGTGCTTAAAAAAAACAGAAAAGCTATAGGTGTCGAATGCGTTTATAAAACAACAGATATAGGCCCAGGTCTTGCCAATGATATTTATAATTTCGATATCGAAGAAGGGACAGTAGTGCGCATATATGCAGATATGGTCATACTGGATGCGGGAGATATTGGAACTTCAAAGATCCTTCTCTCATCCAACATAAAAAATGACAATATCTCGAGAGGATTCGTTATTCATCCGCTGATACCTATGATGGCAAAATATAATCATGAGATCATGAATAATGAAGGTACAGCGAGCACTGTTTATATTGATCACTTTGTACCCACCAAAAAAAATCCACATGCTCTTGGATTTTTGATAGAAGCTGCTTCAGGACCACCTAATTTGGGCGCACTACTCACGCCGGGAACACCAAAACAGATTTATGAAAATATGTTTTATTATAAAAATTTTGGTGGCGTTGGTTTGATATTGATCGATACTCCCGATCGAAACAACCGCATTGAGATTAAAAATGACGATTTATTGGTGCATTATGAGCTCTCGCAAGCAGATAAAGCACGGTTCATCACCGCCATCAAACAAACCATTCAGATTTTACATGCGTCAGGAGCAACTGATGTCACTTTCAATTCATTTGAAAGCCCTCTCTTTCAAAACGATATCTACGAAGCAAACACCATAAAACCAGAAATGAATTTAGATGAAATATTTTCGAATTTTAATTTAACGGAAAACCAAACCTTGGTAATGGGCGCTCATATGATGGGGGGAAATAAAATGGGAGTGGATCCAGAGACTAGTGTAGTAAATGGCAACTATGAGGTGTGGGGAATAAATGATCTATATGTGACAGATGGAAGCATTTTTCCAACCTCAGTTGGTGCGAATCCTATGATGACCATCTATGCTGTAGCAAAAATAGCAGCAGATAAGATCTTAAGCCGCTCTGGTCTAGATATCGCAGAATTTTAAACTGCTAATATCGTCTTGCCATGTGCAAAATGCGCATGTAGTTAATGGCGCGCTCGGCACGATTCGAACGTGCGACCTCCAGATTCGTAGTCTGATGCTCTATCCAGCTGAGCTACGAGCGCTTATTTAGACAAAGAACTAATCCCATGCTCAGATCGATTGTCAATGAGGTTTTTTAAGAATGAAAATAGTGTTTATAATTTTGGCCATATTAACAATAAACAGCTGCTCGGTCATAAATAAGGATATTCGAAGAACAGATATGGTTCTTCTTGAAGCAGAGAACTCCACTGACATCACAGTGATGCCCAAAATTAAGCAAACACCTGCTTATATCGTCTTTAAAAAAACCACCAAGATAAACCTTGCCGAAGGAACATTATCCGAAATGATCAAGCGGGACTTCTCCGTGAGCAGCAATATGCGCAACTTAGAATATTTTGCCCTCATAAAAAAAAAAGGAAGAGTGCTTAGAAGAATTGAGCCTTATAAATTAGTTTTTGATCAAAAAACTAGACAAGGAATGAGCCCCTCTCTTTTAGGGTCGCGATTGTTTTTGAATATCCCACCCATAAATCCAGAACTCGAAATTGAGATCGTAGCTAGCTTTGAATGGGTGGATCTAAGATGGATGGATCCGGTTTTATTGGAAGAGCCGGAATATACCAAAACTAGTCAATTGAATATAAAAATTCCTTTTGGTATTGAAATGCATTTTCAAGCCGCGCGTAAACAGCCAATAGATTTAACTCCCGTAAGCACTCAAATATTTAAGGAGCTTTGGAAGAATGATCCATTAAGTGCTGGAGTAGGCACTAATGCTGCTTTCAGCATCAAAGAAGATGATTCATTGGATCTCAATCGTGATGGACTTCTTCAAATGTATTTATCATTTTTTACCACCAGCGGCTCTGAAAATTTCTTAAGCTCTTTTGATTCATGGGAAAGCGTATCTAAATTTTTATATGAGCGAATAGATCGCCTAGACTTTCCTTCTCAAAGCATAGTGGCTTTCACCAAAGCCGATATCGAAAATGAAGCTCATCAAAAAGTAATAAAAATTTTTGAATTTTTAAGCGATATTCAAATTTTTGGCGGGGCATCAGACTTTAAAAACCAATCGGTGCAGCCCGCCTCACGGACTTTATTAAAAAAATCGGGGAGTGCATATGATGTGGTTATCTTAGGTAAAGCTCTCCTGCAAAGCTTAAACATCCCTTGTGAGATCATGGCTTTTTCAGATGCTATTTTGGATCATCCGCCGATAAAAGCTTTCCCAACACCCGCAGCCTTCACCAAAGTATTGCTCTTAGTAAAAGCTAATGATCAGGAATATATTTTTGATCCGCTAGCTCCTAAAGAATATTTAGAAAATAAAAGAAGCCCTGGGCATGCTCTGCCTATTAACGCGGCCGGCAGTGGTCTAGTTTACTTTGAAGAGCATCCCTTTACATACGAGGAAATTGAGAATATCAGGTCGCAGTCTGTGGGGCTGTAGCTCAGCTGGGAGAGCGCTTGAATGGCATTCAAGAGGTCGTCGGTTCGATCCCGATCAGCTCCACCAATAAAATCGAAGATTTACAAGCATTATTGCGTTTTTAATTTTAAAAACTGCAGCCGAACTGCAGCCAAAAAACTTACCATCATCATTTTTTGTAGGCTTAGTAGTACCCGCATTTCGCCGAACTTTAAGAAAAGCCATATATTTTTTGTGCAATTGGTTCAAAGAGTTGGATGATGTGCAGGTTTATAAATCTTTTTTTTCTTTTAATGGCCACCATCCGCGAAAATGTATATCCGGCCGCTCCCACCAGCTGATGGGAACTTTTACTGGTATGTTTCTGTCTTGATTATCACCCAAGCCTAGCTGGCCATAGTAATTATTCCCAAAGGCATAGACCTCATCAGATTTGGTTAAAAAGAAGGTATGATAATCGCCAGCCACAATCTCTTTTACATCTTTAACTAATTCGACTAGTGTCGGCGCATTTCTAATTTGATTATCGCCCAAACCCAGTTGGCCACAGTAGTTTCCGCCAAAGGCATAGACCTCGTCAGATTTGGTTAAAAAGAAGGTATGATAATCGCCAGCCACAATCGCTTTTACATCTTTAACTGATTCGATTAGCGTCGGCGCATTTCTGCCTTGATCATCACCCAAGCCAAGATGGCCCCAATGGTTGTACCCAAAGGCATAAACTTCTCCTGAGTTGGTTAAAATAAAGGTGTGATTATATCCTGCCACAATTTTTTTTATATCATTAACCGATTCAAGCAGTGTCGGCGCATTTCTGCCTTGATCATCTCCCAAGCCAAGATAGCCCCAATGCTTATACCCAAAGGCATAAACTTCTCCTGAGTTGGTTAAAAATAAAGTGTGGGTAAGACCCGCCATAATCTCTTTTACATCTTTAATCGATTCGAGCATCGTCGGCATTTTCCTAGCTTCATAATCGCCCAAGCCTAGCTGGCCATAGTAATTATTCCCAAAGGCATAGACTTCTCCTGAGTTGGTTAAAAGAAAGGTGTGATGACATCCTGCCACAATCTCTTTTATATCTTTAACCGATTCGATCATTGTCGGTATGTTTCTCTCTTGATTATCACCCAAGCCTAGCTGGCCACAGAGGTTGTACCCAAAGGCATAGATTACGCCTGAGTTGGTTAAAAGAAAGGTGTCTTTATAACCTGCCGTAATTTTTTTTATATCATTCACCGATTCGAGCAACGTCGGCATTTTCCTGGCTTCATAATCACCCAAACCTAGCTGGCCGTAGTCGTTTCGCCCAAAAGCATAGACTGTGCCTGAGCCGGTCAAAATAAATGATGAGGAGCCATGGCTAAACAGCGAGACATCTTCCATCGAATTTGATAACAAGCCATCTTTTAAATCTTCGGGCACCGCTAAATTTTCTATTCTTTCTCTTATTTGCTCCTCAATTGAAGGATTGAGCTTAGAGATGAATTCTTGATATTCTTTAATGGTTTTAAATTCTAATAAATCATCCTGTTTATTATCGTTAATTATTTCGCTCAAAATTTGCTGGGCGACTTTTCTTTTAGATAGCTCAAGCAATGAGGGTATGTTCATCGCCAAACTTTGCATTGTTATTGATATAGCTAGACTAAAGAGGATGTTGATCAAATATCGCATAAACTCCGCCTCAATATTTTTATCAATACATTCAACATCGTTTGGAGAATGGATATTCAATAAGATGTTACTGATTTACCGGCACAGCATCGCATCGTCGGTTAACCTGACAGCGTAACTCGCTTGGATTGGTTCAAGATCTTCTATCACCTGGAGCTAGTACTTTGTGTATGGTATTGGTTCAATGAATTTTTTACCAACTGAGGCTTAACATGAAAATTTTATCTCATCAGAGTGCTAAACCATCTCACTACAATCAGGAAGCTGAGCACTACGATACTTTTAATGAAGAGAATTCTCGTATCATCAATAAAACTTTAGAAAAAATATTAAAAAAATATAAAGTCAAAACTGTTCTCGATCTCACCTGTGGAACTGGCTCCCAAGTTTTTTGGCTCAAAAGGCAAGGCTTTAACGTAGTTGGTTCAGATATTAATGCCAACATGCTCAAAATTGCGAAAATCAAGGCTAAAAAAGAAAAGCCAGAGATAAAATTTTTTAAAGCCGACATGCGAAAAGCTCAGCTTGGAAACTTTGATACAGTCATCACAATATTTAATGCGGTCGGACACCTGACTAAAGCTGATTTTGCGAAGGCGATGAGAAATATTCATGCAAACTTAAATGACGGCGGGCTTTATATATTCGATATCTTTAATCTCGGTTTTCTTTTAGATAAAGACAATATCACTACTTTCACTATTGATTGGTATAAACAGCTCAAAGATACCAAAGTGCGCATAATTCAGTACAGCACCATAGATGAACAAGGCATTATGGCTTCATTCACCACTGAATACGAACAAAAGGGAAAAGAAAAACCCAAAATCTCGAAAAGCTCGCAAACATTACAGGTGTATAGCAAAGAACAACTTTGCAGTCTGCTCGAAAAAAACGGCTTTAAAGTTTTGACTCAATGTGGAATAGATGGAGCTAAATTTAATAGCAAAAAAACAGATCGAATTCTCACCATCGCCAGAAAGCAATAATATAGTCCGTGCCGGAAAATCTGATGAAATCTCGCTTAGAAAAATGCATTATGTTGCAGGAATGGCTTTTAAAGCAATCCGACGACGGCATAGTCAGGCTAATTCAACAATCAAACCACATCCATCAGGGCATCGGCGGTGACACGTATTTTATATTAATCAATGGTATTCCAGTTTTTCTTAAAGCCATTCCACTCACTGCACTGGAGAAAAAAAACTATAGGTCCACAAAGAATATTTTTAATTTACCGATGTATTACCAATATGGAGTGGGCTCCACAGGTTTTGGTGTTTGGCGCGAACTTGCCGCTCACGAACAATGCCAGGCATGGGTGGAATCAGGTTTGTTGCCTAATTTTCCTCTTCTTTTTCACTGGCGCGAAATCGATTACAAAGCATCAAATTCTAAAATGGATGATGAAGCAATAAGCAAGGAGGTCGGATACTGGAACCACTCGGAAGCTGTGCGAGAGCGCTTGCTCGCCATCCGTGATTCAAAGACATGTATTATTTTGATTTGTGAGTATTTTCCGAAAAACCTTCAAGATTGGTTTTCTAATGAAATTTTGGCAGATGATACCCGCGCCCTAAAAGCGATCGATCATGTTGAAAAAAGTCTTTTAGCCATAAATAACTTTATGATCTCGCAAAATATGATTCATTTCGATGCCCATTTTCGAAATTATGAAGAGCTAGTCTAGCAAATAATTTTTTGCTGGTTTCTTTTAAACATATTTCACTCACTGCTCCATCAAATATGCCAACCGCTTATACCAAATGTTCTTGATTTAGTATTTTTAAGCAACCTTTCGCTTTTTAGAAAATTGATTACAATTTTGGGCATACATATCAAGCAATATGCGAATCATCTTTTGATATTGTGTATGCAGTTCTTCAGCTTCTCTTTTAAAGAACTCAACACTTTCTCTGCTTAACATAATGGTAACTTTGACATTGTCTTCTCTGAGAACCAATTCGCTTGGTTTTGGTAAAAAATCTGGAATTATTCTCAGTTTACCCATCGGTTCATCTGTATATTTAATTTTGCTTTTTTTCATAAATCTTCTTTCCTCCTCTCCAATAACCAGCACCAATAATTCTAATTTTTTCACCTCGATAGGTAAAACGAACCGAAACTATGCCATCACCGTATTTTTACTGAGTTGAACCTCTTTGGCTATTTGGCGATAACTGAGACCTTCATTAAAAAGCTCCAGCCCTATTCATGAGGAAGCGAGCAGTTTTCCATTTATTTTCCCCACATGACATTTTCTCTTGAATTCTTGCGTCCGGAAATATGGGGGAAGATCAAAGAGCGCTGACGAAAATATTTGCATCAAGAATTAATCTCATTTTATTCTTTTCTTGCGATGGTCAGCGCGAACCTCTTTTACTGCTTCTACAGCTATTTTATTTGCTTCTTCTTCAGTTAAATCTGAGCGAGCTGAATCCAAAAACGATAAGGCACTTCTTCTAGCCTTGCTCTGAATAGACTCCAGTGCGCTTATTGGGACAATAGCAGCTAATGGACGGCCATTACGTTCAATAATGTACTGGTCATGAACTAAATCAACACGGTTTAAAATTTCGCCAAACTTTTGTCTAGCTTGCATTGCGCTTAATGTGATGGTCATAGGCACCTCTATTGATATAATCTACATGATTATATTGATTAATGCAATTTATATTTTCAACGCCCCACAAACTATACTTTGTGTGACTAATGAAAACCGTGTTTCTTTTAATGCACCAGAAGGCGTTTCTCACAAGGTCCTAGAGTTTTTGAGTGTCGGATCATGACATATGAGACTGCAAGGGACTCGTATTAAAGCCTAAGTTTTCTAGAAACTCTTGAGTTGTAATGAAATTGCTTCGCAGTAAGTGTATTTAAGGGGTTGCAAGGATCTAATAGCGGTGTTTCTGGACTACTTGAATGAGGTTGATTTTCTATGGGTTTTCTGAGGCAACCAAAAAATAGGTTGCAACAAAAAATGATGATATACAAAAAATTCTAACCATATCTGAATCACTCTAAATAAAAACTTATTTCTAGAAGTTATCTAAGCTTTTCCCTCAATTTTGCAACCTTTTTTCAAGCAATTTTTGTCCACAGCACCCATTGTCTAATAAATATAAAGAGTTAAAATTTTGTCATGCTAGCGTAGGCTTTTATCCAGCAAATTGATATTAAGCCTGGATTTACGCCGGAGTTTAACCTCGCGAAAGCGTGTCCAAATGACATGAATTGAGTGAATGGTAATAAATTGATTGGTTACTTCTTATATTTGGAATAATTTTATGTATTTTTTACTATCTAAAGATTCGCCTTTGATACCGTATTTGCTGCTCTTTTTACAAATCGCCTGCTGGGCTGAGATGGATCTTTTTGTACCAAGCCTGCCAGAAATTTTAAGGGATTTTGGTACCACCGAGTCAGTTATCCAATGGACTTTTAGCCTTAATTTCTTGGGCTTTTTTCTCTCAAGCCTAATTGTGGGCCCCTTAGCCGATGCCTACGGTCGCAGAAAAATTCTTTTAGGTGGTTCTTTTATTTTTGCTATGGGTGCAATCGTTTCTTTTATCGCTCCAGATATCGAGATTTTTTTATTGGGTAGACTCATACAAGGGCTAGGGGTAGGCGCTCCTGCGGTAATAACATTTGCTATTTTAGGAGATCTTTACCAAGGCGAAAAACAAATAAAAATTATGTCTTTGATAAACAGCATCATCACTGTGACTATGGCTTTAGCACCGATCATAGGCGCCTATATAGCAAGCTCACTCGGTTGGCGAGCTAATTTCGGCTGTATTTGCTTGCTTGCCATTTTAGGCCTATTGACTGTTTGCTTATTTGTACCGGAAACCTTGCCGAATAATCAACGGCATAATTTTTCATTTAAAGATATTTTTCTAAATTATAAGAGATTAATACTTAATAAAAGCTATATATTTACAGCCATAGGTTTATGCGCATTGATAACACCATATTTTGTATTTGTTAGCATTATTTCATTAATTTTTATAGACGAGCTTGGTCTTAGCATGTCTCAATATGTGATTTATCAAAGTGCAGTAGTGGGCTGTTTTTCTTTCTTTAGCTTATTTATGCCGTTTATTACCAATCGCACTGATACGCAATTATTAAACAAGGCAAGCATTGCAATGTCCTTCATTGCTGCATTTTTACTAGCTATGCATGGGCTAATTATTGCTGATCAGCCTTTTTCTATCACCTTCTTGATGTGCATTTATGCTACTGGTTTAGTTTTGCCCTGTACCGTCATGTATGTCGCAGCCACTGAAGCCATACCCGAGCTCAGAGCTAGTGCTTCAGCTCTTTTCCAAAGCATTCGGATGTTAATGCTCTCTTTAGGTACTTCAATAACTGGAATGTTTTACAACCACACTTATGCTCCTATTGGAATCATCACCGGCTTATTAGTATTTATTGGCTGCATCTTTCTTTTACCCGCGCTTTGGTCATTGACCAAAGATTCTTTTACTAAGCGAGTAGTGATTTCTCATTGAGGAATACCCTTATAGCGATATGCCTTCTATGAGTGAGTTTATTGAGATTTAATAATGTCCTTCTTCTCCATAACCATAAGTATTTTTTTGATCATGAACAGCATTGGCCATATCAATGGCTATCTTGAGCTCGTCGAATCCATCGATAAGAAAAGGCGTGATCGCATAATTGTTCGAGAGATGTTTTTTGCTCTGTTGATCATGCTTTCATTTAATTACTTGGGTAAATGGCTCTTGTGGGCACTAGATGTTGATAAGCAAACCATACTCATCTCGAACGGCCTCATTTTATTTTTGATCGCTATTCGCATGATTTTTCCAGGGAAGAAAATTTCTTCCTTGGCGCATAGGGAAAAATCTGAAGAAAAAACTGAGCTATTTATTTTCCCTATCGCCACGCCCATGATCGCAGGCCCTTCGGTCTGCACCACCATTATGCTTTATGCGCAGATCCCTAATAATCTGGTGGTATTATCGATCCTGATCGCTTGGGCCTTATCCATCACCATTTTGTTCTTCGCAGAGCAGGTGCGAGCGGTGATCACAAAAAGAGCGCTCATGGCAATTGAGCGCTTAATGGGACTTTTGCTCACGATGATGGCAGTGGAGATGCTCTTAAAGGGCATTAAATATGTGATCTTATTCGGGCCTTAGATATGAACTCTCTTCTTACGATCATCACCAAAGCATTTGAACTATTTTTGGTACTAGATCCGATTGGAAACACCGGCATCGTCGCCACCTTGATCAGCGGCTTCGATAAGCGCCGTCAGCGCTTGATCCTCTTTAGAGAAATAACCTTCGCGCTTTTGCTCATGCTCTCCATTTATTGGTCGGGAAGCTTTCTCCTACATCTGATCAATGTATCTCAAGCAGCGATCACCCTTACGGGTGGAATAATTTTTTTACTCTTTGCGATCAGCCTGCTTTTTCCACAGAGTTCGATGATCGACATCAAAAACCTCGAAGAAGAGCCGTTTATCGTGCCCATCTCCACTCCCTTAATAGTAGGCCCTTCTTCAACTGCTACCTTAATTCTCTTTTCTCATGAGAAGGAGATGTGGCTCTTGCATATGGCAAGTATTTTGCTCGCCTGGCTGATCACCGCGGTGCTCATCCTGCTTGGCCCGGCTTTGCTGGGAAGGCTCGGCCGCACCGGAATGAGCGCGATCGAGGGCTTTATTGGGATGATCTGCACACTCGTCGCGGTAAAGATGCTCTTAAAAGGCTTAAAATTATTCTTAGCCGATATATAAATTACCTGCATAAATACTACAAAAAAGCTACAAATTTATAAAATGATTAATTGTATTAATTTCGGAGAAATTATGAAAATAAACAATATCTTAATTCTTTTAATGCTCACTTTGAGTCTCTCTTCTCAAGCTCGAGTATTTAGCATTCACGATGAATCAAAAAATGGAATAAGGTTTTATTTCTCCATACCACCAAAGATCCAAAATATGAAACAGAATGTGGTTAAAAGCGGATTTAATAAAACTAGATATTCGATCATCCCCGATATTAAAGGTGGCGTCGCATCTCTGCACATCTACGATAACTTGGATCAGCTGCTTTCACACTGTCTATTAAAGACTGGAACACTCGACCTATTTGTAAATTACAGCGAAAATGGCTTAAGACCTCAAAAGGGAAAGCGTGGCGAAACCAGCAATCCCGGCAAAAAATATCTATTAGATCACAATATTCAACGTAGCGATATAATATGCATTCCTACAAAATAAAGCACTAAATATAACTTATATGGGAGAAAATCATATGAAAATAAATATATTAATTACATTTTTGTTTCTGCTTTTAGGCACATCGTCTCTTGCCCGAGTATTCACCCTACACAATGAATCAAAGTACGACGCCTTGAAGATAAAATTAATGGTAGGATCGGCGGCACAATATGAAAGTGATGCTCCATTTAAGCAAGTTGGAGGAGGCTATATCACTTTTGACCAATATGGCAAAATAGTCGATGGAGTGGCTTCTCTATATATTTATAATGCCCATAGTATGAAGCTGTTAAAAAGTTGTCGGTTAAATGATGCCACAGCAAATCTGCATTTGAATTTTAATGGCAAAAGCCTGAGGCCTCAAATAGGCAAAAATGGAAAATCCGGAGCACCGAGGGGAGCAAACGA
>Ga0207081_1003_pt1 | contig 54630 bp, 47 predicted proteins | sample Alteio_BWMinHeat_59_FD_153524 | JGI IMG/M metagenome (GOLD analysis project Ga0207081, IMG submission 153524) | Enriched cells from forest soil in Barre Woods Harvard Forest LTER site, Petersham, Massachusetts, United States -... | ecosystem: Environmental > Terrestrial > Soil > Temperate forest >... | reverse complement strand
GATGGAAAAACATTTGAGTTCATAAAACCATGCGGAAGAGATGATTTGCACATATCTTCAATAATGCGCCATATAGAATTGACAACAGATATATCGTTTTATGCTGATATTCTTAGAACTTGCTTTAAGGATAGCTTTGTGAAGCTTCTAAACCCTCTGTAAAAGAAAATCTGTTCGTGTAGCATCGGACTGTTCTCTTTGTCGAGGGCTTTATCATGAAGCTGCATGAATATCAGGCTAAGGGGTTATTACGCAAATTTGGCATCATCACTCCAGATTCAGAGATATGCTCTTCAATGCTCGAGGTGAAGGAAGCTATAAAATCTATTGGTGTTCCCTGCGCGATCAAAGCTCAGGTTCATGCGGGTGGGAGAGGAAAAGCAGGTGGAATCAAGCTCGCATACGATACCGATGAAGCCCTAATTTATGCCGAGCAGCTTTTAGGGATGAAAATAATAACTGGTCAGACTAAAAAAATAGGCCAGATCGTTTCTAAAGTGCTGATCGAAAAGGCCGTTAATATACAGAAGGAATTGTATTTGGCGATGCTCATCGATAGAGATAGACAAAAAATTTGTCTGATCGGATCTTTAGAAGGCGGCATGGAAATAGAAGAGGTTGCACAAAAAAATCCATCGAGCATCTTTAATTTGCATATAGATTATAATTTGGGCTTATGGCCTTACCAGTTGCGCCAATTCCTTCAACAATTCGATTTATCTAATTCCATAAAAACAAAACTAATTTCTACTGCGTTAGGAATTTATCAAGCCTTTGTTAAATATGATGCTGCTCTTATCGAGATCAACCCTTTGGTTATCACTGATGATCACCAAGTGATCGCCTTAGATGCGAAGATGATCATCGACGATAATTCGCTTTATCGGCAGCAAGAAATTGCGATGATGATGGATCCCACTCAAGAAGACGAAAAGGAATTATTGGCACAGCGCTATGGTTTAAGCTATGTCTCTTTAGAAGGGAATATCGGCTGTTTGGTAAATGGTGCAGGACTCGCTATGGCTACCATGGACATCATAAAATATGCTGGTGGAGAGCCTGCTAATTTTTTAGATGTAGGTGGAAGCGCAACTGAAGAAAAGGTAGAAAAAGCATTGGCCATCATTGCAAAAGATTTAAGCGTAAAGGCTATTTTTGTAAATGTTTTTGGTGGAATTGCCAAATGCGATGTGATCGCTAACGGCGTCATCAATGCAGCTAAATCTTTGAAGCTTTCACTGCCTTTGATCGTGAGACTTAAAGGCACAAATGTAGAGCAGGGACAAACAATTTTATCGAATAGCGGCCTTAAAATTTTTACTGTCGAGGAAATGCTTGAAGGAGCAAGGCTTGCAGTAAGCCTCGCCTCTTCTTAGGGTTAAAAAATGTCGATATGGATTGATGAAAACACTCGGGTCATTGTTCAAGGAATCACCGGAAAGGCTGGTTCATTTCATGCTGAGCGGATGCTGGAGTATGGGACAAAAATAGTGGGAGGTGTAACGCCGCAAAAGGGTGGCAGCGCATTTTTAAAAGATGTTCCCATTTTTGAAACGATGTCGCAAGCAAAAGAAAAAACCAAAGCCGATGCTTCTGTGATCTACGTTCCAGCGCCATTTGCAGCCGATGCCATTTTAGAAGCAATAGATGCAGAGATAAAATTGATCGTCTGCATCACCGAAGGTATTCCTGTTTTAGACATGATCAAAGTGATCGGCGCTTTAAAAAAAGATATCCGTTTGATTGGGCCCAATTGTCCTGGGATCATCACTCCAGGTGCCTGTAAGATCGGTATAATGCCAGGATTTATTCATAAAAAAGGCCCAGTGGGAGTCATATCTCGCTCGGGCACTCTCACCTACGAGGCGGTTTATCAATTATCATCATCAGATTTGGGGCAATCCACCTGCTTAGGAATAGGTGGTGATCCGCTTATCGGGACTTCTTTTATCGATGCCTTGATGGCATTTGAAGAAGATGAGCAAACCAAAGCCGTAGTGTTGATCGGCGAAATCGGTGGAAACGAAGAAGAAAGAGCGGCGGAGTTTATCAAGGATCATTTCAGTAAACCGGTGGTAGGGTTTATCGCAGGAATTGCTGCGCCTGCGGGAAAGCGCATGGGGCATGCGGGAGCCATTATCTCAGGTGCGCATGGCACAGCCAAGGAAAAGCTCAAGGCTTTAGAAAATGTAGGGATAGAAATTGCAAAAACGCCCGCAGAAATTGCAATCAAGGTAAAGAAGATATTGTCCTAAGCTTTACCTTGGAATGATCACAACTAATTTTTAGAAAATTATCTTCACACCGGGAAAGGCTTCTTTAAAGGCATTTTTTTCTTCATCGTTTAAGCGATTTTTCGATAAATTTAGAAATTTTAATCGTGGAAATTTCTGGCCTATTCTTGGGGGTACGATATCTATAGATGCATGTGTTGAGGATAAATTTAATTTCTCTAGATTGGTGAAAGCTCCTTCAACATCAGCAAGATATTTCAAGATATCTGGAATAATAATTTTACTGAGATCTAGATCGATTAAGTTATGGAGTTTGGATAATTCATTGATTAAAATGTAGCCAGCCTCTGGACCTATTTCTGTCTTGGGAATAATAGCATTTAAATCTAAGCGTTTTAGCTTGGTAAGTTTTGATAATCCATCTGCGAAGATAGCGATAGCAGCATCGTCGGGAGTTATTTTTATTGTCCTATATCTTACTACATTTTTGAGATTTAATAATTTAAGTTTATTGTCTTCTGGCAATGCCGCTAAAAATTTATTTATTATGTTTATATTCATATCATTTACAGTTAACGTCAAAAACTCGATGTTTCTTATATTTAATGCTAAATCTATAAATGTTTTGTCGCTAAGATAATGCCAATTATGAAATTTTAATGATTTTAAATTCAGCAACTGCAGCAATTTATCAAGATTTGAAATGTACGGTGTATCTTTGTATATATTAATTCCCAATACTAAAAATTTTAACCGCCCTAGATTTTTTGTATTATTCGCCATTATTGTTATCATATCGTCAATTGAAGTATTTAAATTCGGATTTAAATTTAGCGCTGTGAAATGCTTGGCGATGTCAGTGTTCAACAAAGCTGCCAACTTATCAGATTTTAAATCATCTGCGATATTAAGTTTGCTGATGTATTTGCCCATGTTATTAAGCTTATCGACATCACCGTTATTTATGATCTTAGTTTCTACAGCAAGAAATGGCTGCGGTTGCGTTTCGAAATTATCGCTGATTTTATTTATTCGCTTGAGCAACGCTAAATCTGATTCCTTATTGAGCTTGATCAGCAATTTGTTGTTTTGCAAGTATTGATAAAGCATAATATTAAATACTTGCTCTGATCCTTTACTCACCAAAAGCATCTGAGCGATATCTTGAAATCCAAGGTATTTAGCCATCTCTCCTAAAACATCTTGGGGTAACTTTCCTAGCAGCAAAGTATTATCATCATTAAACGATTTAGCATATTTTAGAGGGTGCTCGCCATTTGAGGCCAGGGATAGATTCGATCCCAGTATTAAAAAAATCAAAAATAAATTTTTCAATTATATTCTCCTTATATTTTATTATTAAAATCATTTTATTGTGGATTATAATTGTCAATCGGTTGCATTTTGTACAAAAAAAGCCAGCGATCATCACTGGCCTTTTTTGTATTAAGCAAGGTTAATGGTGATGATGTCCGCCATGGCTATGATGTCCACCATGATGTCCGTGATGATGATGTCCATGGTGATGGTGGTGGTGATGGTGTCTACCACCGCGTCCACCCCAACCGCCGCCGTATCCATATCCATATCCGTCGTATGGGTAGCCATAATCATATCCACCATAACCTGGATAGCCATAGCCGTATCCGTAAGAAGGATAGCAATAAGGATAATAAGGCGGGCAGAGCCCATCTATATATCCATAGTAGGGATAGCCATAAAACATATCCGAACTTTGGCTGTTTAGATTAATTGTATTATTTGTCAGATCTTGATCATCGATGGCAGCAGTGATTTCATTTGCTGATAGCTGCCAAGCAAAAATGCCACAAATAATTAGCATTATCTTTTTGTTTTTCATTATTATTACTCCTGGTATGCGAAAGATGCGCACAACCTAATTAAATGTAAGAATTTCTTAATTTTGGCGCAGCAAAAAAGCCCAAGAGAGATCAAGCTCTTGGACTTTGCACCTAATAGGTGGATCACTACCCTCCGTATGGTAAACCATATCCATAGCCATAGAAGTATGGATAGGCAAAGTAGCGAGAATACCAGGGATAAAACCAAGAGGCATACGGATAAAAACCGCCAAAATAGGGATATCCATATCCATATCCAGAGTACGGATACGCACCATAGCCGCCCAAACCGCCATAAAACATATCCGAGCTTTGGCTGTCTAGATTAATCGCATTATCCGTCAAATCTTGATCTTCGATGGTGGTTGTGATTTCATTTGCCGATAGCTGCCAAGCAAAAATGCCACAAATAATTAACATTATCTTTTTGTTTTTCATTATTTACTCCTCATGTGCGAAAAGTGAGTACTTTGTGGATTGAATGTATGAATTCATTGATTTTAGTGCAGCAAAAAAGTCCAAGAGAGATCAGACCCCTTGGACTTTGAGATAGCCTCGTCGATACATTACCAGTATCTGCCGAATCCGTAAGGATAGGATGGGTAATAGCTGCCATATCCATATCCAAAATAAGGATATCCATAACCATATCCATATCCAAAATAAGGATAGCCCCAGCCACCATATCCATATCCGGCATAAGGATAATAGCCACCATAGCCGCCCCAGCCAGCATAGCCAGCATAGCCGCCCCAGCCGCCAAAGCCTCTACCGAAGCCACGGCCAAAACCGCGACCGCCACGCCAATTATCGGCGGCGCCATCGTCGAGATTTATATTATCGTTGTTATCGCTTAAATCAGCGGCGTTCATATTTAGAACATTTTTTGATATATCTTCAGGCATTGCTTGATTTTGTTCATCTGAAAAATCAGCAGCCATCAGGCTCAAAGGAGCGCAGAATAGAAGCGCAACCAATGAGAATTTATAACCTATTTTCATGTTATCTTTCTCCTTTTTATTCCTCTCTTTTTTGAGATTAGGAATTATTATTTAAAAGCTATCCAGCCTGCTTTTAATGGCAGGCATGGACCTGCTTTAAGTGTATTTAGTTATGCCGAGATGTGTGTGCAAATAGATATATTTTATTATTAATAACCTTATGTAATTATTGGTAAAAATAAGGTTGGTTGATCTGCAAAAGATGAGACTTGCTCTATTGCCTAAAACATGGCGGTGAATTAGCGATAAACATGTATTAATTGAGGATCTTTAAATACAAATGCAATCTGATGTGAGAGTAAGAATAGCTCCTTCTCCTACCGGGGATCCGCATGTAGGAACGGCTTATGTAGCGCTTTTCAATTATGCCTTTGCTAAAAAGAACAATGGTCAATTTATTCTACGCATTGAAGACACCGACCAAAAACGTTCGAGCACGAACAGCGAGCGCGCGATTTTGGAAGCGATCAAATGGCTTAATCTCAATTGGGATGAAGGGCCGGATATCGGTGGTAGATATGGACCATATCGACAAAGCGAGCGGCTAGATATTTATCGTAAATATTCCAAAAAATTACTAGAGAGCGGGGCTGCATACCGGTGCACTTGTACACCCGAAAGGCTTTTAGAACTTAGAAATCGTCAAATGATTTTGAAGCAACCAACTGGTTATGATGGACATTGTAGGGAGCGCGCAGCCTTAGTTGAAGAGCAAATTAAAGCAAATATGCCATACGTGGTGCGCTTAAAAGTGCCAAAGAATGAGGTCATCGTGATGAAGGATATTCTACGCGGTGATATCAGAATAGATACTTCCGAGGTAGAAGACCAAATATTGATGAAGAGTGACTCTTTTCCTACCTATCATTTGGCTAATGTGGTGGATGATCATGAGATGTGCATAACCCATGTGATTCGCGGTGAAGAATGGATCAGCTCTTTGCCTAAACATGTTCTTTTATATGATGCGTTAGGGTTTGAGAAACCGGAATTCTGTCATCTTCCTCTGCTCAGGAATGCTGACAAGAGCAAGGTTTCAAAGCGCAAAAATCCGGTATCTTTAAGCTATTATCGAGAAGCTGGTTATTTACCACAGTCTATTACTAATTTTTTAGGACTAATGGCGTATTCACTTCCAAGCGGCGAAGAATTTTTTAGCCTAAATGATTTTGTTTCATCCTTTGATTTAAAACGAGTATCTCTTGGTGGCCCTGTATTCGATCTTAAAAAGCTATTATGGCTAAATGGGCGCTACATACGCGAAAAAATGAACATAGATGAGATTGTCTGTTATTTGCAAGAGAGACTTTTTAGCGATGAATATCTTTCAAAAATTGTACCGTTGGTCAGAGAACGGATAGAAAAATCTGAAGACTTTATTGAGTATGCTGATTTTTTCTTTAAAGGTGATGTTTCTCTAAAACCAGAAAATTACCTTCCCGAAGGGCAAGATATACCGAAAAGCATCGAGATTTTTGAGGATATTTTAGGTGGGCTTGAGAATTTAAGTGATTTTTCAACTTTAAATATCTCTGAATACCTCAATGGTTTTTTAAAAATTCATTCGCTCAAGCCAAAAAATATTTTCATGGTTTTGCGATTGATGGTGTGCGGCAAAAAATCTGCACCGCCATTGTTCGAAACATTAGCTGTGTTAGGCAAGGCTCGAGCATGCAGCCGTATACGCGTAGCACTTCAATCGATGTATACACTAAATAAACAATAGGTTTTTAGGAGAATTTTTATGGAAAAGCAAAAAACATTGTCAATAATCAAACCAGATGGTGTTTCTAGGAATCTGATAGGAAAGATCACCGCTATTTTTGAGGAAAATGGATTAAAAATAGTTGCGGCTAAAATGAAGCATTTGAGAAAAGACGAGGCTGAAGGGTTTTATGCCGTGCACAAAAATCGTCCATTCTTTAATGAATTAGTTCAATCTATGTGTTCATCTGCGGTTTTGCTCATGGTACTCGAAGGAGAAGATGCCATTATGAAAAATCGAAAGCTGATGGGCGCTACAAATCCAGCAGATGCTTCTTTAGGAACAATTAGAAACCTTTATGGCATTTCCATATCTGAAAACACGATTCACGGATCAGATGCTCCAAATACTGCGGAATTTGAAATCGGTTGGTTTTTTTCGGGATCGGAGATCGGTTGAGGCTGGTCTATTAAATTTTTGATTGTTAGCTTTATGGATGAAGCGGTCAAAAAATATATTTATTTACCTCATGTGGGTGACAGTAACAGCCTTAGCATTTGCTCTGCCCAACGTATTGACCAGCAGCCTAAATTTTATTCATGAAGATGAGGTCGGCTCAAAGAATATTGCAGCTGAAATTAACCTTCTTTGGGATAAAGTGGATTCTCTAAACAGAAATAATCAACAAAAAGAGGCAATAAATTTATTGCTTAACTCCATAGCCAAAGAACATGCTGATTCTATAAAACACACGGTTCTTTCGCAGATATTGGATTTTTATTTAACAAAAGAAGTCAATGAATCCAGGCAAAAAATGGCACAAAATCCTAAAAACGCATCGGCATACCTCCGTTTAGCACTGGCTTTAAATTTGCTCGGCCAACGTTTTCATGCCCAACAAATTCTCTTAAATGGAATAAAGAATAACCCTAAAGTTTCATCTCTTTGGCTTAAAATAGGGATGCTAGAGCTTGAATCAGGGCGCGATCTTGAAGCTCTCGACGTTTTTAAAGAGGCTATTAGGCTCAACCATAAAAATGGTGAAGCTTATTTTCAGGCCGCAAATATATTTCTCAAAAAATTTAATAAGCTAGATTCGGAAGAAATTTTAGAAGCAAAAAAATATGCTTTTAAAGCAGCTTTTATAGAACCTAAAAATGCTAGCTATCTGGACACACTAGCGAGTTTTCATTTTTTATCAGGAAATATGGAAGAGGCGCGACTATTAATTAATAAAGCGATCGAGCTCGCGCCAGAAGAGAGATCATTTAAGGAAAAACTTGATCGATTTAATGATTGAAACTCCTTTACTTTTTATATTTATTGCGTTGCGTAAGAATGGCAAATACTAGTGACAAGAAAAAAAAATCTGCGTTTTGTTTATTGCTACATCCAGCTTGTTCTGCTTCCTTTTCAAAAGAAATATTATTGTGGTTTCTCATCCTATAATCACAATTTTGCTGATCCTTTTCAAAATCCATACCAAAGCCAACTTTTATATTTGACAAGATATATTGAAAATCATGACTTAAAAATGAGATATATAATTGAGCCTGTTCGCAATCATTCAATTGAATTTCTTTTTCGATATGCCATGCGCCATCTCCATAAAAAGCTCGATGTTCTTCCTCTGCTACATCAGCAAGTGAAGATGCATCGAGAAAGCGCCAGTTAATAGGCTTATCCAGGCTCATAATAACTCCTAATGGTTCAACATTTTTTGTTGGAGTTGCCTCTTCGGAATCATTTATTGCTGTGGTATCTCCAAAATATTGATGCCATGAAATTAAAATTTTTTTAGCTCCAGCAGGTATGGCTATTTCTGCCTGCATTCCAGAAGGAGCATAATTTTTTAAGCCGATATTAATTTTTGATGGTACAAATATGAGATTTTTTTCTTTGTAAGTCACTTTATTTTTTGAATTCACCTCTGATAAGGGAAAAACCTTAAAACAATCTATTGCTCCTCTTTTTTTTAAAATAGCTAAAGCTTTTTCAGCTATACCTAACCCGAGTGTAGGTTTTTCTTCAATATTTTTAATGAGTTGTTTGCTTGCGTTTTTAAAATTTTCATCCGATTGGGCCATTGCTAATGACGTCAGTACGACTCTGTCAAAATCTAGCGCCGCGTCTTTGGAAAGATCTGCTGCAATTTTTTGTCGAATTTCCCATAACGCTCCCGACCAAATCAAAGAATCATTATGTATTTCTCCTATTATGTTAGCCGGGCAGCTTAGATCATTATCGATATTTCTGAGTCCAGTTTCTTTATTGATCTCATCGGTCGATGCATATTTTCCTATTAATGGTTTTTTAGTAAATGCAGCCGTAAAATAATCAGCCCACCCTTCGTTAAGAGCACCTGACTCGGAATTAATACCAAATTTGTCGAGACCTAGAGTATTTAATTTTCCATTTTGCATCATGGTCGCTATGATGGCATGCATGAATTCGTGAAAAACCACATCACCGTCATAGGCGAAGTCCCGTTCGCCTTGGAAAAATACATTGTGGTCATAGGGTTTGATCAGATCACTAAATATTTCATCCACTCTGGGAGTATTTTTTTTTAATGTGCTTAGAGCCGGAATAAATGCAGCATTTCCTATCCTAACCATGCCTTCTATAACTATGGGATATTGTTTACTTCCTTTCCCCGTCGAGATCTGTGCTAAAAATGCGTCTTTATCACTTTGAAAAGCATGTCCTCTCACGTTTGGGATCAACTGATTGACAAACACCCTATAGCGGTTTTTTGGTGTCCCATTTTCATTTAAAAGGATATTTCCATTTTCATCGCATGACATAGCAGCTTCGCGAAGGCACCATGTGGGATCGCCTAGAAGGCTTCGGATATGATTAAAAAATGACATCATACTGAAATAAACTTGAATTTCACTGAATGCATCCATTTCTGAATAGATATCGGCATCTTCTGTGGGTTTATAAAAAAAGCCTAATGTAGAATTTTCATTTCTATTAGCTTTGGCAAAGGGAAGAAAAGTGCAGCGCGGAACATCGAAATAAATTTTTTCTAAGGCAGTATTGAGGCCTAGGGAATCTGAAGAGATCTCAAGCATTTCTCTGCGTTGCTGTGCATTTTTATGGCTTTTTAGGGCACAACGTTTTTTATCATCATCGCATGAGCTTTCACCAGGGCATGTAAAATACCTGCAGCAGGTGCGCACGTCTAGAAATTCACCATTCAAATGTTCATTTTCTTCTAAGGATAACAAGTTTTTTAGCTCAACATTTTTGAGTTCTCTGGCTTCAATCGGGTGGGCGGAGGGGGAATATAAAAAAGCTTTAGCTGGAGCACTAATAAATTGAGCAGCAGGTTCTATTTTTAAAATTTCTCCATTATCTGCAGCGACATAAAAATCTTTTAATTGAAATATAGAAAAGGTTCTTGGCCTTAGTTTATAAGTTGGCCTTAATTTCCCGAAGTGATAAAGCAACACGTTGCTAAACATGCCATCTAATTTTTCAACATAGGGATTAAATGGAGGAAATTCTGAAAATTTTTGTAAAACAATTTGTAAAGCATCTGCAACACTCAGGTTAAATTTTGTGGCATTTAGCAAAGCACTGTTATTAAGATAAGTAAAATTGCGCAGAAGATCATTTTTAAAGACAGCATCAGCACCTTCTACTGGAATACCATCTACTACGAGAATGGAGCGAATCACACTATCTCCGTGAATATTTATAGTAGATACACTAAAATCCACGTCAAATTCATCGAATTTGGTCGTTAATAATTTTTGCCTATGAAACTTTTTTATATCTGTTGGGCTGCTATTGTGTACGGCTTGTAGTGTATTGCTTAAAAAAAATACAGCTAACATGCCTACTATTTTCATTATATCACCTAAAAGCGTTATATATCTCTTATTTTTTATCCAATATATGTTGATTATTTGCAAATAGTTTTTCCATATGCGCCTGCATTAACGTGTTCAGCGTAACTCACTTGGATTGAAAATTTTTTGCTGGTTTCTTTTAAACATATTTCACTCACTGCTCCCTCAAATAGACTGGCTATTATCGGTCGCATCTCATAAAATCTGTTTCAAAGATCCTACGCAAAATTCTTTCCAATTCAAATGACTTACGCTGTATTTTTTGATCACAAAATATTCCTGAAATTATGAAATTTGGATGTTATTAAAATAATTAATAGCAATGAAAAGCCTGGCGTTTATTCTGGCAATTGTACGGCAATAAATTTTTAAATTTCTTGCTTGCCTTTTTATTGCGTTTGCTGATAGAAGTATGCGCCCATATGTGTTTTTTAGAGCGACTGATTTTTCTTTAAGAAGATTTAAGCACTTAAAGATTGATGTTGCTAGAATCAAAAAAGTAATTAGGAGAATGGTTAATGGCATCCAGATCGGCAGAAAAAGCCCTTACGCCAGTGCAGGAAAAAGAATTGATCAAGCTGCTTGAAATCAAGCGGGCTGAGCTAGTCACCAAGTTAAAGACCAGGCGTCCGAGTACAGCCACAGAGCAAATACCCGGAGATGAAGCGGATCAGGCAGCGGATGATGCTGAAATGTCATTAGAGACTAGGCTTATGGATCGCGATGCCAAACTTCTTAGAGAAGTGGAGCGTGCTTTAGAAAAGGTTAACAACAAAAGTTATGGATTATGTGAAGGCACAGATGAGCCTATCGGATATGCAAGACTAAAACTCAGGCCGTGGACCAGATATAGCGTTACTTATAAGGAAGAATTGGAGAGAGAAGAAAAACGCTCAGGCAAAGAGTAAGAGAGTCTGTTTTGGATACAGCCCCTAAGACTGTTTATTTTCTTCCAAATGTTTTTTCAGATCTGTATATCCGCCTATGAATTTTTCATCAAAAAAAATTTGAGGCATGGTCTTATGTCCTGTTTTCTTTACGAGCTCCAGTCTTTTATCTTCATCAGAAGTGAGATCGATCTGCTCAAACTGAATATTTTTTTGTTTTAATAGCTCTTTAGCTGCTTCACAGTAAGGACAATTTTTTATCGTATAAATTAAGACCTTATTCATATCTCAACTCCAAATAGCTGCCTTCTATTGTAGATTGACCTTCAAAAATATTTTGTATAGGGATCAATGCTCTAAAATTTTGGAGAAAACCCGTGAAAATCTTAGGAGTGGTGAAGGAAAAAGATCCAGAAGAAACCAGGGTCGCCATAGTTCCTCAGGTTTTAGAGGGGTTAAAAAATAAAAATATCCGTGTTTTGGTCGAAAAAGGGGCGGGTATAAAATCTGGTTTTTTTGACGCTGATTATGAAAAAGCTGGGGCTATGATCATCGATACCGAAGATAATTTGATCAAAGAATCTGATATTATCGTCGCTATCAATGCAAGTTTCTTCACAAACAAAAAGGTAGGGAAAAAAATTCTTATCGGTTTATTTAACCCTTATAACAAAAAAACAGAGTTTAAATCTTTAACAGAGCAAGAAACCTCAGTTATTTCATTAGAGCTCATCCCACGCATTGCTCGTGCTCAGAGCATCGATGTATTAAGTTCACAAGCTAATATCGCTGGATATATCGCTGTGATGAAGTCCCAAGAAAAGTTAAATAAGATAATGCCGATGCTCATCACATCAGCAGGCAATATAGCGCCAGCAAAGATCTTGGTGATAGGTGCAGGAGTTGCTGGGCTTTCTGCCATAGCCACCGCTAGGCGTTTAGGCGCTCTTGTGTATGCATATGATGTTCGGAAAGCTGTAAAAGAACAGACTGAAAGTTTAGGTGCCAAATTTTTAAACATTGATCTCGAAGGTGAAGGAGACAGCCAAGGTGGCTATGCGGGTGAGCTATCAAAAGAGGCCATCATAAAACAAAAACAAATTCTTCTAGAGCATGCTAAAGAAATGGATGTCATCATAACCACTGCCTTAATACCGGGGAAAAAAGCACCATTGCTGTTTGATGAAAAAGCGGCATTCCTTCTAAAAAATGGATGTGTTGTCATTGATATGGCTTCAAGTGGTGGTGGAAATTTTTTTGGATCAGTCTCTTATGAATGGCGCTTTATTGAAAAGGTGTGGGTTTATGGTGGTGCACAATTAGCTCGATTCGCTCCTAAAGATGCAAGTTTTACTTTCAGCAAAAATATCGAGGCATTGCTGTCTTTTTTGTTTATAAAAGAGACGGATGATCTAAATATTGCCGATGATCTCATTAAAGAAATGCTTATATGTTACCGAGGGCAATTAATAAAAAATTTATGAGGTAAATGTGGATAATGTTTTAATAACTGATTTCGTATTTCAGATCTATATTTTGGTTTTGTCTGTATTCGTGGGCTTTGAGATCATCTCAAAAGTTCCCACTATGCTTCATACCCCTTTGATGTCTGGATCTAATGCAATTTCAGGGATAATTTTGCTTGGAGCTATTGTGGTGGCCGCAAGACCAAATATGGATATGGGCACCATATTGGCTTATATCGCTATCTTTCTCGCTTCTGTTAATGTTTTTGGTGGATTTTTTGTCACTGACCGCATGCTCGAGATGTTTCGAGCAAAAAAAAATGGTAGCCGATCATGACTATCATCTCAAATTTAATAGAATTGGGTTTTTTATTTTGTGCCTCTGGTTTTTTTGTTTCATTAAAATTGCTCTCATCTCCAAAAACGGCCCGCTTGGGCAATGCTTTAGGAGCATTCTCCATGCTCCTTGCAATCTTTCTTTCTTTTGTAGAGATCAAATTTTCTTCGATATTTCTAATAATGATCATCATAGGTTTTGGAGCCCTTGTCGGCGCCGTAATTGCTTATAAAATAAAGATGACGGCTATGCCACAGCTCGTGGCCGTACTCAATGGTCTCGGCGGTTCTGCTTCGGTGCTAGTAGCACTTTCCGATGCGATGAAGATTTTTCATGATGCTACATCTTTTTCATTGCTGTTTATTATTACATCTTGGCTTAGTGTCATCATCGGAGCCATTACCTTTACTGGCAGCATAGTCGCATACTTAAAGCTAGAAGATATTATTCCCACTCGGCCTATGCTGTTTATGGGTTTAAGATGGGTCACCGTATTTGTCTTTTTGATTTGCCTAGGATTTTTATTTATTTTGCTAAATGGACCGAAAAACATGGAAGCTTTTGTAATGGTTTCTATTTTTTCTGGGATCCTCGGCATCCTTCTAGTAATTCCCATAGGTGGTGCAGATATGCCTGTGGTCATCTCTTTATTAAATTCTTATTCAGGTATGGCTGCTCTCGCTGCGGGTTTTTTGGTAAAAAGCAATCTTTTGATCATATCTGGATCACTCGTTGGCGCCTCTGGAATAATCCTCACCAGGCTTATGTGCCAGGCCATGAATCGATCATTATTTAATGTAATATTCGGTGCATTTGGTGGCATTGAGATTAAACATGCTCACGGTGAAGAAAAAGCCATGAGAGAGTTTTTGCCTGAAGATGCGGTCATGTTATTAGCTAATGCTCGTAAAGTAATTTTGGTCCCGGGATATGGTCTTGCAGTATCCCAGGCGCAAAGAAATCTCAAAGAACTCGCCGATGAATTAAGATCTAGGGGTATTCAAATTTTTTATGCGATCCATCCAGTCGCTGGCCGTATGCCCGGCCATATGAATGTGCTCTTAGCGGAAGCCGATGTTTCTTATGATGATCTTTATGACCTAGATTCGATCAATAGCGAATTTGAAACAGCCGATGTTGCGATAATTTTGGGAGCTAATGATGTGGTAAATCCCCTTGCGAGAACTGATAAAGATAGTCCTCTATTTGGGATGCCTATATTAAATGCTGACAAGGCAAAAACTGTTTTAGTTTTAAAACGCGGTAAAGGGCGTGGATTTTCAGGTGTAGAGAACCCCCTTTTCACACTAGACAATGTTGGCCTCATTTTTGGTGATGCCAAGTCTTCTTTGATCAAAATTTTAAATGCTTTAAGAAAATACTAAGTGAGGTATTAATGGATCCTCAAATTCTTTTAATAATTGATCCGTTAACTACTTTAAACCTTCACACAGATACTACTCTGTCTATCGCCAAAGAAGCCTGTGATCGAAAAATTGATACCTATTCGTGCGAACTAAAGAATATTTTTTTGAAGAATGGAAAAGCACATTTCAAAGCAGTGAAGATCGGTTTTTTTGGTTCAGAAGAGCCAGCAATTATTAAAGATTTTAAAGAATATTCTATCGATGATTTCAATTTAGTCTTAATGCGCAAAGATCCCCCAGTCGATCAAAATTTTATATCGGCTCTTTTAATGCTTCGATGCCATGACCAAATGCGAACTCATGTTGTAAATGATCCTGATAGCTTATTAATGGTTAATGAAAAATTATTTGGCTTACAAATTGCTTTAGATCTCTTTCCAAAAACCATAGTATCGAGCAGCAAAGAAGTTATATTTGAAAGCAGAGCTTCTATGGGAACATGTGTTTTGAAGCCTTTATTTTCTTCAGGTGGTTCTGGGGTCATGGTCTTTGAGCCTGGAAATAAAAATTTTTTTGCAGCAGTAGAAATATTGAGCAATAATTTTACTCATCCCATTATCATTCAAAGCTATCTGGATAAAGCTAAAGAAGGCGATAAAAGAATATTTTTACTAGGCGGCGAAGTTTTGGGAGCCATAGGTCGAAGGCCAGCATGTGATGATCATCGAGCAAATATTCATGCAGGCGGTAAAGCCTATGCCGTAAAATTATCTGCAAGTGATCACGATATTGTAAAACGAATAGGGCCAAGTATTAAAAAAATGAAACTTCATTTAGTAGGCTTGGATATCATTGGTGAAAAATTGATAGAAATAAATGTCACAAGCCCTACTTGTATTCGTGAAATGGAAGGATTGATGCAAATATCGCTTAGGGCTAAGATTTTAGACTATCTTATGAGCCTGATTGCTTAAGTTTTTGAGATTAGTAGATTTGATTTACAGCACGAGTGAATTACGCTGCAATAATGGATATAAAAAATATAGGAATTTATGATGGCCACTAAGGATAGTAAATCAAAGTCAAAAGAAAATAAAAAACCAGCTGAGGCTAAGAAACCTATAAGGCATTTGCGCACACCTATAGAAATTCGAATAGAAGTGACTGTCGGAGCTCAGTCATTTACTGCAACGTCGAAGAATCTTGCGATCGGAGGAGTTAGCTTTGAAACCTTGGGAGAGCTAAAGATCGGTGATGAAGTGAATATCCTTCTCTATATTCCCGTAAATAAAGATATTGAACTTTTAAAAATAGCATCAGAGATCGTTTGGTCAGAAGATCAAGGTGGCTCTTGGATGGTAGGGGCAAAATTTAAAAAATTTGCTCCTGGAGATCAAAAAAGATTAAGGGAATGGTTGCTCGAATGCGTGCGCAGCTTCAAGGCAGGAAAACCCATCATCTGATGTTGTTTTATTTAAGATTGACTTTGCGCTTTAGACCCCATTCACCAAGCTTTCTTCTAATAGTGTGTACAGAAAGCCCTGTGGCCGTGGAAAGCTCTCGATTATCTAGAAGCAAATAATTTTGCTGAATATATCCGTTGGGGTCCATTATTGGATCAGTGGTAGCCCCTTTAGGTAAAAACTTGGTAAATGATATTGATGAGCGAATTTTTCCACTCGTTTTTTTATCTGAATTATTATTGACAGATGATTTTTTCTTAGAATCTGGCTTGAGTTTTTTAGAGAGATTTACTGAAAGTTTTAGATTCTTTGTTTTAAGCGCTGGTGCTTTACTTGTAGCTATAATTATTTTTTGTGGTTTTTTTGTGGATATCTTTGAATTTGTCTCATCTGCTTCTAACTTATTGAGCAATGACACCACTTCAGATTTTTCTAGATGAAGATATTTTGCCATTTCGACAACAGTTGATTTTTGGCGGTTATCTTTTATATAGTTTTCTGGATTTTCGGCTCTGTGGATTATTTCTTCACCATCTAGTGTCGAAAGGCTTAAAAAACCCTTGCTCGATTCATTAATCCTTGCAAATTTGCCACGTTGATTATCGAATACTAGTTCAGCTTTTTTATATTGGATCTGGGTATCAATGCTGCTTTCCAATACACGTTTGACTTTTTCAGCTGCGCGAGCGATCAGGGCACGGCGCCATAAAAACTGTGGATTTGGCGCAACATCTTGAGCTTCTTCTTCAGGGATATTGGTATCTATTTGCTCATCAAACTCGTTAAATTCTTCAAAATCGTCAAGGTGTTTTCTGTGGATATCCATAGCAGCCTCTAAGCATAAAATAAAGCAGGAAATTCGTAGCAATCCTAGATTTTGCTAGCAAAATTTCAGCCAATGGTCAATATGTCCTTTGATCTCCACCTTTTCCAGAAAAGAAAACCCGTGGCAAATATTTGATACTCATGCTAGGCGCATAACTTGCTGATTAATTTAATAAAAAAGGGAGAAGCCATGCTTGATACACAAACCACTCCATCGCAATCATTTAAGAAAATTTGCATCATCGGAGCCGGGGTTATGGGTCAGGCCATAGCGAGCCACATGGCAAATGCCTCATTGCCTTGCTTTTTATTGGATATGCCTGCGAGTGGACCGGATAAAAATTCTTTAGCTAAAAAAGCAATAAAAAATATTTTAGAAAGCAGCCCACCATTATTATTCAGTAAAAACGATATAGATCTAATAACTATAGGCAACATTGAAGATGATATTAATTTTATTTCTGAATGCGATCTGGTGATTGAAGCAGTTGTTGAAAAGATGAATGTCAAACAAGAGTTATTTAAACAGCTTGCAAGCATAATAAATAAAAAAGCCATCGTCGCTTCCAATACCTCTGGCCTTTCGGTCGATATGATGTGTGCAGGACTACCCAAAGATTTTTGTAAACGATTTTTAGTGATGCATTTTTTTAATCCCGTCCGCTATATGCATCTATTGGAAATAATACCTTCTAAATTTACCGATTTAGGTGTTGTGAATTTAGTTAAAAATTTTGCTGAAAATAGGCTCGGAAAAGGAGTTGTTTTAGCTAAAAATACTCCTAATTTTGTGGCCAATCGCCTAGGCATTTATGGAATCATGGAAGCGATCAATTTAATAAAAAATGGGGACTATTCCATAGATGAGATAGATGCGGTTTTTGGAGCGAATTTAGGCCGTCCTAAAAGTGCAATATTTAGAACTGCCGACGTGGTTGGAATCGATACTTTGCTTCATGTGGCTAACAACTGTTATGAGCATCAGACAAATGACGAATGTCGTGAAATTTTTAAGATTCCAGATTTTTTAACTCGCATGGTGAGAGAAGGGTTTTTAGGCCAAAAAGCAGGCAAAGGATTTTATAAAAAGGAACAGGGTGAAATACTCTCTATAGATCCAAAAACCATGCTTTTTCATAAAAAACAAAAAATTCGCTTTGATTCTTTGGGAAAAATCCGCAATCAGAAAAATCTTCATTCTAAGATTAAAACTATGTATGAAGCCGATGATCGAGCGGCTAAATTGTTTTTTTTCTTAAACGCTAAATCTTTTATCTATGCAGCTAACCGTATGCCAGAGATAGCTGATGACGTCTCAACAATAGATAATGCGATGAAATGGGGTTTTGGCTGGGAAATGGGGCCATTTGAAATTTGGGATGCGATGGGGCTTAAAAACTCCATAGCCCGTATGAAAAAAGAAGGCTTTTTATTGCCCAAATGGGTCATGGATATGCTTAATTTAGGACGTGAAAATTTTTATAATATTTTGCCCGATGGTTCAAAAGAGGCTTACTCGCAGGTAATAAAAGATTATAAGCCCATCGAAAAATCCATAAAGGAATGGAGTTTGATTGGCCTGAGGAATGATCACTCAAAAATCATTTTTGAAAGTGATTCCTGTTCTTTAATAGATTCAAAAATAGGGGCTCTTATCGTTCAATTTCATTCGAAAATGAATGCCATCGATCCAGAGATATTACAAACGATAGAAAGAGGTATCGACCTTTGTGAAAACAACCAATTTTCTGCTTTGGTGCTCGCAAACGATGGAGAGAATTTTAGCGTTGGAGCAAATATTTTATTGCTTTACATGGCAGCTCAAGAGGGATTATGGAGCCAAATTGAGTCTATGGTGCAAACTTTCCAAAGAGTTGGTCAAAGGCTGCGTTATTCGCAAATACCCACTGTCGCAGCTCCTTTTGGGCTGACTTTAGGAGGAGGATGCGAGCTATCTATGTGGTGTGATCTTATACATGCGCATGCCGAAAGCTATATTGGCCTTGTGGAAATCGGTGTAGGGCTCATTCCTGGAGGCGGGGGCAATATAGAAATGCTCGATCGCACGCTTGCGGGATCTATCGATACTCCTGTTTTCGTCACTGAGCCTCTTATTCAAAGGGCTTTAGAAACCATCGCTATGGCTAAAGTATCAATGAGCGCTCTTAATGCGAGAGAGCTCTTATATTTAAGGGATAAAGATAGTTTTTCGATGAATCGTCGTTATTTATTGCACGATGCCTGTAAAATAGCGGTTTCGTTGGCTGAATGCGGATATCGGCCTCCAAAAAAACGCAAGTTTAGACTGCCAGGCAGAAATGCTCAGGCCACTTTCGATATGGGGCTTCGTTTCTTTTTAGATGGAGGATTCATATCTGAACATGACCATAAAATAGCCATGAAAATTGCTCACGTTATGACGGGAGGAGCTACCAACACTCATGAAAAAGTCGATGAAGATTATCTTCTAGGTCTGGAGAAAGAGGCGTTTTTATCTTTGTGTGGTGAGAAAAAATCACAGGAACGCATTGCTCATATGCTCGAGCACAACAAACCATTACGCAATTAATAGTCTGAAGGAGAAGCTTATGATGGAAAATATAGCCATACTGTCTGCGGTGCGTACACCTATTGGAAAGGGCGTTAAAGGAGTCTTTAAAAATACCAGGCCAGATGAGCTTGGAAGTGCTGTATTAAAAGAAGCGCTGAAGAGAGCAAACATTTCTCCTGAAGATATCGAAGATGTAATTTTTGGGTGCGCCATGCCTGAGGGCGAGCAAGGAATGAATGTTGCAAGGATAATTAGCTTACGGGCAGGACTACCGACTTCTTCTTCAGCAGCCACTGTCAATCGCTATTGTGCAAGCGGGCTCAATGCCATTGCAGATGTCGCCAAATCTATTGCCGTTGGGCAAATTGAAATTGGTATAGGAGGCGGAGTTGAATCGATGTCGATGGTGCCTATGGGAGGAAACAAACCAAGCGCAAATCCATATTTAATAAAGCATTTTCCAGAAGCCTATATGTCGATGGGCCTCACTGCTGAAGAGGTTGCCCAAAAATTTAATATAAGCAGAGAAATGCAAGATGAATTTTCATTAGAAAGCCATAATCGCGCTGTGAATGCGATGAAAAAAGGATTATTTAAAGAAGAGATCATCGGCATTAATACCGAGAACAAATGCGAAAAATATGAATTGATTGAATATGATGAAGGGCCTAGGCCAGATACCACTTTAAAAGCACTCTTAGAATTAAAGCCCGCTTTTAAATTATCGGGCAGTGTTACCGCAGGCAATTCCTCACAGGTGAGCGATGGAGCAGCCGCGGTGGTGCTTGCAAATAAAAAATCAATTGGTTCTCAAAAAATTCGTGGTTTTTTTAGAGGTTTTGCTACTGCAGGTGTCGATCCAGACATCATGGGAACAGGTCCTGTCCCCGCCATAAGAAAACTTTTAAAAAAAGTGGCGCTTGATATTAAAGATATTGGTGTTTGGGAGATAAATGAAGCTTTTGCCGCACAAATAGTTTATTGCATAAAAGAGCTTGGACTTGATATTCAGAAAGTAAACCCTTTGGGAGGCAGTATTGCTTTGGGCCATCCTTTAGGGTGCACTGGTGCTAGACAAGTTGCAACCATTCTTCATCACATGGAAAGACAAAAAATTCGCTATGGTGTCTGTAGTATGTGCATAGGAGGCGGGATGGGAGCTGCTGCTTTGATCGAACTTCCTTAAATGGCAAATGGGGGGCAAATGAGGAAGAAAAAAACGATAATAATTATTAATGATGCTGGTGGAAGCATAGCGGCTATGCATGCCCGTAGCCAAAATGATCAGGCCAAAATAATTTTGATCGAAAAAAATGACAATACCTCTTCAAAATTATCATTAAATAACGATTTCAACATCGATGTAATGCTTAAAACTAGTCCGCTAAAGCTAGATATGGAGTCTAATTTTTTGCATATTGCTACTAGCTCTAATAAGCACGAGCGACTTTCATTTGATGCGATGGTTTATGCTTGCACTTGGTCGAAATCATATAGAAATAGCGATAAATGTTTCTCTTTTCCTGCAGAAAAAGAAGAGATAATAAATCAAATAAAACTAGGTGCTAAAAAGGCTATTGTAGTTGGAGCAAATTTTTGCGGCCTTCAAGCTGCTGGATGGCTAAAAAGCCTAAACCTTTCTGTAAAAATGATCGATGAAAGCTCACGAATACTAGATGGTTTTTCTTTGCCCATATCCTCGTCTATCTTAAAGCTACTTGAAAAATTATCCATCGATGTGATGCTAAATAAAAAATTAGCTTCATTAAAAGATAATTTTGATTTAGTAATCGACTGCTTGAATAATTTGCCGGATTTATCTTTATTGGTAAACGCTGGGGCTGCGTTTGATGAGCGAGGCCACTTGAGAATAGATGAGCACATGCGTACCACGCTTCCAAATATTTATGCTTGTGGATATGCAATTATGGCCCCATATCTTGGCCATTCAAAATCAAAGGAAGTAAATAATCCGTTTATTCTTAATGAGATGGCTCGCATGGCCGGTATCAATGCAGCATCGGACAGCAAAAATAATCTTTTAAAAATAAAACCTTTCATGGGTACTCGCTTACTCATGCTTGGAGATTTGATTTATGCGCGCACCGGCCTTAGTGAAGGAGAGGCCAAAAAAAGCTTAGGCTTTGAAGGCGTGCTAATGGTCTCATCTATAAAAAATTCTCATATGTATATCAGAATGCTCATAGATATAAGCTCACAGGCGATCATTGGGGCTGAGATCATGGGAAATAAAGAGTCGAGAAGAATAATAGATCTTTTAGCCTGCTCCGTAAGAGATAGATGGCATCCTGATCGTTTATGCACTCTCGATCTCGCCTCTGATGTTTATGACGATGATTGCAATGAAGAACTAAAAGAAGTAGCGCAAAGAGCAGCATTAGCCCTTGATGGAAAATTAAAAATACTCGATGCTTCGACCTTGGCCTTTTGGATCAAAGAAAAAAGAAATTTTAAGTTAGTCGAAATAAGTGAGCATTATGAGATGGATAAAGCATTTTCATTAAATATGACAGGTCTTAAGATGCAGGCGATAAAATGGCAAGAGGAAGGATTACCAGTTGTGCTATATGGAAAACTTTCTCCAAAAAATCTTCTCGCGCAGCAAATACTCAATAATATCGGATTGCCAGATATTTTTTGGCTAGATGGTGGACAAGATCAGTTGAGAATTGCGTAGGAAATATTATGAAAAATGCAATAAAATATATTTTGCTAACCTGTTTGACGACGATCATCGTAGTAGCTGGCGATTTAGACGACCCCAATGCTCAATATGAGATTGGCCTTCAGTTTTTTAAGGAAAAAAATTACGGCGAAGCTAAAAGATGGTTTCTGCTCGCTGCTGAACAAAGTCATTCTGATGCGCAATATAGGATCGGAAAAATGCATCACTACGGTGAAGGAGTTGAAAAAGATTTCAATAAGGCTTTGCATTATTTTCTTGCGCGTTACTTGGGGCATAAGATTCCAATAAAAGATTTGGGACAGAAGATTGAGGAAATTTGGCGACAACAAAAAAATCTAGTAAACGAATATGTTGGAAATTAGTTTATGGCGATCATATTTATTCATTTGTAATTTACGCTTGTATAAAAATTACATTTTTCTAGGCAATTAAAAAATCAACATTAAAGGAGAAAAAAAATATATGAAAAATATATTAAGATATATTTTGTTAACCTGTTTGACGACGAGCGTTGTAGTGGCTGGCGATCAAGAAAATGATCCCAATGCTCAATATGAGATTGGCCTTCAGTTTTTTAAGGAAGAAAATTACGCTGAAGCTAAAAGATGGTTTCTGCTTGCTGCAGAGCAAAATCATGCAAAGGCTCAATATAAGCTTGGTGAGATGTATTTTAAAGGCGAAGGAGTTGAAAAAAATTGCAACGAAGGGATGAGGTGGTATCTGCTCGCTGCAAAGCAAAATCATGCAAAGACTCAATATAAGCTCGGTCTCATATATTTTTATAGATGTAGTGATTATAGCGACGCAATGAATTGGTTTCTTTTAGCTGCTAAGCAGAAACATTCAGGTGCTCAATATATGATCGGCAAGATGTATTATTATGGCTTTGGAGTTATAAGAAATTTCGAAGAGGTAGAGAAATGGTATCTTCTCGCCGCTGAACAAAATCACTCAGATGCTCAATATGGTATCGGTCACCTGTATTATTGGGAAAAAAATTATAATGAAGCTATAAAGTGGCATATGCTCGCTGCCAAGCAAAATCATCCGGATGCTCAATATGAACTCGGTATCATATATGAATATGGCTTTGGAACTGTAAAAGATTTAGATATGGCTTTGAGTTATTTTCTAATGTGCTCTTCGAAAAATTTCACAAAAACGGTCGATGCGTATATCGAAATTGATAAAACATGCAAAGGACAAAAAAATCTAGTAAACAAATATTTTGAAAATTAATTTTTAACCAACCATATTTGGGCCGACACGGTGGTCAGCCCCTACATGATCATTACATTATCGGTTAATTGGCTTCTTCGAAATCGGCATCGACTACTTTTTTGCCGGTTTCTTTAGCGCCAGAATCCGATGGCGGATTGTGATGGCCATTTGAATTTTCAGCTGACGCAGTCTGCTTATACATCTCCTCAGCGAGTTTATGGCTAGCCTTGGTCAAGCTTTCGGCAACAGCCTTGATCTCTTGAGCTTCAGTTGAATCCATCTTTGCTTTGGCCTCTTCAATGGCTTTTTCTGCTGATGATCTGAGATCTGCAGGAATTTTTTCTTTATTATCATCCAAAGTTTTTTGTGTCTGATAGATGAGGTTATCTAGCTTATTGCGCTCCTCCACCAGTTCTCTTCGTTTATGATCTTCTTCAGCATGATCTTTGGCCTCACTGACCATTTTTTCTATTTCCGCATCTGAAAGACCAGAGCTTGCAGTGATGGTAATCCGTTGCTCTTTATTAGAAGCTCGATCTTTTGCCGACACATTTACTATGCCGTTCGCATCTATATCAAAGGTGACCTCTATTTGCGGTACACCTCTAGGAGCTTGCGGAATACCTTCGAGATGAAATCTGCCAAGCGTTCTATTTCCGCTCGCCATCTCTCGCTCTCCTTGGAGCACATGCACCTCTACCGTGGTCTGACTATCAGCTGCAGTTGAGAATACCTCAGTTTTTTTAGTAGGGATGGTGGTGTTTCTAGGGATGAGCACAGTATTTACACCGCCCAAAGTTTCTATGCCAAGGCTTAGAGGAGTTACATCTAAGAGAAGCATATCCTTCACTTCTCCAGACAGCACGCCTGCCTGAACCGCAGCGCCTAAGGCCACCACCTCATCTGGATTTACTGACCTATTCGGCTCCTTATTAAAGAATTTTTTTACAAATTCTTGAACCATTGGTATCCGTGTAGATCCACCGACTAAAATGACTTCTTGAATATCAGATATTTTAAGTTTGGCGTCAGTCAAAGCCTTTTCACATGGAATCAAGGTGCGTTTTACTAAATGCTCAACCATAGCTTCGAATTTTGCTCGGCTCAGTCGAATATTTAAATGCTTAGGGCCATTCGCATCAGCGGTCAAAAAGGGCAGGCTCACCTCGGTCTCTTTGACACTCGATAGCTCAATTTTGGCTTTTTCTGCAGCTTCTTTTAAGCGCTGCATCACCATCTTGTCTGATGAAACATCAATGCCGGTATCCTTTTTAAACTCATCAATGAGATATTTGATGACCACGTCGTCAAAGTCGTCGCCGCCTAAATGAGTATCGCCGTTGGTCGCGATTACTTCCACCACATTCTCGCCCACCTCTAGTATGGAGATATCAAATGTTCCTCCGCCCAGATCGAATACCGCTATCTTTTCCTCGCCTTTTTTATCCATTCCATAGGCCAGTGCAGCAGCTGTCGGTTCATTGACGATTCGCTTTACCTCTAAACCAGCTATTTTTCCCGCATCGCGAGTGGCTTGCCTTTGGGCATCATTAAAATAAGCGGGAACCGTGATCACAGCTTCAGATACGGTATGCCCTAAGTAATTTTCCGCTGCCTTTTTAAGCTTTTGTAAAATTTTAGCTGCTATTTCTTGAGGAGATACGACTTTTTCGCCGATTTTAAAGCCCACATCCCCATTGGGCATGTTCGCGCAAGTGAATGGATGGCGTGAAAGTTCATTTTTGCATTCCTCAAAACGGTGCCCGATGAATCTTTTAGATGAAAAGATGGTATTTGCCGGGTTTGTGATCGCCTGTCTGCGGGCGATCTGGCCCACTAAAATTTCGCCATCTTTGGTAAAAGCGACCACAGATGGTGTGGTACGCGAGCCTTCCTCATTTTCAATAACTTTGGGCTCTCCACCCTCCATAATGGCAACCACCGAATTCGTAGTGCCTAAGTCAATGCCGATTACTTTATTTGCCATATTAATTGCTCCCTTAACTAAAATTTGCTTCTTTTAAAGCCTAAAAACCATCAAATACCATAGGCATTAAGCGCAAGTGGTCAAGGCCAATCCAAGCGAGTTACGCTGTATTTGGCTTTTGAATAAAATATGTCATTTCATTAGGCATGAGGGCTTTGGGAATTGATTTAGGATTAAAGCGCATTGGCTTTGCCATGAGCGATGAGCTCGGGATCAGCATAAAAATGCTCCCCGTGCGCAATGCCTCTAGCCGAAATGAATTGATGAAAACGATTATAGAGATGTGCGTAGAAAATAACATTAAAGAAATAGTGATCGGATGCCCAAATGAGCTCTCAGCTCAAAGCAAAGCAATAGCGAAAAGAGCCAAAGGTTTAAGAGAAGAGATTTTAAAGAAAGAAAATTTGGCTCATATTAAAGCAAGCCTTTGGGATGAATCATACACTTCAAAGACTGCCCATAAAATGCTTTTAGAGATGAGCTTGAAAAGAACTCGGCGCAAAGAACTAATAGATAGCGCATCAGCTGCAGTTATACTTGAAGAGTTTCTACAAGCTCGAGGCCATCAGGATGCGTAAAATTTTTTTTTTGATTGTTTCGGTAGCTTTTGGTTTTTTTTTGCTACACGTGGTCAAAAACTCCGGTGTCTCATCTCATACTACTGTTTTAATCCCATACGGTAGTTCATTAAAAAGAGTCGCTCGAATTCTTAAAGAAAATGAAGTGATTAAAAATGAAAATCTTTTTTATTGGTATGTCCGATTGGGCAGAAGCGATGCTCATAAATTTCAAGCCGGTTTTTATGAATTTAATGGTCGATATAGCCTAGAGGAATTAGCGACAAGACTATTGTTTGGGCAGGATCGCTCTTATCAGGTGACTATAAAAGAAGGAGAGAATCTAAGCTCAATTGCTAAAAGCATAGCCGAGCATGGATTTGTGAACGAAGCTGATCTCTTAAATAATGCACAAGGGTTTGAGGGATATTTGTTTCCAGATACTTATCTGTTTGGCGAAAAGGAGCCTGCGAATTTGATCATTGAGCGTATGCATAAACGGATGATGGGCATTATCGGTGTTGAGATGCAGGAGCGCATGAAAGCAATAAATTTATCCTTGCATCAAATTCTCACTTTGGCATCAATTATCGAGAAAGAAACTGGCGCAGCATTCGAGAGACCGATGATAGCTAGCGTGTATTTAAACCGCTTGCACATAGGAATGCGCCTACAAGCAGATCCAACGGTTATCTATGGCATCAAAGATTTTCAGGGCAGGCTTAAAAAGAAAGATCTATTAACCCTTCATCCTTATAACACCTATAAGATAAAAGGCCTTCCTCCAGGGCCAATATCAGCGCCGGGAATTGATTCTATAAAAGCTGTGCTTTGGCCTGCTCAAACCAAATATCTTTATTTTGTGAGCAAAAACGACGGTACGCATGAATTTTGCGAGGATCTTATTTGCCATAATCGCGCTGTGAAAAAATGGCAGATCGATTTTAGAATTTCTAAAAAATAAGATTTTTTCTTTGCGATACAAAAAGATCAAATACCGGGCCTTGATCGTTTAAGAGCTGAGATGTGCTTCCATCTGCAACGATTTCTCCCTCTTTGAGCATGATAATGCGATCAAACAAAGGTAATAAGTGAAGTCGATGCAGAGAGACTATAAAGCTAGATGAGGCAAAGTTTTTTAACACCCCAGAGAGAATTTCTTCTTCAGTAACCATATCCACACTGGAGGTGGGCTCATCCATTAATATTAAAGAGCTGAAACGAGCAGCAAATAATCCTCTAGCTAGTGCCAGACGCTGTTTTTGGCCTACGGAGAAGTTTAGGCCTTTTTCGTAAATATAGGTATTAAGGCCTTCGGGTAAGGTTTTAAGCACACTTGAAAATTTCGATAAATCAATAGCTTCTCTTATCATGAAATCATCTTTTGGAAGCCCTAGGGTTATATTGAAGCCAATGGTGTTTTCAAAAATTTCAGGATCTTGAGGGATTAAAGTGGTGATGGTTTGTAGAGGATCAAGTGTGTGAAATTCTTGATCATCGATTATGAGCTGTACTCGAGATGGCGTATAGAGACCACATAAAAGATTTAATAATGTGCTCTTTCCTGCACCGCTTTGGCCGATGAGCGCGATCTTTTCTTTCCTACTTATAGAAAAAGATAAATTTTTAAAAACTTTTCCTCTTTCTTTTCCCTCTTCATGATCAAAGTAGAGCGACTTTATTGTTATATTTTTCCAATTTTTATTTTCAATTTCACCTAAGGTTTTTTGTCCAAATGCTTTAATGTCATTGGTGATCGAATTAATTCCATTATAGTCGGTGTACATCTGCACGAGCTCGCTATAACTCAGGCTTAGCTCTCGAAATACTTGAGATAGCTCACCCTGATAGCGAAAGATCATGACCACGGTTCCAATCATGATCACGCCGCTAAATTTAAGATGGTAAATGATATAGCCTATTAAAATAAATGATTGGATTACATTTAAGATGGACGCAAGCGTAAACCATTTAAGCTCGTTTAAGAAAAATTCTTTTTTAGCCGAAGGCCATATTTCTTGTAAACGCTCATATAAGTTTTTTTGGCTTTTTCCTCCTAGGCGCAGGGTGAGTATTGTAGTCATATTGCTCATGTAATCAAAAAATACGGCTCCATTTCGATTGTCTATTTCATTAGAAATGTCGTAGAGAGGAATGAGTTTTTTATCAAAGAAGATCACAATACCAAAAGCGGTGGCAGATGAAGCCAAGCTCAGTAATCCCACGGGAAGCGAAACCCACAATAAAAAACCTATAGCGGCGAGGAACTGAATTATTGTTTCTATATATATGAATTGACTGAAGGAAAAACGATGAATTGCAGCAGATGCCCGATTTATTCTCGTTATCGTATTTCCCGAATGATGATCTTGATGCCATTTGAGCGGCAAGTTTCTTATCTGCTCATATAGCTCTATCACAAAGGCTTGTCGGATTTTTAATGCTATCTGTCGCTCGATAATTCTAGCTGGACCATGAAATAACCAAAAAAGGAGGATCACAAAGATCCCCATCATCAGCCAAAAAATAAGCGCTGGTAATTTTTGATCATTAAAATTTTGCAAGATGTCGATAGTTCGACCAAACGCGTAAGGAGATAAGCTCAAAGATAATTGCGCAAAAATGAATGCTAAATAAATGCCAATAATTTTTTTGCGCCAAATAAAACCATGATGCCATACCGCTCGAAGGAGACTGAAGTAAGGATTTTTCATCATAGAATGGTTTTATAACACTAAATTTTCTAGTCAATCTTATTCATAAATCAAATAGTTTAAATGTCGAGCTCGACCAACCGGAAAGCTTACACGAAAAATGGGTAGGCTAAAGAGGAGAAAACATGAAAAAAATAGATATGAAAGCGTTAAGAGGAGAAGCAAAAGCTGAAAATCCTGCTTGTTGTGGTAGAAACTGTCATAGCTGCAGCCGTAGATGCAGTCGTTGGTAAAAATTGTGAGAGAGGCAAAATGTTTTGTTTTGCCTCTTTTTTTTTAAAAGCCATAGGGGGGCGCTTATGAACAATATTTTTGTAGGTATTGAATGGGATTTACACTTAGAAAATGAACTTTTTAAAAACAGCGATAAATTCGACATTGTAGAGGTGGTTCCAGAAAATTTTTTTTACGCAGAAAAAATTCAACTTAAGCACTCAATTGATCAAATCAAAGAGATGAAAAAGCCTATCATATGCCACGGAGTAGAGTTATCCATTGGATCAAGAGAACCGTTGAAAGAGAAGCATCTCGAAGATATGATGCGCCTATTTGATGCCTTTGGCCCGATAAACTATAGCGATCACCTGTGCATGACTGAGGCACAAGGTATTGAGATCGGACAGCTCACACCTTTGCGCTGGTCTAGAGATTTAGCCGATTTCATCTCTGAAAAGATCATAAAAGTGCAAAATAAGATCGGTATGCCTTTTTTAATCGAAAATATCACTAATACTTTTGTCTGCCCCATTAATGAGATCACCGAAACGGAATTTATCAATAGGGTATTAAAGAATACCAATTGTGGGATGCTGCTCGACGTAACCAATGTTTTTACCAATAGCTATAATCATAAGTTTGATCCGATCAGATGGATCGATGAAATTGACCTATCAAAGGTCGCTCAAATCCATTTGGCTGGGGGTTTTTACGATGAAGATCGAGTGTTGCAAGATACCCATAGCGAGGCGGTGTTTGACGAGTCGTGGGAGCTTTATGAATATGTGATCAAAAAAATAGGTCCGGTGCCTACGATAATTGAGCGAACAGGAAACATCCCCAAAATAAATTGCTTAATTGAAGAAGCAGAAAAAGCGCGAAGTATTCAAAATGCTGCAAAGAAATTTAAGGAGATCACCTGATGAGCGAGCTTCAATTTCAAAAAGCGCTTACCATGCTCATACGCCTGCCTGATCACAATCGCACTGACATAGAAAATTTTCTAAAAAAATATCAACTCGAAGATCATGAGCTTGAAAATTTGCTTCATCTTGCCAAGCACAGAGAAGTGCAGAAATTTGGCTTTAAATTGAGAAGATTTAGGGTGGAATTTTTTATACAAGCCTTGCCCTTGAGCCTTGAGCATATTTTGGAAAAGGATTTGATAGATTTTTATCGTAAGGAATTCGAACCATATTTTTTCGATATTGAAGCTCGAAGCGTTTATAGAAATTTTCGCCAATTTTTTATGCAATTTAAAAAGCGCCAAAGTGATGCATTGTTTGAAAAATATTTTGGAAAAAATCTGCCGGATTACTTTTTTGATCTAATGGAGTTTGAACTCATTGAAGGTGAGCTAGAGTTTCAAGGATTTGTCGATCATGAGCTTGCGAAACTCCCTTTGCTGCATCACAAATTTGAAACGCTATCTTTGGATTTTAAAATTCACGAATATGCACAAGAGAAAAGAAATCTTTCCAAAGAAGAGGGCTCTTCTTTGGTGCCTGAACTTCAAAAAACGCATTTGCTATTTCTTCACACTGATGAAAATCGCTATGGGCATCAGGTGTTTGAGATCGACGAGATCGGTGTGAACTTTTTAAATAAATCTCGCCTAGGACAAAGTGCAGAGCCTCCGCCATACTATGAGGATTTCAAAGCCTGTGGACTTTGCAGCTAATTCATATTTTCTACTATGGCCATCGCAAATTCAGAGCATTTAAGCAAAGTGGCATCCTGCATCATTCTGTGCAGATCATAGGTAACTCGCCTTTGTGAAAGGGTCTTTTTAAGGCCGTGGATGATGAGATCTGAAGCCTTTTGCCATCCCATATATTTAAACATCATCTCGCCAGATAGAATCACTGAGCTCGGATTTACTTTATCCAGATTGGCGTATTTAGGAGCCGTCCCATGGGTAGCCTCAAAGATAGCGTGCCCCGTTTTATAATTGATATTGCTTCCTGGTGCCATGCCTATGCCGCCTACTTGAGCTGCAAGAGCATCACTCAAATAATCGCCATTTAAGTTTAAAGTTGCGATCACATCAAAGTCTTTTGGTCTTAACAAGACCTGCTGCAAGGTATTGTCTGCTATTGCATCTTTGATCAGTAGTTTTTTCCTAAACCTGCCATCGCCATGAGTTTGATAGATGCTATTTATAGTGTCTTCCACCTCATGCATGATCTCTGCTTGGGTGACGCTATTCATGAGCTCGAAGCCAGGCTCTATAGCCTTTGCATTGTCGGCGATAGATAGATCTGGGTTTTTATCGACATTAGCTAAAATCCACGTTTCTCTCTCGGTTATGATCTCATCTCTAAAATGAGTTCTAGCTAGCTCATATCCCCAATCCCTAAAAGCCCCTTCGGTAAATTTCATGATGTTGCCCTTGTGGACCAAAGTGACACTGCGGCGTTTTTCTCTGAGGGCATATTCTATGGCAGAAGCTACTAGCCGTTCGGAGCCCTCTTTTGACACCGGTTTAATGCCGATGCCGCTCGATTCAGGAAAACGGATCTTAGTCACTCCCATGGAATTTTGTAAAAAGCTGATCAATTTTTTTGCTTCATCGCTTTGTGCTTTAAATTCTATGCCGGCATATATGTCTTCGCTATTTTCACGAAATATAACCATGTCCACATTTTGAGGATCCTTTACCGGCGAAGGAACTCCATTGAACCACTGAATTGGCCTTAGGCACACATAGAGATCGAGAATTTGACGCAAAGCGACATTTAAAGAGCGAATGCCTCCACCAACTGGGGTGGTTAGAGGGCCCTTGATACCCACCAAGTAGGTTTTAAATGCCGTGAGCGTATCTTTAGGAAGCCAGTTGTTAAATTTTTTAAATGCTTTTTCTCCAGCATAAACTTCAAACCAATTTACCTCTCGCTCGCCTTTATATGCTTTTTTTACTGCAGAGTCGAAGACGATCTGTGCGGCTTTCCATATATCTGGACCTGTGCCATCACCTTCGATGTAGGGGATGATCGGATTATTGGGCACGCTAAGTTTCTCTCGAGACATGGTTATGGGAGAGCCTTGTGGTATCAAGAGATCCTCGAATAATTTTTCCATAGCTAAAAACATCCTCTTAAAAATTCGTGATTAAGTACACCTATGGCCTCGGAATTAATCCCTTTAGGGCAAACCGCTTCGCATTCCAGGGTATTTGTGCAAGAACCAAAACCCTCTTCATCCATCTTTAATACCATTGATATAGCTCTATGCTGTCTTTCAGGATCTCCTTGAGGTAGATGTGAAAGATGAGCCACTTTGGAACTCACAAAAAGCATAGCTGAAGAATTTTTACAAGCTGCGACACATGCACCGCAGCCTATACAAGAAGCCATATCAAAAGCCGTTTCTGCGAGCTTTTTTTTGATGAGAACAGTATTGGCATCCACCGCTGATCCAGTTTTTGCCGAGATAAACCCTCCCGCACGCATAATTCGATCAAATGCGCTGCGGTCAACCACCAGATCTTTGATCACTGGAAAAGACTTGGCTCTAAATGGCTCGACGACTATCAAGGAGTTGTTTTTAAAGGCCCGCATGTGGAGTTGACACACGGTTGTCTTGTCCCATGGCCCGTGCGGAATGCCATTCACCATCAAAGAACACGCACCACAAATACCTTCGCGGCAATCAGATTCAAAAGCTATGGGATCTTTTTTTTCTGAGATGAGCCTCTCATTTAGCATGTCGAGCATTTCTAAAAAGGATATTTCTTCAGAGACTGAAAGCTTAGTATTTAAAAAACTCCCAGGCTCTTTTGGGCCAGCTTGGCGCCAGATCTTTAAATTAATCGTTATCTCTTTCATCGATAGCTCCGCATTTCAAGATTTACCGCAGAAAATTTTAGTGGCTCCTTAAATAATTTCGGCGGCTTTCCTATCCCTGCATATTCCCATGCAGATACATGGCAAAATTTGTCATCTATCCTAAGAGCCTCACCATCTGAGGTTTGATATTCCTCACGAAAATGTCCGCCGCAAGATTCTTCGCGTGTGAGCGCATCCAGGCACATGAGCTCAGCAAATTCCAAAAAATCCGCGACGCGCAAAGCTTTTTCTAACATCTGATTCATCTCTTTATCACGGCCTAATACCAACACATCTTTAAAAAATTCTTCGCGAATACCGGGGATGATCGAAAGCGCTTTTTTTAAACCCACTTCACTTCGAGACATTCCGCAGTACTCCCACATGATTTTTCCCAATTTTTTATGAAATTCATTAGGAGAAGTTTTGCCTTTGATGGATATGATTTTGTCAATGCGTGCAGTGGTCTGCTCTAGCGCTTCTTTTGCTTCTTTGGGGTCATTAGCTTTAGGGGATCTAGAAATCGAATTTAAATAGGGGGCGATTGTGTAAGGGAGTATAAAGTACCCATCGGCTAGTCCTTGCATTAAAGCGCTCGCTCCTAGTCGATTAGCACCGTGATCGCTGAAATTTGCTTCTCCGAGCACAAAAAGCCCTGGAATGTTGCTCATGAGCTCGTAGCTCACCCATAATCCTCCCATAGTGTAATGTGAGGCAGGATAAATTCTCATGGGAACTTCATAAGGATTTTCCCCAGTGATCTTTTGATACATTTCGAATAAATTTTCATAACGCTCATCTATAGTTGGCTTTCCTAATTTTTTTAAGCTTTCTGAAAAATCTAAATAGACTCCAAAGCCAGATGAGCCAACACCACGGCCTTCATCGCACACCTCTTTGGCTGAGCGTGAGGCTATATCTCTCGCGGCAAGATTGCCGTAGCTTGGGTATTTCCTTTCGAGATAATAATCCCTTTCATTTTCAGGTATATCCTTTGGCGCCCTTTGATCATGTGGTTTTTTAGGAACCCATACGCGGCCATCATTTCTGAGCGACTCGGACATCAGGGTTAGCTTTGCTTGGTGCTCTCCAGTTACTGGAATACAGGTGGGATGAATTTGAGTAAAACATGGATTTGCAAACATCGCCCCTCTTTTATATGCCCTAAATGAAGCCGAGACATTACAATTGATGGCGTTGGTAGAAAGATAATATATGGCGCCATATCCTCCTGTTGCGAGCACCACAGCATCGCCCATGTGTGCGGAAAGCTCCCCGCTTAATAGATTTCTGGTGATGATCCCTTTAGCGTGGCAATCGATCATAATGAGATCGAGCATCTCGCATCGGGAATAAACAGAAATATTTTTAAGTCCGATCTGTCGATTAAGGGCAGATATCGCGCCTAGCAATAGCTGCTGGCCTGTCTGTCCGCGAGCATAAAAAGTTCGAGATACCAGGGATCCGCCAAAGGATCTATTTTCTAGATATCCAGCATAATCACGAGCAAAAGGCACACCTTGCGCTACGCATTGGTCGATGATGTTTATGCTGAGCTCAGCCAGTCGATAAACATTGGCCTCTCTTGAGCGAAAATCGCCACCTTTGATCGTGTCATAAAAAAGCCTAAAAATACTGTCACCGTCATTTTGATAATTTTTGGCAGCATTTATGCCACCCTGTGCTGCTATGCTGTGAGCCCTTCGAGGGCTGTCGTGAAAGGAAAATATAGAGACTCTAAAGCCAAGCTCTGCAAGAGAAGCAGCTGCTGATGCACCGGCAAGTCCTGATCCAACCACTAAAATATGAAATTTTTTTTTATTGGTAGGGCTTATCGGTTTTATGTGATCTTTATAATTTTGCCAACTTTCTGTTATTTTCCCTTCGGGTATTTTTGCGTTTAGTTCCATAAAATCCTCTATCTAAATGGGTGTTAAAAAACCAAAAAGTACGGCAAGAGGAATTGATATGTACAAGAGCGCAATTGCATAAGCGAAAATTTTGCCCCACCGATTTACGTTTTGAAATATTTTTTTATTGGCCCCAAAGGTCCGAGCAGCTGAAGATATGCCATGGCTTAGGTGAAAGGCTAGCATCCCTTGAGCGAGAATATAAAATCCAGACACTAGAGGATTTCGAAAACCAAAGATCATCATGTTGTAAACGTTATGCCTTCCCTGATGATCATGCAGTTTAATTAATGATTCATCCACCAAACCGAAAGTGTAATGAGCCAAGTGATAAAGAACGAAAAAAAGCACAGTGAGCCCGGTGATCATCATCGTGCGTGAAGCAAAAGTTGCTTGTTTATTTCGATGAATGAAGTATTTTTCTGGCCTTTTTTGCCGATTTTCCATAGTTAAGGAAATTGTTAAATAGATATGCACGAGCACAGACAAAATTAAAGTTATTCGCAAAAGCCAAAGGATTTTAGGAAACTCCCGAAGCATTGCGCCATAGCGGTTGATCGCTTCCGGCCCGCTGAATATTTCTAAATTCCCTAAAAGATGGATTATTAAAAAGACGATGAGATAAAGACCGGTAATGGCCACTAAAATTTTTTTACCAATGGTAGTTAAAAAAAATTTGGTGTTCATCAATTACTCAAGCATTTTTTTTACTTCGCTTATTAGTGTTTCCACTGATTTTTTGGATTTGTCAAACATAGCTTTTTCATCGCTATTTAGTGGAAGTTCAATAATCTTTTCTACGCCTCCACTTCCGATGATCGAAGGAACTCCTACAAACATTTTGTCAACTCCATACTCACCTTTCAAAAAGCTCGCGCAGGGTAGTACGCGCTTTTGATCGAAAAGGAAGCTTTCAGCCATTTCCATCGCCGATAGAGCGGGAGCATAAAAAGCAGATCCAGAACCTAATAGTTGGACAATTTCTCCACCTCCCTCTCTGGTCCGATTAATTATCGCGTCAAGCCTCTCTTTTTTTAAGCGCCCGGCACTAACGAATTCAGACAAAGGAATGCCAGCTATGGAAGAAAATCTTATAAGAGGAACCATTTCATCACCATGCCCTCCGAGGACCATAGTCTGGATATCGCGCCTGCTGATGTTTAGTTCTTCGGCCAAAAAGGTGCGAAATCGAGCGGAATCGAGCACACCAGCCATGCCCACTATCATCTCTGGCCTAAATTGAGACAAAACATAAAAAGAATAGACCATGATATCTAAAGGATTGGTGACCATGATGACAAATGCTTTAGGAGAATAGGTTTTAAGTCCTAAAGCCACTTGTTTTATAACTTCAAAATTTCTCTGCAATAAATCATCTCTGCTCATGCCAGCTTTTCTAGGAAATCCTGCTGTCACTATGGCCACGTCTGAATTGCTTATTTCTTTATAATCATCACTACCTTTTAGTTTAGTGTCAGCGCCGAAAAGGCTTGACATTTGAGAGATGTCCAAGGCTTTTCCTTCTGCAGTGCCTTTGTATATGTCAAATAGTGTCACGTCGTAGATATTTTTTTGACTGAATAATAAAGCCAAGGTTCCGCCAATTTGGCCTGCTCCTATCAATGCGATCTTTTTTTTAGTCATTTTTCCCTCGAGGAAAAGGTTTACAAAAACATAAAATCTTGCCAATGCCTGAATAATTTAAATGTTTTTTTAGGAGCAACCATTGAGCGATTCATTTCCTTTGGGCCTAACATTTAATGACGTCTCGCTGATTCCAAGCTATTCTTCAATTTTGCCATCCGAAGTTTCGGCATCGACCACTTTATCAGATAAGCTAGCGCTCCATATTCCCATTTTAAGCGCTGCTATGGATACAGTGACTACTGCTCAGATGGCGATAGCTATGGCGGAAGCTGGAGCTCTGGGTGTGATTCATAAAAACCTTTCAATAGAAGAGCAAGCCAGCGAAGTAAGCCTCGTCAAAAAATATGAATCTTATGTGATCACAAATCCTATAACCATAGGTCTTAATGCTATGGATGCTTACACCAAAGACCTTCTTCAAACTAGAGATAAAAATGGGAGCCTCATGTGTGGCGCTGCTATAGGCACAGGCGCAGATCTCATAGAAAGGGCATATGCTTTAATTAAAGCTGGATGTGATGTCTTGGTTCTTGATTCCGCTCATGGGCACAGCAAAGATGTGGGGTATGCCGCCGATACGCTCAAAAAGCAGTTTCCCGATCATACTTTGGTTGCCGGAAATGTAGTGACTGAAGAAGGCGCAAAGTTTTTGTTCGAGTCAGGTGTTGATGTAATTAAAGTTGGAATAGGGCCTGGTTCGATTTGTACTACTAGGGTGGTAGCTGGTGTCGGGGTCCCGCAATTCACATCTATAAAAAATGTATCTAAGATAGCTAAAAAATATGGAAAAACTGTTATCGCAGATGGAGGCATCCAATTTTCTGGAGATATTGTAAAAGCGCTGGCCGCTGGTGCTGATGCGGTTATGATCGGTTCATTGTTTGCAGGTGCGGAAGAAGCCCCAGGAGAAAAGATCATATCTGGTGGGCGCGAGTTTAAAGTATACCGTGGAATGGGTAGCATCGACGCCATGAAAAAGGGAAGCAAAGAGCGTTATGGCCAAAAAGAGATAAAAGAATTGAGTAAACTGGTTCCAGAAGGCATTGAAGGCAAAGTTCCTTATCGAGGTCATGTTTCAGATATCCTCTACCAGTTGCTCGGAGGATTAAAAGCTGGCATGGGTTATTTGGGCGCAAACAATCTAGCAAGGCTTCAAGAAAACGCTAAGTTCGTGAGAGTCACTCAGGCAGGATTTAAGGAAGCACATGTCCACGATGTATTTATAACCAAGGAAGCGCCTAACTATCGCATGCATGATTAATTCCATATCCCATTGGCAATCTTTTTTGATGCATTAAATACATGTTTCTATGGATGAAAACATTTATTGGTCTCGCTTGAGCGGGTTTTTTGAAAAATCAATTAAAGAGCGCAGAGATCAACTAATCAAAATCCATCAATTAAATATCTCTTCCGATGATCTATTAGAGCTGGATCAAGGATTTTCATTAAAAAATGCCGATCTCATTAGTGAGAATGTCATTGGGCTATTTTCTCTGCCGCTCAGTGTAGCGCCGAATTTTTTGATCGATAAAAAAGCAGTCATTGTACCGATGGTCACGGAAGAGCCGAGCGTGGTTGCAGCCGCAAGTAAGATGGCAAAGATCGTAGGGATGGCAGGTGGGTTCACAACCGAAATTTCAAAATCTTTGATGAAAGGACAGATTCAGCTTTATGGCTTTTTGGATACCGATAAATTGATCTCAAAGCTAAATGGTTTAAAAAACGAGCTGATGGATTTTTCTCATAATTTGTTATCTTCTCTGAAAAAACGCGGTGGTGGCATCAAAGATATCAATTTTCGTCCCATAGATGCTGCTCGCAAAGATTTAGGCCCTATGTTTTTAATAGAGCCCATCATAGATGTCGTCGATGCTATGGGAGCAAATATCGTAAATACTTTTCTTGAAAACCTATCTCTACATATTAAATCTAGAATAGAAGCAAATATAGGCATACGGATCCTATCCAATTTGGCAGATCTTCGAATAGCGAAAGCGCACTGCTCTATACCTGTAAAACTTCTCGCTTGCAGCGACCATTTTTCTAATGGTCATGAGGTTGCTAAGCGAATGCTTCTAGCTCATTCTTTGGCGGAATCGGATCATTATCGCGCTGCTACTCAAAATAAAGGAATTTTAAATGGCATCGATGCTGTAGCGTTGGCCACCGGAAACGATTTTAGAGCTATAGAAGCCGGTGCACATGCTTATGCTTCAAGGGAAGGGTGCTATAAGCCTCTCACAAGCATAGATTTAAAAAATAAATCACTACATGCAGAGCTCATCATGCCCATAGCATGTGGGGTTGTAGGAGGTATCACTTCCATTCATGCACATGCTAAATTTTCTCTTCGAATTCTCGGCTCGTTTGGAAAATCTGCTCAAGGACTATCTTCGGTTATGGTGAGTGTAGGCCTTGCTCAATGTCTTTCTGCAATACTCGCGCTATCTACTGAAGGCATACAAAAAGGGCATATAAAGTTGCATGAGAGAAAAAAAGAGAAACACTCGTGAATAACATAGAAGCAAGAACTCGCAGCGCCTTTTGCTATGCGCCAGGCAAGGCTATCCTCGTGGGTGAGCATGCTGTGGTGTATGGGGCATCAGCGATAGCGATACCCATAGAAAATGGCGTTAGAGTTGCGATCACTGATACAGAATCTCATTTAAAAAAGCAGGGAATAGGGCCGCTCATGCGTGGAGTTGGGACCTTTTTGTTTGGAGAGGCCTATATTGGCGAGAGATCATTTGGACCAGCGCCCATAAAAGCCATGCTTAATTATTTGGTAGAGATTTTTTCAAAAGATATTGAGGATCTAGTCATAATCGTCGATGGCTCACTGCCGCCTGGTCGAGGGCTTGGATTTTCGGCAGCTTTATCAGTGGCCGTGATAAAGGCGATCGATCGTTATTTAGAACTTGGTATAGATAATGAGTCGTTATACAAACATGCTAATGCCCTAGAGACAATTTTTCATGGAAGACCATCTGGTATCGATCACGCTGCGGTCATCAATAACCGACCCATAGGATTTAGGCGCGATAAAGATCAAGGAATCCACTGGCCTATACATATTGGCTGCGATATGACCATGGTGGTTGCGTGGGCTGGCCCTCACGATGGAACAAAAAATGCGGTGCAAATGCTTAAGCAGAGAAAAGAGCGCCACCATGATCTTTATGAAAATATCTTTAAAGGCCTAGATAATTTATCCAAAGCGATGGAGAAATGCCTTATCGAAGGCTCGCTAGTAGAGGTTGGTGAGTTAATGAATATCGCTCACGGCTATTTATCAGCGATGATGGTATCTACACCAGAGCTCGACAGGCTTTGCTCTATAGCGAGAGGTCGAGGAGCACTAGGTGCAAAGCTCACCGGTGCTGGTGGTGGAGGTGCGATGATCGCCCTTTCAGAGGATCAAGGATCAAAATTAATGCAAGCATTTCAAGACGCAGGCTATCCGTGCATGGTCACCACTATAAAGAAGACGATATCTTAACTATGGTTTGGTTTAAGCGAAGCTGAGGTAGCCATGCAAAAACTCGATGTGTCATATCGTGGTCTAAATGGAGAATATCCACCGTTGAGCGGCTTGATTTGTTTGCAAGAGCTAACATTTACGAGATAACATTTAAGCGAATGCTATAAAATCACGGATAAAGGTATTGAGCATTTGAGCTCGCTCACCAATTTACAAAATATAGATTTATAGATCAACACAGTCAACTTAAAAGGTAAAAAATTTGCGTTAGCTATGCAAATAAATATATAAACAATTGTTAAGAACTTCAGCTCAGGGGGTGCTGATCCTATGATTTTTAACAAGAGTAAGCTCGTATTTGCAAAAGCTGCGCTGATGCTTTGTGCTCATGTGGGCAATGCGTATTTTGAGGTATTTCCGCTGGTGGATAATAATGGCGAATATAATGCTCCATTTCATGATCCGAGATTGCTGAATCCCTGGGGGCTCACTTTTAAAGAATTCGGTGATCATCAGGGTGATCTGATCGTAGCCGATAATGGCAATCCTAACTTTCTTGCGACTTCCTATGATGAAGACGGCATGATCGAAAGCTTCGATATCCCGATCATCAGTGGTTCTGGCCCTTTTGATCCAACAGGTTTGGTCAGCAATAATAGCTTTAATTTTTTGATCGGTACTTTTCCCAACCGCCATCCAGCGCAATTACTTTTTTCCTCAGAAGCAGGAAAAGTTTTAGCTTTTAATAAACATGTATCTGATGCTGCAATAGTTGTTATCGATAATTCCGCGGCAGGTGCAGTTTACAAAGGAATTACCATAGCGAGCAATTTTGAAGGATGCATAGCTGAAGAGAAACGGCTTCTTTATGTGGCCGATTTTTTTCACGCGCGAGTCGACATATATGATAGCGAATTTAACTTTGTTAACTCATTTGAAAGTGATCCAAATATTCCAGATGGATATGCGCCATTCAACGTAGAAAATATCGATGGATTAATTTATGTGGCATTTGCAAAACAAGATGATGCTCACCATGATGACGTTCCCGGCCTCGGATTTGGTTATGTGAGCGTGTTTTTTCCAGATGGAACTTTGAAAAAAACATTGATCTCTCAGGGCCTATTAAATGCTCCTTGGGGTATGGCTCACCTTTCGTGGAGCTTTGGTTTTGATGAAGATGCATTAGCAGTGGGGAACTTTGGTGATGGCAAAATCCATGTATACGATATGTTTGATGGAGACTTCCTCGGCACTCTGAAAGATGAAAACTATAATGATATAGTGATCGATGGCCTCTGGGCGCTTAAAACTGATCCTTTTTTTTATGTGGCGCATGAATTATATTTTACCTCCGGACCAGATGAGGAGGCCGATGGGCTTGTTGGCTATATAACAATGGATCACTACCAATAAAAAATAAATTAATCTAAAGATGAGAAGGGGCTTTGAGGCTCCTTTTTTATTTTGATAAAGTCAGCTATTTTGGCTTTCTAAAATGGGAGGGTTCAATGATCGCTATGCACGAAGTCGAGCAGCTACAAAAAAATGGAGTTGCAATTAATAAGGGTGAGGTGATTGAGATAAGCACGGGCAAGAGTGATGAAGCCATTTATTATCTCACTCATGTCATCAATACCAACGGCCAAAGGCTCGATGTTCTAATTCATCATGGCTCCCTTCTTTTTGATAAAATTTTTATGTTTAAAAATATTTCTTGTTTGATCAGGTCTGCAAATGGTCGAAATTATTCGGCAAATATTTTTTTACCAATGCTAGACACTAAGCCGCAAAGGCTTCAAAAAATATCGATCGAGCACAAAAACAATAATTTAACTTTGTTTTGCGTGGAGATTTTTAGAGAGCTTTTACTGGAGGAATGAGGTGAATATTTGTCCTAAATGCTTGAGCGAATATTTAGATCACGTATCGATTTGTCCAACTTGCAAAATTGATTTGAAGAATGAAAGCCTTTACCAAGAAGTAAAGAATAGATCCGATATTTCGAAGGAGCAGCTGAAAGACACATCATTAGTGCAGTTTGTAAAGGGTACATTGGAAAACTGTCGTGGACTTGAGAAAATTTTATTGGCGGAAAAAATTCCTTCTGCCGTTTTGCCCATCCACGATACCCCGAAAGGATCATTAGGAGCTCTAACCATTGCTGAATACATTCTTTTAGTGCGCGAAGAAGACGTCGAACAAATAAACAATTTATTGAAAGAGCATTTTCGACAACAGGTAGCATTAGAAGGCAAAGGTGAGTTCGTAGAGCACCTCATCAAAATGGAAGAAGATACTCTAGTTTGTCCGGCATGTGGCGAGAATTTTACCAAGAACAATAAAGAATGCCCAAGCTGTGGATTATTCTTAGGCGAGCCTGAGCATTGATAAAGCTTTACAGCGTAACTCATACCAATCCCAAAATTTTGGATATTGATTTGACATAAATCTAAGCCCCTCTAAGATTGTGAAAGCCATCTTTATGCTTTTGGTAAGGCTGGTTTTTATTTAGGGGGGAATATGCAGTTTAACTGCTTTGCAAAGCTTATGCTTTGCCTGTGCCTTTTTTCGTTTGGGTCCTTAGGTTCGCTTGAGATAAATCAAAACAAAGTTAAAAATACGATGCCTTATAGGCTGGGACATGTATTGGTGCGAACCGATTGTGGTTGCCAAGAAGATGAACTGTGGACAATGGCGGCTAGAGTGGGTGCTATACCTAAGCGCGGTTTCGATATTGTGCCGGGTTTATGGCTATTTTCTTATGATTCTGCGTTCGAGATGGATGAAGTGCTTGATGAATTTTTATTAAATGAAAAAGTCCAATATGCCGAGCCTGATTATTATTATCACGCACAAATGACTCCTAATGACCCACTCTTTCCCCAAGAATGGGGCTTGAATAATAGTGGACAGACCGGAGGACGTGCCGGTGCCGATATCAACGCCGAAAGCATGTGGAATATCAGTACAGGAAGTTCAAATGTTGCAGTAGGTATCATAGATACTGGCTATGATTATACCCATGCAGACCTAATACCAAACCTATGGGTGAACGTCCTTGAAATACCCGGAAATGGCATCGATGATGACGGCAACGGCTATATAGATGATGTCCATGGCATCAATGCCATTTTAGGTACTGGTGATCCTATGGACAACAATTCACATGGCACACACGTGTCGGGCACCACCGGTGCTCGAGGGAATAATGGCATTGGAATATCTGGTGTGTCACAAATAGTTCAGATAGCGGGTTGTAAATTCCTAGATCAAAACGGTACAGGCGGCACTTCCGATGCGATAACATGTCTCCAATACTATTTGAACTTAAAAAATAGACGGACGAGCCCAGTAAATTTTGTGGTCACCAATAATTCTTGGGGCGGTACTGGGCCATCTAGTGCTTTGGCTGACGCTATAACAGCACATAGAGATGCTGGCATTTTATTTGCTACTGCGGCTGGAAATTCTAGCGCCAATAACGACACTGGGTCATTTTATCCTGCCAACTTTGATATAGCCAATGTCATCTCGGTCGCTGCAACCGATGCTAATGATGGATTAGCATATTTTTCAAACTATGGCAGAAGATCAGTACATGTCGGGGCTCCAGGCTATGGGATCATAAGCACCGTTTTAAACCAAGGATATGCTAGCTACAGTGGCACCTCCATGGCTACACCTCACGTTTCGGGGCTTGCTGCAATGATCAAGGCTGCATTTCCTAATCTCGACTACAAGGCCGTAAAAAATCTGGTCTTATCTTCAGGCACCCCGCTTGCCTCTTTATCTAGCACCATAAGTGGGCGCAGGATCCGCGGAGCTGATAGCAATGGCACAGGGGCTCTCACCTGTTCTAACCAGTTAGTGCATTCTCGACTTCGACCGATACCAAATACTGCGAGTGTTCCTGTAGGTGGCACGCTCTTTCTTTCGGCCGAAAATATCAATTGCCAAACGCCGGCTGGAGCGATAACCCTCTATAGTGACACTCATCAGACGATCACACTGCAAGATAATGGCACCAATGGTGACCAGGTGGCTAATGATGGCATCTATAGCCTTTTATGGCAGCCGCAGATAGCTGGCGCTTATGCATTGAACTTCGGAAATGGAGACATTGTCACGGTGACTGTGGGATCGACCACACAGCCGACTTACCATGTTTCATCAGTCCCTTATTCTTATGAAACCATCACCGGTGTCAACTTAAACGAGAGCGATGAAAGCGTGGTGAGTGTGACATTTCCGTTCACCGTCCCCTTCAACGGAAATTCGGCGGGATATAATGTTTTATACGTGAGCAGCAATGGCACCATAAGTTTTACCAATACGGCAAATCCTGGCCCGACAAATCAACCTTTGCCTCTTTCATCGTTTAGCACTATGGCTGCTCTTTTTTGGGATGATTTAACTCCGGCTGCTGGTGCCTCAAATTCCAATGTATATGCGGCGATCACCGGCAGTGCTCCTAATCGCCATGCAGTTATAGAGTTTCGAAATATGCAGAATTATGCCTGGGACCTCGGTTCAGGCACATTTCAGGCAATCTTTTATGAAAACAGCCCAGATATTCAGTTTAACTACCTAAATACCAATTTTGGCAATGCTACTTATAACTTTGGAGCATCAGCTACAGTTGGCGTACAGACCAGCACCTCCACTGCGACTCAGTACAGCTTTAATAGCCCAAGTGTTAATTCGCAAAGCTCACTATTATTTCATCTTCAATAATTCGTAGTTCTTGGACGGTCAGCCTAAAAACAATTTTTACGCTGGCCGATTTTTTACAGTGCCAGTCGCTTGGATTGGCAAGAATTTTGCGTAGGATCTTTGAAACAGATTTGAAAAAGCAGCGAGTGAAATATGTTTAAAAGAAACCAGCAAAAAATTTTAGAGTACGAGTGACTGGCGCTGTAATTCATCGAAATTAGCGATTGACACAAGAGCACAGCTTTACTACCACCTTTAGGTATATTTTTTTGAAAGAAGGCGCGTAGCTCAGTGGTAGAGCACTTCCTTGACATGGAAGGGGTCGTCGGTTCGAAACCGGCCGTGCCTACCAAATTTATTTTTAAAATGCCCCAAGGTATGGGGTTTTTTGTTTTGGGAGCGAGGAATGACTGAAATAACTATTAGGCTTCCTGACGGAAATTTTAAAAAGGTAGAAAAAGGATCAAATTCCTTAGATCTCGCAAAGCTCATCTCCAAAAGTCTCGCTGAACGAGTGATTGTCGCAAAAGTAAATGGAAAAGTGACAGATATCAGAGATCCACTCAATGATGGCGATGACGTAGTTTTGCTCGATTCTTCAAGTATTGAGGCTAATGATATTTTAAACCACAGCGCCGAGCATATTTTGGCGGCCGCAGTTATGAAAATATTTCCCTATGCCCAGGTGAGCATGGGACCAAAAGATCACGAAAGTGGTTTTTATTATGATTTCGATGTCGGCAGGCCTTTGCAAGAAGACGATTTGGCCAAGATAGAAGAGATTATGGCTGAACTCATCAAAGAAAAAATATCGTTTGAAAAAATGTGGGTTAAAAAAACATATGCCAAAGAATTATTTAAAAAACTTAATCAACACTACAAAGAAGAGATCTTAGATTGGATAGAGGGAGATGAAGTCACTTTGTATAAATGCGATGATCTTTTTACAGATCTATGCCGCGGCCCTCATTTACCTCATGCGGGTTTTATTAAAGCTTTTAAACTCAAAGGCATCGCTGGCAGTTATTGGCGAGGGGACTCAACCAAAAAGATGCTCTCGCGCATAAGCGGTATCGCTTTTAAAAGCAAAGAAGAGTTAAGCAGTTATTTGCATCATATCGAAGAAGCTAAAAAAAGAGATCATAGAAAAATAGGGCAAAAACTTGAGCTATTTTTTCACCATGAAAAGATAGGTCCTGGGCTGATATTATGGCTTCCCAAGGGTGGGCTTCTTCGAACAATAGTGGAAGATTTTTCAAAGGCAAAGCATCTTTCATCGGGCTATGACATGGTTAGTTCACCGCATATAGCTAAAAGTGATCTGTGGCATACCTCAGGGCATCTAGATTTTTATAAGGAATCGATGTTTGCTCCTATGCGCATAGATGAAAATGAATATCTGCTAAAACCGATGAACTGCCCGTTTCATTTGCTTATGTATAAATTTCGTCCGAGATCATATAAAGAGCTTCCGCTCAGATTCGCAGAGTTTGGCACGGTATATCGCTATGAGCTAGCAGGTGTGCTTCATGGGCTCATGCGAGTGAGGGGCTTTACGCAAGACGATGCTCATATCTTTTGTAGATGGGATCAACTCGATAGCGAATTGGACGGCGTAATTAAATTCATGATCGATATGCTCAAGGCTTTTGGTTTTTCTGAGTTTTTGGTGAACATCTCCACGCGGCCTCAAAAATTTGTCGGGGATGTCAAACTTTGGGAAAAAGCTGAGGAAAGCCTTAAAAAATCAGTAGAGCGAAATGGCTTTCTCTATGATGTCGACGAAGGGGGAGGTGCATTTTATGGGCCAAAAATCGATATCAAATTAAAGGACTGCTTAGGAAGGCTTTGGCAGTGTTCCACCGTGCAACTCGATTTTAATAATCCGGAGAGATTCGATCTTCATTATGTAAACAGCGAAAACCAAAAGGAGCGTCCGGTGATGCTGCATCGTGCTCTTTTTGGCTCAATCGAGCGATTCATCGGTATATTGATCGAGCATTACGCAGGAGCATTTCCTGCCTGGCTCTCTCCCGAACAAGTGCGGGTTTTGACTGTAGCTGATAGCCATAATGAATTTGCCAAAGAAGTTGCAAGCAGACTTTGTGAGGAAGGAATTCGTGCTCATTTTCATGAGGATCGCGAAAAACTGTCAGCTAAAATTCGCGATGCCCAATTAGAAAAAATACCCTTCATGGTCGTGATCGGTAATCGAGAAGTTGCAGAAAATGGTGGCACTTTGCGCCTAAGATCTGAAGAAGATAAAGGATTTTTTCCAATATCTAGTCTCATAGGCTACATTAAAGACCAATGTCAAAAGCCATCAGCTTAAAAAAATGCCCCATTGTCATTGAAGAGATGAGCGTGAAATCTCTTAAAAAATTTTAAAGAAGGTGTTTTTGTTATGGAGAGCGAATGCAAAGTATGTTGTTGAGTCAAGGAGAGGGACATCAAGCAGGGCCGATGGGAGGAAAACCAAAGGCAGAAGAGCCACGGATCAATAGGCGTATAAGAGTCCCTGAGGTTCGTGTGATCGATCCTGTAGGCGAGCAACTAGGCATTATGCCAACCATTCAAGCCTTAAAGCTTGCAGAATCCATGGGCCTCGATCTGGTGGAAATTCAGCCGCGGGCCCGCCCTCCAGTCTGCAAGATCATCGATTACGGCAAATTCAAATATGAGGCCAGCCGCAAATTAGCTGAATCCAAGAAAAAACAGCAGCATATCGAATTAAAAGAGGTTAAATTTCGCCCAAAGACCGGCGAGCACGACTTTGAAACCAAGGTAAAAAATTTGCGCAGATTTTTAGCCAAGGGTAATAAAGGCAAAGTAACGGTGGTATTTAAAGGCCGAGAGATCGTACATCCTGATGTGGGCCGTGAAATGCTCTCGCGAGTTATCGAGTCTTTGGGAGCTGATGCGTTGGTAGAGCAATATCCGAGGCTTGAAGGCAAACAGATGGTGATGATCGTATCATCAGCCAAACCTAGTGCCAGCAAAAAAACAGCTGAAACATAATAGGCAGCGAACCCTGTCCAGTATCGTCAATATACTCTTGCCACAGCGTAAGTTGCTAAAAAATTTTCAATCCAAGCGATTTACGCTATAAGCCGGGTATTGCGATTAATTCAGACTTTATATATCTACCCACGGCTTATATGGATTTATAAAAATAGCCAAATAAAAAGGAATATTTTATGGCAGGATGTAAAAAATCTCGTGGCGCAAATAGGCCAAAAATGAAGAGCAGCCGTTCAGCAAAAAAACGTTTTTCGATCACTGGGTCGGGCAAAGTGAAATTTAAAAGAAAAAACTTAAAGCATAATCTTTCGAACAAAAATAGAAAACATAAAAGAAATCTAGGTAAGTCTGGAATAATGACATCTTCCGATGCAGGCCTTGTGATCAGACATCTTTCCGTTTAAGAAATATTTTTTAGTGAGGTTTTTAAAATGGCTCGAGTAAAAAGCGGCAAAGTCACCCGCCGCAGGCATAAAAAAGTTTTAAAGATGGCGAGCGGTTACTACGGTAAAAAAAGCCGCTTGTTTAAAGCTGCTAATCAAACCGTGGAGCGTGGACTCGCATTTGCATTTCGCGATCGAAAACAAAAGAAAAGGGCATTTAGGAAGTTGTGGGTCACTCGCATAAATGCAGCGATCAGAGAACATGGCATGAGCTATAGCTCTTTTATGGGAGCGCTCAGAAAAAACAATATTAATTTGGATCGAAAAATGCTTGCCGAGCTTGCTTACTTTGATACTCCTGGTTTTAAAGCCATGGTGGATTCTGTTCGCTAATTCTAAGCAAAAAATTCGAGTTAAAAGTGGCAAGTGTAGAGATCAAAAAAGTGATTGAGCGTTTGCGCTTTCTAAAAGAATCTAGTGCAAAGGAGCTTTATACTATCAGCTCTTTTGAATCATTGAGTTTATTTAAATCCCGGATTTTAGGAAAAAAAGGTGAGCTCAAGCAGATTTTATCCACGCTCGGAAAGGCATCTCCAGCAGAGCGCAAAGCATTAGGTAGTGAAGCAAATGAACTTCAGGATTTTTTGCTTTTAAAAACAAAAGAAAAAGAGGATGAGCTAGCTAGAGTTGATATGGATAAAGGTCTGCGCCAAGCGATCGATATCACTGAGCCTGCACCAACTATTAAAAAAGGATCACTTCATCCCATCACCAAAACCGCAAAGGCTATCATCAAGGTCTTAGAAAATTTAGGATTTAGCAAAGCTGAGGGCCCAGAGATCGAACACGACTTCTATAATTTTCAAGCTCTAAATATTCCTAAAAATCACCCGGCGAGAGATATGCAGGATACTTTCTATATCGCCGATGATGTAATGCTCAGGACTCACACAAGCCCTGTTCAAATTAGAGCAATGATTGCTAAAAAAACGCCGCTTAGAATTTTTAGCTTTGGCAAAGTTTACCGAAGGGATGATGATGCTACCCACTCACCCATGTTTCATCAGATCGAAGGGTTATATGTGGATGAAAAGGTGTCGATGGCAGATCTCAAAGGCACTCTGCAAGCCTTTGTCGAAGAAATTTTTTCAAGTGATGCCAAAATACGCATGAGGCCTAGTTTTTTCCCTTTCACCGAGCCGTCTATTGAAGTGGACGTGAATTGCTTTATGTGCGAAAAAGACATGTCATGCAGGATCTGCAGAGGATCTGGATGGATTGAAATTTTAGGGGCAGGAATGGTTGATCCAGAGGTGTTTAATGCCTGCGGCTATGACAGCGAGCGTTATCGTGGTTTTGCTTTTGGTATGGGTATTGAGCGGATATCCATTTTGCGGCTCGGAATCCCCGATATCAAATTGTTTTTTGAAAATGACTTACGATTTTTGCGCCAATTTTAGTGATTTACGCTGTGGTGAAGGTTGTGTGATATGCGTGTGAGCTTGGATTGGTTGAAAGACTACGTGGATATAAAAGAAGGCCTCACTATAAAAAACATAGCAGATGTGATCACCAAAGCTGGACTCGAAGTAGAAGAAATAAAAGAAATAAAAAAGAATGACTTAATAGATTTTGTTTTAACACTAAGCATCACGCCTAATAGAGCAGATGCTCTAAGCCATTTAGGTATAGCTAGAGAGCTTGCGGCGGCACTAGATCTAAACTTAAAATCCCCGATGATATCTCCTACAGAATTGGCAGGGCCCACTCACGACAAGGTGAGCGTCGAGATAGAAAATATATCGGATACTCCGCGTTATGCTTGTAGGGTTATCGAAGGCGTTAAAGTAGAAAATAGCCCAGAATGGCTCAAGGAAAGATTACTAGCCATAGGACAAAAACCTATCAATAATGTGGTTGATATCACCAATTTTGTAATGTTTTCGCGCGGTCAGCCTATTCATGCATTTGATTACGATAAACTCACCAAAGAAAATGGGCGCGCGAAAATTTATGTTTCAAAAATAGCGAGCGATCAAAACTTTATAGCATTAGATGGACAAGAGCTAAAACTCACTTCTGAGGATTTGGTTATATCAGATCAAAATGGAGCAGTAGCTTTAGCTGGAATTATTGGAGGAAGAGATAGTGCTGTGAATGAATCAACCACCTCTATTCTTTTGGAATCCGCCTATTTTTGTCCCCATTTAGTCAGATCTACTTCAAGAAGGCTTCAAACCATTACCGAAAGCGGATATCGATTTGAGCGAGGTGTTGATCCAAATGGAGTATTGGATGGTTTAAATTATGCTGCGAGATTAATTGCAGAAATCGCGCAAGGTAGGGTTTGTCGTGAGCCGCTTGATGCTTATCGCAAACGCATTGATCCTCTTGAGATCAAAATGCGCCCGGAAAGGGCTCGAGAAATTTTGGGTTTAAATAGAGAGTCTTTTGATGAAGAATTTTTGAGGCGGAAGTTCTTAGCTTTAGGAATTGAGGCGATCGCTAAAAATGGAGATGCCATCTATTTTCGTATTCCAACGAGCCGCAGCGATATCACCAGAGAAATCGATCTAATTGAAGAGGCCGGTCGCATGATCGGATATGAAAATATTTCCTCAAACAAAGCTTCATTTTTTGTTGGTAAAGGTGAGCTCTGCAATAAGATTAACGACGAGATTATCGAAAAGATCAGCTCTCATTTAACTCATCGAGGATTTAGTGAAACCATAAATTATTCATTTGTAAATAAAGATTTTTTATCGCTATTTTTAAGCCCTAAAGAGATTTCAAATATCATTGAACTTATAAATCCTATGTCTACAAGACAAGGAGCGATGCGAACAACGCTTATCCCAGGGCTAATCAATTCTTTGATTCATAATGACAGATCCTCCTTAAAAGACATTCGCATATTTGAAAACGGCTCGGTGTTTCTAGGAATAAACAAAGAGGGAATGGTCGCAAAACCAGATTTGTTAACTCCAAATAATCTTTATGCCGATAGTTATTGTGATGAGAGCGTTCGTGTGTCTGGGTTGATCGCAGGAGAAAATTTTTTCTTTATAAAAGCTATTGTAGAAGAATCATTATGGGCTCTTGGACTTAGTGCTTTACTTCACGATGAAAATTATCAAATTTTGCCTGGGGCTCACGCTCCATATCTACATCCAGGTGTTGCTGCGACCATCTATTCGCTAGATCAAGGCAAAACTTCCTTTGCTTTAGGGATATTTGGACAAATTCATCCAAGCATTCAGAAGCAGATCGACATAGCCACAGATATTTTTATTTTTGAGTTAGATATAGCTAAAATCGCAACAGTTTATCATCCCTTAAAAAAGTATATTCCTTTCTCGCGTATGCCCGCGATCGAAAGAGATGTGGCTTTTTTAGTCGATGAGAGCGTGCCGGTAGAAGGCTTGATCAACGTGGCTTCATCCGTTAAGAATTTTCAAAAAATTCTCGCTGATGTGCAGGCATTTGATATCTATCGAGGTCAAAATCTCCCCATCGGCAAAAAATCCATCGCCATTTCTTTAAAATTTCAAGATAAAAATCGAACTCTCACTGATGAGGAGGCAGATGGATTTGTCAAAGAATTTGTTGCAAAAGCCAATAAGAAAACTGGTGCGATTTTGCGATAGTATTTAAAGATCATCATCAACTACATTACCCCGGGTAAAAAAGTGGTGAGCGAAAAGATATCTGATGGTTTTGGTTTGAACGATACCTATGTGGAGATCCTTCGGGCTCAATGGAAGGATAGCCCTGAAAGTGTCTCTAAAGAATGGAGAGAATTCTTTGAGAGTGACATTCTAAAAAAAGTTGCCACAAAGGAGCCCGAGGCTAAAATACCCCCAGAAGAACTTGAAAAAAAAGATCTAGGTTTTAATAAACCGATATTTAAAAATCTTTACGGTGTGCAAAAAAAAATTGCATCTAATATGGAGCTGAGCTTATCAGTTCCTACGGCTACTTCATTTCGCGATATCCCTGTAAAAGCTCTGGAAGAAAATCGTTTAGTTATAAACCAATATCTGCATGATGGAGCTTTTGCTAAATGTTCTTTTACCCATATCATCGCCTTCGCTTTGATAAGAGCTTTAAAAGAATTAAAGAATTTAAATAATGGATTTACTGAGATTAACGGCGTGCCAGCAAAGGTCGAACATGCAGACATTAATTTCGGCTTGGCCATTGATTTACCAGGCAAAGATGGCTCAAGAAGCCTTGTGGTTCCGAATATCAAAAAAGCGCAAGATCTATCATTTTTTGAGTTTTTTCAGACTTACAATGATCTGATCGAAAGGGCTCGCAATAATAAGCTCACCCCTGATGATTTTGAAAATACCACTTCAACTCTCACAAACCCAGGTGGAATAGGTACAGTGCAATCAGCCCCTCGTCTTATGATGGGGCAAGGTGTTATTTTTGCCACTGGCCGCATCGGTTATCCTGCCGAATATGAAGCAGCTTCGCCGGAGACCATTCAGATGCTTGGGATCGGAAAGGTGATGATGGTCTCTGCAACTTATGATCACCGCATCATCCAAGGGGCGGAATCAGGTGAATTCTTAGCTCATCTTCATAAGCTATTGGTGGGGGATGCTTTATTCTATGAGCCAATCTTTGAAAGCCTAAAAATTCCTCACGCTCCTTTCAGTCTAAAAAGGGATTTTGCAAATATCTTTGGAAGTCTTGCAAATATGGCTCAAACAGAGCGTGCTATGCGCGTGAGCCAACTAATACATGCTTATAGGGTACGAGGGTTTTTACTCGCCAATGTAGATCCATTGCACTTGTCTGAAAAAGAACATCCCGAACTAAACTTATCGTCATATGGCCTTTCTATTTGGGACCTCGATCGAAAATTTGAAACTCTCTCTTTGCTTAAAGAAAAACATGCGCCCTTTCGAGATATTTTAAATAGGCTAAAAAATACTTACTGCCGCCACATGGCGATCGAGTATATGTATATAAATGATGCCGAGCGCAAAGCCTGGCTTCAAAATAGAGTTGAGCAACATGATGAAAACTTTAGCCTCACACAAAAAAAACGCATTTTGAAGGATTTAGTCAAGGCAGAAGGCTTTGAACATTTTTTACACAAAAGATTTGTTGGCCATAAGCGCTTTAGCATTGAAGGCGCTGAAGTAATACTTGCGGCATTGAGAGAATTATTAGATTGCGCGGCCTATTATGGTGCTTCAGAAGCTGTGATCGGGATGGCCCATAGGGGGCGACTAAATATATTGGCTAATATCGTAGGTAAGCCATACGAAGCGATTTTTGCCGAATTTGACGATATTGATCCGAAAACAATCCAAGGGAGCGGTGATGTTAAATATCATCTGGGAGCTAAGGGATTTCATCATTTTCGAGGGCTTGTTTTAGGAAGCTCACGCGAAGAGGAGCGGACTTTGAGAATTGAGCTTGCCTGTAATCCTTCTCATCTTGAGTCGGTCAATCCTATCGTCGAAGGTATGGTGCGGGCCAAACAAGATCTCTCAGGGGATAGTGCGCGAGAAAGGATTATTCCCATCCTTATTCATGGCGATGCTGCATTTGCAGCACAAGGAATAGTTTATGAGACTTTACAGCTTGCAGGCTTACAAGGGTATACCACAGGTGGCACCATCCATATCGTGATAAATAATCAGATCGGATACACTACTCCTCCAGAAAAAGCTCGAACTTCACTCAATTGCTCAGACATTGGAAGAGCACTTTCAGTCCCAGTTTTTAGGGTGAATGGAGATGATCCTGAAAGCACTTTAAAGGCAATCCGTATTGCTTTTGATTATCGTGCCAAGTTCAAGAGTGACTGCATCATAGATGTAGTATGTTATCGACGATATGGCCATAACGAAGGAGATGAGCCGAGCTTCACCCAGCCCATTCTTTACCGCGCAATAAAGAAGCATCCATCAGTAGCGACTATTTATTCTGAATTACTGTTGAGAAGGGGTGATGTTTCTAATGATGAAGTAAAAGATATTGAAAAATCATGTAACGACAGATTTGAAGAGGCATTAAGAGCTGTGCGTGAGAAAGGTCATCTCGCTATAACTAAAACTCATTTGTTGGATGATTTTGACGCGATCACTAATACTACTGAATCCATCATCTCAGGTGTGGATTTAAAAATACTCCGACAGATAACAGAGCGCAGTACTTATGAACCAGAGGTGATCGAAATCCATCCGCGCATAAAAGAGCAAGTATTGGAAAAACGCTCGCATATGGTGGATGAAGAATCGAGCAAAATAGATTTTGGTGCCGCAGAGATTTTGGCTTATGGTACCTTGCTGCTCGAAGGTATCCCGGTACGTTTAAGTGGGCAAGACTGCGGAAGAGGAACTTTTGCGCATCGACACGCTGTATTGTATGACATAAACGATGGCCGACCATATATACCTTTAAATCATCTACAGCGCGGCTTTGACGAAGAAAATGAAAAAGAAACTTTAAAACCAAGTCGTTTCCAAATTTATGATTCGCCCTTAAGCGAAGCAGCGGTTTTGGGATTTGAGTATGGCTATTCGGTGAGCCATCCTTCTTCTTTGGTACTGTGGGAAGCACAGTTTGGAGATTTTTTTAATGGAGCCCAGATCCAGGTGGATCAATTTATAAGCTCCGCCGAATCCAAATGGGGGCAAAAAAGTCGTCTTACTAT
>Ga0207081_1002_pt1 | contig 56889 bp, 45 predicted proteins | sample Alteio_BWMinHeat_59_FD_153524 | JGI IMG/M metagenome (GOLD analysis project Ga0207081, IMG submission 153524) | Enriched cells from forest soil in Barre Woods Harvard Forest LTER site, Petersham, Massachusetts, United States -... | ecosystem: Environmental > Terrestrial > Soil > Temperate forest >... | reverse complement strand
GAAAAGATCATAGGCAACGAATGAATATTTACCAAACTGAACTTCTACGGCAGTTCTTTCTTTGACAAAATCTGTTTGATTATATGAAAAGATTGGCTTGTTTCCTGCTGCTTCAATTTCTGTTTTTTGCTGTTCAGCATTAAGGTGCATAGTCTTCCTAATAAGCTGTGCATCTCCAGTTACCCAATAGGAAGTGCGAGATGGATGCCAGTCAAACTTAGACAGTCCCTCATTCATTCTCTTGTTAAGCTGTATAGGAGAGTATAATTGTTTACCCAAAGTGAGCTTTTCTTTTGATTCTTTAGTCTTACAGGCTTCCGCATCAATCTCTGTAATGACCTTCTTAATTTCTTGCCAAAGATGAGGTTTGTGTACAATTAAGTGCTCAAGCCCATTGAGGTGAGAATGATACATAACAATTCTCATTTGTGTCCCCCATAAGGCTTCGAGGGGTCATAAACAGGTTTATACATCTCCCTAGTTTTTAGAATCCCTGAACGGAGATCAGCTATGCGCTGCCATGCAATAGCAACATACTCCGGCATGACATCGCAACCATAGCCTACTCTTCCATGTTTTGCAGCACCAACCACTGTAGACCCAACTCCCATATACGGATCAAATACCGAATCCCCTTTATCTGTAAGCGCTAAAACCAGACGTTCTACTAATTCAACCGGAAACTGGCAAGGATGAATGGTTTTTTCCGCATGATTATTTTTAACGTTTGGAAAAATCCATATATCTCCAGGGTTTTTGCCATTCGGGTTTGAGGATAGTTGTCCAGCCTTTGGACCTTTATAGTACTTTTTATTTGGATACTTGGATGGCACTCTGATAGGATCCAGATTAAAAGTATAATTGTCACCCTTAGTAAACCACATTATCGTTTCATATCTACCTGAAAGACGGTTTGAACAATGCAAGCCATGCTCAAAATGCCAAACAATACGGTTTCTTAGCTTAAGTCCCTGCTCTTTGAAAAGATTATAAAGAACAATATCCAGCGGGAATATCTCTCCCTCGCGCACATGGTTGCCAACTTGCCAGCATAAAGAACCAGATGGATCTAACAGTCGAATACATTCAGAAATGACCTGCGCCTGATCATGAATATAAGTTTTAAGCGGAGATTTTTTTTCGTAGGCTTTTCCGATATTATAAGGTGGTGATGTTACGATTAGTTTCATGCTTTCGCTTTTAAGAGAACGCATGAAATTGAGATTGTCCTGGCAGGTCATCACAGCATCCAGACTCTTAATTTTCTCTGGAGCCTCTGATACAGACATATGCATACATATCACTCCCATATAACAAATACTTGAATTAATATTATAGACCAATTTAGTCACATTTCAAGCTATGACTTTAACTAAGTATGATCTAGATAGGTTGTCCATTCCTGTTGAGACCCTGAGGAGCAAACCCTAGATCAACTATTTTCTGGTTTCGTTTTTAAAAGAGCTTCTATCGCCGCTGTAACTTTAGGTGCGGTTGGCTCAGTAGTGGGGGCAAACCAATATCTCAAATCGCCATCCCGGTCAATGAGGTACTTATGGAAATTCCATTTCGGGTTACCTAAAATACTTACCTGGCTATTAGCCCATTTATAAAAGGGATGAATGTCGTTGCCGTTAACATGAGTTTTAGCGGTAACCGGAAAAGTTATGTGGAAATTGTTTGCTAAAAATTCCTTAATTTCTTTATCAGTACCTGGTTCCTGATTACCAAAGTCATTAGCGGGAACAGCGATTACCACCAGTCCCTGCTTCTTATATTTCTCATAGAGCTCTTCCATGCTCTCATACTGAGATGTTAGAGTGCAGTTAGAAGCCGTATTGACAACCATCAGCACTTTGCCTTTAAAATCAGCAAGTTTTATAGGGTTACCCATTTGATCTTTAAAGGTAAACGAATAGGCATTAACTGCATCACCAGTGGTAGCTGCACTGGCGTTGCCAGAAAACATAAAGGCGGCGAGCCCCAGGGAAAATAATTTAGCGACTTTGGTTTTCATTTATATCCTAATAGTTTAGATTGTTTCCATAACACAAACAAAAATACTGTATCCAATTCTTGAAAGCAAAGGGTATATACCAAGTCTCTTTTTTAATTAATACTAGAGCGCTAGCTATACTACCTATGCTAAAGCGTTCGGTAGTCACTTCTAGCCCACGCTCTTCGAACGTAGGGTAGGGGGTTCTATACATTATAAATAATAGTATAGTACTAAAGGAAATTATAGTTCCTCTGGTGAGTGCGACTGTACCAATTCATTGCATTCATTGTCTATTTTATCAATAAATGCTAAGTTACTTTTCATTTTGCCAGCAAAGTACTCGCACCCTTTGTCTTTAGATATGTCGAACTTTGCTTCAAATACTGTATCAGGATTCACCATTTCACCAGATTTATATTTAAGGAATTTACCAAAAATTTCTGCCATACGTTGAGCGGTAAAGGATTCTATATTATGATCGAAAGTAAAGCGTACAGTGCCTTGGCTTTCGGAGTTTTCAAATACACTGCGCAGTTCTTGCGGCGCTATATCAACGTTAATAGAAACATCAATAGGTAAAACCACATATTTGTCTTTTATAGGTTTATGGTTAGCGATATCAAGCAAATGATCTCTGCCAAATATACCAACCTGATGATCACTACTCTTTTCAACAATGTTTTTCTTAATAGCAGAATTACGTGCTGCCAATTTAGAATAATCAACGACATCACCAGTGTCCGATACTGCTTCCTTGATTCTATTAGTATCAGCAGGGATGATTTTCATTTTGAAAAGATGATGAAATACGTTGGTTCCTAAAGATTTAATTGAACCACTTTCTAACCTATTAGTGAAATCTTTTTCATATTCACTTTGTATATTCTCAAAACCTTGAGTTTTTAAATAAGATAGAAATAGCATTTCCAATAGGGTAGAACTTTGCAAATCATGAGTTTCGCCAAGCAGGATTAATAATTTTTTACCTTGTTCTTCTGCTTTCGCTAACTTGTTTTGGTAAATCTCGATAAAACGATTTAATCTGTTATCTAAATCATTTATAGAGAGCCTTCCATTTTCTTCTAATAACTTTTTTAGGCCTACAACCTGAGATCTTAAATCTTCTCCGCCACATTTGTCTGTAGATTGTTCTAAAAATTTTTTAAAAGGCACATAAGCGCCTCCAATAAAAGTGAAGGCAAATCCCGGGCATTTGCTGTTAATTTTTTGATTGAACCCAGCTTTTAAGCCACTTTGATAGGAATCTGATAGTTGTTTGTAAGACATTTTGCTCATAATTTTACCGCTATATTAGTATAAATTTATGGCAATGTTATACTATTATGCTTAAAATTACAAGACAAATGAATAATAACCTCTCATTCTGCTCAGCTTTTGCAAATATTTCTACTTGTGGTTACCCATGAGAAGCTTTTATAAGTCTCTCGGCTTCGACCTTGATTTGCTCAACACCAGGCTGGTCAAAAGGATTAACTCCCATAATATGCCCGGAAACAACTGTTTCAAGTGTGGCATGCATCCAGAGCTCACCGAGGTTAAACTCATCATAGGTATCCATCATAATCGTGCGCAGTGGCAATTTACATTTTTTGACACTATTTGATGTAGCCTCAAATTCCGCACGATTAACTTCATCCAGAGTTTTTAACTTCAGATAATCGGGATGAGCGCCAGAATAGATTTTGCTTCTATGGTGCAAAGTGTCTTTGACATAAAGCATAGTGTATACCTTATCGTGCGGGCCATCTAGGTAGAGCTGCATCATGCTGTGCTGATCCATAGGGCCAATACCCCGTACCGGAGTATAACCTTTTCCGTCTTTGCCCAGGGATTCTGAGATGATTTGGGCATACCATTCAAGAAATGGTGAAAAACTATGCAAATAGCCAAGCAATACCCATATTGGCTTATTGAGAAGCATAAGGGTTGTTGCGGCTTGGCAGGGCACAGAATCTTCCTTATTCCTCCAAAAGTCCTCAGCCACAGTATTTAGTCCCTCAATAAATGAATACATATCAAGGCCGGCAATAAGCCCTGAAAGAACACCAACGCTGGTAAATCCTGTGAATCTGCCCCCTACACCCGGGTCGTGGTCAATGATCACTGAATGCATTTCTTGCGCCATTTTGCGAATAGGATTATTTCCAGCACTGGTAATGAAGAAGCAATGATTGCCGATGTTCTTTACGCCAGCTTTGTGCATTTCCGATACAATAGCGCCAAACATGGAAATGGTTTCCATGGTTTTGCCAGAATTACTGATCACCAAAACTGCCGTGCGCTTTAAATTCAGAGGCACTATGACATGTTCAAAATATATAGGGTCAGTTGTATTTAAAAATTCAACTTTTGGTTTTAGGTCGCGGGCATGTCTTAAGCTAATGATGGTTTGTGGCCCAAGGGTTGCTCCCCCCATGCTTACAATTATGACATTATCGAAGCTCTCCCGGATATGCTTGGCCACCGGCAACAAAGTCGTCACCAGTTCTTCTCGGTCCTTGGGATGAATGACCCGGTAATATTTAGTAGATGCTGATGTATGTAAGAACACATCTTTAAAAATATTATGAATCTTTTTCTTAACTGAAGTTACATCCTTTTTGGAGATACCTTCTTCACCAATTTTATTTTCAAAACAATGGGCGTCATTATATATGTACATAATTAAAAATAATTAGGGTTAAACATTTTGGTATGCTCTTCAATGGCAAAGCGATCCGTCATTCCTGCTATATAATCTATGATGACACATGCTACCCCATCCTTGTCAAGTTTTTTTACTTTAAGTCTCCAATCTGAGGGTAAACATTCAGGTCTTTCAAGTAATCTGTTAAATAAGTCTGAAATTATCTGCTTTCCTTTGAGTGACATGCGGTTGACGCGGTAATCGCGCCATACATTTTCCATAAGAAAGGCCTTCAGGTTATTTTTCATTATCTCTACTGAAGGAGAAAAAGTAGCGACTGCCTGGGTCTGCTTGCGTATGTCGTTAACATCAGCAATACCCAGCTGTTCGAGATTTTTTTGTGTTTCAAAAGTCAGGTCATCAATCATAAATTTTAGAAGTCTGCGAATGGTTTCGTGGGTTAGGCGGGTTGAATTGATACCAGGATAAGCCAATTTAACTGCATCATAAATATCACCGATCTCTCTAATCGATTTTAAATCCTCAAGTTTAAACATGCCAGCCCGTATGCCATCGTCAATATCATGATTGCAGTAAGCGATGTCATCAGCCAGAGTCGCGACCTGGGCTTCCAGGGATGGATAAGCTGAAAGCAGCAGATCTTTTTGTTGTGAGAGGTTTGTGATAAGCTGTGGAGTTTTTTTGCCTTTCGCATGCTTTCCTTCTACTGGCCCGTTATGCTTTATTGTGCCTTCCAGAGTTTCCCAGGTTAGGTTTAGTCCATCGAATTCGGCATGCCTTTGTTCGAGTTGAGTAAGAATTTTAATCGTATGCAGGTTATGATCAAAGCCACCATACTGAATTGCGGCTTCATTGAGGCCATCTTCGCCAGCATGGCCGAATGGTGGGTGCCCAAGATCATGGCAAAGCGCCAGTGTTTCTGCTAAATCTTCGTTTAAATTAAGCTCGCGCGCAACGGTTCGCGCAATCTGTGCTACCTCAAGAGTATGGGTTAGGCGGGTGCGGTAATGATCGCCGACATGGTTGACAAATACTTGAGTTTTATACTCGAGGCGGCGGAAGGCCACACAGTGGATGACTCGGTCACGATCTTTCAAAAAGGGGTTGTGGTTGTTGATCGTAAATTTCTCTTCATGGATCCTGCCGGCGGTTTTTAATGGGTCACAAGCATAGCTTGCAAGCTTCATAGTAAGATTCCCAGTTTTTTAATAAACTAGCGGAAAAGCCAAACTAAGCAAAGAAATATTTTGGGCAATACCAGAATCTTAATATATTTCTTATTGCAGGATAGTCAGGTTTATGCGTAGACTGTAGTCTCAGACTGGAAAATTATGCCTGCCGCGCCGAAGCGTAAGCGAAGGCGGGTCACGCCCATTCCTCGAAAGTTTCAATATTAAAATCCTTCAACTCTTCCAGGTATTCTTCGAGCGAAACCAGGCCAACGCAGGGGAGGGCGCCAGTTTTTGTAATAGTTTTATTTAGCAGTTTTTTAGTTAGGATGATCGCAGGAATACATGGAATCTGAGGGCCGTCTCCCGAGCGTGCTATAATATACCAGCTTAGTTCAGAGTGCTTGCCTGCTTTATCCAGACCTTTAAAATTCATAAACATGCCTCCCGCATCTGTGCCCATCCAATCGAACCAATGGCTAGCTTTAAGTAAGAACTTGGAGTGTTGTGCAAGATTTAAGGGGATACCCAATCTGATTAGCCAGGAGCATAACCAGATCCCAAGATGGAGTGCGGTACTTTCCATCCCTGCAGAAAACTGTATAGATTTTATATTGTACCTGGGAGGAAAAAGATCAAGATCTGGAACATCGCAATTGGCCATCCAGCGCGTGCCAAGTTCTGGGAAGTTCTGCCTGTAAATATCCTGCCAGCCATAGATTGCAGTATTGCTGCCCGCAGCCGGTTTCAAAGGCTTGCCAACGTAGCTCAATATACCACGGGTTGTAGCCAGGCCGCGCTCGGCTTTCTGACCTGGGTTAATGCCATATTTGAGAGAGGTTATCTCGCTGAACTTGTCCTTGTAATTCTCGATAATTGCTGAAGATAATCCTGGGACTGTGCTCGCCCCGCTTACCGCCAACACGCCATGTTTTTGAGCCAGTTGGTCTAGCTCCGGGAAATGGGTGACAAAGTCGCGGCCATCAGCAAAATCTATATAATGAATGCGATTTTCAATGCAAGAACGAGCAACCTTATAATCTTTTTTCTGGAATGGTCCACAAGTATCAATCACCACTGCAGGCTTAAGCACTTTAAGATATTGGTCAAGCGAGCGTTCTACATCAAAAGTTGCAATTTCGACTCCAGTCAAAGTTTTGGCGAACTCTTCAGCCTTAGAATAGCTGCGTCCTGCTATAATAACTTCAATATTTGCTTTGACCAAAGCTTTAGTTATGCGTTTGCCAAAGGTGCCGTAACCTCCTAAAATTAATACCTCTGCGCTCATTGTTTATCAGCTATTTTAAAGGTTCCACTATATTGAAATCGGTTGCTGTGTTCTCATGGCTATTGATGACTGATCTAATTATAATATATCATATAGCTATGGAATATCTATTTATAAAGCTAATTCATATACTCAGCTCTACTATACTTTTTGGTACGGGGATAGGGAGCGCATTTTATATGTTTATGGCAAATCGGCGCAAGGACATTGCGGATATATACTTTGCGGTACGTCATGTTGTGATTGCTGATTGGTTGTTTACCACTCCGGCAATCATAGTACAGCTTGCGACTGGTATATGGCTTGTGCGTGAGGCTGGTTATGAATACCAGGACTATTGGATATTCTGGGCGCTTATGCTTTATTTTTTTGCCGGGATATGCTGGTTGCCGGTAGTCTGGATGCAAATTAAAATGCGTGATATGGCTAAAATTGCACTGGATACTGGAAGTAATCTGCCGCCAAGTTATTGGGCAATGGATAGGTGGTGGATTAGGTTAGGGGCTCTCGCTTTCCCAACCGTGCTCATCATTTTTTACCTCATGGTGTTCAAACCGGTTTGATTTTTAATAGAGGATAATGTCTCCAGGTTGTACATGTAGAGATAAATGTTCAAAGGCATCACTCCAATCTTGAAAAGTAAGTGGCGGCACTTTAATAAAATAAGCTAGTTGGCTCGCAAAATAGTCTCTCTGGGTTTGCGAAGTCGTACCTTCTTGAGGGGCAAGGCCCGCAAAACTCCATAATTTATGCTGCGGAGTTTGAGAAGCGAACTCCGCAATCAACCGACTTTTTCCAATACGTCTTCGACCTTTCACAACAATAAGGCTGGGAATAGCCTTGCGATGTAGAGCCTTAAGCTTCTTCAGTTCTCGTTTGCGACCTATAAATTGCATCATTGCCTTAAGTTCTCTAAATTCTCAATATTAACAATATCCTATGTTGAGCATAAAATGAAGTAAAAGATTTATGCTCAAAAATGACAAATGTCTATTTTGAGCAATTATAAAAGATTAAGACAAAGCAGCATAGATACTTAGATATTAAATTGCTTACATTGCCAGTCTATGTTAATATACTTTGAATTAATTTAAATTATTATGAAAATGATAAATAAAGCTAACGTGCATGGGCAATCAGTTGTTACTTTAAAACAAGCTTTGGAAATGGATATAATTGACTATAACCCAAGTCAAGGATTCAGAAAAATCGATCCGAATAAATTAAAGCTGCAAGGTGAGTTAATTAAAACAGCTTTAGATAATGGGGAGAACTTTAGCAACATATTTGCCGGTGATACAATTGTGGCTCTCTATCTAGAAAGTTTAACAGCACATAAAGATATGTTACTTAACCACCCGACTAACCCATTGAATATAAATGATTTCTTAAAGCTTACTCTTCAGGGGCAAATAACTGAATATAACCAAACTACAAATTTAGGGGAAACTGATCCTAGTAAATTGAAGCTACAAGGTGAACTCATTAAAGAAGCTTTGGATAAAGGCGCAGATCTTGTAAAGATGTTCAGCATTGACTATGGAATTTCCAAATTGGAATGCTTAGCCGCACATAAAGATATTTTCCTCAACCACCCGACTAACCCATTGAGCATAAATGATTTCTTAAAACTTATTCTGCAGGGGTCGATAACCGAATATAATCAAACGGAAAGTACATGGCAAACCGATCCGAATAAATTAAAGCTGCAAGGAGATCTGATTAAAGAAGCTTTGGGTAAAGGTGCTAGTATTTGCAACATAATTGGTTTTGAGTATATTTCTGCACCCTCGCAAACTTTAGCAACTCATAAAGATCTATTACTTAATCAATTCACAAAGGATATCTTTTTACTACTCGTACTGTTAAGTAGCGGTGAGCAAGACGGTGATAACACTTTGAAGTATGAATTGGTTGAGGAAGCTATAACTCTTGGTGCTAATGTAAATTTTGAACTCAGAGCAAAAATGGGGTCTTTCTCTCCACTTACCATAAATGATGATAGAGATATTGGGATACTATTAAAGGCGCATGGAGCAACCTGTAACGCGCAGTCAGAAACAGCGGCTTTATTCATTCAATGCGAAAATATATATGATTATGCCAAAACTATAGGTCAATATGCGGCACAAATAAGTAAGAACTTAGCTACAACAAAAGCTGAAGTTAATAAAATTCCTTATTTGCTTCATCATGTTTGGCTGACGCACCCAGAATCGCCAAGAGAAATAGATCCGCTTGATATTGAAACAGTTTTAGCAACAAAGCATAAATTTGAACAAAGCGATAAAGAATGGACGCATATAGTATGGACTAATGATAGAACATTGATACCAAACTCAGTTTCCAAACTTGAAAAACATGGAATTGAAGTGCGGTCAATTGAAAGTCTGCAATTTGAACTTAGGCTCATCAATCAGGTTTATGAACAAATCAATCAGAAGAACTGGGGAACGGCTTCGGATATTTTGCGGTATAGTTTGGTCGAACATTTTGGTGGCGTATATGCAGACCTGAATTTTGATTTTACCAGGAGTATTGAAGAAGAATTATATAAATATGATTACTTCGCTCAGGATTTTATTAACTACTTTTTTGCTGCGAAACCTAAGCACCCTATTATGACTGAACTCCTTAATTTGGTAGAGATAAATTTATTAACGCCTCCTCCATATATCACAAGCATTAATGAAACTGAGTTATTTGGGAAAACAGTTTATATATCATTATTACCATTTAGCTTGGCATACCTGAAGGCATCGAATTTAGGTTCAAATGTTGATATTGTGTTTCCTCCTAAAGATGACTTTATTGTAACTGATGCCTGGTTGAGCGAAGAAGTCCTGTGCCCTAGTTTTTGGACAGTTATGAAATTTCCCGAATACCTTGGTTTTTGTGGATCACAAGAGCTCGCTATAGGTGAAGATGGCAAAAACGGTCTTCACATGACTTGGGTTGAGGGTTAACGTCTTATAATAACGGTAACATTTTTACTTGAGCAGTCGGTCTAATAATGCAACTCTGCTTTAAGGGTTCATAATAACTAGGAGTAAACTATGTCATTATCAATGTATCAGGCATCTGTGCCAACATTCATCCATATGCTTAAGAACTTATCCAGCATTTTGGCGAAAGCGGTAGCGCATGCTGAGGCTAAGAAAATTGACCCCTCGGTTTTGTTAAATGCGCGCCTTGCACCTGATATGTTCTCTTTAACCCGGCAAGTTCAAATCGCAGCCGATATTATAAAAAATGGGTCCGCACGGTTAGCCGGCGTTGCGATCCCCAGCTTTCCAGATACTGAAACCAGCTTTCCCGAGTTGCAGGAGCGGCTTGCAAAAACTATAGCCTTTTTGGAAAGCCTGACTGCAGCGCAAATTGATGGCAGTGAAGAAAGAACTATCACCATGAATATGGAGAAACAGCCATTGAACTTTAATGGGCAGACTTATATGCTGGCATTTATATATCCTAATTTCTATTTTCACCTAACCACTGCTTATGCAATCTTGCGGCATAATGGCGTAGATGTAGGGAAAATGGATTTCCTGGGCAAGATTCAATAGCTTGCTTTTGTTTCATTTCTTGCGTTGAGTTAAAATACCTGTATTATCGCTAAACTGTTGCAATTATTGCCTTTATAATGTATGATTCGCCTGATAAATGTTATTTATTTATAAAGGTGCAATATGTTGTCGCATAGTGGTCAGTATGAGAAAAAAGTCCCCATGCAATCTGACGCCATGCCATATAGGAGGGCATCTGTTAGCTTGTTTTCATGGGTATATCTCAAGACTCCTTTTACTAAAGAAGGAGCTGTGAAGTTGCTATCAGCTTTGGGTGTTGAGTATAGTGAGGAACTGCTTAATCAGTGTTTTGTTTCAAAAGCAGGGCGAAGCTACTATATGACAGAATATTTTCTCGATAATAATAGAGAGCTAGGAATGCGTTCTGGTTTGGCTAATGCGTTAGACAATATGCTGTTTGAACATATGATTACTATTACTGATCGAGAAGGCTTTGTATTACAAGACCCAGAATTAATGAAAAAGTTGGCAGAATTACTTGACTGTAGGCTTGAGCAATTGGCTTATAAAATGCCTGAGAAGCGCTTAAATCCTACTGCCATTGAAAGTGTGAATAGCTTTACTGTAGCAGAGCTTGGGTTATCAGAAAGCAATGTTATGTTTTGTTCACTGGATGGAGCGGATAATCAAAGCGTATTCAATGAAGCGCTACACCAGATTATTAAAGGTAGGGCAAGGTATATTTTCTGCCATAAGGGGTGTCATGCTAATTTGATAAGCTTTCGTCGCATAGATGGAATTAGGTATTTCTTTATAATTGATTCACTAGGATTTGCTTTTGAAGATAGGATAATAATTGAGAAAAATGAGGTTGAGCGAGAGGAATTAATCCCCAATAGAAAGTTGATTAGGATGCAAATAGAAATCCTGACTTCTCTAAATGAATTTATTGTGGTTAGTACAGAACAAAGGCAACGCGACTTTAGTTCTTGCCCGATGTTTGCTCGGGAGGATCTAAGAGTATTGCATCAGTTCGATTATTTGCATCAAGAAATGCTGAATCAGTCCATATCGACAAGGGATAACCTATACTTATATACATGTCCTAAATTTCCTGCGCAAATGCTTCTGTTGTGGCAAGTGCCGACCGAAACGCTACTCGCTGACCCAAGAAGCCAGAAAACAGTAATGGACAGAGATGGAGAGAGTGGGAAGTTAGGAGAAATTCTAGTAAAGAAGCACTATGATCCTGCAAGAGGTTTAAATAAGTACTCAACCAAATTAATGGATGAATTTATTAAAGGGGTAAACCGTGAGGTTCCAAAACTAGTCTGTCCGCCAACATTAATGGCGACTTCATCTATGCATTTAAGTTTTGCAATTGATGCAAGGCTTGTCATAGGCATGAGCGATTTTTTAATTTGGCAGAAAGGTTTAGAAACTACCTGCAATACTATGCAATGTACTTATAGTGAAAGAGTGCTGGAAGATGCAGTGACTTTTGGAGAAAGGGTTAATCAGTCATCTCGAGATGTTTGGATGAGAAGCGTGTAACTATCAGCTTTTTCGCACATTTAAACTATTTAATGCTCACCGCTCTGTTAACTATTTATTTACTATTAATTGCTACAATCAACTCATAGGTGAATCATTACAATGAGTGCAATATGCTGGATTCCCAAGCAAATCCACAATGTTATAAAGCAGTGCTAATAGTCGGGCCAGGCAGCGAATATGGCTATAACACTCTGAAGTCAATGTATGACAGACCAGATTGTCTCATTATAGGAGATGGCATCAGGGATATTTCGCTAGAGGAGATTGAGACAGCGTTAAAAGATAAAGTTGACCATAATACCAGAATAGATGTGGAGCTACATGCCAGAATAACTAAGGATGATAATAATGAATATCACCACTTTTTAAATTTGAACTTTAAATCTACTGGCCAGACTACCAGATCAGAAGATCTAGTGGAAATGCTGGACCGATGTTCTGCCGAGCCATTGAGCATCGAGCTTAGATGTTGTTATGGCGGTATGGTTCAAAATACTTTAAAGCCTGGATCGGCACTTATAACCCACTCCCACTGGGGGGAATTCTTTTTTGAAGATGTAGGCGCTCATAGCCTGGCGAAGTTATTAGATGACCATTTTAGGTCTAATTCAAAACCTATACTTGACAGAATAACTGATAATTTACCGGCTTATGCGATAAACCCGGTTAAAATTAGTATAGTTAGTAATGATGGAGAAGTAGTCGATTACACCATAAGGCATGCTAAACAGCTAATTATTGGTCCAACAAATTTCCTCAATTGGCATATGGGGGAATATTATAAGCAATTTAGCGATTTAATAGAGGATGAGTCGATGAATCTTGCAGATAATCCAGTTCATAAGCTACCAGCTCTAACGCCTGAAGAGCGAGAAGATTATATTTATGGATCTATTGTTTACCAAAGAGATCAAGTAGTTCTCCTAAAGTTCTATAATCGTCTGTTAGATAAACATCCGGAAGTGTTAAGGAGCTTATTGAGAAAGAAAATAGGCAGACATGATTTAGTACTTCATGCTTTAGATGAGGGGCAAACAGATGTAATAAAATTCATTACACAAAATCTGGATAAACTCACAGAGGATATTGCAGATCAAAATGAACGTACCAGTGTAAAAAACAATTTGCTAAATCGAATATACCGCCATGCCATAAAAAAAGAGAACGTAGAACTTCTAAAGATACTTTTAGCATCGCCGCAGAGTACAATTAAAATGCTGGATGGTGAGTCGTTGCTTACTTATGCCATTTCTAGGAAGTATAATAATGTAACTCAAATGCTTATTAAAAACAAAGTTGGGTTGGATCAGAAAAATATGAAAGGTATGGCTGCTATTGATATCCTGATAAATCAAATGATAGCTTTAGATAATGATTTGAAAGAAGCGCGGATTATTCCAGCTGAAGCCGAAGCTCGGGAACAAATAAATTTGCAAATGCTTAAAGCAATGCTTAAAACAAGAGTCAAGCTAGATTCTAGGGGGCCAGATGGATTAACACCAATTTTTCGCGCGGTTGAGCTTAATGACCCAGAATTAATAAAAAGACTGCTAACTTTTTCTGAGGAGGCTGATCAAAAATGCAATAAGGAGTCGTTGCTAGAGTATGGGATTAAACTAAGGAAAGAGAAAGTAGTAATGCTACTCAGTAATGATCAGGCAAGGCTTACTTCGCTTACTGTAGCTGATGATGCAAACGAGCGGGCAGCAACTTTAAGTTGGGCTGCGCAACAGGGCCTTGATAAAGTAATAACTGCTATGCTTGCATCGCCCAAAACTGTTGCAAGTGATTTAACAGTCCCAAATAAACTAGGAAATACACCGTTAATATTAGCTGTCATGAAAGGTCATACTAAGGTAGTAAAAGCGATGCTTGCATCTAACAAAGTTGACACTAGTGTTTTAAATTTTCCAGATGCCTCCAGTACTACGGCCTTAACCTGGGCAGTTAAGCTAAATCATAAAGGTATAGTAAATATCATGCTTGCCTCAGGTAAAGTCACTGCTGCTAACGATTTGCCTAATAAAGAAGGTAAATCTGCATTAATGCTAGCACTTGAGTTAGGTCATAATGATATAGCGCTGGCTCTCATTCAGGCTAAAATAGGAATAGATACGCCGAATAAAGAAGGAACTACACCTTTGATGCAGGCAGCAGCAAAGAATAATGTAATGGCAGTGAAGGCGCTTATAAAAGCAAAAGCTGTGAAAACTCTACGAGACAAGGAGGGATATACTGCGCTTGAGATAGCTAACCAGGCTGGTCATCAGGATATTGTAGTCGAATTAACCCCGAAAGAAGTTAATAAGCCTCCGACGAAGCATGCAGAAAAACTGTCGAAAGAACCAAAAGTTCCACTGCCTGCACTCCAGGCGCATGGTTCGCATGCTGAAGCTGTGACTGCAAAGAAAACGCAGCTTAAACCAGTAACCATTCATGCGGCTAGTGTGCAGTCCGGCAAGAGTGACAATACTCAAATAAGTCATTAATGCCTAACCTAATAGCGATACCCCTTCTTCTTTAGACTCGAGTGACAATGATCTTCTCCGAACATATTTATCCAGCACGTTGGGTAAATCAAGTTCGCTGCGTATAATGAACGATAGTGTTCCCCCAGACTGTGAGGTATCGTATGGGATATAGTTAAACTCAGCGTTTGAAAGATTAACATCTTTAGCTTTTGTTATTCTGTTATGCAGTGAAACAATGCACACACCCTTTTGGTCAAAGTTATTAAGTGCTATAGCGGATGAGGCAAGGTTTTTAACCGAAAGTGATTCATCATAGTCAATCCAAATATACCATTCCGTTTTTAAATTTAACTCACTGGCTTTGAGTTGTTCCTGAATATAATCAAAGTGAGTAGGGTTGGTATTGCACAAAATGATCATCACAAATGTCTGTTCCTTTTGCATATTTATAATGCGTCTTAAATCATCCTGCACGCTCTGACTCAGTTTGCACATGGCATTCCATGCTGCCTTAAAAGATTCATCGGGAATGTGGTTTGGATTTTGCCATAGCTGGGCGCACATTTTCTTTTTAAACGCTTCGAAACTATCAATTGCGCCGCTTTTGTATTGCTCAATGGTTTTAAAATGACTTTTATCCACTAGAAAAGCATTATAAACAAATAGATAAACCAGTGGGTAACTTATAAAGCTATAGCCTGACTTTAAACAAGAAGCAAATTTTGCCACAAACGGTGAGTGGGTTTTAATCACGCGCCATGCAACCGAAAGACAAGTGAAGCTTAGCCTGAGTGTTCGTGTTATATGCGGTGGAAATGCGACACCTTTAAAAGCATGAGAGAGGGCAAAGCCCAAAAGACTATCGCCTTCATTCACCAGTTTAGTAAACGCGCTTAAGGATTTGTTGATATCAGAATTAACCAGTTGCCCGAGTGAAAGTAAGAACACTTTTTGAGTATCAGAAGACTTAATACTAAAATCTCTCATATTATACAGTATTCAATATACCTAATAATATGTTATGGAGTTTCAGTAAGTTAAGCAAATAATTTAATACTGCCTTAACAAATTGGCATTAAGGCAGTATTAAATGTAAGATTGTTATCTATCGTGCTGTTGATTAGCGTTTAGGTCGCAAGCAACTTGTCTCTGGCGTAAGTCATGCAAGAAACCAGCAGGAAACTTATGTTCTTCATTAAAATCATAAGGTGGTGGTGCCTGCTCAAATGCTCCGCCATACACTCCAGCATATTGCTGATATTGTGGTTGAGGTGCTGGTACAGCTTCATATTGTTGAGCAGCAACCGCCGCCGCAAAAGGAGCGTGGACTAGTACTGCCGGAGCTGGTAATGCAACCTGTGCAATAGTTGGGCAGTAATAGCTTGCAGTATGACCTGCGCCATCAATCTGTGCCCGAACAGTATTATTAGCATGCTGATAAAGTAACCCGGCGACGCTGGCATCAGCATTTACAGCTGAAACGTGAAGTAGAGTTGTAGTCCTTGAATTCATACAGCAGAAAAAACGGAAAAAGTTAGCAAATGATTCGCAACAAGATGACTTGTGATATGAATTAACATCTGCATGTCCTACAACAACAAGTGCATGTACTATATCGTAATTATTTGCTTGCACTGCTTTAAGTAACGGTAAATCTTTGTTGAACGCAACGTTCACTTGGGCGCCTAGTCCTATAGCAAGTCTGACTGCTTCTGCATTTCCTTGTTCTATCCCATTATCAAGCATTTGATTAACTAGTCGCTGGTTTTCCTGATTAAGTCCAGGCACAATTTGTGATATGAATCCAGCTGCAGCAAAATCTTTTGCATGAATCGCTCTATTAAAAGCATTTTGAAATGTAGTATCGATGACTGAAATTTTAGCTTCAATCCAGTCCAACCTATTAGATACTGCCCTGATATTTTGATTCTGAAAGAATTCAGCAGTATTGTTTTCGCTTGAATTACCAGTGAATAACAGATCACTCAGCGCACCTAATGCTCCGGAAACTGATCCATGCGGATTAGCCGGCATAGCCATTATTCCAAAATCTGCCAATGCGTTACCTAAAACTGGTTGTGATACAGGAGCAATCCCAAGTAAATGTCTAAAAAATGGATCTATAGTTGCTTCCAGATTTGAAACATCTACAGCAGCGTTGGTAATTTTATGGTTTTGATCCCATTCATGCCAAAACCCTTCTCCCGGCCCTCTCAGGGCTGCGTCTAAAAAGTTAAGGGCTTGTCTAACGCCGTTAACTTGACGTTGTTGATTAGGTATATCAAAACCACTTATATAATCGGCAACAACGTTACCCCTTATCTTGTTTGCATTAGCAAGAGTTCGCATTATATAGCCTCGACACCTTTTGATCCTGTTCTTGTTATTAGCAATACTTGAATCTTGACTCGATTCATGAATCCAGCTTTCACGATTTCCGTACATAATATACCTGAATTAAACTGTTATGAAGTTATTATATAGCATTATACTGTGCTAACATTGGATAAATAAGGAATTTTTTGTTAAGGTTTTATTAAAGTGCCAATCAGCGCTTGTTGAAACGGTGGTATTCTAAATGATATCAAAGCAAGTGTTGCAGCATATGTTTGAGAACCCCAAGAATAATAGAGCAAGTAGCTACAATGGAGGCGCCTATCATCAGTATCAGCCTTACTTCAGTATGATGAAGTTCTGCTTTAAATTCAGTTCTGACTTTTTCAACATCTGTTCTGACTTTTTCAACTTCAGTTCTTACATTTCCCAGATCGGCTTTAGTTGCAACACTTTGTTTGATATTCTCTACATCTTTTTCCAGCACAGCCACCTGTTCTTTTGAAGCTACTTTGCTCATATCAACATTATTAATCTCGGAAATAATATTCACAAATTCCTCGGCTTGCTCTTCCTGTACTCCTTTTAGCATAAGCCGTTTAACTGCGCTATGTGTATCAAAAACTATTGCAGTCATATCTTAACTCGATATTTTCGATCGTAATTTGAAGCGCGCTAACCTTGTCTGTCAATTTAATTTGCCGTATTAAAACGCAAAATCAAGCAAAACTGATTGACGGAAGGGTTGTAAGGTATTATGATGATAAATCATAAAATGAAATTCCTATAAGATCATGGCAAAAAAGAATATTGTATTAGTTAAATTAGTAAGCTCCGAAGGTTCGGGCTATTTTTACGTTAGGGGTAAAAACCCTAAGAAAACTACCGCAAAACTTAAGTTTCGCAAGTATGACCCCAAGTTGCGTAAGCACGTGGAGTTTGACGAGAAAAAGCTTAGCAGCTAGTGGCCTTACTCCGATTAAATGATATCAGTAAAACTTACCGTCAGGGTAAGAATGAGATATTGGTATTAAAAGACATTAACTTAGAAATCAAAGCTGGTGAAGTGGTATCTCTCCTTGGCCCATCCGGTTCCGGTAAATCAACTCTCCTGCAGATAATTGGTCTGGTTGACCTCCCTACTAGTGGTAGTATATATATCGATGACAAGCGTTGCAATCAGCTTACCGAAGATGAGCTCACCCATATTAGACGCGATAAAATTGGGTACATATATCAGTTTCATCACCTGCTGCCTGAATTCACTGCCTTGGAAAACGTAATGATGCCGCTTTTGATATCTGAGAAAAACCGTGCTGAATCCAAAAAGGCTGCTACTGAAATTCTTAAATCTTTAGGCTTAGGTGATCGTCTTAATAATCTGCCCTCAGAGCTTTCTGGTGGTGAACAACAGCGGGTAGCAGTGGCACGCTCTCTGGTGAATCAGCCCCAGTTATTGCTCGCCGATGAACCTACGGGGAATCTGGATGCTGGCAATGGCCTTAACGTCATGAAGATGATTCTTAATGAAGCTAAAATGCGCAAACTCGCAGTCATCCTTGTCACCCATAATCTTGATCTTGCCCACATGACCGACCGCATTTTTGCGCTCAGCGATGGCAGTTTAATGACTGCTGCATAGTAAATAATTTAATAAATCTTTAATATTATCGCAATATTTGTGTAATATATCTCATTTATACTTGGACTGTAATAATTTAGGGTAGCTATGAAAAATTCTCCATCCATTCCAATGTATGCGTTAGCTGGAATCCACAGTTTCTTAAGAAATCCTTTAGCAGCAGTAGCTTTTGGCTGTGTGGTGGAAAATATGGTTCCATCAATCCCTTGCGTTGGAACTTTTATTACAGCTATGGGAATGGCTTCCATAGTACCTAGCATGCTTTCTGTGATATCACATTCTTTTCATAATGGTACAGCCACAAAGGATATCTTCAATGCTAGCAAAACTTATGTACGCAACCTCTGCACTTCAGCCTTAGCAGATTTGCCTTTTGCAATAGCAGCATCATATATCCTACCTGCTTCAGTTGGGTTTAGTGTTGCATCATACATGGCTTACACTGTTTTTGGTAAGCTCTCTATGAAGAAAGAAAACAATAGGTTTAACATTAACGAAATCCTCTATAATTGTGTCGCACAACCTATACAGTATTTCACCTTAGGCAAGCTTGGGTTGCTTTCAGGTTTACGGTACACATATAATTCACATGAAGTGACAAATAGTGATGCAGTAATTGAATCCAACAAAGAAAATAGCATACAGATTACCGAGAAAGACTTATTTGTATCATTCAATAACATTAAGCAAAAGCTGGCAGAAATTGGTTACCATAACCATAGCAAAGCAATAAAATTTTATCTGTCAGAATCTCCTATAATGAGCGCGTTTGCTGAAAACCCTATGGGTAAAGAGCCTATTATTTCAATAAGTAAAGGATTGATTGCAAAGTTCATCGCAGCCAACCATACAAAAGAAGAAGTGATAAATCAATTAACTGCTATCATTGCACATGAATATGGTCACATCACACTTAATCACTGTAGTGAAGTGCATAATATTGCAAAGAATACTTTTAATTTGATACTACCTAGTAGTAATCTTGGATCGACTATTTATAATTTCAATGCACAGCGCTGTGAGTATCAAGCAGATAACATAGCTGTAAAGGTTATGGGAGAGTCTGAGAGCTTATCAAAAGGTTTATCAGTAATATGTGGCTACACCCCTTTAAATAACGAAGGAATGCTGGCAAAATTATTTCGGGTATATTTTGTTTTTTCAGATAGTGTAGGGAGGTTAATTTCTACGGCAATCCATCCTAATACTTCGAATAGGATATTTGTGGCAAATAAGTTCATTGCAGACATGCCCCAGCAGGAACCTGCAGCCGCAATTTTAGCGCGGGGCTAACAGTAATATAAATCTGGTCATTTAAATCGGGCTTGGTTAAAATAGCACGTATACCAGCATTAGAATTTTATTGCTATATATCTAATGAAATGAAAAGTATATTGAGCTAAGAGTTTGAGCAAAAATATTATTACTAAAGAATATAATAACCTACTAAGTGATCTTAAGCTTCGAGTTGCCTCATCGCGTTATAGAGCTGCTATGGGTGTTAATAAGGAGCTTATTTTACTTTACCATCATATCGGTGCAGCTATTTTAAGCTCGCAATCAAAATATGGCTGGGGTGCTAAAGTGATCGAACGATTGTCTCGGGATTTGCGCGTAGAATTCCCTGAAATAAAGGGGTTTTCGACAAGGAACCTCAAATATATGAGAAAGTTTTCAGAAGAATGCCCGGATTTTGAATTAGTGCAACAGGTTGTTGCACTAATACCTTGGGGTCATAATGTTATGCTGATGAATAGATTTTCAGATATGCAGATTAGAATGTTCTATATTAGAAAAGCAATTGAACATGGTTGGTCACGCAGTATCATGGCTATGCAGATTGATTCAAACCTTCATAAACGTCAAGGGCAGGCTATTACAAATTTTAAGGATAAATTACCCCCTCCACAGTCTGATTTAGCTCACTCTACTTTAAAAGACCCGTATCTTTTTGATTTTTTAAGCGTAGGGGAAGAAGCACATGAACGTGAGGTTGAAAAAGCTCTTGTTCAGCATATGGAGAAATTTATCCTAGAATTAGGAGCTGGATTTGCTTTTGTAGGTCGTCAATATCATCTTGAAGTGGGTGAGCAGGACTTTTATATAGATATACTTTATTACCATTTGAAGCTCAGATGTTTTATTGTTATTGAGTTAAAAGATAAAGACTTCAAACCAGAATATGCGGGAAAAATGAATTTTTACTTATCTGCCGTTGATGATCTTTTAAAGCACAAAGATGATCAGCCATCAATAGGGCTGATTTTATGTAAAAATAAAAATAGCATTTTGGCTGAATATACATTGCGTGATATGACAAAGCCAATAGGGCTAGCAGAGTATAGGCTCACTGGAAAATTACCAGAGAACCTAAAAAGCTCATTGCCAACTATTGAGGAACTAGAGAATGAGTTTGCTAAAAAGTTAACTGATAAAGATGAAGTCGATGAATCTTGATACTGGGGTTAAATTACTATCTGTTAAGTCACAGGCCAAGCTATGAAGAAAACCAGTCAGACCCTGACCGATATTGTTGATATACTCAACGATGGGCAGTGCCATGATGGCACTACAATAGGAGCTAAGCTGAACATCAGTCGCAATGCAGTATGCAAGGTGATCAAAAAGCTTACTGACTATGGCATTAAGATCAGCTCCAGAAAAAACACAGGGTATATTCTGCAAGAGCCGCTAAATATGCTTAAGCAAAGCGAAATAGTGCAGGGGCTTCTCGATAAGGAGACTGAAATCATAATAGCAGAAAGCCTGGATTCAACTAACGATTATCTCAAATCTTTTTATGGCTCAGAGAAGAACATTGTGTGCTTGGCAGAACATATGTCGCAAGGGAAGGGCCGTTTGAACAGAAGCTGGCATGCGCCTTTTGGTCAAAACATTTACCTCTCTTATCTCTGCCGCTTTCAAAAGGATGTTAGTGAGCTGGCAGGTCTGAGCTTGATTGTAAGCCTGGCAATACTTAAAACTATTGATAAATTAAAGCTACCAGCGCCGCTGCAAGTTAAATGGCCGAATGATGTAGTGTGTCATGGGCAAAAACTGGTAGGCAGTCTGATTGAACTGCAGGCTGAAGCCAACGGAACCTGCCAGGTGATTATCGGCATCGGCATCAACGTCAATATGCTTGATGGCGATCATAAGATCACTCAGGACTGGACATCTCTTCGGAAAATACTTGGCAGCTATATTGATAGGAATGAGTTATGCAGCTCTCTAATCAATAACCTTATAGCCTATATAAAACGCTTTGAACACAATGGTTTATCTGATTTCATGGAAGAGTGGGAGCAGTCGGATTGCCTGTATGGTCAGCAGATTAATCTAAAGTGCATGGAGCAAGCTTTTACCGGAACTATGGAAGGAATCAACCGGCAAGGCAACCTTTTGCTGCGCCTGGAAGATGGTTCAGTAAAAGCCTTTTCTGCCGGAGACACGACCCTAGTCAGGAAAACCTAGCGTCCTAGGGTCTTATCCTGCTCTGCGGTTGTGCGATCCTCCCAATTGCCTTGAACAACTGTAGCAGTGTTAACAGCTGCGCTTGTTGGTGCTTGTACTGCTGTAGTAGTGCACAATGGTAGAGTTGTGCTAACTGGAGGCAATACGCCATATGATGCATTCGGCAAATTTAAGCTCTGAATTACTTCATATAGTTGAGAATGTAAAGCTAGTCCTTCTTCGGCATTAGCCACAGGAATTGAAAAAGCATCGGCTCTGGGCATCTGCCATGATGCAGCTAACGCAACCGATGGCACCAATATGGTCATTTTCATGCAGAGGAAAAGCACACTAAAATTTAGTTTTCTGCTGCAGCAAGCTCTGAAGAAAGCACTTTGACTGTCGTTATCTCCATCAAGTTCGATTGTTTTCCTAGATGGATCAAAAGAAGTGAGTTTTAATGAATTACCTGGCATAACCGACCTATATAAGTTATATAGGCGCTAAACTAATATAGCGTTAGATAATAGTCAACCAAAAATATTTGCACGGTTGACTAAAAAGTTATCCAGCATCCCTTAGGCCTTCAGCCACAGTTAAATAATGCTTCAGGTATTTCCCGGTAACACTGGCTTTTACAACAGCAACTTCTTCAGGGGTGCCGACCGCAACGATTTCACCACCTTTATCTCCGCCATAAGGGCCAACATCAATAATATGGTCTGCGGTTTTTATGACATCAAGGTTATGCTCGATCACAATTACAGTATTTCCTGCTTCAACTAGTGTGTGTAATACATTTAACAGCTTGTTGATATCATCTGCATGCAAACCGGTAGTTGGTTCATCGAGAATATAAAGCGTGCGGCCAGTTGAGCGTCGCGAAAGTTCCTTCGCCAGCTTAACCCGTTGGGCTTCACCACCAGATAATGTGGTTGCCGATTGCCCGACTTTCATATAGCCAAGACCTACTTCCTGCAGCGCGACTAGCTTTTCCATAATGATGGGAACACTGGTGAAGAACTTAGCGCTATCATCAACTGTCATTTCCAAAACGTCGGCAATCGAGCAACCTTTATACTTTATTTCCAGAGTTTCTTTGTTATAACGTCTACCGTTACATTCATCGCACTTCACGTAAACATCAGGCAAGAAATGCATCTCGATCTTAATAACACCATCACCCTCGCAGGACTCACATCTGCCACCTTTAACGTTAAAAGAAAAGCGACCAGGTTTGTAACCGCGAATTTTAGCTTCATTATTCGAAGCATACCAATCGCGAATAGGCGTAAATGCACCGGTATAAGTGGCGGGATTTGAGCGTGGAGTACGGCCAATTGGGGACTGATCGATTTCAATCACTTTATCGATATACTCAAGCCCCATGATTTTATCGTGATCCCCTGGATGGGTATTTGAACCGTGTAGCTTCTTTATTGCAGCTTTATACAAAGTATGAATAGTCAGACTTGATTTGCCGCTACCAGAAACTCCAGTCACCGCAATAAAAGTACCAAGCGGGAATTTGACTTCAACATCTTTAAGGTTGTTAGTTTTTGCACCAACAATGTGAATGCACTTATCTTTCTTGCCCTTGCGTCGTTTTATAGGGACAGGAATAAACTTCTTCCCGGAGAGATACAGGCCAGTAATACTGTTAGGATTGGTGATAATTTCATCAGGAGTACCAAGAGCAATTATATGACCTCCGTGAATGCCGGCGCCAGGTCCTACGTCAATGATAAAATCTGCGTTTCTTATCGTATCTTCATCATGCTCTACGACGATAACTGTATTGCCCAAATCCCGTAGGTTCTTAAGAGTGCTAAGCAAGCGCTCATTATCTGACTGATGCAGGCCTATAGAAGGCTCATCAAGAACATATAAGACGCCAGAAAGGCCAGAACCAATCTGTGATGCCAGGCGAATCCGTTGGCTTTCCCCACCAGAAAGGGTGCCTGATTCCCGGCTTAGTGTTAGGTAATCTAACCCTACATCTTTAAGGAAGCCAAGCCTTCTGGTGATTTCTTTAAGGACGCGTTCTGCAATTTTAAGATGCTTTTCCGAAAGCTTATTATCCAGAGAGTTAAACCATTCAATCACATTGGTAATGGTCATGCGGCAAACTTCACCGATATTTAAGTCATCAATTTTGACGCACAGGGACTCACTTCTCAGCCTGAACCCGTGGCACGAGCTACAGTGCTTCATGCTTTGGTAGCGAGCCAGTTCCTCTCTTACATAATCGCTTTCCGTTTTCTTAGCTTTGTTCTCTAGGTAAGTTATTATACCCTCAAATGGTTTTTTAACTGTGGTTGTCCTAAAGCCATCATCATAGCGGAAGGTAATTTCATCTTCCCCGGAACCATGCAGGAGCACATTGCGTACATCTTCACTCAGTTCTTCAAAAGGTTTTAGGACGCTGAATTTGTAATGAGCTGCTACACCCTCAAGGGTCTGCATGTAAAACTTAGCTTGGGAGGCGGCAAACTTAGAAGTAAACTTAAACCACGGTTCTATGGCTCCTTCCTTTACACTAAGCTTAGTGTTTGGAACTATAAGTGAAGGATCAAAATAAACCTCAACTCCTAATCCGTCACAACTTGGGCAAGCACCGTAAGGGCTGTTGAAGGAGAATATCCTTGGCTCTATTTCAGTGAGGCTGAATCCTGATACCGGGCAGGCAAACTTTTCAGAAAATACAATAACGTCACCTGGTTTTTGTTTTGTTGTTGCGCCTGCGGGCAGGGAAATGACTTCAACGGAAAGTAAGCCACTACTCATTCTAAGCGCAGTTTCTACGCTATCTGCGAGGCGGTTACCTAAATCATCTGATAATTCAATACGGTCTACAACTACTTCGACATCATGCTTGATATTTTTATCGAGTACAGGAAGCTCATCAAATTCATAGAAAACACCATCGATTTTGACGCGCTGAAAGCCCTGCTTTTGCATGTTGATAAATTCTTTGCGGTGTTCACCTTTTTGCCCTTTAACAATCGGTGCCATCAGGAAAAGGCGGGTACCGTTTGGCAGCTTCTGAATAATCTCAACCATCTGACTGGCGGATTGCTTTTCAATTGGTTTGCCAGTAGCTGGGGAATAAGGTATTCCAATCCGTGCATAAAGCAGGCGCAAATAATCATAAATTTCAGTAGCAGTGGATACTGTGGAACGTGGGTTGCGTGAAGTGGTTTTTTGATCGATGGCAATCGCAGGAGAAAGGCCTGTGATCGATTCAACATCGGGTTTGTCCTGAATCTCCAGGAATTGGCGAGCGTATGCCGACAAGCTTTCGACATAGCGGCGTTGTCCTTCCGCATAAACTGTATCGAAAGCCAGAGAAGATTTTCCAGAGCCGCTGACGCCGGTGATAACCACCAACCGATTCTTTGGAATATCTACGCTTACATTTTTTAGATTATGAACTTTTGCACCGCGAACAGAAAGTGTCTTCATGAAATCAGCCTTGACCGTTAATTAAAACATGATAGCAGTTATCTCTTTGACATTCAACTGAAAAGAGTTTTAATAATTACGCTGTTGTACAAAGATCTCATAGGCGGCAAGAAGTTAGATTTAATGGCCGCCAATAATAAATTTAGTGAGATTATTATCTAGAAAACGCAGCTCCTTCAGATTTCTTTTCAAACTCGGTTTGTGCTACGATGCTTTGTGAGCTGCAGTATTTTAGTGCCACTGCGTCAGCGTTATCGACAGACATAGCCTTTATTTCAGGGTTAATCAACGAATTAGATGAGCTGAGTGCAGTTGATGCATAAGCAGCATCCCGAGCCTTAGCAAGCCTAGCAGCAGCAACCTTAGTAGCCTCAGCAGTCTTAATAGCAGCCTCAATCATATTAGCGCCTTTCCTAGCACTATAATTAGCAAGACCCGTAGCATAATTAACAGCAGCAACCTTAGCAGCCTCATCAGCCTTCTTAGCCTCAGCAGCCATAGCAGCAGCCTCAGCAGCAGCCTTGGCCTCCGCAGCAACCTTAGCAGCCTCATCAGTTTTAGCAGCAGCAACCTTAGCTGCTTCAACAGCCTTAGCAGCAGCCCTAGCAGCCTTAGCAGCATTAGCAGCTCCGGCACGAAGGCTAGTATCAATATCTATAGTAAGATTGCTGGCAGCAACTATAACACCCTGAGCACTAGTCTTCATAGCCTCAGCATCATTAGTATTAATATCTTTAATAAAAGCAATGGCAGCAAATTGAGCAGCATTAACATAAGCAGCAGCTCTAGCATCAGCGGCATCCTTAGCACAAGCAGCAGCTCTAGTAGCCTCAGCAGCCTCGGCTTCAGCAGCAACCTTAGCAGCCTCAGCTTCGGCAGCAACCTTAGCAGCCTTATTAGCCTCAGCAGCCTTAGTATTAGCAGCCCCCCAAGCCTCAGCAGCCTTAGCAGCAGAAATCTTAGCAGCCTCAGCAGCCTTAGCAGCAGAAATCTCAGCAGCCTCAGCAGCAGCAGCCTTAGCAGCCTCAGCAGCTCTCCTATCCTCTATATCCTTAGCTTCATTAGCAGCCCTCCTAGCATTATCAGAAGCAGTCCGAGTATAATGAACACAAACAGCTTCTCTAGCAGCCTCAGCAGCCCTAGCATTATCACTATCATTTTTTGGCTTAGTATTTTGGCCCATAATGCGGAGAAGCTTTCGCAAAGCTGACATTGGTTTATTAGCGTTTTGCTCATTTCTACTAACAGCAAGAAAGTGGTTTTTCCAATACTCATTATTGAGTCGCGGAAACTCATAAGAAAGTAACGCATTAACAGCTTGTGCTTGCCCCTCTGGTGATAGCTTGCTAAAAGATTCTGAGTCCTGATCGTAAAAATACCCAGTACGGCCCTTGTCGTCATAACGCTTGTTGTCATGTTGAAGCATAAAGATACTCTTTATAAGTTAATGTCGAAATTATATTTTATAGAATATAAAATGCAATGCGATTAATGTTAAAGTTTTGGGCATTGCCTAACATTTATAGATAAAAATCTAAGCATAGTCTGTCATTGAAGAAGAGCAGCCAAAGGGATGCGGCTATCATCTTTATTGATTTACTGTACCTTCTTGTATGGTGGTGCTTTGATATCTTATAATTTATAAGCACCGTAACGATCTGTACATAAATGCTTATCAAACAGATTTGCTTTAGAAAATAACTACAGTTCAGAATGCATGTAAGAATCCAAGTAAAAAACTGGAGCCATGTTGGCATCATAAAAGGTACCTTCCAACGTTTCGCAACAATCCTCGTAGCAGCCCTCAAGCGTTGTATTTGAAAGAATTTTTATATCAATGCTTGATTTTATCTGCATATCTATTTCCCATGCGCTATAATAGGCCTTCATTTTCGCGAATAAATCTAGGCGATCTTTGAATATTAGGATTGAACCAGATTGCTCTATTTTTTCCTCAATAATGCTAATTGAATTGGCAATCTCGCCCAAATTCTTGGCGTTTTCCTCAAGTGTTGTTTCCCAATGGCATTTGGAGGTATGTATCATTCCTGTTTTAAATCTAAGACCATTGCTATAAATCGCAATGTCATTTTTCGTATCTTTTCCAATTGTTCTCATAAATTAAGCTTTGTTACGCAATTCGAGCATAATATATCAAATAAAATAAAACGGCAAGTATTAATAATTACTTTCAATTAACCATTTATTAAACAATCATAATTATGATAAGTTATAACTAATCTTTAGTGAGAGTAATATGAGCGACTTTACTAAGCATAAAAAGAAGAAAGAGCATAAAGTTGCAGTTGTGAACCAGCAAATAAGCCAGGAAAAGTATGGCGCAGTGATGGTGCTTGTCCTTGAGCGACTAAAGCACCTTGAGACTATCCTGCAAAATGAAAAGAATATCACCAATGCGATGCTTTTGGTGCAAAAACGTATAGATGAATATAACCATAAAGTAGAGCCACATCACCCTCATAAGAAGATCGATATGGAAAAAGTGAACAAAGGTATTGAACTGCTAAAGACCGAAGCTCGGGGCAACAAGAAAAAACTAGCTGTTATCTCAGATCTTGAACAAATTGTGAAACATGAAGAAGCCCACCATTCACGCTCATAAATGCAGAGCAAAGTAATAAATACTGTGATTCTTACTCAGGCCAATGCGCTGGTACTTTGTGTGTAGCCAGCCTTCTGGAAGTTTGGTGTAATCATTCACCTCGGTTGAGTGCATAGCAAAACTCTGAGAGTCTATGATGCTTTTAAGAATCCATTCGGCGTATTCGCTGTGGTCGGTTGCAATGATCAGCTTGCCCGAAGCCGCTAGCTTTGTGCTTAGCAGTTTAATGAAATCTTTGGTGATAAGCCGGCGCGCATGTTGCCGTCTTTTAGGCCATGGATCGGGGCAAATAATATGTATTTCTGAGAAATAGTCTGAGCTGATACTATCAAGTAGAATCCGCACGTCATCAGGGAAAAACCTAACATTCTTTAAATTGCCGTCCATGGTTTGGCGGAGTGCTGAGGCCATGCCATTTAGATAGGGTTCGCAGGCAATATAAGTGTTATCAGGATGAGTTTTGGCATTGTTTATAAAATACTCACCATTACCGATGCCAATTTCCAGGCAGACTTTCCCGGCTTTAGCCATTTGTTTGAAGAAAGCTGGGGTGGTATGCACCTGAACTGAGGGTAAGAAGTTCGCAAGCAAGTCTTTTTGAGACTGGCGTAAGCCACGACCCACCCGGCGTGCAAAGGTATTTGTACTTTGGTATTTTTGAGTCATGGCAAAATAAATAAAAAACCCCGCTATATTAGCGGAGTTTTTTACTTATGCAAGTAGCAATTAGCTATTTGCAGCTTCTTTCAAGTCCTTACCAGCAGAGAATTTTACTCTGTTGCAAGCAGGAACTTTTACTTGAGATCCATCTCTTGGGCTACGCACAGTTTTAGCAGGAACGTGGCGGGTTTTAAAGCTACCGAAGCCAATGATTCTCACTTGTTTACGTTTGCGTAGAGCATCCTTAATACTGCTAAATACAGCATTTACGGATTCAGTAGCAGCTGCCTTAGTAGTTTTAGCAGATTTAGCTACCGAGTTGATGATGTCTTGTTTGTTCACAAATTACCTCACATTTCAATTAAACAAAGGTTACGTGAATGACCTTAAGACAGCAAATATGGGATGGCAAGATTTTTTTTTCATAATAATAAAAAAACATTTGTTTAAAAATCTCCGGTAAATACTGCATCTCCAAGCGTTTAATATATTTGATTAAGTAAAATTGAAATATTTTTGTAATATTTCAATTAAAATTTTATTTAGGTATATATACAGGTTTGGCTTTTGTAGAGCCGTAATTAAGTGTAAAATATATAGCACCTCTATATAAACATTAGCCAAGCATGTATAATCAAGAACTCGCAAAACTTCCTTCAATGATTAGCACCATTAGAGATTTTGGACTTGAGCCAAATAAAAAAATGGGTCAAAACTTTTTACTTGATACCCATATTACTGACCAAATCATCAATGCTGTTGGTGATCTCACTGATAAGGTGGTTCTAGAGATAGGGGCAGGGCCTGGTTGCCTTACCCGTTCGATCTTGGCTTCAAACGCCAAGAAGATTATTGCTATTGAGACCGATGGGAGGTGTATAGCTGCGCTTGAGCAGTTGTTGCTGGTTTCAAATGGCCGCCTGCATATCATCAATGGAGATGCGTTGAAGATTAAGGAAAGTGAGCTTGGTAGTGACAAACTGACTATTATCTCCAATCTGCCTTATAATATCGGTACTGCTTTGATTTTGAAGTGGCTGGAAACACCCGAACTCTATGATAACATTACCGTTATGCTGCAAAAGGAAGTAGTCGACCGGATTTGTGCACCCACTAGGACTTCCGATTACGGCAGGCTTTCAGTCATTTGCCAGTGGCTTTGCCATTGTGAAAGACTATTTGATATTGAGCCGGAGAACTTTTATCCACCGCCGAAAGTTATTTCATCAGTAGTTAAATTAGTACCCAGAGCTTCCCCTTTATTTGCATGTGACCGCAGCAACCTTGAAAAAGTCACGCAGAAGGCGTTTGGTATGCGGCGCAAGATGCTTCGCTCTGCGCTCAAACCACTATTTACCGAAGCGGATATTATCAAAGCCGGTATAGAGCCTACTATGCGCGCTGAGGAATTGACAATTGAGGAACTATGCCGACTAGCGAGCCTGCTAGGATAGATTTGGTATAATTAAGAACTTATTAACCATCTTTTAGTACAATAAGGCTAGAGTTGGTTAAATAAGAGTTCAGCATGAAAAGTGAACCACTATCACAGGCGAAAGAGCAAGCAGATTTGCAGAGAATTGCAGTCTTCAAAAGTGCAGCTGAAGTAGTATTGTCTAGCGTTTCCGAACATATAAAGAAAAAGAAGCAACCAAAGATGCAAAGCGATGACATAAATAAAGCCGCAGATTTGGTTGTCTCTAAGTTATGTGAAGAATCGGATGGCCCTCACTTGGAACTTAACAAAAAGCAAAGGGCTGTTCTCAGGAATCAGATTGCTGTGGCAGTTAAAGCAACAAACTCTGAGATGCTAAAGGCAAAAGATCATCCAACCTCCATCGCCAGTAAATTAGCAGAGATAGAACAAGGTGGCAATTTATCGGGCTTAAAAGGTGCCGCACAATCCTTAAATAAAGCATGCGAATATGTTATTGGGGTTCAATCGCAGGATCAGGCAGAGTTAGAAAAGCTAGAAAAGAAAGTACATAGAAGCGGCGCTGATAATAGTGACTTCATAGTACAGGCCAATAGCAAAAACGCCGCAGATAAAATGATGCTTCTTATGGCGGATGCTTTAAAAAGAGAGCCTAGACCATATAGTACCCTAAATATTGTTGGAATTGGTGAGATAACGAGAAAGGATGCTCAAGGTCTTTTAACTGAGCAATTTTTGTTTTCTGGCGTAAGGATGTTTTTTACCCACCCCATAAGAACGACTATGCAAGCACTTGGTCTTGTGCCAGGTCGGGATAGCATTACTCGGGAATTATCAGAGCAACTTGGACTATCATTTGTTAGGGAAGGTGAGAATGCATCGGTTAAACTGATGCACCCGGATTTCGCTGTTTCTTTCAATATCTTTCAAAGCAAGATGAAGGAAAATGGAGATGCTGCACGCTTTACAAAAGACTTTAAGCTCTTAAGCGAACTTTTTACTAATCAGGAATCCTATACACAAATCAGAAACCTGATGGAAGCGAATGCGGATTTAAAGGGTATATTACCTAAATATTCAAAGTTTATTGGGAATAGCGATCAGATGATGGTTGGGGGATTTAGGCAGGTGTTTAGTAATGTAGATAGTCAAAAAGCATTACTGAAATACTTTCAAGATAAAAACCTTGCCTCGCTACAAAAAGATCCAAGTTCTTATAACACTTTAAGTAGGGTAGTTCCAGGAGCTCTACCTGAAATAACTGCATTCAACTCTTTTAAAGAGTTAAAGGAGACTTTAGAGAAAACCACACATCCTGAAGTTACAAAATTCATGAGTGAACAATTGTTCAATAAAAGAGACTTTGATGAAATCTTATATGGATTGGATAACTTCAATAATATATCGTTAAATCCTGATAATGAGCTTGATATATCTAAAATGTGGCAAACAAATTTAGCTAGGCAAATCCAAACTGTCGCCGATGGGATGCGACACAATAGAATTGTAAAAGATCAAACTCCTGACCAGCAATTAAAGTCTCTTGAAGAATATGCGGATAACCTGCTTGAGCTACTGGCTCGCCCTGATGCTGAAAAATATTATGGCCAGTTGAGTGTAAAAAAGATGGTAGATGATATTAATGCTGTAAGAGATGATATTATCAACAGTATCTATAATAGTGCTGAAAATAATATTTCGGATATTATAGTTCGTATGGGAAAAGTTGGCCTGGCTATAAGTGTGCTTGATCCTGAAGCCGTAAAACTAGAAAGGCACGTTGAAAGGGTTGCTAGTCAGGTCAGTATAAATCAACAGCAGCAAGTAATTTAAAATCTTAATATTTTGGGATCTTGACGGGTTTGGGAAGCGGGATTACAATGCACTTATATATCACGGTATTTTTATGTGACGGTGATTACCTTTGATACCCATAGCGCGGTTAAGCGACTTACACAAAAAGGAGTGCCGGAAGGGCAGGCCGAAGAGCTTGTTAAAATTTTATCCGAAATTAATGAACTGGATATTAGTAAACTAGCTTTAAAGGATCAAGTAACTTTGCTAGGAAAAGAAATAAAAAATCTAATATATAATATTGCGACCAAAGCCGATCTGGAACAAGTCAGTAATGAGCTTAAAGCCGAAATCCATCGGGTTGAAGAAAATCTTAAACTCTAGCTAATTAATCCGGGATATTGTGGGCGCCTAGTGCAGCCAGGTTAAGGATATCCGTCTCTCTGGATCCCATGTTAAGTATTTGGACAGGTCTATTCAAGCCGCATAATACTGGGCCGATAATCGTGCCTCCACCTAGTTCCTGAAATACTTTAGAAGCAATATTAGCGCTATGCAGGGCAGGCATAATGAGAATGTTGGCTGGCTTCGACAGGCGGCAGAATGGATACAATTTCAATAAATCTGGATTTAGGGCAACGTCAGCTTGCATCTCCCCTTCATATTCAAAGTCAATGTCCCTACGCTTCTCCATAATGGTAACAGCATCGCGTATGCGCTGCGCCTTTTCACGCATCGGATTACCAAAATTTGAGAATGATATAAAGGCAACTCTAGGCTCATGTCCCATGGTTCGCGCTTCACGTGCCGCACTTACCGCAATCTCAACAAGCTCTTGAGAATCTGGAATTTCATTTATGGCCGTATCAGCAATGAATATGGTACGATTTCTGGTAAGCAAAATCGATAATCCGAAAAGAATTTCATTAGGCTTGCGATCGATAACTTTGGTCACATCTTCAAGCGCTGTAATGTAAGAGCGGGTTAACCCTGTGATCATCATATCGCCTTCACCATTTTCCAGCATCAGAGCAGCAAAAACATTTCGGTCGCGTTTAACCAGGCGGGCACAGTCCCGCTCCAAAAACCCTTTGCGTTGCAAGCGCGAATAAAGCTGGGCTATATATTTGTCGGTATTTGGGTTTAATCCTGCATTGGTAACTTCAATGCCTTTTTGTTTTACTCCTAAAGCCTTCAATTTTTTCTTTATACCTTCTTCATACCCGACGAGAATTGGAGTGCCGTATTCCTGATTGCGCCATTGAATCGCAGCGCGTATCATCTGTTCTTCATCACCTTCGGTGAAGATCATGCGTTTTGGGCGGGATTTTAATCTCTCAAAGAAGAGGCCCATTAGGTTGCTGGTCGGGTTTAGTCGTGATTGCAGGCATTTTCTGTATTCAGTGAAATCATGGATTGGTTTGCGCGCGACCCCAGACTCCACTGCTGCCTTGGCAACAGCCAGGGGAACAACATAGATTAATCGTGGGTCAAAAGGGGTAGGTATAATGTAATGCGTGCCAAATTTAAGTTTGCGACCGGCATATGCAGCTGAAACTTCCTCAGGAACATCTTCTCGAGCAAGATCAGCTAACGCACGTGCAGCAGCTATTTTCATTTCCTCATTGATACAGGTGGCCTGAACATCCAGAGCGCCGCGGAAGATATATGGGAAACCCATGACGTTGTTGATCTGATTGCTGTAGTCGGATCTGCCGGTTGCCATAATGGCATCCTGTCTGACTTCTCTCACTTCTTCAGGAGTTATTTCCGGGTCGGGATTAGCCAGGGCAAATATAATAGGTTGGCTGGCCATAGATGCTACCATTTCTTTTGTGACGGCTCCTTTGACAGAAAGGCCAAGAAAGACATCTGCGCCCACTAAAGCGGAAGCTAATGTACGAGCTTTGGTTTCGACCGCATGGGCAGCTTTCCACTCATTCATGCCTTCTTTGCGCCCTTTATATATCACACCTTTGGTGTCGCATAGAATTACATTTTTCGCTTTAACCCCGGTGTTTTTTACGAGCTCAACACAGGCAATTGCCGCAGCTCCGGCTCCATTTACCACTATTTTAAGGTCGGCAAAGTTCTTTCCGGAAATCTCTGCGGCATTGAGAAGTCCAGCAGTGGTGATGATTGCTGTTCCGTGCTGGTCATCGTGAAACACAGGGATATCGAGCAATTCCTTGAGCTTGCGTTCTATAATAAAGCACTCCGGTGCCTTGATATCCTCAAGGTTGATGCCACCCCAGCTAGCACCGAGGAACTTAATAGAATTGATGAATTCGTCAGGGTCTTCGGTAGAAACCTCTACATCGATGGAATCTATATCTGCAAACCTCTTGAACAGGGCGGCCTTGCCTTCCATTACTGGTTTTGCAGCAGCGGCGCCAAGATTGCCCAGGCCGAGTACGGCTGTGCCATTGGTTATAACCGCAACAAAATTACCCTTTGAAGTATACTCAAATACCTTCATTGGATCTTTGTGAATTTCCAGGCAGGGTGCAGCAACCCCTGGCGAATAGGCCAATGAAAGGTCGCGCTGGTTGTTCAATGGTTTTAACAGGTCGATAGCGATTTTACCCTTCTTGTGACGGGAGTGGAATTCCAATGCATCCTCGTAAAGGCCTTGATTCTTTTGATCAGCAGAATTGCGTTTTGTCATGGTATATAAAATAAATGAGTATCTCACGATACTATCAGCTTTTGTATAAAACTGAACTCAAATCTTTGACGAATCGTTAAGAAAATGCAGTGTTTTTGCTGCACTGCAAGATTTATGGTGTCGTTAAAAAATAAATCCTTAATATCTAAGTCACTTGACTTGTACGGTTAATAGCCGTACAATAAGTTTAAAGCTAGGTATTATAAAAAGGTAAAATATGCAACCCGATTATTCTAAAAGCCAGCGTATGGAGGCAAGAGCAACATTAGAATCTAAGAACTTGATTAAGCACGCTGCTGCTTTACAAGGTAGAGATGTTTCCGAATTCCTAATTGCGTGTGCAGAAAAAGAAGCGAGAAAAGTTATAAAGGAAATGGAGATTCTGGTGCTCAGTAAGCAAGACAGACGTTTATTTGTTCAAGCTCTTCTTGCAGACGAGAAACCTTCAGCTCGACTAAAAAGCTCTATGAAGAATTTCCTTAAGCATAAAAGGAAATAATATGGCTCCTATTGTTGAGATATTAAACAGGTCTCATAATAAGGAAAAATTTGCATGCGGTAGTGAGGAGTTAAATAGATACCTTAAATTACAAGCCAAGCAAGATATGGAGAAATTTATATCTGTAGCCTATGTTGCTTACGATTATGAAATGAATGATATAATGGGCTACTATACTTTATCTGCTTCTTCTGTAGATCTGGGTAAATTGCCTGAGGATATAATTAAAAAACTACCCAAGTACCCTATTATACCAACGACACTCTTAGGAAGATTGGCTATAAGTGAAAATTATCAAAAACAAGGTTTAGGTGAGTATTTACTGATGGATGCTATACGTAAAGTTCATACATGTGGGGTAGGCAATTTTGCTCTAGTTGTAGATGCAAAAAATGATAATGCCAAAAAATTTTATGAGAAGTACGATTTTCAACCATTTATTGATAACCCACTAAAGCTATTTTTAACCATGAAGAAAATTCGCAAGCTTTTTCAAGATTTAGCTAAATAGGTGATGTAGCGCTAAATACTTAGCGCTTGCAACTAGATAAATTCGGAACATACTCCAAATTTATCTGATATTTTTGGAGTATGCCAGGTAGCCTAGAGCTATAGAACTATAGAAAAAGTAGGTGTAAAATGATCTATGTCTGCGCAATAGAAGCGCAAAATAAATTTGCCAGCATTATGGCTATAGCACGGAGAGAGCCAGTTATGGTTCAAAAAAAACGGTCGGGATACTGTCGTGTTGATAGCTGTTGAAGACTATCAAAAGTTATCAAAGTTGATGGTGCATTCTCTTCAGGAGTTTTGTGATGTTGTAGGTAAGGAAGTTAAGAAAAAAGGATTAACTGAAAAGAAGCTTAATGACTTACTTAGCGAAGATGCCGATGAAAAGTAAAAGATACCTGATCTTATTATGCTGAAGATTCCTAAGAATCAAATCTCTGCCCAATCATTGCAAGCGGCAGAATTCTTGCTGTGGTATGAGTTTTACTATAATCCTGATCTATATATCCATAATGATATGCAAGGGAATTCAACCCCATCCTTAGAATTTTTAAATCAAGTGCTCTGTCGGCAAGCAACGGTTTGCTGAGATATTTGGGTGGTATATTATGTATGCACACGTTTACTACAACTTGGTATGCATGGACATTTTTCAGTTCACGAATCGATTCTGAATACGCAATGGTCATATTTGTAAGCATCTTTTGGTCTGTATGGCGTGGCGGGTAAATACCTCCTAAATCAGAGTAGTCATACGCACGAATTCTTGGGGTTCCCATGCGCAGTGTTCGCAACCACCGCAGGCGCATGCCAGCCTTATGTTGCACGCTCTCTATCAATTTGTATTTTAAACATAAATCAAGTGGTTCATCAGTTGCATTTGCACGTCTTTTTTGTCTGAGTTCAGGAGTTCCGAAATCCTTTCTTCTATAGTCTACTAGGCGTTTTTTTTTATTCATGTGAGCAACGCATTAAGTTTTATGGGGATTATAAATAAAAACTCTAAAAGATAAAAGTGCAAAGTTGCAATTAAATTATATTTTGCTTTGAATGCCTCTATACGCTAAAAGTATGCTTCAAAAACTAAAAGAAACTTATTCTAAATCAATGCTAAAACCCTATCAAGATTTCTAGTACCATGTTTTGTACTATACGACTTCTCCTAAGGCAGCCGCAACCCTACAATAATCTTGATCCAGCTTAACAATTCATATATAATGATTTTATGACCAAAATTGTAGTCGCCTAATTATTGCTCCATCTTTACTCCGAAAGCACCGCTTTTGGGGATCCCTTTTTTAATATCAAAATTTAATTTAAAGATGAGAGTTTCCAATGTCCAAAAACACATTACCAGCCGTATGGCTTTTGATTTTACTTATAGCTTTGCCTCAAATTTCTGAGACTGCTTACGCGCCGTCATTACCCGATATCGCTAACTACATGTCTGTATCCGAGTCTATTGCAGAATATACCCTAACTGTTTTCCTGCTCGGCTTTGCCCTGGGGACTTTGTTCTGGGGTAAAGTTTCCGATCGTTTTGGGCGCAGACCCTGCATGCTTATCAGCCTGTGCATCTTTGCCTTTGGCTGTGTGGGCTGCTATTTCTCCAGTTCAATAGAGATGCTGCTTACTTTCCGCTTCATCCAGGCCTTTGGTGGGAGTACCGGAAGCGTGCTGGGGCAGGCCATTTGCCGCGATGCTTTTCACGGTTCGCAGAGAGGTAAGGTTTTTTCAACTGTGGGCAGTCTCATTGCCTTTTCACCAGCCATTGGAGCTGCATTGGGTGGTATGATAGACCAGCTCTTTGGGTGGACTGCTATATTTGTTTTTTTGATTATAGCAAGTTTGCTCACGCTTATAGTGACCTGCATCTATTTGCCTGAAACCCATATACCATCAAGTGTATCTCTGGTATCAATCAGGCATACTGCCTGGAAAATGCTCAGGGACAAGCATGTACTAGCCTGTGGTTTTTTGGTAGGTGCAGCAAACGGTATAGCGATTAGCTACTACGCAGAAGGCTCATTTTATCTCATTGAAATGCTGGGACTTAGTCCTTGGGAATATGGCATCAGCTTTCTGGGTGCAGCCTGCGCAGGAGCTATAGGTGGTTATATCTCTCGGCGTTTGCAAGATCATATGACTCCGATTATGATCATACGCCGTGGGACTGGTTTGATCCTGCTTGGTAGTACGATCTTTGCCATAATGACTTTGGTATTGGCACTTGCTGAAGTAGGGCAGGTAGCATCGATTATTTTGACACTGGCAAGCATGATGATAATCACCGCTGGGATTTCGATGAGTATTCCTAATGTGCTATCCTTTGCACTGGAGAATTATAAGCATGCAATTGGTACTGCCTCATCTTTGTTTGGGTTTTATTACTATAACATCATTGCGTTGTTTTCCTTTGGAATGGGGTGGTTGCACAATGGTACCTTGCTGCCTATGCCATTTTACCTCTGGGCAATTGCTATTTCTTTCTGGATTGTATTCGCAAAGTTCATAAATAAAAGCAAAGTATGAGGGCAAAGCAATTTAATATTAAAAAATATTAATAAATTTATCCCAACAGATTTGTACGCGCAGTTATTTTAATAAACGTTTAACAAATTATTAATACCTGCGCGTTGAAATGGCAGCTATATTCCGAAATTAATATGTGTTTTATTGTTAATGGATTGGGAAATACCATGAAAGGAAAGGTTCGTACCATAATATCGCTGTCCAGGGAAGACCAGGACAAAGAAATTGCTGCGCTACATGGTGATGAACTTAAGGTCTTCATTACAGAGCTTATGATAGCCGCTCAAGAAAATAACTACGATATTGGCATGCTGAAAATTGCCGACAAGCTAGGCGATGATGATCAGAAGAAATTGCATGTGCACAGACTTTTAAGGAAATTTCCTGAGGTACCGAGTGGTTCACTGGCTCTGGATAGAAAGTTCGCAGATCAAAGAGACCGAATGCTTGCGATTATAGATGACATCAATTATAATCGCCTTCCTGCAAGTAGATATCATGAGTTGCTTCATGAAAACTTGCGCGAGGGTGGTGACTTTGAAGGGGACCCTATAATTACCCGTACTTTTCTGACCTTTTCTCTGGCTAAAGTCACTGATAAACAACAGTTTTTGAAAACCTTTAAATCTGCCTTTGGCTTTCATCAATTTGAGATGTACTGTAATACGCCAAACTATATTGATAAAGGTATCAGGGTAACACTGGGCGAAATATACCTCGATAACTATGGGAGTTTAAATCTGGAAGAACGTCAATCGCTCACTAAGAAAGACTGTATTTTATTGGGGAATTATCTTAAAGCTGGCGATAGTGTAGCTGTTAATAACGTTAATACACATAACATATCATCCATCAAATCAGCAGATGAATCCCACGTTGCAGCATTTCAATCTATGCTGGCTGCTGAGGGGTTAGGAGTTGTGGCTCATTACCCATTCAGTACAAAAGTAAAGCTTACTCAAAGAGGAACACTTGATACATTTGTTACTGGTAGAATAGAATCGCTTAAACATGCGCTGGATGCTATGGCTGGCATAGATGATGCGGCACTTTTTGAAAAATATGTCTGTCATACCCTAGAGGATAGTTATAAGAGCATTAAGCATGTTGATCTGGATATTGAAAATAAACATAAAGTGACTGGATTCAGATTTCAATTGCATGCAGCCCAGCGTTATGTAGATGATATGCTAACTCATAGGTGCGAAGGCAGGGACTACCCATATGAGACCAATGTCGCTACTGAAAATGGTTTGACTATGGAAGAGATGCTCGCTACTGCCTATTGGGCGACCACTGACCGGGCTAATTTCAGAAATGAACAGGTTACTCCCGAAGGCAATCTGGTTCAATTGGTTAGGCAGCTTTATGATATAAGACGGGGCTATGATATTGATGGCGGCACTGACCAGCCTGAAGCATCACCGCCTGTATTTCCTGAAAATCCTGAAACGGATCAAAACCGTTGCTTGGGTGGCAGCGTGAACTCTTTACCTTGGGGTTTGGCATCAGCACATCTTCAATATAATCCCAGGCACATATCAAGATCAACCCTTGGGAGAGAGATCAAGCGCATTTACACGCAGCTAATTTTAGAGGAAATAGCAGAATTCCAACAGCCAGAAAATAAAGAGGCACTAAGGACCTGGAACTTATGTGGGAAAATAACTGGTTCAATGGCTGAGAAATTGAAGATGAGGTTTAAGCAAGAGCGTGAGACTGAATTTGTTAGGTCTTACAAAGGTTATATTAGTGATCAGGTATTTCAAGAGGTAATAAATAATGGATTAAACGATGTACCTGTACCAGATATATTGAAGTTCCCCATAGAGCAGATGAGTCCTCGGGCTATTTACAATGCAATAGTAGATAATAAATTGCCCTTGTTGCACCTTGAGCCCGATAAAGGGTGTGAGAGCACTTTGAATTACCTGCAGGCGATAGCCACTAATCAAGGGTTAATCGTCTACTTATTTAAGACGGCAAAAAGAGAGGAGAAGCAATCTATCACTATGCGAGTAATGTTCTTTTTAAGCCGCTGCAATTTAACTTCCGAGCAGAAGAACTTTGCAGTCCTGATCATAAAAGAAAATGCTATCACTATAGGTGATATCGGAACACTTACAGCTGACGAATATAAAGCAATATATAAGCATGGAGATTTACTCGCTCAGTCTATTGCAAACCAGCACATTAATCTATTTGCACTCTATGCTTGTAAATTTGGTTTTACGCCTGAGCAGCTTGCAACAGAATTTGGACCAAATGGGCAAACACCCTTGCTTTATGCTGCATCAATTAATAGGCCTGATATTATCATGGCTACACTGAAAATGGTAAATGGTAATGGAGAGACGCCATTGCAAGCGGCAGTTTACAATGGTAATAGGGCAGCGGTAAAAGCGATTTGGGACGCGGCTCCTGAGTTGTTTCTAAGCCAACTAGAAGTAGTAGGGAGGCGAGGCAAAACCCTACTGCATTTTGCTTTATCAGAAGGGAATGAAGATGTAGCAGAAGTTATTTTGATGACTATTCAAGGAAAACAAGATATACGTAAAAGACTGCTAGAAACGCAGGATTTTTATGGCACTTCATTTTTACAAACAATTGGAAATCCAGGTATATTAAAAATGGTTTTAGATTGCAATAAGGATTTCCCAGAATTGCTAAAAGACCAATTAGATTCCCAAGATATTCTTGAACAGAACATTTTGCATAAAGTAGTAGATAGTAACCATATTGCTAGCCTTAAAACTACGCTGAAATTAGCCCATACCTCTGGGTTATTGAAATCCCAATTAACCGCAAAAGACCGCAATGGAAATACGCCGTTAGAAATTGCTGTTATCAATGGTAAAATAGAAGCGGTTAATGCTATTGTGGAATTTGTTAAAGAAGCTAGCCCGGCTTTGCTGGATAGCCTGTTAAAAATGCAAGATGCAACAGAAAAGACTTTATATGACAAAGCTAATGTCCACAACCAAAATGAAATAGCTTTTTCTCTTTATCTCGAAGGTGCTAGACCTGGAACTTCCCCTCAGCCGCCTTCAGCTACAGATAGCCCAGTAAAAAGGCAGCGTCCTGCAGAAGAAAGAACACAAACTAGCTGTACAGATTTGTTTTCGGGTTTCAATCTATCATCATCAACGCCTCCAATCGATGCCTGTTTCTTTTCAGGTACTGAGAAAATGATGGCGCAAGCTTCACAGGCCAAAACCGAGAGCCCAGCCAAAAAGACATGTGGCGAAAATGATGAAGTTTTTGAACAAACCATTTTGCATAAAGCAGTTGACAGTGGGGATATCTATAGTCTTAAAACGATGTTAGAAAGGGCTGTTAATGAAGGTAAAATAGAAGCGGTTAGAGCGATTGTGGAATTTGTTCAAAAAGCCAATCCGGGTTTGCTGGATAGCCTGTTAAAAATGAAAGTTGGAAAAGGTCAAACTTTATATGATATAGCTAATGCCGAAAACCAAAATGGAATTGCTTTTCTTCTTTTTACCCACGGTGCTAAATCTGGAGCTTGTCCTCAGTTGTCTACAGACAGCCCAGTAAAAAGACAGCGCGCTGAAGAAGGCACACAAACAGGCTGCACTGACCCGTTTGAGGGCTTCTATTTATCATCATCAACGCCTCCAATCGATGCTTGTTTCTTGTCAGGTGCTGAGAAAATGATGGCGCAAGCTTCGCAAGCAAAAACCCCCAGTCCAGCAAAAAGGCCGCGTGGTGAAAATGATGAAGGTTATAGTCCGGTTAAACAGTTACTTTTTGGCACTACCCCAACGCCACCAATGGATGCAGCCTTCTTGTCATCATCAGCGCTTCCGGTTATCGCTGATAAGCCAGTAGAGGAGGGCGCACAAGTTTCGCATGCCAAAACCTCCAGCCCAACCAAACGTCAGCGTAGTGAAGATGTTGAAGATCGGGGCTCTGACGGTAAATGTGCTTCTAGGTAATGCCTATATTAAAAAATAATAATCTAATGGCACATGAATGGTTTTATGTTCTTTGTCTATTTTGAGTTCTGAACTTGAGAAAATTAAGTTATAGTCTGAAGCTATTTTATGCGAGCTATTTATAATCTGTTTCTTATCCTTAGCACCCATTCCCACTTCAATAATAATCTGTTTGTTGTTTAATATCTGTAAAATAAAATCTGCTCCACCCTTGCTACTATCATAGCGTATAGCGCCTGCTCCTCTTGCAACAAATTCACGATATAAATGGCCGCCTATAGAATCCTCTAATAACTTACCTAGTCTTACTAGATAAGTACTATTTTGCCCAGTAAGATAGAAAAATGACATTCTGATTGCTGGTGACATAAACAGGTATTTATTAGCTTTTTTCGCAATGGTCATATTTGATCCAAGTGCTGGGATTTTAATTAACAGTTCAGCTTTTTCCAATGCATCAAATATACTGGCTATAGTTAAACGATTGATTTTAAATTTATCTTCAAGAGTGCTAAGACTAGTTACGTCGTTTTCGGCAATAGCAAACAAAATTCTTTTTACTGCGTTAAGAGTATCGATATTAAAACTCCCAAGCATTGGTAAATCCGATTTAATAATCTTATCGAGAAGCAAAGAAATCGAGTCATATATGGCAGTCTCATTTGGCATTATAAAGGAAAAACACAAGGTGCCATAAGATAAATATTGTCTAACATCCATCCTATTTACTTTAGCCCAGTACTGGTTCACTGAAGAACTTAACGTGCTTAGATGGTCGTAGACTTCTTTGGCGTCTTTTGAAAAATATATGGCTTGTTTAATTTTATCCTTTAATTGTTTGAGGGGAAATATATTGTTTTTAATCATTTGATACTCAGTAAAACTCATTGGAGGCATTTTTTCAAAAACTGCCCTTCGAGCTAAATTCGTAGTAGTTTGTAACGTTAGCGCTGATGATCCTGTGCAGCAAAAAAAGATATTGGTAGTTTTCTCGAAGAGAGATTTTAAAGTAATTGCCCATTTCGGGTCACTCTGAACTTCATCTAAAAAAACTAGGGTGGGCTCTTTTAGGCTTTCTAAATTATTTCCTAAAATATATTCATATGCGTTCATGAGCTCTGCTATGCCTGCATCAAATAAATTTTTACTATCTTCGACTGAAAGAAATAAAATATTATTAACCTTTTTTTTATATCCTATGCAAGCTTGAGACATTAAAGTTGTTTTACCAACCCCTCTTAAGCCTGGGATAATAACTAGCTTACTATTAGGTCGTCTATTTATAAAATCATTAATATATTGTTGCAGCCTCACAAATATAAAACGCTTAGGGTATTCCTTTCCATCTATACTGTGAGTGAAGCGCTTCAATCTTTCATCAGTTGTGATGATTTGATGTTGTAAATATTCTATTAACCCTTGTTTCATAATAAATACTAAAAAATTTTTGATGCTAGTATATCGTATTATACTACAAATCTTAGTTACTAGTATATCATACTATACAACAAACCTCAATTACTAGTAGATCATATTATGCCATAAGACCTAGTTACTAATATAATACATTATATCACAATTACTAGCTACTAGTATATCATGTTATACAACAAACCTCAATTACTAGTATATTATACTATAAGACCAAGTTGCTAGTATAGTATATTATATCACAATCGCTATTTGCTAGTATATCATGTTATATAGCAAAACTCAGTTACTAGTATAATGCAATATACTAGTAACTGATCAATTGATCATTGTTTTGTTCCAACATAAAGCCAATGACTACTTCCTGCCGGCAGCAGTCATCAAAACGCGCGCCATGTTGCCAGGCATGTAGTGGAAAGGTATGATCACCTGATCGATAATGCGGGCTGATTCAGAGCTTACTCCCATAGCTAGTAGATCGTTTAACACCACTTGCTTAATTTCTTCAAGGGTTTGCTCGCGATCAGTCAGGCTGACAATATTATCATAGCCTGCAGAAAATTCAGCTAGGGCTGCACCATAGGCGTTGGCTACCGCAAAGTTGTCCGGTATGATGATCTCGGCCTGAGAGTATTGTTTGTCAATTAGCACGGCACCACCGCCAACAATAACCAGAGGTAGAGCCTGTTTATGCATGTGTTCGGCAAGCTCCTCGATTTTTAGCGCGATATTTTGCAATATATTTGCATGAGGCACGGTTACTTCTACCCGCTGTTTTGGGTGAGTCATTTTGCCTGCAGCGAGCGCAACATCTGTGAGTGTCAGGCAGTCGCCTCCAAAACTTTTAGCACGGGTGAGCAGCTCTCTTGCAACACTTTTAGGTTCGATAGAAAAGTCTTGTTCGTTTACGATACTGCCACCACCTAGCGCAATAGATATCACATCGGGCATAGGGAAATTCAGCATAACCCCACCGATTTTGGTATTATTCAAAGTGCGCCGAGGAAATTTGCTCAGCAGCACACCGCAGTCACTGGAAGTACCACCGATATCGATTACAATGGCATCATCGGTTTTAGCAAGCTTCCCTGCGCCGATAAATGAATTGGTTTGCCCTGATGAGATGGTTTTGATAGGAAATTTCAAAGCCTCATCAATGGTAATCAGAGTCCCGTTGTTTTGTGTGATAAAGACTTCTGCTGTAAGCTGTAACTCATCCAACACCAGTCTGATATTCTGAAAGCCAAAAGTCAGCGCGCGAATCAAGGCGCTATTGAGAATGCAGGCGTTCTCCCGTTCGATAATGCCTATGCCACCAATCTGGTGCGAAAGCGTACAGGGAAAGTCAGCCCCAAGTTTTTCATGGACGATCTCAGCAATTAGTTTCTCTTGCGCGTGATATAGTGGTGAGAATACCCCGACCACAGCTATGGCTTCTGCACCCGCATACAAAAGACTGTCTATAGCCCGCTTAACTTCAACAGGATTTAGAGGGGTTATTTCCCGGCCATCGCATTCATAGCCGCCATCGATAGTTATAAAGCCGGCAAATACTTTGCTGCTTAGGCTTTCAGTCCAGCTTAGGCATGGGGGCAAAGTGTCAGGCTTATGCCCTGCTATCCTTATTAAGCCGACTTTATAAAGGTCGGTTTCCTGCAGTAACGCATTGGTTGCATGGGTAGTCCCTATGGCAATTGTCTGTATATCCTGCGCGGAGATATTACCTTTAGTCAGTGTTTCAGCTAGAGCGGATTTTAGCCCGAGGTGAACTGCACGAGTAGTAGGTACTTTAGTTGAAGCTATAATGTTCTCCTGGCTGTCCACGATAACGGCATCAGTATTGGTGCCGCCAATATCTATCCCAATAGTATACTTTTTCATATTATTGCTCCTGCATAATTTTAAATGCGTCAGGGCCTACAAGCTTAAGCCCATCTGAGGTGTACCATATCTTATCAGCAGGGAAACTGATGACCGCAACCCGCAAGCCATAAATAAGTGTGTCTGAAAGAAGCGGAGTTGCGCTTTCCTCATCAAATATGGTTATTATATCAGGGGTACAAGCGGATATTTCTCCGCTTTGGTAAGCGGCAAGGTACTCGTTCTGATAGACGATTTTTATTGCCCCGTCTCTGCCTGTAATTGTAACTTCACCTTCAAGAAATCCATTATTGATGGTCTGGTTTATATCGGTAACTGTGCCCCGACCGATAATCTTGCCGGATGTGGTATTGCAGAGTTGAGTCAAATAGTCACCTTTGGCTAAAGCGATATTGCCAAGTTCAATACTTTTTGAAACGCTTCCCCGAATCACTGCCTGCTTTGCTTGCTTGCCAGTCATCACATACATGCCTATGGCAAGCGATGAGCCGCAGGCCACAGTAATGTGACGTGCGATTTCTTCCAGTTTGCTAGCATCTGTTGCATTGACAATCATGGTGTTATCAAGGGAATCAGCCATAAAAGAGGGGGCGCAGCTCACCCCAAATAAATTGGCTGAGGCCATTTGCAATTGTGGGAAAGCTCTGCCCAACAAATCCCCATCAAGTATAGGTATGCCAGAGCGGCACGATGCCACAATTGGTGCCAGAGCATTTGCTCCTCCGATTTCAGCAGACAATATAGCCCTTGGGTACTTGCCAAAGTGCTTTTGGAATTGCTCAAATATCTGTAGGAATTCCCGGCCATTAGGCAGCTTTTCCTGTGACACAAGCGGTGCGCCCATGAATGCCACTGGCAGAATGAGATCATCATCTGCCAGGTCATCAACGGAAATAACAGTGGCTTGGCCGACTTTTGCCAACTCATATTTAGCAATCTCGAGCTCATAGTAGGGGTTTCCTCCACCACCGGAACCCAGTATGCCAGCGCCAACTGCCATCGCTTCCACATTTTCGGCTTTGATTATTTTTGTCATTTCAGGCTCTCCTTAATATGCCTTGGCTGGCTGCATTGATAACACTATAACAGAGTGCAGTGATTAATGCCGCTTCAATAAAAGCTGAGTCGATTAGCTGGATAATTTGCAGCGAACTGCAAATTCCTACCGTAATTCCTATGGCAATTGATATAAGTGCAATCTTATGACTTATAGCTAGCCTTTTTACCAAAGCGTGTATGAATATGAGTGAGGTTATGCATGCAAGGACAACAAGTATTGTTTGCAATAGGGTTTGATAGTTGCTCAATACGTCCACCATTGAAAGAGCAATCGATATCATGCCGACAATTAATATCCTTAGCTTGTGCGAAGTGTTTGGCAAAAGAGCGGAAATATTAATTGAGCTGACATAGAGGTTGCTATTGTTTGTGGTAAGACCTGCAACGACCAGGAATATAGTGTTAAAGCATATAAGTAGCATGCCCCCGGTAGAAGTTAGCATCTCTACCAGGCTGCCCGCCGGTGAAAGCAAATAGAAAACCACACCCAGCATTTCGACCAGCGACATTGCAATTATGAATATAATTATAATGCTGATCGTGCTGTCTTTCTTGCTTCTTGCAAACCTAAAGTATGTCGGGAGATCAAAGATCATTGAGAATGGGCCTGCCACTGCAAGCAGAATCGCCGCCAGTTCTACTTTTGGGGCGTCCATAGATTCCAGGGTTATGCTAGTACCGGAAAGCAGCATTGCAAAGGTTGCGGTCATAGAAATGATAAATAGCGGGACAGTGACTTTTGACATATCTTTAAGAAAGTCAATGCCGCGATTGACTGCCAGCATGATCAGTAGTCCCAGCCCCAGATTGATCAGCATCCGCATCTCAGATATTTTGCTACTGCCGAATGTGGAAAGTATGCTCTCAGAGGTGAGGTTGAGGTTGATTGCAAACCAGCCCGCCATGACAACCAGTGAGCCTAAAGCAGCAATCTTTGCCCCTATGCTTCCCATGATGAGCTTTACGTATTCTATAGTAGGTTTGCGGCTTTCGCTAGCACTCATTCCGATCGGGATTGCCAGCATTGCCAGTATGATATTGCCCAATAGTATATTCAGCGCTGCACTGGTTACACCGTAGTTCATAGATAAAATAAACCCCAGCATCACAGCAGGCGGGCACAAAAACCCTCCTACCTGAATTAATGTCAGGTCGATAAAGTTATGTCTGATTTTAGTTTCGTTACTCATTGTTTTCTCATTTTTTTGAAGTTAATTATAGGTGTTAATTGTACAAATTAACACCCATTTATTACTATCTACTGTATGAAGCTATAACTTCCTTGCCACATACTTGCTCAAGCAGACTTGCATCGCTGGCTTTAGCATATACAAGGTTGTCAGCATGGATGTGGTCAATCGCAAAAGTCATTTCATCACAACTATATACTCCTGGTCTTTGTTCAGGAAGCAGCATAGTATTTTCAGGTATTCCACTGTTACCAGAACGAACCCTATTCATATGGTGTTGGTACATAGCAGTAAAGCTACCTGGTGTTGCAGGGGCTGTTACCTGCTCAAAGGAGGCCTTACTTTTACTTAGACCTGGGAACTGTTTATGTGCAACATAGCACAACCGCAATTGATCCATTATATCTATGGTAACAAATTCAGCCTTATAGGCTTCAAAGGATGGGCTGTTCAAATGGGGCAGAGTAGAAGTTCCACCTGTATTGATAATGCTGTTTCCTAATAGATGCACACATGGGGCTTGGCTTTCTTCCAAGGTAGGGGTAGGGCAGAATTCAAAGTTATCCTTTGCTGCATTAGGTTTGAACATGAAGGTTTCAATTCCCTGCACCCTAAGTGACTGCATATTATCGGCTAGAATGGTTCTTGTCATTCTTTTGACAGTAATCAATATAGGATTCCCTCTCACAAGCTCAGACATCAATACAGCTTCACAGCTTGCAGCACATGGCAAACAATTGAGTTCATATGATTTAGACCTTTGAATCGGCTGTTGGTTTAGAGGATTATTTATGAGTGATAATAATTCTCCCAATCTTGCATCACTTGCTAGCACATCAGTTAAATGAGATATGCGATCAGCAACATAATGAGTTACAACAGCGATATTGAATCTCTCTCTTGCAGGCTTATTATATTGATCTGCATCAAGTATACCAGGTATATCAGATAGACTGCTTTCGCTTCTGCTTTCCTTAATAATATTGCCAATCGCATCATGAGTTCCGACTTTAGCTAAAGTGAGAATTTCATTATTTATAAGAATTTGCGCTTCAGTCCTTGAAAGCTCATCTGTTGTCGCCAATTTTCTTGCAATGTCTACCACAGCAAGTGCGGTGAGTTGACAAGCTGAATCACCAACAAGGGGATTCAGTTCTGCAATTCGACCGGTTTTGATTTTACCTATAGCATGATTCAGAAAGAATTGTTCTGCTTTTGGAGATAAAACCACTTCACCTAATTTAGGAGCATTAGCTCTTTTTTTAGGTTGTGCAGCTTCTGCGCCAGGTTTAGTCCTGCTGACCTTGGTTTGTGGAGTCGCTGATTCCGACATATCTAAATCAGCAACATACTTCTCACATGCAGCAATTAATATGTCTATCATTTGTGTCCTCTCTGTGCCTTCCAGCCCAGCAAGTTGTTCATCTATCATAGCCTGGACACTCCATGTCCCTGGCTGATGTTGTTGTGTATTATCTAACATTTTAGTTCTCCTTAATTTGTTGCAACCCAAGGAGAATTGCAATCAAATGGATGCAATTAACCCTTAGGTTATTGTTTTGTTTGTCTGATTGCTAAATTAGGGATGTAGGCTTATCAAAAGCCCCATTTAACTTATCAACAGAAAATTTTAAATTGTGAGTTAAATAGAAAAATCCCTTGGTATGAATACTTTGAAATAAAACTAATTAACTGTAGTAAAAAGTGGGGGGAATTATTTATAGCTGCGCTTGAGATACCAGCTTTTAAACGATTGATATCGTTTGAATTTGCGGAATGCTTTGAAAGAAGAAGTAGTAGATATAGAATTTAGGCATGGAGTTGTGCTACTGCTACACTGCGGGTCTGCAATGGCAGTACTCAGTAGTATTGTTGTTAATGTAGACATTTTATTCTCATAAAAAAGGTTGAAGGTATATTATATTGCGATTCAAAGCGCATGTCAATGAATTTTATAGCTTTTGCGGGGATTTATTTGATAAGGTCAAAAAAGCAACAGGTGCTAATGTGTAGATTAACACTGAGCGCCTCTAGTAACTCGCTTTGGAGAGATTTATGGCATGGAGCGAGAAACGGAAAGCCGTAAGCGTACATAGAGGTACGTGCGGATTTGAGTATCGGAGCGACATGCAAGAAATCCTCAAAAGTAGAGTTAATAGAGGTGCTCACCTGTTTAAACCTATAGGTAATATGAAGATATTACTTCTTCACCCTGAACCCTTTCCCGCATATTTGCATTGCTTGCAATGGCTTGAACGAAGGTGCCTGTGAAGATATGATCTATAGCAAAAGTCATCTCGTCAGTGGTGACGACATCAGCTTTATTTGTGGTATATAATCTGGTGTCATCAGGTATACCGCAATTCCCACTTTCAATAAGCTCTTTTACTGTGCGAAACATATTAGAAAAACTCCCTGAAGCTTCAAAGCTTGGCTGAGCGTCAATCATTCCTGGGAATTGTTTGTGGGCAACCGCGCTTAAGTGCAATATATCCAGAATATTTCCAGCAACAAATATATCTTTGTAAGTTTCGAATGATGGAGTGTTCATATATGGTAACGCTGAAACTCCGTGCAAAGGCATACCTCTCATAGATTCTACTCCAGTGTTTACAACGCTATTTCCAAAAATATGGAGGTATGGAGCTACCCTTTCATCCAGGTCAGGATTTGGGTGGAACCTAAACCTATCTCTTGCAGCAGTTGGTTTAAACATAAAGGTTTCAACCCCCTGCACACAGAGAGATTGCATGTTATCAGCGAGAAGGGTTCTGCTCATTCTTTTAACCGTAATCAATATGGGGTTCCCGCTTAAAAGCTCAGACATTAATATTGCTTCTAAGCTTGCAGAGCAAGGAAGGCAAGTAAGCTCATATGATTTATTTTTTTGAAGTCGCTGCCGGTTTACGGGATTAGATAGTATAGCGAATAGTTCACTTAATCTTTCATCAGCAGCTAAAGCTTCCATCAAATAAGCAATACGATTTTCAACATAACTATTTAATGTCGCTTTAGTGAATTTAATCTTTGCTTCCTTATTATAGTCATTCGGATCTAACAAGCCTGGTATCGTAGGTATTACTCTTTCATCAATACAGTCCTTAGTAGCATTGAGCAATACATCATACGTGATGGTTTTTCCTGCACATAGAATTTCAGCATCAATCAGGAGCCGCTTTTCAAGTTCTGACAGGTCAGTCCCAGTCGCCAGTTTTCTTGCAATGTTAATCACTGCAAATGATGAGAGTTGGCAGGCGGAATCGCCGACGACTGGATCAAGATCTTCGTAGCGACCAGATTTGATTTTAGCTAAAGCCTGATTCAGTAAATATTCTTTTGCTGCTGGGCTTAAAGTAACTTCACCTAATTTAGGTTGGTTCTTGGTTTGTAAGTTAGCTTTCATTTTAGTCTCCTTAAATTTGTTTATAACCCAAGGAGAATTGCAAAATGCATGCAGATAACCCTTAGGTTTGTTGATAGTTTTAAATTGTGAGCTAATTAGAAAAATCCCTTGGTTTGTAATGTTGAGATATAAAACTAATTAACTGTAGTAAAAGTGGGGGGAATTATGAGCGGGTCGGACGACGCCAGCTATTAAGAGAAACAGATCGTGGAGAATTGCAAAGTGCGTTGGTAGAAGATGTTAGGCATGAAGTTGTGTTACTGCAACACTGCGAATCTGCAATGGCAGTACATAATAGTATTTTGGTTTTAATAGACATTATTTTCTCAAAATAAAGTTAACACTAATAATTATAAGGCATTTTATGGCGTGGGTCAATAGTTATGCTGAAAAGACTTTTGCGCAATTCTCAATAGTGGCTACTCCATAACCAGTGGCGCCGGCAGCTTGTGTCAGCGTATCTTCATCGCTCCAGGCTACTCCAGCAATGTCTATATGAGCAAACCTGGTGTTGCCGACAAATTCATACAGGAATTCTGCTGCTGATGCATTTTCACCACAATGGTTAACCCCGCGGTTTTTAAGATCAGCAATATTAGATTTTATAAGCTCTCTGAAGCCTTCGCCTAGTGGTAATCTCCATATAGGTTCTCCGGTAATCTGTGAAGCCAAAGAATCATCGCGGGTAAATAGCCCAGCATACTCATGCGCAAGGCAAGCAACAGTTTCTCCCGTAAGGGTAGCAAAGCTAAGCATAAGGGATGGGTTGAATTTTTGTTGTGTATAATATAGGCAATCTGCCAGCACCAGGCGACCTTCGCAATCGGTATCAACAATCTCGATGGTTTTGCCGCTCATGCTGGTGATGACATCTGAAGGACGCATCGCGTTTCCATCGGGCATATTCTCCACCAGGCCAATAACTCCAACGGCATTCACTTTGATTTTTTGTGCAGCAATTGCGAGCATTCCTCCGACTACAGCAGCAGCTCCACCTTTGTCGTATTTCATTTTAGGCATCATCACCTGGTCTTTAATGAAAAGCCCTCCTGAGTCAAAGCAGACTCCTTTGCCCACGAAAGCATGTATGTCAGGGTTGCCAGCATCACCATTATACTTCATCACCACAACTTGCGGCTCTTTAGAACTTCCTTGCGATACTGCAAGCAGCGCATTCATTTTAAGTTCCGTTAGTTCTTTTCGGCCTAAAACTTCAACATCAATTCCATAGGTTTTAAGTTGCTGGCAGTGTTGCGCAAAAGCTTCCGGGTGCATTATGTTAGCAGGAGATTCAGCCAGTTCCTTGCAAAGGTTCTGCCCTCTTATCAATGCGGCATAACGGGCATAGGCTTTTGTCATCTCAGCAGGGTTTTCGCAAATAACCTCAAGTTGCTTTAGCGTGCTTGGTGGATTGCTCTTATATTTATTGAGCTTCCAGGTACGTTTCGCAATAGCAAACACAATGTCAGCTAATTGCTCGTTTTGAAGAGTTAAATCTAGAGCTACTTGCTCGAGCTCCAGCTCCGTCATCACTTTGGCTAGCATGAATCCAGCTAGGCTAGAAGACGTATCAATGTTTACCAGGACGTGAAGCTGCCCACCTTGTTGTGAGGTGATGAAGCGTCCAAGAGGGATGGTTGCACCAAGCTTGTGTTGCGCTTGATCAAGAATCGAAAGAACAACTTTACATGTTGATTGTTCTTTTTTTATAAACTTCAAATCAGACATCCTTTTTCCTCACTACCCATAGAATGCAGCTTGCAATGAAACATACAAGCAAAATCTTCAGGAACCCTTCAGAGTAAACGCTGATCCCTAAGTCGGTGTTAGACTCATCAATCGCCATATACTTAGCCAAAAAGCCGCTGATAATATTAGCTAGCGCATAACCCATCATCACCGTTCCCATAAGAACACCTTTCATGTGCTTTGGCGAGTATTTTGAGCAATGAGAATATACCGCCGGGCCGATAAAGAGCTCGGAGAAAGCTATCATTCCAAAGGACAAACCTATGAAATTAGCGCTTACTAAATCCGAAGATTTTGATAGGGTATAAAGCATGGTAAAAGCCAGAGCCTGCAAGAAGAACGCTAAAGAAATTTTGGCGTATAAGCTAACGGCTTTCTTGATTTTCAGTTCATACAATTCAAGCAAAATCGCAACAACAGGGCCCAGTAATAACACGACCATAGGATTTATGGTAGTAAGCGATGCAACCGGGATTTGCATGCCAAGTAAGATCTTGTCAGAGAATCTTTCTGCAAACAAAACCAAAGTGCTGCCAATCTGTTCTTCAAATCCAAAGAAGATCGCAAGCAGCATTACCGCAATCAATACCGAGTTTATATTGCGCTTCTCGAGCTTGGTTAGAGTTCTGGCTGAATATAATACAGATGAAATCATAACTATAATGGCTACAACCAGTAAGTATAAAGTCACTTCATGGTTGTAAATCATAAGCGCTAAAGCCGGAGCTAGCAGAAACATAAAGCCAGTATAGGCCATGGCTTTCTTTTTGCTAACATTGCCGGGTTTTCTGCCTTTATCTTCCAGTATGTAGTTGAACTTGAGTAACCCGAGAAGGCCAAGTGCCATGCCAAACGCTGCAAGTGAAAACCCATAGTGCCAGCCATATGCCTCGGCGGTGAATGCAACTGCTATGGTGGCTAGGAATGCCCCTAAATTTAGACCGACGTAAAATAGGGTATAACCTGCATCCCGTCTTAAGTCATCTTTGGCATAGAATTCGCCAAGCAACGCTGTTGCGTTAGTCCTGAGCAACCCAGTTCCGATCGCAATTAGAGCCATGCTTAGGTACACATTCAGAATATCTCCGGGCAAGGATAGCACAACGTGCCCGCAAGCAATAATGATACCGCCCAGATAAATTGAGTATCTTAAGCCAAATATCTTATCAGCAAGTCGCCCGCCGAAAACGCCGAAGCCCTCTGAAAGTGCGGTTGAAACCGCGTATATTCCAACAGCTTCGGCATCGGATAAACCAAGACCTGATACCAAATACAGAACTAAAATTGCACGCATGCCGTAATAGCTAAAGCTTTCCCACATCTGCACAAAAAACAGCAGATAGAGAGCTCTAGGTTGATCAAGTAATTTAAGTACGTTATTAGTTTTCATTTTAGTTACCTATATTCTTATTCCGGCTTCAGGGCAACGTTCTCTTAGAGCTGTGATCTTTGCCACTTCGCTTTGGGTAGTACTTACGAAAATGTGGCAAGGCGCTAATATGACACCTTCTTGAGATCTTTCCCTGCCTGATACATAAGTACTACTTAAGCAATTCTTAAGGCTGTTGCTTCTTGGTACATTATCCACAAGAGTTGGGCTAAAGTAAACAACCACTTCTCCTTGCAATACTGTATCAAGCAATATGTCGCTACTGACAATCAACCTCTGTAGGCCATAGTTTCTAAGCTCGGAAAGAAATGAGTCGAACGAATCGGCACCAGCAATGCGTGCTAATTCAGTGTTAGCAGCCCGAGTTCTTGCTTGGAGTGTGTCTACTGCATATAACTCAAATACTATGATCGGCTCATCAGTACTAACTTCAATAAGATTGCCAACACTGTCAACTAATGCAGCTCCCTGAAACCTAAAGCCTGCCTCACCGCTTGCCAGTGTTGTCGAAGTAAGCCTGGTAATTCTGTAAGCGAATGGAAGCTGGTTACGCTCGATACATCTATACATTGCCTCGACTCCAGCAGCTTGCAATTGTTGTTGCGGTTTGGTTTTGGAGTGGTGTTGCATTTGCCTTGCGTACGGCTGAAGATCTTGTTTTAGTGCAGCATCTCCGAGATCATCCGCCACAGCTAGCATATAGTCTACAGAAATTTGACTCACTGCCTGTCCAAGCAAATCGCTAATCAAATATAGCTTTTCAAGTTGTATTTCAATATTGGGATTTGCTTTAAGGGCAGATAGCTTTCTTGAGCCGTATGCTACCCTTCCGTTATCCTCATCTTTAAGAAGAAGTCCGAATACATCTCTTATTTCATTCTTGAGCTGGCTTGTGATGTGGCACAAAGTCAGAGTCAATTTCTCAGCTGGAGTAAGTTCAGCGTAGGAAACATCCTGGCGGAATAAATCCATGAGGAAGATTCTCGATTGGCAATTATTATCGCCGTTATTCACATCAAACGCCATGTAGTTATAACTATTGAAATCCTCAGCGACTTTAGTTTGCACCTCACGTGAATTAATCAATTCATTAGTTTTAGCAATTTGTGCATCTAAAAACCGTGCTGCTTCAGTATAAAAAACACCCAAAAGTTTTTGAAATTGAGTGCTTGCAAGCAGTTCTTCTAAGGTAACTCCGCTTCTGATAAGTACTTGTATCTCATTGTATTTGCCGAGATTATTTATAGCGCTTCCTCTGTCGGCCTTACTCTTAGCATTAGAGAAATCAGTGTGAGCTTGCGTAACTTTCCTGGTGAACTCGATTCTTGCCTCAGATACGGCTGCCTCATACAGCTCAAGAATTTGCCTTGTAGGTAGGAAATCCGCTATATCAGCAATAGGAAGATTGCGATTGCTAACTTTGCTTTGCAGGCTTTTCAACAAAATAGTTGAGTCTGCAGCTTCTGCTACTTCTAACTCAGCAAGCTGGTCCTTCAATTCAGCAAGCATTGCATCTATCATTGATTCTCTAGCTGCTCCTTCTAACCCAACCAGATTTTCAAGTACTTGATCCGTAAGGCTTTGACGTCTCAGCGGAAGTTGTTGTGTATTTTCTAACATGTTTAGTCTCCTTAAATTTTGCTACCCAAGGAGCTATTGCAATCAAAATGGATGCACATAACCCTTGGATTATTGTTTGTTTTTGATTGCTAAATTAAGGATGCTGGCTTTGTGAAAGCCCCATTTAACTTAACAACCGTAGTTTTAAATTGTGAGTTAAATAGAAGAATCTCTTGGTTTGAAAACTATGAAATAAAACTAATTAACTGTAGTCGAAGTGGGGGGGATTATTGATAGCTGCACATTTGATGCCAGCTTCTAAACGAATGATGTCGTCTAAAATTGCGGAACGCATGAGAAGAGAAAGTAGAGGTAGAATTTAGGCATGATGTAGGGCTACTGCAACACTGCGGGTCTGCAATGGCAGCACTTAATAGTATTGTTGTCTTTATAGACATTTTATTCTCATAAAAAGGTTCATAAAAGAATTTTATAATGTTTATGTCTGCTAGTCAATGAAAATCACACTGTTGTAAGAATTCAAAGCGCATGTTGCTTATAATAAAATCTAATAGATGCATTTATCATAAAAATAATAATGTTGTTAACCAGTTATTAATTAGTTTCTGCAAAACTGCAAGTAAGAATTGATTTCTAGAGGGATCTTATGATTGAGAAAGTATCACAAGGGGCAGTTTTAGAGAATTTGAAAAGATTAATCGATATTTGTGACACTGAAATAGATATACAAATCAAATTAGAAAAAGACGCTTTAGAGGCTTTAGAAAAAGACGCCTCTGACGATAAATTACGAGAAATTGCTGAACTTTGTGACGACCGCCGAGTTCTTGTAGAAAAGCTAAAAAAATCACTAGAGAACCTCACTGCAGAGATCAGTTCGCAAGAAATTGACATGGAAACTGTGCAGGGCAAAGTGCTGTTAAACGACATGCTTATGAAAGAAATGAGAAAAATA
>Ga0207081_1001_pt2 | contig 59820 bp, 54 predicted proteins | sample Alteio_BWMinHeat_59_FD_153524 | JGI IMG/M metagenome (GOLD analysis project Ga0207081, IMG submission 153524) | Enriched cells from forest soil in Barre Woods Harvard Forest LTER site, Petersham, Massachusetts, United States -... | ecosystem: Environmental > Terrestrial > Soil > Temperate forest >... | reverse complement strand
TTCTGCGATTTGTTGGAATGAATAACCCCACCCACCTCCGGGTACAAAGGCTCCAACTCCGCAAACAAATCGTCAGCAAGCGATTTAGTAGCCACAAATATCAATACCCGTGTCATGTCCTCGTGCCGCGACAGCATCAGGTCCAGCAAGTTTACCTTGGTATAAAAGTTCGGGACAAAATATAGGGACTGTTGTATGTTTTCCAGCGGCGTGCCTGTAGGCGCTGCCTCTACACGCTCCGGGCTCACAAACCATTTGTCCATCAATAGTTCTACATCTTCTGTAATGGTTGCAGAGAACATCAGGTTTTGCCGTTTCGTTGGCAGCAGCTCCAGTATCCTGGTCAACTGTGTCCGGAAACCGAGGTTCAGCATTTCGTCCACTTCATCTATCACTAATCGCTTGATCCCTTTCATTTTCAGTGAGCCGTCCAGGGCAAGGTCCAGAAGCCTGCCGGGGGTTGCCACTACTACATCGCAGCCATTTTCCACGGCCAGCGCCTGTGGCTTCATATTCACGCCGCCATATACGCCCACCACTTCTAAGGTCAGGTAGGCGCTCAGCTTCTGTACCTCCTCCTCTACCTGCTTCACAAGCTCACGGGTGGGTACTATGATCAATATCTGCGGCACCCTGTCTTTAGAATAATTCCACAAGCGCAGGCAAGGCAGCAAGTACGCAAATGTCTTACCCGTGCCCGTTTGCGCAATCCCGCACACATCCCTGCCCGACATGATCACCGAGAATATCTTTCGCTGAATAGTGGTGGGGTGTGTAAGCCCCATATCATCCAAAGCCCTCAAAAGCGGCTTATTCAGATTAAGCTCATCAAATTTCATTAACTCCATATTGCTGCGAAGGTAGTTTAAACTTACCTCAAGGCCGTCATTCCGAGGCACGAGGAATCTCCTTAACTTTTGCAATTAGCTACATCCGGGAGATTCATCCCTATTGCCGCCTGTCCCGCAATTTCAGCGGGAGCAGCAAACCGACGAAGACTCCCATTTGCCACTGTATGGTTTTTGAAAACTACAGAAAAAAACAAGAGTGGACCGTAGCGCAGTCGCCCTGTTTTTGAATAAATGTTACGGATTTATATGTGTTACTGCTACGGAGCATCTGCTTGAAAATGACCCCGCGCAATCAGGACAAATATTATAAAATGAGCGTATAACACAGCACAGTACCCCTGTTTTTTGAAAAAGTGCTGTGTGTTTTTTTTCGGGCAATATAAAATAAATAATATTTAATTATATATTTATATTATTGAAAATAAAGTGATTAAGTCATATTTATCAGGTGATGACCGAAATTACTTTGAGATGGTGGCACACAAAGGAGACACAAAGGCTTGGTGGATGCTGTGTGCTCTTTTCGGCGACAGGGCAACTTCCCTTCTTTCCTTGTGCTACTACTAAAGCTAAAGGCAAATTCCATTTGGCGAGGTAATAGAATAATGTTTAGCTTTAACTTGATATTACCCAATTACTGTTTAATTTTGAACTTGACTTATAAGTGAATTGCAGAAAGGAAACAGGCTTGTGTATGAGCAACTTATTTAGAAAATCTTTGGAAAAAATACCGGAAGAAAAAAAACTTTTGGTTGAAAAGTTATTTGATATCACTGACCAGATATTAGACATACTGGAACGTAAAAATATGACGCAAAAAGAATTAGCTGCACGTTTGCAAAAAAGCGAAGGCGAGATCAGCAAATGGATGAAGGGCACCCACAATTTTACCGAGGAAACCATCGCTAAGATCGAATTGGCGCTTGGTGAGCCCATTACCATAACCATGAAGCAGGCAGAAGAAAAATATAACGGCTTAATGAAAAAAATGGAAGAAAAAGACCGGCAGTTTCACAACCTGGAAAAGTTCCTCAAACAAAAGGGCATTGAGCCCGGAGAATATAGTTACGCCATGAGCGCCTGATTTGCCTTCCTTTCTTGCCATAGACGAAGTGTATAGTTTGTCTGAATTAACGGGATTAGACAAAGCTTGAAAAAAAGCAAGGTGGTCGCGTTCTAGTTCTGTTGCTAATGAGTCAATTAAAGCATATTCTTCTGTTCAAAAAGAAATCGCAGATATTCATACGAGCAATAAAACTCTACATTTCTTTTGCCATTGCTCAACGCAATATTGTCCAATTCTTGAACAATTTCAATGTCGTCTCGAAACTCATTTTTAAAATAGTTCAATTCAAATAAATAGTCTTTTTCATATAGCTTGCTAAACTCGTAATTTATTTTTTCCCCGTTTCGAGGTTTTATATCATTTTCGGAACTTTCGCTATAAGAAACAAACTCGACAATATTTTCCAATGGTTCCTTGTAATTAATTTCTTCAGAAGGCATACAGAACTCGTTTATTTCTTGTATGACTTCACCTATGCTTTTTGCAAGGCCCTCTTGAAATGACTCGACAGCATATTTGTAGCGGTTATGAACATACTGGTGTTGATAACAATGCAAGATATTTTCGGGAGAGAATAAGATAAAATTATTAGAATAAGTTTCGAAAACCTTATTTACCCAAGGCACAAGCCTTTCAAAAGGCGTCTTCGAGAAATTCCCCTGTAGATTAGATAAAACCGTTACAAAGTGCAGCAAGATTCCTTGCATTTTGTGCAAAATGGTCGTAAGATAAAACTCCAAATATTTTTCATGCCTTTCAAAGATTTTTTCCCACTTCAGCATTATCAAGTCGTGCTTATAGTCATTGTCCTTATGATATCGGATGTAAGATAAAGTTGAATTTTTAGTACTGCCTGTAATAAATACAGAAGAAATTAAATTGCCATTATAATCACGACTGACTGGATGGCCAATTAACTCATTGCGCAACTGACGAATAAAGGTCTTATCATCAGAACTGCTACTGTGCAGTTTGAACAGCCTTAACAATTCGTCTACTAAATCCTGTTGCACATACATGAACTGCAAAACGGCGACTGTTTCGTACAAGCTCGACAGGTAGTCCGGTTTCACGTTGAATTTTTCAAGATGATGAATAATATCATCGAAATAATTAAACAAGTCACCGATATAATTTGAACGCTCTTCTTTTGTAAAGCGAATATGATATTGACATACGCGATACTCCCAAAAGAAACGATTCCATCCGTCACGGAGTTTCTTCGACAATGATAAAATTTTGTCTTTGTCAATACCGATTTGTGCTTCCATATGCCTTATCTAAGACTGTCAAACTTCCTACTTATAGGTATTTTCTTAGAGCCTATATTCCGCAGCCAACGCTCATATTTGTAGTTTTGGTAAATCACATCATATAATTTCACTTCTAACCCATTTAATAAGCTTTCAATTGCTGGCAGATATTGGTATAAAAAATTTAAACCAAAATAAATTGCTTTCAGGGATGATTTGATTGGTAATTTCACTTGTTCATCATTAAGAACTACCAATCGTTTCTCATCTTCTTGCTCCCAAACAAGAGATTTGCGAAATGCAATCTCCTTATGCGACTGAATAATATAATTATCAAGATTTTGGTCACATCCTAAACTATCATTCCAGTTAAACCATGGCTTATCTCTGCCTTTTTCATAACAAACGTTCTCAAAAAAGTAATGACTATTGTTACATTGATGTTGAACTTCATGCTTTAGCGCTTGCTCATCAAATTCCATACAAACACCTGCGTGATTGTGGCAATAATGCGCCCACATCATTTCATTGTTCCAACCATCATGATTGGCACCACTAAAGCATAATACCTGGAGTCTATTTTTTATTAATTTTCCAAATTTAAATTGGCATTCAATTTGAGTTTTATCTGAATAATAATCCGGGAAAACCTTTTCAAGTGGTAAATTTATACTTCCTACAGCCCACAATTGTGATTCCCTTGGATCGTTCGTAAACTTAAGATTGTTGGTATCCAACGACATTTCCGGAAGAATATGCTCTATAACAATAGGTAATTTAGTATAGTGGAAAACTGAACCCATAGTAGACGATTGCGCAAAGTAGGAATTAATATTATATTTTTCTATCCCGCATTCTTCGTCCACCGAAATTAAATTGGCAAGCCCACATTACAAAGGGTTTTAAAAATTGTGGATATTTTTCGCGGCCGACAATTGAAGGATTTCAGTTTGTGTCGCTGCCGAGCCCGTCGCCACAGATAAAAGGCCATTTGCAATGGTGCATTAAAGAAAATAAATTATCTTTGCAATACTAAAACTATTTCTAATGGCACGTCCAATTAAAGATACGCCTATACTAACAGGTGAAGATGCAAAAAGGTTTCTTGCTGAAAAAAAAACAGGGAAGGAAAGAAGATACCCAAACCAGGAAAAAAATAAGGGAAAGTTTTGAGAAATTCAAGGTAGCTAATATCTGACGGAATGCCGTATTAGTACCCATAAATTAAATCAGTATTTTTTTGTAAATTTGCATGGTGAAAAAAGCTTCAAATACTGAAAAGCGCATTGCGCATATCATGGAACGTATGCGAACAGCTATGCCTGAAATAAAACGCCAGATTGAAGTTTATGAAAAAAGCATCAAGGCAGGCAACCAGGTTAATTCGCCGAAAATAACTGTGCATTCGAGGAATGTCTGAACCAATTTTATTGGTAGTTGCCGGTTGCAACGGTTCGGGGAAATCCTCCTTTTCCAAATCATTGGTACCCCTGATTTTCTACCTTTCGATTACGATCTTCGTTACCTGAAATATTATCAGTCCTTACTTGATTCAGATATCCGGGAGAAAATGGCCCGCAGAATGGCATTTGCCGAACTTGAAAATCAAATTAATGAGGCTTTAACCGGCAGAAGTAATTTATGCTATGAAACAAACTTCAATTCTACTCCCTTGCATTGGCCCCATCTTTTCAGGCAAAACGACTACAAATTACATCTTATTTATTTATGCCTTGACTCAATTGAAGAAGCAAAGCGAAGAGTAGCCATTAGAGTTCAGAATGGCGGGCATTTCGTGTCTGAAAGTGAAATTAAAAAAAGATATTCTGAGGGGTTTACAAACTTAAATGCTCATTTCAGATATTTCGATCTGATTGACATATTTGATACATCCGGCTATTCTAAAGAACCGGAATACATACTTTCATTTGAAGATGGCGCAATTAGAACAAAAAGAAACCTGCCGGGATACCTGGTTCATTTAATACCTGAAATTGCGAAAATATTTCAATAAGTACCATGTTGCCCACTGACCCACTCGTCCCACTGCGGCAGGCAATCTCCCGATTGCTTTAATTAATAAATGAAAACATATCCTGTCGCAGAAATTCTTTGAGCAGTGTCTTGCTCCATGCAAAAAATGCAAACGTGTCTGTTGCAGAAATTCTTTGAGCAGTATCTTGCTCCTTGTCCGGTATATGCAAACGTATCATGTTGCAGAAATTCTTTGAGCAGTATCTTGCTCCCTGTCCGGGAAATACTTATCCTGATTTCCCGGTCCAAAGTTACAACCCAACAATCCAAGTGAAAAATTTTATCAAAAATATTTCCCCGTAGTCGCAATATTCCGCAAAGGGGGCATCTGTGGCCGCAAATAAAACGCCATCAAGTAAGCCCCTGATCCCGAAGTTTTTCACTTGGATTTTTCTGCTCTAAATTTGCGATACAAAAAACTGTACACAACGAATGCGAGAAAAAAAATAATTAACATGCCCCTAATTATTCAATTAACATTAAAAATAAAATATTTATTATTTACACATATGATAGAGCAAATAAGAGCAAGAAAAAACATAGGGGGTCCTCCCCCAAAAGAGGCCTCAAAACCGCTCCCACACTGCATCGCACTTTTTAAGAGCATTTCCCAAAACAGAGTATTCTTCATAACATTAAAAAATAAAACACTTATTCTTTACCCACATGATAGCGCAAATAAGAGCAAGAAAAAACATAGGGGGTCCTCTCCAAAAAGAGGAATCAAAACCGCTCCCACACTGCATCGCACTTTTAAGAGCGCTCCCCAAAACCGGGGCAATTTTTTTGAGGGGGCATTTTTAACTCGGGTAGCTATCGGGCTCGCGACATTGCCTGACACTTTTTTGCACTGAAGGCCATTTTTCACATAACCGATCACATTAAAAATGCCGCTTATCGGATAAATATAACAAATACAACACTTATCATTTATCAACATAAAATAGAAAGATAGAGCATGAAAAAACACCGGGAGTTCTCCCCCAAAAAGGGCATCAAAACCGCTCCCACACTGTATCCCACTTTTTAAGGGCGCTCCCCAATTAAGGGAGCATTTTTAAGCGTTCTAACTGAAAAAATGGATGCTATTCTGCGTCTCCCCTATTCGCGAAGCCATTGAGCCATTGAGTAATTGAGCCATTAAGCAATTGGAAACAGCTCCAACTGCGCAGACTTGCCCGGCCTTTCCGCCCTTACTATTTCTCCAAAATTAGAAATAGAAATACCCAGCAGCCTGATCTTCTTATGCTCCGGATCAGTAGCCGCCAATAGTTGCTTTGCGGTATTTAGTATGGTCTCAAGGTCGCCTATAGGCATGGGAAATGACTGGTTGCGGGTTATCTGCTTAAAGTCGCTGTACTTTATCTTCAGGGTTATGGTGCGGCCCCTGATCTGGTACTTTTCAAGACGGGTGCATACGGTTGTGGCTATCTTCTCCAGTTCGGCATTCATTTCTTCAATACCGGTCAGGTCAACCGGGAATGTGTCTTCCGCTGCGAGTGATTTTGTTTCGCGGTGGGGCTCTACGGCACGGGTATCAATCCCCCTCACTACCCGGTAATAAAAACGCCCCACCTTCCCAAAATGGCTTACCAGGGCATCTTCTTCCAGCCTCTTTAGGTCAGCCCCGGTATGCAGGCCCATGCTCTTCATTTTCTCAGCTGTAACCTTCCCTACACCATGAAATTTCTCTACCGGCAGTTGCTCCATAAACTCCAAAATAGCCGATGGCCCTATGAACGTCAACCCATCCGGTTTATTAAGGTCAGACGCTATTTTGGCAACGAACTTGTTTATAGAAACCCCTGCGGAAGCGGTCAACTGCAATTCAGACTTAATAGAAGATTTTATCAGTTGGGCTATTTTTATCGCAGAGCCAATGTGCTGCTTGTCCTGCGTAACATCAAGGTAGGCTTCATCCAAAGACAGTGGCTCTATAAGGTCAGTAAAGCGGTGAAATATCTCCCTTATTTTTTGCGAAGCTTCTTTGTAGGCATCAAACCTGGGCCGGATAAATATAACGTCGGGGCAAAGCTCCAATGCTTTTTTTGAAGGCATAGCAGAGCGGATACCGTATTTACGTGCTTCATAGCTTGCCGTAGCCACCACCCCTCCCCGCCCGGTTGGTGCCCCACCCACCACTATGGGTTTACCCCGGTATTGCGGATTGTCGCGCTGCTCTACAGATGCATAAAATGCATCCATGTCAATATGAATGATCTTACGCTGGCCGCTATTTAGCTCACTATCCATTTATGCTGCATTGCCTGATTTTATGAAAAGTTCTTATTGAAAGTTACGGTTTTTTCCTTTGATTAACTGCCGGTTGATCTTTGCTGCATTTCGACACCCCAATTCAGATTAAAATCTTTTTATTAATTTTTATTTTATAACTTTATAATACGCATTAGTTACGGCCTAAACATAAAGCTCTTATAAAATGATGCAGGTATTGATCACCTCTTAAAATCTGAAAAATGAAAAAATGCTGCCAGTTACTTAGCCTTCTGTCCCTCATTTTAGCCGGAACCTATTGTGTATCTTTTTCACAGACCACTACTTTTAATTATACTGGGGCAGTGCAAACATGGACCGTACCGGCCGGAGTAAACGCTATTTTCGTTGATGCGCAAGGCGCACAGGGAGGAACCGCGGGAGCTTATCCGGGAGTAGGGCTTTCTATCGGCCCCACAGTAGCAGGATGCGGCGGCCGTGTGCAGGCAAACCTGGCAGTAACACCCGGCCAGGTCTTAAATATTACCGTAGGTGGTTCAGGCTCAGTGGGGGTTGGTGTTTCTACCACGTTCGGAGGATATAATGGCGGCGGATCAACCCAGACATGGGCCCCTGCCACGCTCGGCTATAGTGGCGGCAGCGGCGGCGGCAAAACAGATATTTCGCTGTCAGGTACTGAATTAATTGTAGCCGGCGGCGGCGGCGGGGCAGGATATAATGGCTCATGCGCACTCAGCGGCCAGCCAGGCGCGGATGGCGGCGGGCTTTCAGGGGCAAATGCAACGAGCTGCACCATAACCGGTGCTACTATTACGCCTTCAGGTGGCGGTACTCAAACCGGCGGCGGCGCAGGCGGCTTTTTCTGTTGTGGGGGGTACTACGCAGGCACACCCGGAACATCGGGCACAGGTGGAAATAATGTGGACAGCGGGGGTATTGGCGGCGGCGGCGGTGGCGGCTATTACGGCGGTGGCGGCGGCTGCTGGATGGGCGGCGGCGGCGGCTCTTCATATACAAATCCGTCTTTTACCACAAGCGTTACACATACACGGGGTTATAATTGCAGTGCCGGCATTGTAATTATTTGTTTGCTACCCAATACAGGAGCTATATCGGGCGCTGCTTCTATATGCGGGTCAGGAACAACGGCCACGTTAAGCAGTTCGGGAACCTCCGGAGGAACGTGGAGCAGCAGCGCATCCGCTATTGCATCAGTTGACCCGACCGGTATAGTAAGCGGTATATCGGGAGGAACCGCCACAATATCTTATACGCTTAGCAATAGTTGCGGGACTATAGCGACTACAACAACTATTAATGTAATAACCGCCGGAACAATAATAGGAAAGGACAGCGTGTGCCAGGGTGTGGCTGACCATTTATCAGATACCACTGCAAGCGGCGGCGTATGGAGCAGTTTTAATACTGCGTTAGCAACTGTTGGCTCAGGAACGGGAATCGTAACGGGTGCAACTGTCGGTATGGATACTATATATTATACTGTAACTGTAGGGGGCTGTACAACAAAAACTAAAGTGGCGATGAAAGTCAAATCACATGCGGCCTGCATTGCCGGCGTAACCGCAGTAGCCAATAATGGGCCTGCAATAACAGTGGTACCTAACCCGTCGCCGGGGGTGTTCACAGTTAGCTTATCGTCAGATATTGATGAAGATGCCTGTTTCCGCATTACTAATATGGTAGGTGAAAAAATAGCAGAAGTAACCGGTAACACCAATAGCACAGTAACCGTACGGCTGAATGTGCCCGGCGGTATTTACTTCCTGAACGCAAGTACCCGGCACGGAACGTGGACGGAGAAAATACTTATAACAAAGTAATTTCTTGCTGCAAGGGCCATGTATAGCCTTAAAACTCTGTTAATTTGAAAATCTTTCTTCAGGGTTATCCCTTTAATTGTAGGCAGGCACTATTATTGTATAATAATAGAGTCATTACATTTGAATAATAATTCTGAAGAAAAATATGCAGTTATCCTTGCAGGGAGTAGTACCGGTGCCATTGCGCGAAAAAGTAAATGCCTACGAGAGTGGTATGTGGAAAACCAGCCGGGCTTTTAATAAAGGTGAATACATTTTTATCCAGGCCCCGTCCGGCACGGGCAAAACCACGCTGGTACATATACTTTATGGCCTGCGGAATGATTACGAAGGTGAAGTAAAATGGGACAGCACTGTACTTACCGCAATTAACAAGGAAACGCTGGCCAACCTGCGCACTAATAGCATCAGCGTTATTTTCCAGGATATGCGCCTGTTCCCTGAGCTGACTGCCGGGGAAAATATAGAAACAAAAAGACGGCTGACAAATACGGTAACCGCAGAACAGGCCGGAGAATGGCTGGACAGGCTGGGGCTGAAAGATAAGAAAAACTCATTGGCCGGCACCTTGTCTTATGGTGAGCAACAGCGTGTATCTATAGTACGGGCATTGCTGCAACCGTTTGACTGGCTGCTGATGGATGAGCCATTCAGCCACCTGGACCACGCAAACACCAATAAGGCAATTGCACTCATCGGGGAAGTGGTGAAACAACATAAAGCAGGAATGATACTTGCGGACCTGGATGAAAATGACTTCTTCCCTTACACCCAAACAATAATATTGTGAGCGATAAAACGCAAAAGAACATTCTTAGAAAACTGCTGCTGCAAACCCGGCACAGATCGAGGCTTTGGGCGGCCCTTGCGGCATTGTTCGTGGGCACTACCCTGCTGCTGCTGTCCGTAATGATCTGGTGGAACTTTCGTGAACTGCTATATGGGAAAAGCCAGAACGACACGCTCGGCAGCACTTTCCTGATCATTGGGAAGAGGGTTACAGAGCAGAACATGGGAATAACCAACGCAACTATCTTTTCCCAAAAAGATATTGATTCTCTTAAACTTGCCCCGGAAGTACAGGATGTAGGAATAATAACTTCAAACCATTTCCCGATATATGCCATGCTTGGCGGTAAGCTGGCCTTTGCAACAGACCTGCCTTTAGAATGTGTGCCGGATAATTTTATAGACAAAATGCCCCCTGAGTGGAAATGGCAGCCCGGCAGCCCGGACCTTCCCATTATTGTATCTTCTCAGTTCCTCGATATTTACAATTACGTTTTCGCACCCAGCCAGGGCTTGCCACAATTATCGGAGTCATCGGTGAAGAGCATTGCTTTAAATCTGAAGGTAGGCAGCGGAGATAAAGCGGAAACATTTACCGCCCACGTAGTCGGCTTTTCAGACCGGATAGGATCTGTACTGGCGCCGCAAACTTTTATAGACTACGGCAACAAATTGTTTGGAAAACCCGGAACTGCCGAACCCACATCGCAGTTGATCATTAAAGCGAAAGACCCCTCTGACACAAAATTTGCAGGCTACCTGCAAAGGCACGACTACGCAACCAATTCTGAAAACCTGCGCTGGAGCAAGATGCGCGCAATTGTGGAAGTGGTGGTGAGCGCCACAGGCATACTTGCGCTGCTGCTTATGGGCATGGGCACACTGGTGTTTATCCTGTTTATAGAGCTTACTATAGCCCGCGCCCAGCAGTCACTTACCCTGCTGCTGCAGATTGGCTACAGCCCTCACTATCTCAGCAGGTTTATGACGGAGCGGTTTCTGCCCATGGTACTGGGAACTGCCATCGCATCTATGATAGCCACTATTGCTGCCCAGGCTGCAAGTTCATCGGTGGTGCAGTCGCAGGGCCTGGTGCTGCCAGCAGTGCCCGGCTGGCCGGTGTGGCTGGCGCTTGTTATCAGCACATCTGTTTTAGCAATATTGGTATCGCGTTCTATTAGCGGGGCGATAAAGAAGCAGTAAACCTGCCTGAACGGCCTACACTATAGACCCTGACCTCCTGACTATGTATAGAACATTGAGCACCAGGGCTAAAACAATTACCAATTGTTTTAGCGAATCAATATCCGGGCTGAAGAAAAATCGCACAACACACATCATTGGGGTCAGTTGTTCATATCCTATGTATTCATGCCTGTTGCTGACGAGAAACCATAACCCAATGCTGTAAAATGTAAGAATAAGGACAATGTTAATGAGGTGGAACGGAGAATAGTTAATGTCTCCCGGCCAAAAGAACTGTTTTATGGATATTAATGATGTAACCAGGATAATGAGATTAATAAAGGCCAGAACTTCTGCTTTAAAATGCAGACCTGTAGCCTCATTTTGTCCAAAACAAAATATTGGGCAAATGATCGCCAGAAATAGTAAGGTTGCTCTTGTAGAGATATTCATTAATGCGAATTTATATTTTTTTGCAACATTAACGGGATATTTTTTCCGTTGTTGCTAAAGGCCCCGCTCTTATCATCTGTATGTAAATAAATGAATTATCAACTTTCATTTACAACTTTTGTTTTGATCTCTGTGGTTTCATGTCTTAAAAGCTAAGGCGTCCATACTCCGAGAGTATGGGCGCCTTTAGTTTTTTTGCGCGTGAGGGATATCTGAATCACAGATTTGTTGGATTACACAGATTTCACGGAAAAATCGTGCAACTGTCTTGTCCTGAAATAGGTTTACGAACTTTGTAAATCATGATTGAGAAAAAAGCGGTTGCAAATAAGCAACAAATTATCTTGGAATATTTAAGTGGGACGAATACTTTTAATGCTTTGGAACTGAAATATGGCATTAAAGCCTGTACAATCCAGAAATTGGTTAGAGCGTTCATTATAATACATCTAATGGCTGGCTTCTTTAAATAGCTTCAGTATGTCGTCCACATAATTGGTACCGATGGGGATCTCCACTTTATCAAGGTAAATGGTTTTGTTCCTTACCGACTTTACTTTGTGCAGCTTGATAATAAAAGAGCGATGTACCCTGATGAACTCGTTTGCGGGCAATTTCTCAGATACTCCTTTCATGCTCATACGAACCAATAAAGATTTGCCATTCTCAAAATGGATCTTGATATAGTTGTCTAATCCCTCAATGTATAAGATGTCAGCGAAGGCAACCTTCACCAGGCTGTAATCTGCCTTTACAAATAAATATTGTGAGGCTGTATTATCTTTATGGGCAAAAAATGCCTGGTACTCCTTGGCTTTGTCCACCGCTTTCTGGAAGCGCGCGAATTCAAAGGGCTTAAGTATGTAATCAATGGCGCTGAGGTCGAAACACTCCACGGCAAACTCACTATGTGCCGTGGTGAATATTGCCATGGCGCTTTTAGATATCTGTTTATAGAAATCAATACCGGAAATCGCCGGCATATTAATGTCAAGAAATAAGAGGTCAACCGGGTTATCATGCAGATATTTCAAGGCAGCGCCCGTCTCGGTAAAAGACCCTTTCAGATTAATAAAATCAACCTTCTGGCAGAATGTTTTAATTACCGCCAGGGCCAGGGGCTCATCATCAATCGCTATTGCTGTTATCATTTGAGTTTGATATAAAGTGATACTGTGAAATCATACTTGCCATCCCTTATCTTCAACAAATGCGCGCCGGGGTACAACAACTGTAAACGCTGTTTAGTATTTTTTATTCCTATACTGGCCCCGTAATCCTTACCTTTTCTTACAAAAACTTTATTATTCTCTATTTGCATCTGCAAATCGAGCTCGTTGATCTCTATCTTTATCCAAATATCTGAATTCTCTTCCGAATTTACACCATATTTAAATGCATTCTCAACAAAAGGAATAAGCAGGAAGGGTGCGATAAGCTTATTTTCCACGTCTCCGCTAATCTCAAAAGTAATTACAATTTTGTCGGTGATGCGAAGTTTTTGAAGTTCAATATAATTGCTTATATAGCTTATCTCGCTTGCGAGGGATACCTGGCTTTGATTGGCCTCACTTACAGAATATCGCATCATTCCCGAAAGCTTCACCACTGCATCGGGCGCGTGCTCTGACCTGACCAGCGTTAATGCATAAATGCTATTGAGTGTATTAAACAGAAAATGCGGGTTGATCTGGGCTTTAAGAAAAGATATTTCGGTATTGAGCATCTGATGCTTAGTTGTTTGCCATTCCTCATAAGTGCACATAGTAAAAGAAAACACATAAACTATTATAAACATGAAAATGTTGAAACTGGGGCCTAAAAAATGTATACTTCCGGTCTGCAGCATTCTTATTTCTTTCGGCATTATTGAGTAATTCAGCAAAAAGAAAACACCGAAGCACCCCACGATAGTCATAAAAAAACTGAAGTACTTATGCCGCAGGTATAGTACGGGAATAGCAACCAGGTAATTAAAATAAAAGACGAAGATCAGCAAAAGCCCGTTCACCCACCTGGGGGTCTGAAGAAGATCATCAATAAAACCAAGAATGGTAAACCCGTATTTGTGTGGGTTGAATATTGTGGGCAACAAAAGAAAAATCAGCCATGAAATAATGTGACCAGATATTATCAGCAATTTCCTTTTCTGCAGCCTCATTCTTTGTAATTTCAATGGCTTTAAAGTAATTATAAATCTAAATTATAATTACAATAATAAAGATAAATATTTAACACAGTCATAATTATAAAGTTAAAAATATCTTTGAAATAAAAAAGCTACTTTAAGAATAAAGTAGCTCTATTATTAATTAACCAATTCAAAATCTTGCCGGCCTGGTTTACCTTAAAATATAATAGGGTATCCTTCAGGCCTGTTTTATGTATTCTATTAGCTTAAAATAAATGATAGATAATAAACTTAAATCCTGCGGTAATGGTAATGCAAACAAGAAATACTAAAAGTAAAATGAATGTTTATTCGCTAAGAAATTCCCTGGTTCGAAAGTACATGATAATATTGACGGGCGCCAAATAAAAGAGGAGTATCAGTGAAATATTGGGGAGTATAGTATTTTCAAGCAAAGCTTAGTGAAGATGACAAAATAAATCCTACGAAGTTGAATAGTTATTTTTCTCTTATGCGAGGCGCAAAATCTGCGAATAGCAATCTATTTAAAGACTTTTGCAACGAAGCAGAAATGGAAAAGAACAGTCAAATTGTAGGATTTATTTTGTCATCTTCACTTAGATAACTTTAAAATAATAGGGTGTCAGCTTGCTTCTGAAGGCGTCAGCCAGTTCTACAAATATTACACCGCTGTTCACGGTATTCAATAAGACTTCTAAAAATTCAGATAATGGCTTTCGAAATTCTATATAAATAGTATTTTCCGATAGCGCCGATTTGATCCTGGCAACTGACTCCACAAAATACCTCTCTTCAATAAAAAGCTCGGTACCGAGGAAATATTCTCTGTAGAATAACAGCAAGTCAGTGCCCTTAACATTATCTATCACCTTCAGAACTATTGCTAAAGTAAAATAATTTAATTCATCCTTTGAGAACGTTACTGGGATGTATTTTTTCTTCATGACCGTCCGGTATTTTAACTCAAAATCACGCTACAAATTAATATTTTTTAATCGTTTAGTAATAAACATGCGCTGAATAAAGTAAGACATATTTTTCGACGCTCAGTTTAAAACTAAAGCGAAAAAAGTTTATATTTAATAATTTGCTGAGTACGTTGGAAATCTTGTGGAATTCAAGCGATTATGCATAAACAGCAATTAACTATTAGTTAATAAAAATAGCGGATCATTGGTAATGACAAATATTATTTTACTATACTCAAGTCAATAGCATAATTTCTTTTCTGCTGTAGTGTTTCCCTGTAGCCCTCCTGTATGAATACATAGTATCCGTGCATCTTTTGGAAAAAAATCACTTAATATCATTTGCTGCAGGCCATACATCATCTTCGAGGTATAGACAATGTCGAGCGGTATATTGTTGACCCGGTAAAAATCATTCATGAAGCTGACCAATTCATCGTTCCACTTACCAAATCCGCCAAAATGCCATTCATCGAACAATTGCCAGTTGTTATTATTATCTGCATGTATATGGCTGTTGATATATTCATGAAGATAGGCGCCCTGCTTCATTGGAGCAAAGCCCAATAATTGCCGGTGCGCACTGATTTTGTTTTTCAGGCCGATTAAAGTGGTACCAGTGCCTACTGAAACTGCAACATGCGTATAGCTGTCATTAATAAAACGGCCTATCAAACCCGCACCTGCCCTGCCCCACTCATTAGCACCGCCCTCCGGGATTATGAATAATTCATCAAAATGCTCGGCTAGTTTTTTTTCCCAATCCGGCTCGTCTTTGCTTTTATAATCTTCTTTAGAGATAAAGATCAGTTCCATCCCCTCATCCTTACACGCCTGAAGTGTGGGTGTCAGTACATCATATTTCCCGCGCACAATGCCAATGGCATGGATACCAAACATTCTTGCAATATATGCTGTGGAGATAAGGTGATTGGAATAGCCCCCGCCAAAAGTAACTATGTTTTTAGCCCCGCTTTCTACAGCGTGCTTCATATTCAGCCTCAGCTTAAACCATTTATTACCTGATACTACCGGGTGGACCAGGTCCAGCCTTAGCATGTCGGCTGCTGCGACCTTATTGCAACACCAATCATTTTGAAGGGATTGTATTATGACCTTATTTTCGTCAATTGTACCCATACTCTTTCAGGTAGTTTTCGTTGTCACGCCACTTAGGGCGAACCTTTACAAATAATTCCAGGTGCACTTTCTTCTGTAGAAATTCTTCAATCACCTTTCGGGAATTGATGCCAAGCTGCTTTATCATACTTCCTCCTTTCCCCAGCAATATCATCTTCTGAGTTTCACGGCTTACTATTATATCTGCCTTTATTACGTTAAGGGTTGTTTTTTCTTCAAATGCCTGTACCAACACGGCCGAATGATAAGGTATTTCTTCCTCATAAAGGGCGTAAATCTGCTCCCTGATCATCTCCCCAACAAAAAACCGCTCCGACCGGTCTGAAATACTATCATCAGGGTAAAAAGCAAAACCCTCCGGCAAAGCCTTCAGGATAAGCGGCATGATTTGATCCGTATTAGCGGCATTTCTTGCGGATACAGGCAGTATCTCCCATTTCGGAAAACGGTCTTTATATCCTTGTACCAGTGGTTCTATTGTACTTTTATCTTTTAGCTTATCTATCTTATTTAACAACAGTACAGTGGGTACTTTAAGCTTTAGAAAATCGCTGATCGCTTCAAATTCCTCTATCGGCTGGCTGATGTCATGCATTAATATGGCTACATCAGCATCTTCTAGCGCGCTTTTTACCTGCAACATCATCTTTTGGTGTAGCTTATATTTTGGCTCTATAATGCCGGGTGTGTCTGAAAATACGATCTGATAGCCAGGCTCTGTTAAGATACCGAGGATACGATGGCGGGTGGTCTGCACTTTTGGGGAAATAATAACCAGCCGCTCACCCAGCAGCAGGTTCAGCAAGGTGGACTTTCCCGCATTAGGCGCACCAAATATATTAACAAAACCGGCTTTAAAATTATCAGGCATCAGGCTGTAAAAATAGGGGGAATCGTGTAAATGAAATAAATAACTGTAGCTATAAATTTTTCAAACCGAAAAATGCATATCATTATCTTAGCAAAGTTACATACCCTTTCAACACTTTAGTTGTACCATCAATAATTGCAGCATTTAAGACGTAGCCGTAAACATCAACGGGTTGCGGCTGACCATTAAATGTTCCATCCCAGCCAATCTGCTGCGCGGCAGTTTCAAATATCATTTGGCCAAACCTATTGAATATTTTAAGGTCAAGTGTTTTTATCCCTGAACCCCTTACATAAAGAATATCATTTTTACCGTCTCCGTTTGGTGAAAATGCAGTAGGCAACCCTATATCACATATACCTACGGTAACATTTACAGTGTCGCTTGCCCTACCGCAAATATTTGATGCTGTAACCCAATAAGTACCCGTTTCTGATATTTCAATGCTTTGTCCTTTATTTCCATCTGACCATAAATAAGCAGTCTCTTTTGTTATGGCCGGTAAAGACAAAATATACTTGCTGCAAACAGTACTATCAGCGCCAAGATTTACAGAAGGAGGGGCAATATCAGAAATTGTAAGTGTGACGGTATCCTGGCCTGAACAACCATTTGTATTATCAACTACTGTGAGGGAATATACGCCTTGTGCCGACAGTTGTACGCTTTTAATTAAGGGGGCCTGTATTGCAGCAGCGAAACCTGCGGGGCCCTTCCATATATAGCTATATTCTGAGCCTGAGGGAGAAGCTCCAAGTTGAACAGAAGACGAAAGGCATGCATTAGGATAACTGCCGGCATTTACATTTAATCTGGTCACGGCCACAACAGCATTAAGCGTATCGGCACAAGAAGTGGATGAGCCATGTATTGAAGCGATCATGACGTAAGATGTGGTAACAGAAGGAGTTACGACGGGTTCCATAGCCGTATTGCTACTAAGGCCGACAGCCGGAGACCAGATATATGATTGGCCAGCGGCACCGGTTACCCGCATTTGAAATGACTGCCCGAAACAAATGGACGTATCTTTTGGTTCAACAACGGCAAATGGCGACACAACAGTAATGGTAAGAGGTGTCCTGGCGCTTTCGCAACCTGATGCAGTTTGTGTGACCCAATAATAATAGGAGCCCGTATCAGATGTGCTAATTGATGGCGGTGTTGCACTTCCTGTGCCTCCTGTAGCCGCCGTGTACCATAATATAGCGGAGCCGGGAACAATTGGAGGTGTATAAGCGGCAAACCGGCAATAAATTGCCGGACTTGAAAGTACAGGGGCCGGCGGTAAAGGATTAACGGTTATTACTTTAGTTGCAGTATTAATGCCGCAGGAAGTAGCTACACTATAAACTATTGTATCCATACCTGCAATTACACCCGTGACAACACCACCGGAAACCGTAGCTGACGTATTGGTTGCACTCCATGTGCCACCCGTTAAAGTAACAGCGAGGGTAACTAAAGCGCCGGCGCATACTGTTGACGGCCCGGAAATTGCACCCGCTGTTGTTGAGGGTGTGATTGTAATATGCACTGTTGTTGTATCAGCAGTATTACCACAGTCATGTACAATGACCTTGAAAGAATCAAGCCCTGTATAGCCGGTAGTTGGCGTATAAGAAAAACCAGTTGGAATCATTGTACTTCCGGTAGCTGTAGTTGAATATGTGCCTGTCAAAGCGCCATGCAAAGGAAGCATATAAATGCTCCACGTATCAGTAAGCCCAGCATCAGCATCATTTACCGCAAGTATGGAATCCATGGAGACGGATATTGCATTTTCGCAAATGGTAATGGCCGGATTATGCCCGTTAACAAAAGCAAGGCTCGAATTGCCTGCATAATATAAATAAGAAACTTCGCAAGGAGTTATTTCCCTGCCCCAAACACCCATATCATCAAGTGAGCCAATCCAGCTATATAACCACGAACCGTAAGAAACGGGCATAAACAACGAACCTATACAATGAATAGGCCCGGTAGCTGTACTAAAAACCGGCACACTGCCACCAACGGAAAATGTACTGGCAAGAATACCATCAAAATACACTTTTATGGAACCGGAACCAGCGCCTGCTACCGGGTAAGTAACTACAATATGGTGCCATGAAGAATCAACAGGAAGTGTGTGCACTACGCCAATGCCCACTGATTCCCAACCCAAATATGTTATATCAGTACACATTCCAAACCGGTCGCCTATTGCTACATTATTGCCGGTGGCAAATATTTCCCGGTTCCCGGTTGGGGCAGGCAAAGGCATTTTGTACCAGGAAGCTACGCTCCGGGAGCCATTCCCGGTAACAAAATTATTTACCGGAATATCTATCCCGGAAGCACCATTGCCTACATAACAGCTAAGCACACTGCCAAACCTGTCAGTACCATACGAGACGCCTCCATATGGGACGCCGTTATCAGTTGCAGTATAGGCATTGTTCGCATTATCATTGAAAGGGTACCAGGCAAGTAATAATGCCGTATCAACGTAAGCAGGTACTTGTGCTATTACACAATTGCCAATAAAAAAAATAAGAATGAAAATGGATATTTTTTTCATAATAGGAATTATTGGTGCAAAGCGTAATATGTGCTTAAAACATAAATATAATATTTATTTTGCACAAATTATGAATTCCTTATTATTTTTTTAAATTTCAAGGTTTAAGTCTTAGCTTGAGACTACCCGCTGAAAATTATTTATTTTTCAAGGATAATACCCATATTACCGGCATTTATAGCCAATACCTTTTTGTACATTCCAATGGCCTTAAACAATCCCACCCACAATTTTTTCAAAGGCAATGGCGACATCCTGATCCAATAGCTGTAGGGATAGCCATTTTTCACATCAAAAACAGAAACAACTTTAAAGCCCGCTTTCTCGCACAGTTTCGGTAAGTTCTCTTTGTTAAAAAGATAAATGTGCTCCACATCAATGATCGGTGATTTCTCACCAAACAGTTTTGCCTGTAGCGCTTTAGTGTTATGCATGATCATGTATACATTGCCACCGGGCTTTACATTCTCATACATGTTTTTAAGCATACCTAAAGGATCGCTGAGGTGGTCAAGCGTTTGGAAACAAGTTATTAAATCAAAAGAATTAGCCGGATATAAACCTGGCCCATAAAATCCAGTATGAATATTATCCCTCACATCAGGCCTTGCAATTTTCTTTGGCTCTTCACCTGGCTCTACGCCATACACTTCTTCATAACCATTATCTTTAAGCACCTCTAAAAAGAATCCATTGCTGCAGCCAATATCAAGTGCCTTTTTAGTTTTCCATTTTTTTACATAGCCTGCAATTGGCTGCCAGTAATCCCTTTTAATGAATTCAGTTTGCTCGCCAAATGTCACCACGCTCTCTTTATATAGCTCATTAAGGGCGTCATCATCCAGTATATACCTTGAAAATATAAGTCCTGTTTTTTTGCATTTAAGCATATCGTAATGAAAATGCTCTGTGGTTCTGCGCGCAGAAAATACATCAGCGTTCAGATCCTCATCCATAAAATTTTTTTTATAAAGTATAGGATGATCTGCAGCATCGGTGCCATCGCAAAACAAACACTCCTTTGTGATGTAATTATATTTAGCCATAAAATTTATTTAACCACCTGGTTATCCTTTTTGAAGTTCTCAATTTCGGCTGAGGTGTTCATCAACTTACCTTTATATATAACAGATCTCCTGATAAATTTCGGCCGGGCTTTGCTCTCTTCAAAAATCTTTGATAAATATTCCCCGAGTATAGAAACAGCCAATAACTGAATACCTCCGAAAAACAGGATCAAAACGATCACCGTTGTTATCCCATGAGGAACATTGGGATACATGATCCGGGCAAATATCTGCGCGATCATAGCTAGAAATGAAACACCGGTCAAAACAAACCCGAGATAACTGAGCATCTCTAACGGCACAAAGCTGAAAGAGAAGATAGCTTTCTTAGCCCAGCCTATATTTTTGCGCCAGTTATTTGTGCTCTTGCCAAACATTCTTTCCGGCCTTACATAATCAACCCCTATTTGCTTAAACCCAACCCAGGCTCTCAGCCCGCGCAAAAATATTTCCGTTTCCGGCAGGTTTATCAGTTCCCTCACTACTTTTTTGTCTATCATTGAAAAATCGCCCGCGTCTACCGGTATCTTTATGTACGACAACTTTCGGAATATGCGGTAAAACCCTTTGTAGATCAGGTTCATAAAGAAAGACATTTCCCTTTTAACCCGTTTCCCATATACCACATCCCATCCTTCCAGCCATTTAGTATAGAACGACGGAATTATCTCCGGGGGGTCCTGTAGGTCGCCATCCATAAGCACCACCGCATCACCGGTTGATACTTCCATGCCACTTAGAAAAGCGGATTGTGACCCAAAATTGCGGGAGTGGGTGATCCCGATGACATTATTATCTTTTGCCGCGATCTGCGCTATTACTTCTTCGGAATCATCAGGTGAGCAGTCATTAACGAATATTATTTCGTACCTCAGCTTTGTTTCATTGAACATTTTTACCAGCCGCTCGTACATTACGGGAATCGCCTGGTTATCTTTGTAGCACGCTATGATCGCGCTTATCTTGGCATTTAGCCGGGGGTTTTTAAACGCTGCCAATATCACGCCACTATAATCAACTCCTTCGTGCCATTTATAGGTTTCCTGCAAACCCTCCCGCAATGGGGTCGTTGCTTTCCACCCGAGGTCTTTATTTGTATTGGCAGGGTTGCCATACCAGTCTTTCAGGTCCCATTTACGGTTTTGCATCCCCCCCCAAACAGGTTCTGCGGCAATATTGAATTCCGACCTTACCAGGTCAACAAGTTGCTCCAGCGTTGTTTTCTGGCCGGTGCAAATATTGTATGAGTTTCCCCTTATAGTGGGACTTACATTTAATGCAGCATCCACAAATGCCTCTACCGTATCAGTAATATACACAAAATCCCTGCTTATCTCTTTCTCTACAAGATTTGGGTAGCTGCCAGCCCTGGCTTTTTCTATCATCACCGGCATCAGCCTGTCGGGTTCTTCCCAGGCACCATAGACCGAATAAAGGCGCAAGTTCAGCGCAGGGATATTTTTATAACGGGCGTAATACTGGATAATGTATGATGCGGAAACTTTTGAAGCGGAATAATGGCTATTAGGCTCTAACTGACCATGTTCAAGCGGCGCTGCGGAATTGGTTCCATACTCAGAACTGCTGCCCGCATGGATATACGCGTTCACACCCTCGCAACAATCCAATATATTTACTGTGCCGTTTACATTAGTCTCGTAGATCAGTTGCACATTGCTTTGCTTGCTGTATGCACCATAAGCGGCAAGATTAAAAATGGTTTTGGGTTTGTAGGCCGCGAAAATATTTTTTACTGACGCTGACGATGTAATATCACAATGCACTATGTTTTTCGAAGGGAGATTGAGCAGCTTTAGCCGCCATGCACTGTTTGCATCATGGGTGATCGCATAGCAATCATCACGAACAGTAAAAACATCTTTAATAATATTAGCGCCAATAAATCCACTGGCCCCGAAAACAAATATCGGGCCTTCCAGCTTTTTTATTTTGGCTTGCAGCTCTTCGTATTTTATCATGTGCGCTTAAAAGTAGGTATTTATTATGCGAGTTATATTTTGTTCATCTAATCCGCTTTCCTGCTGATGATAACTTTGGTTTCCATACAAACCACTCGGGTAGCCTTCAGCATGCAAGCTTTTAAATTTGGTAACCGGCAGCCCCAGTTCATTCAACTGTAGGGAAACCGCGCTCCCCAGGCCCCCGATGGCAATATGCTCTTCTAATGTAAGTACCTTCTTAGTTCTTTTGATGCTGGCAATTATGTCTTCCGGTAAATTGATAAGCGGCATTTTATTGACAATAAAAACATCAGCCCTTGCGCTTATCTCCTGGTCTTTCAAAGCTGCTACCAGGTTATTGGCTACCGGGCTTTGCGCTATTATCGTTAATTCAGCTTTTTCATTTTCCGCAGTTGCGGCGCCATAGCTTTTAAGCGTCATCTCCGCAGGCATATTTTTGCCTAAGCCCAGGCGAAAATAAGATGGCCCCCTTCTTGCGAACATTTCGCCGAGGCAGGCATTCATATCTTCTATGAACGCAGGCACATAGCATTTCATGTTCGGCAGGCCGCTCAAAGTACCTATATCTTCTATGGCATGGTGCGAAGACCCCATGATACCATAACCATAGCCACCGCCATTGCCCACTATATATACCGGCATGTTGTGAAAGCACACATCGTTCCTTACCTGCTCCAGGCAGCGGTACACGATAAATGGCGCAATGCTGTAGCAGATAACCCTGTATCCCTGCGAAGCCATTCCTGCGGCAAGCCCTATCATATTTTGCTCTGCAACACCGGCATTGATAAAACGGTTGCCCATTTTTGAAACAAGGTTTTCTAATGCGTTATAGCCGAGGTCACCGGTAATAAAAATAATATCATCGTTATCTTCAACTACCCGCTCTAAGAATGCTGAAAAGTGTTTTCTCATTTTAGTTTTTTACTGCTGCTAAATGCCGTAATCTGTATTTATTTTTTTGATAGCATCTGTGTACATATCTTCTGTCATTGGCAGATAATGCCATTCCATTTTATTTTCCATGTGAGGGACACCTTTTCCCTTCACCGTATGCGCAATGATCATTTTGGGCTTGCCATTCTTATTGCCAGTCAGCCGTTCTTTTGCATACAGCATGGCGCTTATGCTATGGCCATCTACCTCCAAAACTTCAAAACCTATGGTTTCCCATGTTTTTGCCGAAGCTGTGTCACCCAATATATCTGAGGTGCTGCCAAAACCCTGCAGCCCATTCTTATCAATAAAGACAAGCAGGTTATCCAGCCTATTCATTACCGCAAAATGACCTGCTTCCCAGGACGTACCTTCATTGGTCTCCCCGTCGCTCATTAATACGTAACTGATCCCCTGGGCCGATTTTAGCTTCTTTGCCATCGCTATACCCGTACCTAATGGCAATCCATGACCCAATGAGCCGGTAGCAAAAGGTATTGCCTTATATTTCAGCGGCACCGGGTGGGCTGGTAAGGTGGTAGCATTTTTATAAAAGGTATCCATCGCTTCATCAGGTATCTCTCCTATCTCGTTCATTATTGTGTATAGTGCCGTAGCTGCATGGCCCTTCGACAAAATAAAAGTATCCGCAGATTCTTTAAATTTAAGAATACTGATCATTATATCAATACAACTCAGTGAACACCCTATATGACCGGAACCCGCCATATGATGAAGCCCCAGAATTTTCAATCTCAACTTGCCCTGCAACTTTTTATGCTCCATATTACGTGAATAACCAATTTTTCAACAATATAATAATAATTATGAATTGCCGGTAAGATGAGCCAAGCTTTAACCTTATATTAGTATTATAAAAAACTACTAATTGTTCTTTTGAAGCCTTCATGCACTGTGACTTCCGGCATCCAATTCAATTGCCTGATCTTATCAATATTTGGCGAATTTCTTAATATGGGGCTTTTAAGGTAGTTGGTGTTAGTAATCGGCTTATTCGCTATTACTTCCAGGTTAAGCTCGGGATACAGGTTAACAAGAATATTTGCCAGTTCCAGGACGCTATATTCTTCATACGGATTGCCCACATTATATGCCTGGCCGTTTTCACCCCTTGTAAGCACTGTCAAAAAACCAAGTGTGGCATCAACTAAATAACAAAATGGCCTGATTGCGCTGCCATCGCTTTTTAAAATTATATTTCGTTTGTTTACAATATCTGCAACGAGGTCGGCAAACACCCGGCCATCGTCTAATGCCATACCCGGGCCGTAGGTATGAAATGGCCTTACAATTTTTGCATTAACGCCATATTGCGCATGATAGCATACGCATATATTTTCGCCCATTCTCTTGCTTTCGCCATAGCAAGCCCGGACATTCGCGCAATTTACGTAGCCAAATGTGTCTTCCTTAATTGGAATTTCATCTTCTTTTACCTGGCCGTAGACTTCGCCGGAACTAAAATATAGAAAAGATGCTACATTATTTTTTTGCGCAATTTTAATAAGGTTTATCGTTCCCAGAACATTGGCGCTTAATGTGCCCACCGGGTCAATACCAAAATATTTAGGGCTTGCCTGGCTTGCTGCATGAATAATAAAATCGAGCTTATCATCAATATCAAAATCAACACTTACATCCTGTACTAAAATTTTAAGGTTGGGATTATTTAATAAATGGCTGAACCGTTTTTCTGCTTTCTCTTTATTCCGGACTAATGCTATTACTGAAGTATGATATGATTTGTCAAGTGCTAAAAAAGTTTCAACCAAATAAGCCGGTAAAAAACCATTAGCACCGGATATAAGAATTTTTTTATTCTTAAACCTGTCCCAATCATTGAAACTATTTATGATTTTAGAAATGTCTTCTTTAATTATGCTATTCAAGGGAAATAGTTTATAAATAAAATCCAACTCAAAATTATTTGGCTATATAGCTAAAGCCGTTATTTTTTCTGCGTGTTTTTCCGGGTGAAGGAAGAAATAATTTGTTTCGACAGTTTCATCCGTTATTTTTTCAACAGCCACCAGCCTCCCGTTGTGAGCAGTATAACAATTGTATCCGAATTTTTTAAAGAAACCAATGATGTCATTAGGATGATAATTGAACTTGGCAGCCCATTTTCTAAGCATCTCACTGAAAACAATAGGTTTGTATTTTTCAATAGTTGCGGCCCCGCCTTTATAAACCATAAATTCAGCTCCTTCCACATCGCATTTGATAAAATCAAGGCTGGAAATATTATTTTCTTTAACAAAGTTATCAATGGTGTTTGCTTTACACTCAAGTTTAACCATGCTATCATTTTCAGTAATGTTAACTGAAGAGGAAGCTCCGGTAATCGTGGGTGAATAATAGAATGACAAGGTTTGAATGGCATCTGAAAAGGCCAAATTGTTAAGTATAATGTTTTTCGATTTGTTTAGTTCCGTATTCTTTTTTATTTGGGCAAACGTCTCCGGAATTGGCTCGAAAGAGTAAATTATTGAATCTGGTAGTTTTTTTGATAAATGGTTGGAATACCACCCTATGTTGGCGCCAATATCAAAGATCACGTCTCCGTCGCTAACCAGTTTGTATAACATTTCTGAATCTTCTTGTTCATATTGATCAAAGTTGAAGGTATCTATTGGTGTAATACGCTTATCCAATATATCAACGTAAAACCTGGCATTGCCGGGATGAAAATCGGTTTTTCGTGATGTGAAAATTACGTTTCCATCTTCTATTTCAATTTTTGCAATTTCTGTCTCAGCAAGATTATTTGAAAAATCAAATAATACTTTATGAAATTCATGCATTTTGGTGATGAAATCCGCTTTAGATAATGTATTGTTCTTAAAATTGCTTTTTGTTTCCTTAATGCTCATTATAAATAGTTCTTTATGGCTCCAAATTATAACATTTTCGCGACGTATATTTGTACTTACAAAAAAAACGTTGGTACATGTCCCTAATTGCTAAATTGGGTGATCAATAAATTTAATAATACTATAAACTGTCTAAAATAAATTTGTATCAGTGCAAAGAAAGTTAAGAACAGCAATAATTGGAACAGGGAATATTGGAACCGACCTATTGGTAAAGATCACGCGGTCAGAATATCTTGAGTGCGTGTTATGCGCAGGCCGCAATCTTAATTCCCCCGGCATGAAAAAGGCAAGTGGCATGAACATAGCGGTATCCCCAAACAGTATTGACGCCATTGTTGAAAAAAGCGGAGAGCTTGATCTTGTTTTTGACGCTACAAGTGCGCAGGACCACTATAATAACGCTAAAGTTTTTAAGAAGTTAGGATTAATAGCTATAGACCTGACTCCTTCCCTTGTGGGCAAAATGTGCATTCCGGCAGTTAACATGAACGATTGCCTTGAAGAAGACAACCTGAACATGGTTACCTGCGGCGGACAAGCATCCATACCCCTGGCTTACGCTATTGCAAGTGTTAATAAGGATATTGATTATATCGAAACAATTTCCAGTATTGCATCCCGCAGCGCAGGGCCGGCCACGAGAATAAACCTGGATGAATATCTACAAACAACCGAAAAGGGTATTCAGTCCTTTTCCCAATGCCACAGGTCAAAGGCTATACTTAACCTGAACCCGGCAGTACCTTGCGTGGATATGCAAACAACCGTATTTGCAAAAATAAAGAACCCTGACCTTGAGGCCACCAAAGCAGCAATAAAGAAAATGGTGGCGATATTGCAAACCTATATCCCCGGGTATGAGCTGATCGTTGAGCCTATGCTGGAAAATGGGAGACTTGCAGCAATGGTCAGAGTGCGTGGATTAGGAGATTACCTTCCTTCATTTGCAGGTAACCTGGATATCATAAATTGCGCAGCGATAGCTGCGGCGGAAGCATTCGCAAAGAAGAAACTATCATAAATACCAAATGATGAGCCATAAAAAAATTATTGTTACTGACCCAACGCTCCGGGATGGCTCTCACGCCTGCAGCCACCAGATCACGGAAGATCAATTGCTGGCTTATGCAAAAAGCGCAGATGAAACAGGCGTGGATTATATTGAAGTCGGCCATGGGAACGGGTTGGGAGCGTCCTCATTGCAGTTGGGGGAAAACCTCATAGAAGAAAAAAGAATGCTTCAGTTGGCAAGGTCTGTAATAAAGAAATCCAAATTGAGCGTGCATGTAATGCCGGGGTTTGCTACAATTGAAAGAGAGATAAAACAGGCTATGGAAATCGGGGTTGACCTTTTCAGGGTTGGCTCGCACTGTACTGAAGCAGACATTACCATGCGCCATATAAATTATGTCCGCGCACAGGGAAAAGAAGTTTGGGGAATACTAATGATGACACACATGGCTTCGAAGGAAGTGTTGTTGGAAGAAGCGAGTAAAATGCAATCTTATGGCGCCAAAGCTATTGTGCTCATGGATTCAGCAGGTGCATTTTTACCCGCTGATGTGGAATCAAAGATCGGTTACCTGGTCAGCCACCTCATGGTACCGGTAGGGTTTCATGCGCATAACAATATAGGTTTGAGCGTAGCAAATTCATTAACGGCGATCAATGCAGGCGCTACGATCATTGATGCAACTGCATGTGGATTTGGCGCCGGCGCCGGCAATACACCAATAGAACTAATGGCCGCAGCCCTGTTCCAGCTAAAACATGACAGCAATCTTGACTTATACAAAGTACTGGATACCTCGGACCTGGCGAGAGCACTTTTTGCAAAGAATCTCCCCTACAGCAATTCCACTACTATAGTCAGCGGCATTACCGGTATATTCTCGGGCTTTGCCAAGATAGTAGAAAGGATCTCCAAAGAATTAAAGGTCAACCCCAAGGATGTATTTTTTGAATTAGGTAGAAGGAAAGTAATAGGCGGGCAGGAAGACCTGATACTGGAGGTAGCAACAGAATTAGCTAAACAGAACAACTAAAGCATTTTAAATATGTCATCTATTAAGAAACCGGTAGATATTGTTAAGCAGGACGTTTTGAATATATTCGAAATGCACAGCCAGTTGCCGGAGCCATTGCGCAATTCCCATATTTATATTACAGGCGGTACCGGTTTTCTGGGGTCGTGGCTACAGGAGCTGGTCTGCGGGCTAAATGACGAGTTTGATTTTAAGATAAAAGCAACCATAGCAAGCAGGTCATTTGATAAATTCAAGATAAAACATCCACACCTTGTAAAACGCAAGGAGTTTAAGTTCCAACCCATTGATGTGAGAAATCTTGTTGAATTGCCGCATGATACCACGCATATCATTCATGCAGCTGCAACATCAAACCGGGACCATTTCGCAAGTTTTCCTACTTCATCTTTTGAGAACAATGTAGATGCAGCTTTGCATATCTTCCGTCTTGCAAATCAGCTAAGCTCCATTCAAAACATTCTGCTGGTATCTTCATCCCAGGTGTATGGCAGGCAACATAGTGATGTTCAGGCTATAAAGGAAGATTCGTTCGGAGGGGCTTTGTCGTCTTTTGATACCAATGCAATATACGCTGAATCAAAAAGGTCATGCGAATCCGCCGCAGCTTCGTTTTTAACGGAAATGAAGTTACCGATATCTGTCGCGAGGCCGTTTTCTTTTGTTGGCCCATACCAATCACTTGATCTGCCCTGGGCGATAACCAACTTTATGCAGGAGGCGCTCAGAGGCGGCCCCATTCATATTATGAGCGACGGGTCTGTGGTCCGCGGCCTCATGTATGCTTCTGATTTTGCTAACTGGATACTTCACATTACAGCTTATGCAAAACCCCGCTCCGTATATAATGTGGGCAGCCCTGAGCCTATAGACCTTTTATCCCTTGCAAAAATGATTCGTTCCTTTTTCAAAAACGAACCGCAAATAATTACCTCTCTCGGCAATAATTCTTCAGGAGGTGAAAGAAAAATGGTTCCAAATGTAGACAAAGCAAAAAAGGAATTACAACTAAAAGTCACCGTAAACCTTGAAAATGCCATTCAGCGGTCAATGGAGTGGCACGCTATGGGCAAGGGGCGCAATGCCTGATAAATCTTTGTTCATTTCCGGGGGAATTTTAACTATTTATAACGACATCAATGAAGGTAAAAGTAAGCGACGCTATCGCAGGTTTTTTTGAGAAAAACGGGATGAACCATTTATTCGGGATAATTGGGGCCGGTAACGTGCACATATTTGATTCCGTTTATCAAAATCATGCTATTGAAATGGTATGTGTGCACCATGAGCAGGCGGCCTGTATGGCTATGCAGACCTATTATCGTACCTGCGGTAAAGTGACCGCATCAATTCTTACCACTGGTGCGGGGTCAAGCAACGGTATTACCGGCGTACTTAGCGCATGGGCAGATTCCATTCCCTGTCTGGTCGTGTCAGGCAATGAAAACTCAAAATATATCCATCCCGGCAACCATTTAAGAATGTATGGCGTACAAGGTTATGACAGCTCTTTTATGGTGCAGAAAATAACAAAATACGCCAACCGGGTAATGACGCCGGAAATGACCCTTTACGAATTGGAAAAAGCGCTTTGGATTTCATTAGACCAGCGCCCCGGCCCCTGCTGGATAGATATTCCAATGAATATCCAGTCCTCATTTATTGAAGAAGATGAACTTCTCCATTTTACACCTGAAACGATAACCGCAGAAGTAAAGGATAAAAACGCCAAATATTTAGACAAAGTAACTGATGATATCCTCAATGATCTGTCCGCTTCAAAACGCCCGGTGATCTGGTTAGGCCATGGCATAAAACTTGCGGGTGGCGAAGCGCTGATCAGTGAGCTGATGAAGCGGATACCTGCTGCATACCTGGTTTCATGGGCGGGTATTGACATGGTTGATTCAGGCCATCCATTATTATACGGCAGGGCCGGTGTTTATGGGCAACGGAGCGCAAATTTCATCTTGCAGAATTGCGACTACTTGCTTTCTATTGGCACCCGGCTTGCTATTCCGCAAGTCGGTTATGACATTACCGAACTTACCCGCGAGGCAAAAATAACGGTAGTAGATATTGACCAACCGGAATTAGAAAAATACAGCGAACGGTTTAACAGAACCGTGCAGGCAGATGCAAAAGATTTCTTAACCCACTTACTCAAACACCTTCAGCAAAAACCGTTTGCCGCCGGGTACTTCAGTACATGGATAGTCCGCTGCAACCAATACAAAGCAGATTTTCCATGGGTAGATAAAGAACATACCGACACTAACGGCTTCATTAATTCTTATCGCTTTATGGAGCGTTTGAACGTCTGCTTTAAACCAAACCAGATTATAGTTACTGACATGGGCACTGCCCTGCTTAGCGGGCACCAGGTATTAAAAATTAAGCCTGGGCAAAGGCTAATGACTTCTACCGGGTTAGGGGAAATGGGATATGGGATACCTGCAGCTTTGGGCGCATCATTTGCGTCAAACAGAGGAGAAGTACTGTGCCTTAACTGCGACGGGGGTATGATGATGAACCTACAGGAGCTTCAGACGATTGCCCACTATAAATTACCGGTTAAGATCATCATTTTCAACAATGATGGTTACCTTATGATCAAGCATACACAGAAAAATATAGCGCAAGGCAGATATGCCGGCGTGAATAAGAATTCAGGAGTTTCCTGCCCCGATTTCAGCAAACTTGCTTTTGCATTTGGTTTTCCGGCATGGCAGATCAGGACGTGGGACGATTTTGATAAAGTAATGGATGATTTTATGAATTGCGAAACTCCTGCTATCTGCGAAGTATTTATGGACCCTGAGCAATACTTTTATCCCAAACTTGGTTTATCAGTGCAGAAAGACGGATCACTGATCTCGCCTCCGCTGGAAGACCTCTCTCCGTTTCTCGACAGGGAAACAATGGAAAGAAATATGCTTAACGGCTTGCATCCTAAATCACAGAAAATAGAACCTTGACCGAAATAAACACCAAAAAATAACTATTTTGGGGATAATTTTTCAAAGAATAGCCTCCAAGTATTTAACCGCATATGAAAAAGCTCATTTCAGTTATTACGCCCTGTTATAATGAAGAAGGCAACGTGCGCCTGCTCATTGAGACCATTGGCAAAATATTTGAAAAGCTTCCTCAGTATACGTACGAGCATGTTTTAATTGACAATTGCTCTATAGACAAGACACCGGAAATATTAAGAGAGATCGCCGCCATAAATAAACACGTAAAAGTAATTCTGAACGAGCGGAATTTCGGATGGATAAGGTCTCCCTTTCATGGGTTGATACAGTGTTACGGAGACGCAGTTATTTATATGGTATCAGATTTCCAGGAGCCGCCCGAAATGATCCCGCAGTTTTTAGAAAAATGGGAAGAAGGGTATAAAATTGTTATTGGCATAAAACAGCAAAGCAAGGAAAACCCAATGATGTTTGCTTTAAGAAAGTTCTTTTACAACATACTTTCGAGCGCTTCGGATGGGGAACCCACAATTAAGAATTTTACGGGCTTTGGTTTGTATGACCAGAAGTTCATTTCCATAATAAGGAACCTTGATGATCAATACCCTTATTTAAGGGGCTTGGTGTCAGAACTGGGTTTCAGAAGATATGAAATTCCCTATGTACAACCCAACCGCAAGTTTGGAAAAACCAGCGCCAATTTTTTCAGGCTATACGATGTCGCGATGCTTGGTTTTACCAGCCATTCCAAACTTCCATTGCGACTTTCCGCTTTCGTCGGCTTTTTTTCTGCTATGGTCAGTTTGCTTATAGCCCTGGGCTATCTCGTGTATAAGCTTATTTTCTGGAAATGGTTTAATGCAGGTGTTGCGCCAATGGTAATAGGTATTTTCTTTTTCTCATCGGTTCAGTTGTTCTTTATAGGCGTAATAGGAGAATACATTGGCGCTATCCATACACAGGTAAGAAAACGGCCATTGGTCATTGAAAAAGAACGGATAAATTTTGAGCAGCCGGTTGAGTAGCAAATTGGTCAAGATTTATCCGTCTTAAGGTATATTCTTTCTTTTACCGGCGCTGACGACTATTAGCCCGATAAAAACAGCAAGAGCTGCTAATGACACCATTCCGCCCATTTTCATATACCTTGGCTCAAAATAGAGTTCCACATCGCTTTTACCTGCCTGCAACTTCAAACCGGTAAGGCCGCAATTGACCAGGTATAGTTTTGCATCAGCTCCATTTACTTTCGCTTTCCAGCCTTCATCATATGGAATAGAGAAGAACAAAATCTTCGGCATAGTAAGGTTGATATTTCCTTTTATGGTTTTCTCCTTAAACAAGGTAACAGATAGTGTGTCCTTGCGCAGTTCAGCAACATACTTCCCATACTGCTCTAATGAGAAGGGAACAGTAGTATCTGCAAAGTCAAATTTCTTCCCGGTTTCCAGCAGTTCTTTGTCATCATCGGCTATTACGCATCCCTTCAGCAGGTAGAGGTCTTTCTGGAAAGGGCTCATGTTTTTGAATAACGACTCGGGCAATACGGTGTCGTAAGCAAAGGATAAAGGCAGTGCGAACCGGTTTTTAAACAGGCTCACATTCCCAAACCTTGTTACCGAGTCATAACCCATGTTTTCCATGTGGGCGCCGGTACGCTTGCTCAGCCAATATTTACCCGCAGTAAGCGTCAGCAACAAAGGCCTGCCACTTACTCCCATAGCCCACCTTGTGGCGTTTTCGTCTTTAGGGTTTAAGACGCCCATTGTGCCCAGGAATTTGATATAATTTTTTTGATTAAAAGAATGGTAAGACGCCGACCCAAAATAGCCTTGCACCTTCGCGTCGTTGATACTCTGGTGAATAGCCATGCCCGAGCTATAATCTTTATTGACACGGTAAAAGCTCTTGTCATCGTTCTTCAGATACTTTATAGCGTCTACCGTATAATCATTGTAGCCTACCTTGTCTTTCAGTTCGGCGCTCGTCACCACATCACGCTCATTCACCGTTTGGGATGAAAAATATACCATCTCAAAAAAAACGATCACTGCAAGCGCTGCAAATGAATACTTTTTTATGTCACCGCTTCGTGTCATCCCATACAGTATCCCTGCATATACTAAGATCAACAGCGTAGCAAACGACCTGAGCCCGGTATTTATTGCCACTGCAAACTGCTCATTTGGCGTGTATAGTAGCGCTAATAAGCAGGCCACAGTTATCCCCAGCACTATGAGATTTACTTTAGCCGTAGTAACAATATGGTCGAGCGCCTTAGCAGTAAACAGGAGCAGCAGCAGTGTTATCACCAGCGAGAACGTACGGAAATAATCCCCGGCGTATGCCCAGAAAGAGTAGCGGAAAAACGGGAAAATGACCGGCAAAAAAAACAGCCCGGCAAAAATGCCATAGGCTATTTTTTGCGCCTTGTTGATCCCTGCAAACATTTGGGGGAAAGTAACGAGGCACAGGATACCGCAATAAAATACCGGGGCTTCAAGGTAGTTTTGCCAACCCTGGAATGCACTGCCCGAGCCCAGCATATCGCTGCTGAAAGCCCTGAAAGTAGTCGTGAACCTTAATAATTCATCTGCCACTCCAAAAATGGGTTGCAATTTGAGCCGGGCTGTCAGGCCGGCTTCCCCCCCCACCCTGGGGCTTTCAATATATTGAAGCAGGTCAGGGAATAGCTGGTAGGCGCTGATAGCCACGCCTATTATGCACAGCCCTGCAGTCTTTAAAATAAAACCGGGGAATTTTCGCCATTCACCGGGCCTCACGTCATTAAACCGTACAGGTATGTACACTGCAAAAAAGATAGCATAAGTAAACAGCAGGAACGGCTGCAAAAAACTTAACAACGTAAAACCAACTACCAGCCATAAAAATTTACCATAGCTTAGCCACCTTTCAAAACCATAAAGAATAATCGCAACATCAAGCGCTTCCGATGAAAATATGAACCACCCACCGCCTAATATAATGTAACCGCTAAAAGCAAATAGAAATGATACAACACATACTGCAAATTGATGCAGCTTTAATTCTGCGAGGTATTTATAAAATACAAAGGCACACAAGACAATTTTGATCATCTCTACCCATGCTAAGAGGTAAGGTATCTTTTCTTTGTCGAACAGCGTTATTAAATCCCCGAAAAAATCTCCAAGCCACAACGGAAAAACATTTTGCCCCAACCCTTGTGAAAAAGTCCAGGTAGGTATGCCGTTTGTTTTTATGTAGCCGCTGATCTGGGTAAGCCATGGAAAATAAATATTGAGCGTATCACTGCCGATGTCCTTAAAAAGGTAAACTTTTTCGAAGGTGATGAAATCTTTAAAAACGATGCAACAGCCCGCAATCACTGCTGCAAGTAAAAAGTATATTTCCTTTCCTTTTATTTTTTTTAAAAAAAGATCAGTCCCGGGGTTTTGTTCTTTTTTTATACTGGCTGGTACTTCCGGAGGCAGTTGTTTTATATCGCTCTTTACCAGGTTATTTTTCTTTTTTGACATGAATAGCGGGTTTTACCACATTGCAAAGTAAAAATAATTTCGAAACTGATTGTATTCACTCAACTAAGAAGATTCAAAATTCAGAAATGATTTCTATTTTTAAGCAGTAGAAACCTTATCCTTAGCATCTCATTTGATGGAAGGATTCAATAATTTCCCGGTGAAAAATAAACAACCCAAAGAAGCAAGCGTAAATACCGGCAGTGAAAATTCATCATTATCATTGCCCAATGACAATATTTCCGATCCTTCCGAAATTCTCAGGATAAACCTGGCAATTGGTGTACTTACCCTTTTAGCAACAACATTGTTTTTATACCTGCTCAATTATTGCATTTATACTTACTATAAACCTGATGTTATTGATATTATTGCTAAAATGGTTTCCTTAACTATTGTACCCCCAATAGACTTTTCCCCGGAGCCTGTTGAAAGGTTACAGTTCCAGCTTTCTTTACTGTGCCTGCCCCTGTTTATTTTTGGGGCCTTTACCTTTATAAACAAAAAAAAGGCTTTTCTCCAAAAAAACACTTCAATAGCTTTTACAATAAATGTTGGGAGTATTGTACTTTTTGTTTTCTATTTCCTATACCTGCTTAATCAGAAATTACTATACATTCATGATTCAACTACTGCTGCCTTTTTTGAAAAAAACCTTGTATGTAATATAGGCCCATTTATTTCGCTTGTTTGTTATTCGCTGTTCACTTACCTTTTTATCATTTATCTGAAATCAGAAAAGGTTTATCTTAAAAAGATTGCAATCAATATTATTTCCATTATTTGTTATGTTATAGCAGGGATCATTATTCTCGACGTGTTTCTCTACAATATATTTTATTTGCGGGCTCAGAGTTGGGACCGGCTTATGGAAACCAACGCTGTATTTTATGTCATGACACAGGTCTATGCAGGAAAATCGCTGCTGGTCAATATTAATGCCCAATATGGGTTATATCCTTTGTTCCTGCTGCCATTGTTTAAGATCATCGGGTTGAGCACGTTTAAATTCGGGCTGGTGATGGCTGCTCTGAATGCATGTTCGTTTTTTCTCTTTTATCTCGGGATTAAAAAAGTGATCAAACACAACGTAGTTTCGCTGCTCGTCTTCTTATGCCTTGTCTTTTGGCAATATTGGAGCACAAGGCTTCCTCTGGAAAGTACCCCCCGCTATTATTATCAATATGCGCCTATCAGGCTTTTATTCCCTTCTATAGTATTTTTCTTGTTTGTGACGTACCAGTCGGCTTCACAAAATGTGAAGCGAAAGATATTGCCCGTACTGGCATTGTGCGCCTCCCTGGCCATTCTTTGGAATGTTGATACCGGTATAGCAGCCTATGGCGCTACGTTTGCCGGATTAATATATGCCACACTTGATCCATCTGCTTTAAAAGAGTCCGTAAAACGAAGTGCAAAATATTTCGGCTGGATGTTAGGATGCCTTTTGTCGGTATTCCTTTTATTGCTCATCGTTACAAAATTAAGGTCGGGAGAATGGCCTGATCTTAAGCATTTTTTAGAATATCAGCAGGTGTTCTATATCTCGGGTTTCTACATGCTGGCTATGAGCCCATTGCATTTTTGGAATCTTCCGGCATTAGTATACGTTGTGGCCTGTATTTTTTCTGTTTTCTATTTGAGAAAAACAAAAAAAACTGATGTAAGCACAGTTGCCTTCCTTTTTATCCTGGGATGCGGCCTTTTTGCTTATTTCCAGGGACGTTCTTATGATACCACCATCACAATAGTTATGTATCCGGCTATTATTTGCCTTGGCATTTTTTGTAATAGAATGTTGTCCGAAATTCAGTCTTACCGTGTGTACAGACTAAAAATGCACGAAATTTTAGCCTTTTTCCTGGTACCCTTTATCTTCATTGCCGATGGCGCCTTTTCCATGTTATTCTATATGCCTTCCACTCATTCTTTCGCCGCCGCAAATGCATTTACTAATGACTCGGGAACTGATAACCGGATCGAACAAAAAATAAGCTTTATAAAGAAATACATACCGGCAAAAGATACAGTGCTCATATTGGCAATGCATAATGAGAGCTATTATTATGCCGCAGGAAATTATTATAACCCTGTTGACCTTAACGGAACTTCTGAATTGTTGATGAGGGCAGATTTCTATACACTGTTAGATTCTATTAAAAATACGCGGCATGCGATCATTTATGACGCAAATCATCCTATGGTTTTTGACCCGCTACACAAATGGCGTACTTATGATACTGTTATACAAACGCTTGCAAAATATACCACTATACAAAATGGGCTACCTGATAATTCGCTGATCTTGCTGAAACATGGCAAAACCTATACTGATAAGCTGATCCCCGACAGCAATACCATTTATTACAATGACCTTGCCGAGTTTAACATATACCTTGGGTGGAATACAAAACTAAAGCTGCCGGAAAATTTCTCCGTTGAATTTATTGTCAGCCTGGGCAAGGAAAAGTCAGTAAAAAACACTGTGATGTTTTCGACCGCTGCTACGCCCACTTCTTATCATGGATTTGTAGTCATCCAGCAAGGAAGTAATGACGCTCAATATGTATTTATGTATGGAAATGGTACAACATGGTGCAGGGAGGTGCCATTCGCTTTAGACCCTTTTGTAGAAAACCACGTTTTTATCGAGGTCAGAAAAAATATGATTACCGTATATAACAACGGTAAACTGTGCGGGCAAAGCGATACAAACAGTGAAATAAAAAATTCCGATGAACCGTTTTTCTTCGGAAAGGCGTTTTTGGGCACGGTACATGAGATGAAGGTATCAAAACTGTAAATCAGCCAGCCAACTTATCAACCAATCAACTTATCAGCCTACCTTTGCGGCATGGCCAATGAAAACGACATTGAGGATGTATGGGACGATGAAGGGCAGGAAGAAGATATCACCGAAGCTGCTGACGAGCCGGTAGAGCGTCTGCGGATAACTACCGACAAGCGGCAAGACCCGCTGCGGATAGACAAATTCCTGATGAACCGCCTGGAAGGCGCCACGCGCAACAAGATACAGCAGGCGCTGGAGCAAGGTTACATACTGGTAAACGATGAAATAGTAAAGCCCAATTACCGGGTGAGGCCAAATGACACCATAGTAGTATTTGAGACCCGCCGCCCCGAAAGCAAGGAAATTATCCCTGAACAGATACCCCTTAATATTACCTATGAAGACGACGACCTTCTTATTGTAAATAAGCCTGCCGGAATGGTGGTGCATCCGGGCTGCGGCAACTATACCGGCACTTTGGTAAATGGCCTCTCGTGGTACCTGCAGCAGGAAAAGGTGGACCTGGAGAACCTCTCGAGGGTGGGGCTGGTGCACCGGATAGATAAAGACACCACCGGGCTGGTGGTAATAGGCAAAAAAGAAAAAGCCATGACCCTGCTGGCAGCCCAATTCAAGAAACATACTGTGCACCGCCGCTATATAGCCCTTGTATGGGGCGACGTAGCGGCTGAGGAAGGCACCGTGCAGGTAAACATAGGCCGTAACCTGCGCTTCCGGAAAATAATGGACGCCTTCCCGGATGGCGACTACGGTAAAGACGCTATAACTCATTACAAGGTGCTGGAACGATTCAATTATGTGACACTGGTGGAACTGCGCTTAGAGACCGGCCGAACGCACCAGATACGGGTACACATGAAGTATATAGGCCATCCCCTGTTTGGCGACGGCACTTATGGCGGCGACAGGATAGTAAAGGGCACTGTATTTAATAAGTACAAGCAGTTTATAGACAATTGTTTCAGCATACTTACCCGCCAGGCGCTACATGCCAAAGAGCTTGGTTTTACACACCCGGAGACCGGGAAATGGATGCAGTTTGATTCCAACCTGCCAGATGATATGCTGGCAGTGATAGAGAAATGGCGGGCATACACCGGCGGCATGACCAGCCAGCTGAGGCAGCGGCTGGATAATATGTGAGGCGTGGGGAATTTGGATTGTTTAGGCTGAAAGGCGGTGTTGGCGTGGGTTTCCTCTTTTTACTACTGAGAGCAGTGCCCACTTTTTTTGCAGTGTGTTTCGGGCAGGCCAATAATAGCGCACGCTCCTTGAAAATTATATTATAAAATTATTGTATAATATACCGCAGTCGCCCTATTTTGGAAAAAAGTGCTGTATTTTTTCAGGCTAGTGCTGCGTAGAAGCTGTTTAAAAATTATATAATAAAATAAGCGTATAACACAGCGCAGTGGTCTTTTTTTGATTTTTCGCTCCGCTATATATATAATTTATATTTAATTTAAATTTTAATATAAATGTTTGAAGCAATTTTCGGGTGATAGAACGCGTGCAACCCGGTGATAGTAGACAGCCTCAAAGACGTCACTGCTGCAAGTGCTGCAAAATGTCCATAAATCATGTAAGAGTTAATTTTGGAGCAGGCATACAAATTTACACCTTTGGCAGTATAATATATCAATTGGTCAACAAAAACCCCTATCTTTGCACTCCCAAAAAAATTGGGATAATCTATTTGTAAACAGCCGGAACATCACCGTATGAGTCCGTACAAAATGAAGAGTACCTTTGGAAGACCAAACAATCAATTCAGAAGAAACAGTTGCATCCCAGGATGAAATTGTACAAAATGTTGCAACACCATCTCCGGATGATACGGCGCAATCAACAGAACCTGCTAACGAGCCAGTTGCAGAAACTCAATCAACAGAATCAGTTAATGAACCTGTTGCAGAAACACCGGCCAGTGAAGAGCCTCAAAACATTTCGGCTGAAGAAGCCCATGAAGCCGCTCAACCCGTAATGGAGGGCGCTGACGAAGGAATACAGGCTGAAGCGCCACGCACCCGCGCCCCTCGTCATTATTACGAAAATGTTCCCGACACATCTCACGATGATTTCGACTGGAGCGTTGACAAGCGCAACGTTGCCGCTTACAAAGATGACGAGCGTAAAATGTTTGATACTCTTTATGGCAGCACATTTAAAGCCATCGCTGAGTCTGAATTGCTGCATGGTGCTGTAGTGGGCCTTACCAAGACAGATGCTATTATCAACATCGGTTTTAAATCCGATGGGCTTGTTTCCCTCAATGAATTTCGTGACATGCCGGATGTAAAGATCGGCGATGAGATCGAAGTAATGGTGGTGGAAAAAGAAGACAAAAACGGCCACCTGCACCTTAGCCGCAAGCTCGCAAGGGCCGCAAGGGCATGGCAGCAGATCGTGGACTTCTACAAAACAGGAGAAGTGGTTACCGGTACTATTACCTCCAAGACCAAGGGTGGCCTTATCGTGGACGTATACGGACTGGAAACATTCCTGCCCGGTTCACAGATAGACGTGAAGCCTGTTACCGACTACGATCAGTATGTAGGTAAAACAATGGACTTCAAGGTCGTGAAGATCAATGAAACTATACGTAACGCTGTGGTATCTCACAAGGCGCTTATTGAAAGCGACATTGAGCAGCAGCGCAGTGTTATCATCGGCCAGCTTGAAAAAGGCCAGGTGCTGGAAGGCACTGTCAAAAACGTTACCGACTTCGGCGCGTTTATTGACCTCGGCGGTGTTGACGGCTTACTCTATATCACAGATATTAGCTGGGGCCGCGTAACGCACCCAAGCGAAGTGCTGCACAATGGCCAGAAACTGAATGTGGTAGTTCTTGACTTCGATGATGAGAAAAAACGCATTAGCCTCGGCCTGAAACAATTAACGCCTCACCCGTGGGATAACCTGCCTGCTGAAATAGTGGAGAGTGCCAAAATTAAAGGCAAGGTTGTTAATATAGAAGATTATGGTGCATTCCTTGAGATCATGCCCGGCGTAGAAGGCCTGGTGCACGTTTCTGAGATCACTTGGTCTTCTCAGCCCATCAATGCTAAAGAATTCTTCAAACTTGGCGAAGAGCATGAGGCTGTAGTAGTAACACTAGATAAGGACGAGCGTAAAATGAGCTTATCTATCAAACAAATGACTGCCGACCCATGGGATACTATCGAAAATAAATTCCCTATAGATAGCCGCCATACCGGTGTTGTTAAGAATATCACTCCTTATGGTGTATTTGTCGAGTTGGAAACCGGAATAGGTGGCATGATACACATCAGTGACCTGAGCTGGATAAAACGCTACAACCACCCAAGCGAGTTTGTGAAAGTAGGCGACAAAATAGATGTGGCCATCCTGTCTATAGATAAGGAAAACCGCAAACTGGCGCTGGGGCATAAACAACTGGAAGAAGATCCATGGAATACCTTTGAGAGTGTATTCCCTATCGGTTCTATACATGAAGGCAGCGTTACCCGTAAGGATGACAAAGGCGCTACAGTACAATTGCAATATGGCCTGGAAGCATACGCTCCGGCACGTCACCTGCGCAAAGAAGACGGAAGCAATGTAGAAGCCGAAGAAACGCTTCCATTCATGATCATTGAGTTTGATCGTAATGACAAGCGTATCATGGTATCTCATTCTAAAGTTTGGGAACAGATCAAGACAGAAGAAAAAGAAGCTGCAAGAAAAGAAGTTAATGCTGAATCAGAAAAAACCAAGAAAGCGGTTAAGAACATACAGAGCAAAGTGGAAAAGCCAACCCTTGGCGACCTCGGCGCACTGGCTGCTATCAAAGACAAGATGAAGAAAGCAGAAGATGATGCAGCTACTGAAGAAGAATAGCTCAATGGCAGAATCGCTCAATTCTTAATCATTTGCAAAGTTTAAAATTTGCAACGCCACCCGTGAAAACGGGTGGCTTTTTTTATAGGATTAATTATGAAGCAATAATTAAAACTAATTTTTAACCATCAAAAATCTTTTTGTTTGTCTTCTTTTCATCCATCAAATTTGGTAAGTATATAGGATATAGTTCTCCCCTTAACAGGTGGATTTTTTATTTGCGCATTGTATTAAATGCTATTTACAATTTTTCATCATTCACCTTCCATGTAAATCTGTTACCTTTGCGGCATCAATACTGCTACTATAATTACCGTAGACCACCCCTTTGAATTGAACTCAACCGGGCGGGCATTTTCAAATTATCAAATTAGCACATTTTCAAATTATCATTATGGCCTGGGAAGAAAAGGACAATACACTATATCGCAGTTTTACTTTTAGCGATTTTGGAGAGGCATTTTCATTTATGACGCATGTGGCGCTGCTATCAGAAAAACAGAACCACCACCCTACCTGGAAAAATACCTGGAACAAGGTAGAAATATGGCTAACCACACACGACAAAGGCGATAAGATAACTGACGCCGACAGAAAACTGGCAGCAGCCATTGATAAAATAACGGGGAAATAAAAAGACTACAACAGCAAACAAACTACTCCGCAACGGCGCTCTTATGAGTCAACTTCTTTGGGAAACGTACGGCTATGCCGCCATGGAAAATACCCTTGTATCCGTATCCCAATTCAAAGAAGCCAGCAAACTGCCGCCCAACGCGAACTCCAATTGGCGTAGCCTGGAATCCATACGCCCATGGGCCTGAATTATTATTTTCCCCGGTTTGCAACGTTTTGTTCTGGAACAACGCTACACCGTAGGACACCGACCCATATAATCTTACTCTTACCGGTGCATGGCGTGTATCTAAGTAACTAAAAGTAAGCTCCGGGGCCACTGTTACAAATATGCCCCACGTGGGTATATTTTCATAAGCCAAACCCAAACCAAAAGTAAGGCCCCTTGTAATATAATACCTGTAAGTAAGGCTTGGTACACCCCACGATGATGCGACCAGGTTGCCGTTCAAACTATGATTTACAAAATCATAGACACTGTAATAACCATAACCAATCGCGATCTCGCTTTTCCCTTGCTGTGCATGTCCGCGGGGAATAAAACAGATCATAGACAGCACAAGACAAAAAGCATATATCTTTCTTTGCATCGTTAAAATTTTTTAAGCAGTGTGCAATAACCATTTACCGGACTTAAAGATATAGCAAACTTTTATTTCTCCAAAGCCTCAGCGAAAAGTACTAAGAAATATGTAGGCAGGGGCACAACGCTGCAATACGAACAACCTGAACCAGTTAGATGATTCTATAATAATATGGATTCGTTATGCCCGTTTTTATTTAATGCCGGTATGGTAATAACGAATGACTTGTTATGCTTTGTGAATATCTCTTTTGTTTTACGGATTTTCTGAATAAAGTCTTTTTCTTCCGGGGTAACGCGAATGTACTTTGTTTTTTTAGCGTCCGTTTTCCGTCCCGCGCCTTCCCGCCGCCCGCCGTGTTTTGCCCTCATCTCATTGATCATTTCGTCTAATGGCTGGGGTATTAACTTGCCTTCTTCTATAAGCCGTAATTCTTTACCTGCCTGTATCAATTCTTTTTCTAAAACTGATTTTTTCATTGTCCTGATTTTAAAAGTTAATTAATTTTAATAAATCTTTTATAGTGATCGTTTCCTGGTCGGATTTATCATACATAGTCACCAATACAATTTTATGATCAACCAATTTGATCCATGTGATAACCCTCCCGCCACCTGATTTCCCTTGTCCTTTAGACCTGATCACCAAGCGCACCTTATATAATCCATGTCCAAGTGATTCTCCCTGAACAGGCCTTGATAAAAGGCTTTCCTTCAGAGCATCAACATCTTCTGCCATCGAAGGATATTTTTTGCAAAGCTTGTCAAATTGCTTTTTAAAAACCGACGTTGCAAATATGCTGTATTCCATATACAAAGGTAATTTTTTTCTTGAATTTGCAAACATAATCAAGAATATAGTTAATTAAGATTTTGGTGCAGAAATAAAATAGCTTAATCAAACAAGCTTTAATTTCCAACATACCCACATTTCAACTTTCCACCTTATTTTTGCCGCCTTATGTACGAACCAGTAAGTAACGAACAACTAATTGCCGTAGCCAATGAATTTGGCACACCTGTGTATGTATATCATGCGGAGAAGATAAAAGCGCAATATAATAAGCTGACTGAAGCCTTTAAAGAGCATCCTACTAAGTTTTTTTATGCTTGTAAAGCGCTTTCCAATATTAATATCCTGAAGTATATAAAAAGCCTGGGGGCATTGCTTGATTGTGTTAGCATATATGAGGTGAAACTGGGGCTGATGGCTGGTTTTGAACCCTGTGAGATACTTTTTACGCCCAATTGCGTTGATTTCGGCGAGATACTGGCTGGTGTAGAAGCCGGAGTGAGGATCAATATTGACAACATTTCCATTCTGGAGCAGTTTGGCAACCGTTTTGGCAATAGCTACCCGGTATGCATCCGCATCAATCCCCATATTGTTGCCGGGGGTAATTACAAAATATCTACCGGGCATATTGATAGCAAATTTGGCATTTCCATCCACCAGTTGCGCCATATAGAGCGGATTGTGAAAACAACGAAATTGCATGTACAAGGCCTGCATATGCATACCGGCAGTGAGATCAAAGATATTGATGTTTTCCTGCAGGGTCTGGATGTAATGTTTGGCATTGCCGCTCACTTCGAAGGGCTTGATTTTATTGACCTCGGCAGCGGATTTAAAGTTCCCTACAAAGAAGACGACCAGGAAACCGACGTGAAAACCCTGGGAGCTAAAGTAGCACAGGCTGCGCGCGAATATGAGCAGGAACATAACCGCCCCCTTGAAATCTGGTTTGAACCGGGTAAATATCTTGTGAGTGAATCCGGCTCATTTATAGTGAAAGCTAATGTGATCAAGCAGACAACCGCAACGGTATTTGTGGGCGTAAATTCCGGCTTTAACCACCTGATACGGCCCATGTTTTACGATGCCTATCACCGCATTACTAATATCTCCAATCCCGAAGGGCCGCAGCGCATCTATACCGTTGTAGGCAATATCTGCGAAACAGACACATTCGCCTGGGACCGTGTGCTGAATGAAGTGCGCGAAGGCGACTACTTAGTATTCCACAATGCGGGCGCCTATGGCTTTGAAATGAGCAGCAATTTCAATTCCCGGCTGAAACCCGCCGAAGTGATGATCAAAGAAGGCAAAGCACAATTGATCAGGAAAGCAGATGTATTTGAAGATCTCTTGAAAAACCAAGTAGTTTAGTTGATTTGTTGACTGGTTGATTTGTTGGTTAGTCGTTACGTTGGATATTTTCGGACGATGCTTATTTTACAATTTTGCAGCCATAAACACTAACCTTTTAACCTTTCAACCTATTAACAAATCAACCTTTTAGCCTAACTTGCATGTAGTTTTTCTAATGTCATGTACTTACAGGGTAAAAAAATAGTTTTAGCCGTTACCGGCAGCATTGCGGCTTATAAAACGCCGCACTTTGTTCGTCTGCTTATAAAAGCAGGGGCGGAGGTTAAGGTGCTAATGACAGGGGCCGCCAGCCATTTTGTAAGCCCGTTATCGCTTACAACTGTTTCGAAACATCCTGTTTTGGAAAATGTAAGCGACGGCGCCACCTGGAATAACCACGTAGAACTTGGCCTATGGGCAGACGCTATGATCATAGCCCCATGCAGCGCAAACACTTTAGGTAAAATTGCTAACGGATTGTGCGACAACCTGGTATGCGCAGTTTACCTGTCGGCAAGATGCCCGGTATTCATTGCGCCGGCAATGGATGAGGATATGTGGATACACAGATCAACCCAGGCAAATATTAATAAAGTACGTGGATATGGCAACCACATTATTCCGGTAACTCACGGCGAGCTTGCCAGCGGATTGATAGGCGAAGGTAGAATGGCAGAGCCAGAAGATATGGTAGCCCACCTGGCTGATTTCTTTTCTAAAGAAAATAAACAGCTTCATGGGATAAAAGCGCTGGTAACTGCGGGCCCTACTTATGAACATATTGACCCCGTACGGTTTATAGGTAATTTTTCGTCAGGGAAAATGGGTATAGCTGTTGCAGAGGCGCTCGCAGATAAAGGGGCGCAGGTAACACTGGTGCTGGGGCCATCTCATGAGCGTACTTATCACTCCATGGTAACCACTATTGCAGTGGAAAGTGCGGAAGAAATGTACCAGGCAGGCATCAAGGCATTTAAGGAAGCTCACATTTCCGTACTTGCAGCCGCCGTGGCCGATTATAAGCCAAAAGAACAGGCGACAGAAAAAATAAAGAAAAAGGAAAATGAATTAGTACTTACCCTTACTAAAACCGACGATATACTTGCAGGCCTGGGCAAAATAAAAGCACCCTGGCAAACGTTAGTAGGTTTTGCCCTCGAGACCAATGATGAGTTGGAACATGCGCGTGAGAAACTTAAGGAGAAAAATGCAGATATGATCGTCCTCAATTCGTTGCGGGACGAGGGTGCCGGCTTCGGATATGACACTAATAAAGTAACACTGGTAAAGCGGGATGGCGATACGATCCCGTTGCCACTGCAAAGTAAGACTGACGTGGCAATCGCTATTGTGAACCAAATAATTGAATTGAGACATGCGAAAACTACTGCTTAGTTTATGTTTGGTAGGTGCAATCAGCACTACCGGTTGGGCACAGGAGTTCAATGCCAAGGTTGTGGTACTCCACGATAAAATAACCGGGGTAGATGGACAGGTATTTGTGAATATGCAGAAGGCCCTCAATGAACTTATGAATTCCCATAAGTGGACGAGGGATGATTTTGCCACGGCTGAAAAAATAGATTGCAATATACTTCTGAACCTCACCAGCAACAATTTAGGCGGAGATGTAGACGCATATGGGGCAACAATAAGCATACAAGCTACACGCCCGGTATTTAATGCCAGCTATACCAGCACACTGATCAACTATGTAGATAAGGATGTGTCTTTCCATTTTTCTCAGTTCAGCCCTTTGAATTTTGATGATAACCAGGTTTCAGGCACAGACCCCCTTTCTTCAAACCTTACGGCGGTGATGGCTTATTATGCCTATTTAATTCTCGCCCTTGACTATGATAGCTTTGCGCCGGACGGCGGCACGCCCTACCTGAAAAAAGCCCAGAATGTAGTTACCAATGCGCCCGACGGGCATGGCATACAGGGCTGGAAATCAGTAGAGAATACCCACAACCGTTACTGGATAGTAGATGAGTTGCTGAATACGCGGTTTAGTGACGTACGGAGCTATTGGTACACCATCCACCGTGAGGGGCTGGACAGCATGTCAATAAAGCCTGCCGAATCTCGGAACCGGATCCTATCGAACATAAAAAAGATATACAACGTAAACAAGGAAAACCCAAGCTCCGTGCTGGTGCAGTTTTTTTTTAATGCCAAAGGCGATGAACTGCTGCACCTGCTTGCACAGGCCCCAAAGAGTGAAAGAGGGCAATACATAACTATGCTTACCGCACTTGACGTACCCAATGCGGCCAAGTATAACAGCCTGAGGTAAGTTTGGTTGATTGGTTGAATAGTTGATAAGTCGGGAAACTTAACATTGAGTAATTAATGTTTGTCTGTAATAAATGAAAATGTGCAAATTTGTGATTGAAAGTTCGTTTCGAAAAAAAGTAACAATAATGGCCATGCTTATAGCTTTGCCTGCATTTCTATGCCTCTCCTGCAAAAGCAAATCATCTGACTATGCCGACGATCACCTGGCCCCTAAAGTCATGCAGCAGGTGCTTAAAGATATCACTGTTGCCGAGGCTTATAGCACTATAGTAAAGGACAGCCTGCATAAAGGGGGCATGAAAAATACTGATTCCCTTGCCGGCTATTATAAAGACATCTTTGCCCATTACCACATTACACAGGAACAATTTTCAGAAAGCCTGGACTGGTACAAAGATCACGCTACAGAGATGGATACCATCTACGCCAACCTAATACCAATCATAACAAAGCTACAGGTCATTTTCCCGGCTCCGGCGGTGAAATTACCGAACACCCCCAACCCCCTAAAGGGGGCTTAGTTTGAGAATGTATTTTTACCTTTTGGACTGCTTTCGGCTGGCTTTATACGCTATTCGATTTTTGAGATTAATCCGGCTCTATTATTTCCCACCCACAATGTCTATGATGAAGCTAAATGCTTGGTTCCCCTTTAGGGGTCAGGGGTTTCAGGAGTTTCAGCGCTGCCGCTATTCGTTCCATTGCTTCCATAAGATTGGTCATAGACGTGGCAAATGATATTCTTATACAATTATCGTCGCCAAAGGCGCTGCCGCATACGGTGGCAACATGCGCATGGTTGAGCAGAAACATGGCCATGTCCTGGTCGTTCTCTATTTTAATATCTTCATGGCTTTTGCCAAAAAATGAGCTTACATCCGGGAAAGCATAGAAAGCCCCTTCGGGCTGGTTGCATTTTATTCCAGGCATTTTCTTTAGCGCGCCTATCACGAAGTCGCGGCGTTGTTTAAAGGCATCAACCATTTTATAGGTCGGCGCAAGGTCGCTGAGCAATGCGGTAATTGATGCACGCTGGGTGATGGAATTAGCGCCTGAGGTACAGTTGCCCTGCAGCTTTTCACATGCCTGTATTATTTCGCGGGGGCCAGCCATATAGCCAAGCCGCCAGCCGGTCATGGCAAATCCTTTAGACATGCCGTTGACCACCACCACCCTGTCTTTCAATTCATCGAACTGGGCTATGCTTTCATGATGGCCCCGGTAGTTGATGAATTCGTAGATCTCGTCGCTGATAATTATTACCTGCGGATGGCGTTTGAACACGTCTGCAAGGCCGGCAAGCTCGTCGCGGGTATAAACGCTGCCGGAAGGGTTGCAGGGCGAGGAATAGATAAATAACTTGGTTTTAGGGGTGATACTTGCCTCAAGCTGTTCCGGGGTAAGCTTAAAATCGTTATCAATACCGCATTTAATGTGTTTTACATGCCCGCCTGCCATTTGCGCCTGAGATGCATACGTAACCCAGTAGGGAGCAGGAATGATCACCTCATCTCCGGGGTCCACTATGCTCATTACCGCATTATATAGCGATTGCTTGGCCCCTGTGCTTACAATTACCTGGTTAGTGGGATAATCAAGGTTATTGTCCCGCTTTAGTTTTATGCTTATTGCTTCCAGCAACTCAGGGTAGCCCACTACGGGTGTGTACTTGGTATAGCCTTCGTTTATGGCTTTAACGGCGGCATTGCAGATGTGTTCAGGGGTTTTAAAGTCAGGTTCGCCAAGGCTGAGGTCAACAATATTAATACCCTTTGCTTTTAGTTCGCGGCTCATCTTGGCCATCTTAATCGTCTGCGGTTCGTTGACAGAATTCAATCGTTGTGCTAATTGCATCGCTATTGCTAAGATATTGGAAGCTGCAAATATACGAAAATGGCTCAATTGCTCAATGGCCCACCGGCTCAATGGCCTAATAATGCAATATTAGGGTAAACAATTCTGAGTGAGAAAATTGCGATGGCTGGCTGTTTGTTAATTTTAATAGCTGCGGGATAATGGTGGGGCCACCAGCCGGAACAAATGGCAGAATGCACCCGGATGCTTGAAAATGACCCTGACAACAATCTGGTAAACATAACAAAATGATTGTATAACACAGCACAGTACCCCCCTTTTTTCAAAAAGTGCTGTGTGTTTTTGTAGCGCCTGTACACCGCATTTTGAAAACTATTAAATAATACTCGTGCAAACCGTAGCGCAGTACCCGTCATTTTTGGGGAGGCTTTATATTATATTAATTAATAAATATATTATAATTTATAATTTAATTGTTTGGCGCTTGGATTAGGAGTGGGGACGAATTGATGGCATACCGGCTTTAAAGCGACTTACTATCTTGTCTTAACTAATAGTTGATTGTGACCTAATATCGCCTTATGGGGTTATTAACTATTGAACAACACAAAAATATATGATAACAATAGTTGTAATGAAACTAATCATGTAAGTTAGCGGGCAGCATTTAAGTACTTAGTACCCGCAAACGACCATTTATATGGCGAAGAAAAAAGCAACAAAGGCAACAAATCCGGTATCTGAAAGCAAGAATATAGAACCAGCGGCGAAGAAAAACGTTGCAGCAGGCAGTAAGCCTACATTGAACCGCACTGTGACAGGTAACCTAAAATCAGTTAACCCGCTTATTTTTTCGCTCATAGTCACCGGCGTCTTTTTCATCCTTGTCCTGGTAGGGCTGGTTCATCACGATATGTGGCGCGATGAGCTGCAGGCATGGTTAGTGGCGCGGGATGCCCGCTCCATTTCGCAGCTTTTCCAGAATATGAAGTATGAGGGCAACCCGGCATTATGGCATTTTTTCCTTTTCCTTATTACCCGCTTCACGCACAACCCGGCATATATGCAGGCGCTGCACCTGGTAATAGCCTGCGGGTTTATTTTTGTTTTTAACCGGTATTCAGAAATAGGGATGCCTTATAAAATCATGTTCTCATTCGGCTATTTTACCCTTTATGAATACAGTATTATCAGCCGCAGCTATGGGTTGGGCATCCTGCTGCTGTTTATTGTCTGCGCATTGTATAAAAACCGTTACGCTCATTATATTTTAATGGGGATAGCGCTGGCGTTGCTGGCAAATATCAGCATTTATACGGTCATTTTCTCGCTGGGCATATCGGGCATATTGGCGCTCGATTATCTGTATTACCAGCAAAAGAATAGTAAACAATTGGCAAAACTCATTGCCGGGTTAGCCATTGCCATAGTGGGTGTGGTTGCTTCCCTGTACCAGATAATGCCTGAAAAAGATAATACTTTTGGTATGGGATATGCCAAGGGGCTTTTTGAAATGGACAGGTGGGGATATGCCTTCTCAAAAATCTTTACTTCTTATTTTTATATCCCTAAAACTGACGGAATATACGGAACCTATTTCTGGAACAGCAATTATTACTATGATGAATATCCGCAGATACAACAGCCACTATGGAGCTGGTTGCCGGCACATACTGAATATTTATGGGCCTGGTACTGCTTACCCGCCATGGCCTTTATTCTTTCCTCAATTATTTTCATCAGGAAGCCAATGATATTGTTGCTCTATACAGGGGTTACCCTGTGCCTGGTAGCCGTTTATTATTATACTTATTTAATGTTTCTGAGGTATACCGGTTTTACACTGATCATACTTATTGTTTGTTACTGGTTGGAAAAATATTATCCCGATCAGCGATACCGGAACCCTGCACTTATTTTTCTATCCGGACTGGGGAAGAAGATACAAACGCCGTTGCTGGTATTAATATTAGCCACCAATATAGCAGGCGGCGCAGTGGCTTATTCTAAAGGTTACGCCAACAAATTTTCAGTAAGTAAGGACGTTGCCGAATTTATTCATGAGAATAAGCTGGACACACTAACAATTGCAGGTGTTAAGAATACCATTACCTCGCCATTGGCAGCCTACCTCGATACAAAAATATTTTATCCGCAAATGAATGATTTCGGCAGTTTTTGCGTTTATAACAAAAATTTCAAAGAATTTCTTCCCATGCCGGAAATTGTAAAGTCCATTTCAAACATAATGACTAAGGACCGGAAAAAACTGCTGTTAGTATTTAGTTTTCAATTGGAGGCTTCAAGTGGCGGGGGCAAAACAAATGTAAAAATAGAGCATGGTATGCTCGCCCCCGATATTAAGATAGGCCTCATTAAGTCGTTTGAGTCAGGCGTAGTATATGATGAAAAATATTACCTATATCTTGCCCAGAAAACGGATGGGATGAAGTGACCCAATCCCAAACCACCAATTCCTAATTCCCCACATCACGGTTATCAAACAGCACCTCATATTTTTGGACTATGTTGCCATGAAAACTATCGGGTAAAAACGCCCAATCCCTTAATTCCACCAGTATGGGTATGTTACTGTCTTTAATTTTTTCGTACAGTTCACTATATACATCAACCGGCAATGGTGCCAGGCCCCGACCGCGTATTACCAGGTCCAGGTCGCTGCCTTCGTGCGCTGTGCCGTTTACCCTGCTTCCGTAAGCCCACACTTCAACCGGCAGGCTTATTGTCGAAAAAATCTGTATCAGCGCTTGCCTGTCTTTTTCCCTGATTAGCATTTCAAGAATTATCTGATTTTTGTATAGCTGCTGCCAGCTCTGTCGCATCCGCTATAAACTGCGGCAGCAGGATTACTGTTTCTTCAGCAAAGTTTACTCCATAGTCATGTGCAGTACTGTTTCGGTTGTCCCGGTATTTCGGCCACCGCTCACATGCCTCGGCAGTAATGACACCGTGCAGAACGGCATGACGGAATACATCTTTAAAGATCAATTTATCAACGGCAACAGATGAGTGAAAAAATGGCTTTATAGCCTTGCGAAGCAGTTTTCCGCTTTGCTCTAAAATGATCTCAAACTCCTTTATACATGCGGAGCGGTACATATCGTAATCTATGTTTTCAGGATCAGATCGTTTGAGTAAGGCCTGCGCCTTATCTAAAGTAGCGATACATCGTTCCAAATAGGCAGTATCTATCTTCATGATTCAAGCACGGTTTCCTGATCCTTTATTATTGTTGATCCGGCAAATTACAACAAATATTTCCTTTAAAAAATCATCCGAATTCCAAATCACAAACGACAAATTCCAAACCGCAATCCTAATTCCAAAATCCCAAAATCCCAATTCCCAATTCCCAATTCCCAATTCCCAATTCCCAAATTCCCAAATCCCAAATCCCAAATTCCCAATTCCCAAATTACTACCAGTAATTTTTCATCAAATCCCCCACCCATTCAGGCTGCCGAATTTCCCCTTTGGGCTGAAACTCTTTAAATACCGGCTTTATATCCAGTACAGGCGTTCCGTCAATAGCATCCAGGCCCTTTACTATTATCGTTCTGCCTTTATGTTCCAACAGTTCTACTGTGCATAGCCCTATCTTATTTGGCCGGTCTTTCTTCCGCTGGCAAAAGATGCCCATTACGGGATAATCGGGGTTGCCACGCGGCCTGCCCGAATAAACCATTTTAGCATCATCAGCTTTGTCGAAATAGAATATGATCTCCAAGTGAGAGAAGGCTTCAATATTATCAAAAGCCTCCGTTGGTATATCATCGGCAAGGGTTATTTCGGTAAGAACATTGCCCCAATAATCATCTGTGGCCTCTGTGCGGGAGTTGCGGGTAGCGGCGATTGACCAGAGTGTGATGTTCATTTGCATATGTTATTATTCATGTGTGAAATTTTTTACATCACAGGTATCCCTAATTGCCTGCAAATTTTTTTACACATCAAGTTATCCAGTTCCTGGTGCCTGCCTACTGATGATTGCTTTCCATTTACTTTATTTCTGTATATTGAATGACTATTGCCTTCCCTGAGCAATTCACAGTTATTGGCTTTCAGATGCTTTAAGAGGTCAATTCTCTTCATCAGGCAAGAATAAGGTCTTCCCGGATAATGATCTTACCCGTATATTCGAGGTCTGTTAATTCTTTCTGTGTTTCAAGATACAGATATAAAGCATCAAGCAGGTTGGCTTTAAGCTCATCAATTGTTTTAGCCTGGGATATGACCGCGGGTATTTCTTCGATCTGGCCAACAAGCCAACCATTTTCCCCATTCTCAATTATGGCTGTTAATTTCATTAAAATGATTTATTTCAAAGTTAAGAAGTTTTAGTCTAAGTGGTATCAAGGTGAAAAATTCCGCCCTTGCTTTTAAATTCCGCCCCGCAACCTCTACCTATTACAGAATTAATCCTTTTTGCTTTGCGCTCTATTTTCAAAACTTTCACATCAAAGATTTTCCACTCGGAATTTACCTCCCTAATTTTGTTCCCAATTACGATCACTCCTTTTTGAGTCTGCTCTTCGGTTTCACATTTTCACATTAGAACACATTTTCACATTAATACAATTTTAAAATTTAACACATGGCAAAGTACACAACCCGCTTAGGCGATAATATCTGTAAGCGCACAGCAAATTCCAGTGTCGGCCTCAGGCAAATTTGCAAAGATCTCGGCGTAGCTTATTCCACCGTCACCGGCTGGATATACAACGGGGATCATGAGCTTTGCGCAAAGTATAAGCGCGCCAAAGAGTTGCAGGTCCAAAATATTGCCGACGAGATACTTGAGCTGGCAGACAACACCTGCAACGACTTTATGACGGTCGAAAAGGGCTACAAAATCAAAGAGGTACTGAACAGGGAAAACATCGCCCGCAGCAAGATGCAGATTAGTGCCCGGGCACGTACACTGGCCAAACTTGCCCAAAGGCCGGTAAATTCAATCATTACAACATCGCCGGTACCATTTTAATCATTAACAAACACCGGAAAAACATAGGGGGTCTGCCCCGAAAAAGACCCTGAAACCCGCTTCCACAGCGGCTCTTAAAAATTAAGAAATACCCGGAAATAGGGCATAAATAACAGGTTTTAAAGCACAAAAAATGAAAGGAAATGAAGGAAAAACAAAAAAAAAGTACGGTTTTATTAACAAACGAAACCATAAATCCCAAATTACAAAACCGTAATTCCAAAATCACAATCCAAATTACAAATTCCAAATCCCCAATTCCAGAAAACCCTGGCCATTAACAAACAACGGAAAAACATAGGGGGTCTGCCCCGAAAAATACCCTGAAACCAGCTTCCACAGCCTATCTTAAAAATTAAGCAATACCCGGAAATAGGGCATAAATAACAGGTTTTAAAGCATAAAAATGAAAGGAAATGAGGGGAAAACGAAAAAAGAGTCCGGTTTTATTAACAAACGAAACCTTTCTTTAATCCTAATCCCAAACAACTAATTACCAATTCCTAAATCACCATCCTAATTCCCAATCCCAAATTCCAAATCCCAAATTCCAAATCCCAAATTCCAATCCCAATCCCAATCCCAAATCCCAAATCCCAAATCCCAAATTCCCAAATTCCAAATTCCCAATTCCTACAAAACGATCTGTTGCAGCAAATTACTCTTGAATGGGTAGTCAGTATTAAAATGCAGCCCCCGGCTTTCTTTACGGAATTGGGCGCCCTTTACGATCAGGTAGCCAATGGTGATCAGGTTGCGCAGCTCACATAGCTGGGGCGAAAGATTAGTGGATTTGTATAGCTCTTCGGTTTCATCATGCAGCAGGTCTATCCGGTGCATGGCCCGTTCCAGGCGAATGTCATTGCGCACAATGCCCACATAGTCGCTCATTATCTGCTGCAGTTCTTTAAGGCTTTGGGTTATGAGGATCATTTCTTTCGGCTCAGTGGTACCGGAGGCATTCCAGTCAGGCACTTCGTCATTGAGCTGAATATCATTTATCCTTTCGGCCATATCCTCAGCGCAGCGGTGGGCAAAAACAAGGGCCTCCAGCAGGGAATTAGAAGCAAGCCTGTTGGCGCCATGAAGGCCTGTGCTGGAACATTCACCGCAGGCATACAGGTTAATGACCGAAGACCGTCCCATTTCATCCGTCTTTATACCACCGCAGCAATAATGGGCTGCCGGGGCTACGGGTATCATTTGTCCAAACACATCTATGCCTATAGCAAGGCATTTAGCATAGATATTGGGGAAGTGCGCTTTGAATTTCTCCTTATCCATCGCCCGGCAATCAAGATAAACATGCTCTGTGCCGGTGCGCTTCATCTCGCTGTCTATAGCGCGTGCCACCACGTCCCGGGGCGCCAGGTCAGCGCGCCGGTCATAGCCCGGCATAAAGGCTTCGCCATTCTTATTCCTGAGGATACCGCCATCGCCCCGTACGGCCTCGGTAACGAGGAATGACGGGCTAACTCCTGCCTCATACAATGCCGTAGGATGAAACTGGATGAACTCCATATTCTCTATCCTGCCCTTTGCGCGGTATGCCATCGCTATGCCATCGCCGGTGGCAATACGCGGATTGGTAGTGGTACGATATACCTGCCCTGCCCCACCCGATGCCATGAGCGTACAGCGCGCTAATATTTTCTCAATATTATTATTTAGCAGGTTCAGTGCATACACACCATAGCAGGTAATATCCGGCGTTGATTTTGTGATCAGGTACCCCAGGTGGTGCTGGGTGATAATATCCACTACAAACCAGTGATTATATACTTTAATGTTCGGGTATTGCTTTATCTCCTCTACCAGCGCCCTTTCTATTTCCAGCCCGGTCACGTCTTTATAATGCAGTATCCTGAATTCGGAGTGGCCGCCTTCTCTTCCCAGCATATAGTCTCCCTCCTTATCCTTGTCGAAATTAGCACCCCATTCTATGATCTCATTTACCCGCTCCGGGCCTTCCTTTACCACTATATCCACTACCTTTTCATTGCATATCCCGTCACCGGCAATTAGTGTGTCTTCAATATGCTTCTGAAAACTGTCGTGCTCCAGGTCATTGACTACGGCAATGCCTCCCTGTGCATACTTGGTATTGGTCTCATCGGTATTGGCCTTGGTAAGTATGGTTATTGTTTTTTCGGGGAACCGGCGGGCTGTCTTTACCGCGAAGGTGAGCCCCGCTATGCCCGACCCTATAACAAGAAAGTCTGTCTTCATAATAAGTGAGATACAAAAGTATTACAACCACGGCTAAAAACACAAATGGGCCCTAAATTCTGGGCCCATAGTAAGGTGTGATCATATAATTCCCCGTTAAAAGCTGGAAGTAATAGTGGCCTTCACGCCGCTAAATGCGGGCTCATAACGGCAAACGCCGCCTGTGCAATTGATACCGTCAACCTGCTTTACATAGGCTATCGAAAAACGATGCGGGCCCTTGGTATAGGACGTGTAGATATTGTAATAATGCTGGGCTTTTTCCGTCAGAAAATTGGCATCGTTAGCATTTGGGTTATCTGCGTTTTTGTTCATAGCTATATTATACATATCCGACACGGAGATAGACCATTTAGGGGCAAGGTCATACTCCAGCAGGGCAAACACCCAGGAGCCATAATCCTGCTTGGTATTCATGTATTCAAATTCCGCCCGGAACGATTTTTTTTCACTCAGGCGATAGGTAACTTCCAAAAAGGGTGTTACTGCATATAACATAATGGTTTGGCCGTTCGGTAATGACCTGTTCTGGTATAGCGAGATGTTGTATTCGAGGTATTGTACCCCGCCGGAGAATATCCAGGATTGTATGCCCTGGTAGAAACCTTCCGCATATGCTTCGCGGTAAAGTTCCTGGCCATCAAGCGTATTAATGTGTGTGAACGTACCGGTGAAGTTGGTAACGTCATTGGGTGACACAACAAGGTTAGCAGTTCCGGCCATTTCCGAAATATCCTGCGAAGCCGGAGTATAGCGCGACATAAGGCGCTGCGGGCGCAATACAGCAACAATAGGCTGCCAGTTGAGCATACCATTCAGCAACACTTCATTGGGGGACGTGCGCATTACAAAATCCTCGGTACGTTTGCCGGTAAGGCTCAGGGCTATACCTTTTTTGCCGTAATTTATAGAGGTGTATTCCACGTTTCCGGGTTTATCCACAAGCAGGTTATACTCTGATATTGCTTCATGTGTTTTATAATCGCCTTCCAGGTACCAGGAAAAGCCCTTATAAGTCAACGTATTATATGCGCTGAATGCATACATATTGTACAAAGGCTGGAAATGGTGCAGGGAATCCTGGCTTTTAATGCTGGCTACTACGGATGCATACGAGTTAGCATCGAGCGTCCTGTTGATCATACCTACGCCTGGGATAATGTGCAGTTTGCCGGCACTGAAATCACCTTCTGTGTTCAGCCCTTTAATGATGGGCCCGTACGGAGGAGTGTGTACAGAAGTATTCACATCGGTATTACTATTATTTTTTTGCTGGCCGGTGAATCCTTTCACCATTATATTCTTAGTGAGCTTGTATTTTAGTTCTATTCCCACCAGGGCATTGTCAATCAGGAGGCCCCGGTCTTCATAAGCCCTGAAAAGAATGCCGCTGCCCACCTGGTCATAAATAGATCCCACGGTTATGGAAAGGTCCTTCATGTCTTTGCTGATGCTCCATGCCCCAATACCAAAATCGGTACTTGCAGCCGTAGGGCTTTTCAGATTTGAGTTATTAAATGCATCCGCACGCACAAAAAAGGTAAAGCCCTTTATATTATATCTGAGGTCGAGCCAGCCCTCACTTCCACTTAAGTAATTGTCATACAGGGGATTCCCGGAAGCTTTTATGCTGGTATCTCTTTGAAAATAATTCAGGTTCATCATAAGGTCTCCGGAGAAAGTTCCCTGTGCAAATATTCTGCATGAGGTGAACAGGAACAAAAATAAAACTGCTGATTTTTTCATTTAGAATGTGTATCTTGTTAAAGTTTTTCCGAAATTAGTCGCTTAATTTAATTTTGGCAAAGTTTTAGCTTATTTATTTTAAAAACAAGTACTTATGAAAAAAATGATCGTGGCGATTGCCTGTTTGTTTACCTCTGTTATTTTACATGCCCAGGAGTTGCCGGATACGGAGATCAAAGATGTTAACTCAGGCAAGAAAATGGCATTTAACGAAACAATTGAAAAAGGAAAAGTAACCGTTGTCAGCTTTTGGGCTACATGGTGCGTTCCCTGCAAGAAAGAGCTAAAGAATATTTCGCTGAAATTGCCCGAGTGGAAGAAAGAGGCTGATTTTAATTACCTGACCATATCTATTGACGAAGCCCGTGCTGAAGGCCTTGTCCGCACCTATGCGATCTCCCAGGGCTGGACATTCCCTTATTTCATAGATGCCAATTCAGACCTGAAACGTTCTCTTAGCTTCCAGTCGGTCCCTTATACGATCATTATTGACAAAAATGGTAAAGTAGCATTTTCACATACCGGCTATGAAGAAGGCGGGGAAGCAGAAGTATTTGCAAAAGTTAAAGAACTGGTAGCTGCGAAATAATATATCTGTAAACGGTTCTATTCTATATAAATACTTCTCAGGGGTGCGGTGCATCCCCTGTTTTATTCATGGCTATAGCGTCAAAAAATACTTTTTCATATTCATCGGTAATGTTAGGCCAATTATAACAGGTATTAATTTTTGCAATATTATTATTCAATCTTTGGCTGTAACCACTTTTATCACCCACTGTGTTAATAATGTTTGCGATCTGATCCGTATCCCGGAAATAAAAAGCATCATCGCCCAAAACAGTTTTATTAAATGCATTGTTATGTGCGGCAATCAGTGAACTGCAAGCCATAGCCTCTAACAAAGAGGGATTAGTGCCGCCCACAGTATGCCCGTGAAAATATATGGACGAATAATAGCGGAGATCATTAGTGACATGCTTATCATAAATGCCGCCGAGGAACCGAATATGATCATTCTGTGCATACTTGCGTTTAAGTGCGAGGCCAAAACGATTATCAGTATTACCAATGATAACCAGCGGTTTGGCAGATCTTGCTGCAATTATTCCTTTAATAATCATTTCAATGTTATTTTCCGGTACCAGCCTGGCGATCAATAAATGATAACCGAACGGTTCCAACCGGTACTCCCGAATAATGTTTACATCGGGATCGTCAAATATTTCTGCCCCGTAAGGAATAAATACGGCACTCTTTCCATAACGGTTTTCCAGGTAATTTTTTATCACGGGCGAATCAGCAATAAGCAGGTCAGCATGTTTGACCGCCCATTTTTCGGCATACTTTAAAAACTGCTTTACGTACTCATTATACTTAGTCCTTTTCCACTCCATACCATCCATATTCACTATGTTCGTGCAATCACGCGGCCACATTCTATACCAAACGCTGCTGCTGGTATATCCTAATTGCAATAATATATCAAAGGATCTTTTACCGGCGTCTTTTAAACAAAGGTAGTCGTAGACAAATTGCCCGATGGCGCCAAGGATCCGGTCCGGGTTCCGGCAATGAATAATATTCACGCCATTCCAGGTATCCTCGCTGCATTCGTGGTTATGCCTGTTGTAAACCCAAACTTCATGCCCTTTACGCGACAATCCAAGCGCGAGGTATTCTGCACATTGCTCAAATCCGCCGTAATGATTTGGTATGCCCTGCGAGCCCAATATGCCTATTTTTAATTTTTTCACTTGCAGCGGATCATTAAAATTTATTTTATTACACAATTGAGCTTAAAACCATTAAAAATATAATGATACTCCCCGCTAAAAAAAGAAAATCCAACTAAC